>Ga0265295_1008000_pt1 | contig 11904 bp, 10 predicted proteins | sample Munlansysbiofilm_FD_192503 | JGI IMG/M metagenome (GOLD analysis project Ga0265295, IMG submission 192503) | Leachate microbial communities from a municipal landfill in Southern Ontario, Canada - Methane capture system biofilm | ecosystem: Engineered > Solid waste > Landfill > Unclassified ... | reverse complement strand
AAGGAATAAAAAGAAATGCATACGCTAATAAGCATGACACAATTTATGCTTATACCAAGGTTAATCCTGATTCTAATGCACACAAATTTTATCCTGAGAAAGAAAGGCAGATTTACAACAAGCCATTTATTGATACAGAAACAATTACACCAGATTTTTCAAAAATAAAAGACAAAGATAAGGAAATTATTCTTGATTGTCTTGAAAAAGGTAACCCGCTAAACGATAAGTATAAAGATTTAATTTTCAATAAGTACTACTCTGAAACTTTTATTAGAGATGTATGGGATCATGACAGAACTAAACCATTGATTTCAGGTGCTTCGGAATATTTAAAATTCCAAACCCAAAAACCCGAAGGTTTAATATCCAGAATCGTGGAAAACTCATCTGATAAAAATGATTTGATTTTAGACTTTTTCTCAGGAAGTGGAACAACAGCAGCAGCAGCTCACAAGCTTGGTCGGAAGTGGCTTGCAATGGAATTGGGAGAACATTTTAACGGAACGAACATCCCTAGATTTAAGTGGACACTTGCAGGTAATCAAATTGGAATATCAAAAGAATGTAATTATATAGGTGGCGGTTTTTTCAAATATTACGAGCTAGAACAGTATGAAGATGTTTTAGCCAAGTCGCAATATCAATGGCAAGGTAAAAAAGATGAAAATCAAATAGAGCAATATAGCTTCTTACAAGACCAAAAGTTATTGGAAGCAATTGAGATTGATTATGAAAAGAAAAATGCCAAAGTAGTGTTTGAAAAGCTCTATCCTGATGTGGACATTGCTGAAACGCTTTCTAACCTTTCAGGCAAGCACATCAAGCAAATTTTTGAAGATAAGGTAGTGTTCGAGGATGGCAGTGAAGTGATTTATTCTGAAATGACTTTTGAAAAATACCCATGGATTAAGCCATTGATTTGGTGGAACAGTAAATAAACGGGCTATGAAGAAAGAATTGATTAACACACTTACAAACACATTTGAAGATTATGTAAGTTATACAGAACAAGGTGTTGAGTTTTGGTTTGCCAGAGACTTGCAACATCTTTTGGGATATAGCGAGTGGCGTAACTTTACTAAAGTAATCACCAAGTCAAAAACCTCTTGTGAAGCCAGCGGTAATGATATTTTAGACCATTTTGTTGAAGTCAACAAAATGGTTACCATTGGTTCAGGTGCCCAAAAGCAGATAGATGATTTTATGCTTACCCGTTATGCCTGCTACCTGATAGCTCAAAACGGTGACCCCAAAAAAGAAGCCATTGCCTTTGCTCAAAATTATTTTGCGATTCAAACCCGCAAGTTTGAGCTTATTGAGCAACGCATTAAAGATTGGGAACGCCTGCAAGCCAGAACAAAATTATCCCTTTCTGAAAAAGAGCTAAGTACTTTAATTTACGAACATACAGGGAGCGACAAAAACTTTGCTTTAATCAGAAGCAAAGGTGATGCAGCACTATTTGGCGGCAATACTACCCAGCAAATGAAAAAACGTTTGGGTGTTCCGGGTAGTCGTCCGCTTGCCGATTTTTTACCCACCATTACCATAAAAGCGAAAGATTTTGCTACTGAAATTACCATATTCAACACCAAAGAAAAAGCCTTGAATACCGAAGGCAGTATTTCGGCAGAGCATATTACCAATAATAAATCGGTTCGGAAAATATTATTGGAACGTGGGATTAAACCAGAGAATCTGCCACCTGAAGAAGATATAAAGAAATTAGAGAGACGAGTAAAATCCGAAGAAAAGAAACTGGGCAAAAACACGAAGTCTCTCAAAGACAAAAAGAAAGATTAATGGCGAAAATCGTTTTAGAAAAATTAGTTAAAGATAATCCAGCTGCCCTACCAGAGTTCTACAAAAACTTGGACAAGGAAACCTTTGGCATTGATTGGAAATTGCACGAGTACCAGCAAGCAGCATTAAAAAATGCGATCAATACGCTTTATTACTACTTTGAGCAAAACAACCACTTAACCAATCACTATAAAACACAAACCCAAGAAGATTGGAAAAAGCAAATCAGCTATTCAAAAGATAGCACGCATTTCGGTTTGTTAGGACAACATTTTAATGTTGAAGATAATGAAATTCCATACACTGAATTTCTTAACAGAGCATCCTTATGGATGGCAACAGGTTCAGGCAAAACCTTGGTTTTAATCAAACTCATAGAGTTTTTGCATCAGTTGGCTACAAATGACTTTATTCCAAAAAATGATATTTTAATTCTCGCACCGAAACCTGAAATTCTCAGTCAGATAAAATCGCATATTGAGATTTTCAACAAAAACAGTTCTGTTAAAATCAATCTTAAAGATTTACGGGAATTTGAAAAGCAAAAGCATTTACAAACTTCACTTTATGACACGGATGGCATAACTGTATTTTACTATCGAAGTGACAATATCACAGATATTGATAAAACTGAATTGTTAAGTTACAAAACCGTTTTAAACGGAGGCAAATGGTATGTGTTGTTGGATGAAGCCCACAAAGGTGAAAAAGAAGACAGCATAAGACAAGCCTATTATTCAATACTTGCCAGCAAGGGTTTCATTTTTAGTTTTTCGGCAACTTTTACCGATACTATTGACATTGTTACTACCGCTTATAATTTCAACCTAAAGAAATTTATTGAAACAGGTTATGGAAAGCATATCACTGTAAGCGGACAAGAGTACAAGAATTGGAACAAGAAAAAGCAGGACGAATTTTCTGAAGCCGATAAAACGGAAATGGTAGTAAAATCGCTTTTAGTATTTACTGCCATAAAAAAGGAAGCTGAGTATATCAAAACAAAGCAACCGGAACTTTTTCATAATCCCTTACTTATCACAATTGCCAACGAAGTAAACACCGTTGATGCGGAATTGAAACTGTTTTTTAAGCAATTAGCCATAGTAGCATCAGGAAATTATGATTTAGAGAAAGCCAAAGAAGTACTGATACAAGATTTAATGCTTCATAGTGATTATCAATTCAATACAGCAAAAATTACCGGCTCATTTGTTCAAATAATTGAAAATCTTACCAAAGAAGACATTTTAAAACAAGTTTTTAATTCTTCCGCTTTTGGCAAAATTGAATACACCAGAATTGCAAACAATAGTCGTGAAGTTGCTTTTCGACTGAAAACAGCTAATGCAGGGCAACACTTCTGTTTGTTAGTAGCTTCAGATGCCACAAAATGGAGTGATAATGTCTTAGAAAACTACGAATACACAGAAACACCATTAACTAAGTCATATTTTAAAACCATTAATAGTCAAGAAAGCAGCATCAACATATTGCTTGGTTCAAGAATATTCACAGAAGGTTGGGACAGCAACCGCCCCAATGTTGTCAATTTTATCAATATTGGCGTTGACGAAGGCGCACAAAAATTCGTTTTACAAGCCATTGGGCGTGGCGTAAGGATTCAGCCAGTGCCAGGCATCAGAAAAAGACTCTCATATATTGTTAATCCAGAAGAAACGGAACAACTTGAAAGATATATTGATGTAAAAACAAAGGAAGTAGTTCTTAAGAGATGTTTGCCTTTGGAAAGCCTTTTCCTTTTCGCAACCAAAAAAGAAGTGATTAAAAACATCACTGAAAATTTAAGCCGTGAAAAAGATGCTGACGACTGGAAGATTGTAAAAAACATTCAAAAAACTAACATTCCAAAAGATTTAATCATACCCAAGTATGAAGAAGTAGTTGCAGAGATTCCAGCCTACTCAATTAATCAAACTGAATATGAAGAATTGATTCAATTTGTAGGTTCCGAATCAGGTATTCAAGACAAATTGGTATTGATGCAAGCACCAACCAATGTTTCAAAGACCCTGATTTCAGCACTTGACAAAATCAGAGTTGAAGATAATTTCAAATTTGAAGTTGAGCATTCAGGAAGAAAACCAATGGACAACTTGCTTTTGCTCAACTATCATTTCCACCAAAAACCAAAGAAATTAAAAGCTTTCCAGCCAGTATTGACGGAAATAAACCACTTTGAAAAGATTGAAGTTGCGAATCTGCCAGATGAAGAGCTTGAAAAATTGGAGCAAATAATAATTGACTCAATCAACAAGAAAAAACCACTATATAATTCTGTTGAAGAAGCAGGTGTTGCTTACCAAAACAAAGAAATTGATTTAACAACTTTTCAGGAGCAATTAGCATTGTTTACTAATCAAGGTCAACCTAAAGATTATACGTACAACGGACTTAAACTTGAAATCAATCCGGATTTTTTAGCGGAACATTATTACAATCCAATTTTATTAACATCAGAAACAAATAGACAACTTTTTAAACACATAATTTGGGTAGATTCAGAAGTTGAGTTTTTAAGAAAGCTAAATGAGAATAGAACCGAACTTGAGAAATACGATTGGTGGTATTTCTCAAAATTAGACGAAACCACAGATGGTGTTTCTATTCCATACTACGACAGTGGTTTACAAGAATATAGAAACTTCTTTCCTGATTTCATTTTTTGGCTAAAGGAGAAAGGAATCGACAAATTGATAATAAAATTCATAGACCCAAAAGGAAACCGAGTAGGAACAGGAAATGCGGAAGATAAAGCAAAAGGTTACGAAAACATATTTAACGGGCACACTGTAAAATATGAAGATAAGGACGTGAAAATTGATTTGTTCTTTTACAATGAACCAACAGGAGTTAACGAATCAGTAAAAGGCTATTTCACGAAGGACTTTAAAAAAATGTTTGAATGAACACACCATGCCAAATAAAAGTATAATGTAACCCTTCATCATCGGTCTGATATGTTTACATACCCTGATTATTTTCTTTTAAAATATTGGTTATGCCAAAAACGAATGAAGGTGATTATTTGCACCGAAGTTTAAAAAATTGTTGTGGTGTCGAACCACAACAATTTTTAGCCAAGAACTTCATTAAGGCTCATAATTACCCGAAGAGAAAATGGCAACATAGACACACTTTTTTGAATAGTACCAATATTTTAGGACATGTTGGCGTTTGTAGGGGTTGTCCCAGTCTTCTACTAGTTTGAAAATGTTGGTTTTGTACTGGCGTTGGGAGCGTTTGATTTCGAACATTTCCTCGAAGTATGCGAGTTTGTAGGAATCCATTCCGGGCATTATATCCCGAAAAACTTTTAGGAGGTTTACGCAACGGTAGTTGTTGCGAACATCCAGTCCGGTGCACTTTTCGAGCATACCAATGTCCGGTCCATAAAAGTAAATGTAGCCATCCACCGGTTGAATCATTTGCCGGATATTGTTAATTGTGTCGTCCTAAAACAATTTTATCTTCTTATTCATTTTGCACATTTTTAGTGTAAACGTATTTTAGCCCTTCCCCTAAAGAGCATTTTCTTAATTTTCAGAGAATTTAACTGCTAAAAAAGAATTCTAATAATGAATAAAATATCTCAGATACAGAATAAATTAACTAATTTTGATTTTTAACAATTATTTTTTAATGCAAGAGTTTAATATTAAAATGGATAATATGAAAAAGTCAGTTCTCATAACATTGTTTATTGCTTCACTTTTTACAATAGTTTCCTGCAATAATAAAGAAAAAGAAGATGAATGCTACGCTAGTAAAATTGACTGGGAAACCAAAGAAACAATTAATATTAAAACAGATAGTTTAAAATTAGGTATTAGTTATCTGCCGGTGTATTCACATATTTATCACAGATACGACAACAAGACATTTGATCTTACTATAACTGTAAGTATGCGGAATATATCCTTAACAGATACAATATATATCTTAAAAGCCGATTATTACAATACTGCCGGGGATAGAATTAGAGAATATATAAATAAGCCTGTATTTATTTTACCAATGGAAACTCTCGAAATTGTTATAAATGAAGATGATAAAGAAGGCGGTTCGGGAGGAAATTTTGTTTTCGATTGGGCAATAAAAGACAAAAAACATCCCCCATTGTTTGAAGCTGTAATGATTTCAACATACGGTCAGCAGGGATTATCTTTTACAACACGTGGTGTGCAAATATATTAGCAGATTTATTCTATGATTAAAACTGCAGTAATAATAGGTTCCGGTAATCTTGCAACTCAACTTGCCTTAGCTTTGCATAAATCGGGGATATTGATAAAGCAGATTTATAGTAGAAAAAGTACTAATGCAAATACTCTTGCTCAAAAGCTTAATGCAGATGCGACAAATGATTTCACTCAATTATATCGTGAAGCAGACATTTATTTTCTTTCACTTTCTGACGATGCACAAGAAGAATATGCAAATGCCTTTCCTTTTAAAGATAAACTAATTGTTCATACTTCGGGAAGCTTAGATATTGATATTTTAAAAGAATCAAGTAAAAACTTTGGGGTATTTTATCCACTGCAAACATTTAACAAACAGGTTAGCCTTGATTTTTCAAAAGTTCCAATATGTATTGAAGCATCTAATACAGGAAGTATAGAAAAGCTTAAATTTTTATGCAAACAGTTATCTTGCAAGTGGTACAATTATAATTCAGAGAAACGTAAGTTTATACATTTAGCAGCGGTTTTTTGTTGCAATTTTGCCAATCACATGATAAGCATATCCGAAGATATCCTTCATAAACAAGATATTCCTTTAGAAATAATTGAATCTTTAGTAAATGAGACCTTTTCAAAAGCTATAAACAATACTGCATCATCCTCACAAACTGGTCCTGCACTTCGCAACGACATTAAAATATTGGAAAAACATAATAAATTATTAAAATATCACTTTAAAGAGTACTCGGAATTGTATAAAACAATAAGCAGTAGTATATTTGAATTTCATAATAAAAAGGATACAAATGATTCCGACTGAAGATTTAAATTTTAAGAAATTGCTTAATAATGTTAAGGCAATTGTATTAGATGTTGACGGAGTGTTGTCGGGCAATAAAGTATTAATGCATGATAATGGTGAACTTATCCGTACTGCTAATGTAAAAGATGGTTTTGCAATTCAATATGCAGTACGAATGGGCTTAAAAGTCGGGATTATTACAGGAGGTTGGTCAGAAGTAGTACAAACCAGATATAGTAGATTAGGCGTAAAGGATATTTATATTAAGTGTAAAGATAAAAGAAATGAATTTGAAGATTTTCTTATTAAAAACAATTTAGAAGCCAAAGACGTATTATATATGGGAGACGATTTGCTAGACTATCATGTGATGAAAATTGCCGGAATTGCAGTTTGCCCCAAAGATGCTGCCAGCGAAATAAAAGCTATTTCGGTATATATTTCTGATTATTGTGGAGGCGAAGCTTGCGTAAGGGATATAATTGAACAGGTAATGAGAGCACAAGGTAAATGGATGACTGAAGAAGCATTTGTATTATGAAGCATTTTTTAAAGCTAATAAGAATTTTAAATCTTGCTATTGTTGTATTTACAATATATGCAATGAGGCACGGAATTATAATTCCTGTTTATGCTTACTTTGGGTTTGAACCTATACTCAGCGAGCTACAATTCTTATTTTTAGCACTTTCTTCAGTATTTTTAACTGGTGGCGGTTACATCATAAATGACTATTTTGACAGAAAAGCCGACATGATAAATCATCCTGAGACTGTTGTAGTAGGGATAAAATTCAAACGAAGATGGGCAATCGTTTTACATAGTGTTTTTAATACAATAGCTATAGTCTGCGGATTTGCAATTAGCTACTCGGTAGGGATTTGGTGGTTAGGTTTTATTTTTGTCGGAATTTCTTTTATACTGTGGCTTTATTCGATCCGGCTAAAAAAACTACCACTTACAGGAAATCTTACAGTTTCAATACTTACCGGTTTAGTTCCAATATTTGTAATGTGTTTTGAATATCTGGGAATTAGACATACAGGAACACCTGTAACCTTCGGGTTAAAACTTGCCGTAACATACAGCGGTATTATTATTCTAGGATTCTCAGTTTTTGCATTCCTACTTAATTTAATGCGAGAAATAGTTAAAGATATTGAAGATATTAGAGGTGATATTGCCTCCGGCTGTAAAACTCTACCTATTGTAATTGGGAAGAAAAACACTAATATACTTGTATCCTTAATATCATTTGTAAGTAGCATTTTGGTAATAATAATGTATTTTTTCTATTTAAAGAATTTAGAATTTATGCAAAATGATACATTAAGCCTATGGTACATAATTGCCTTAATTATTGCTCCTCTACTATTTATAACTATTAGGATTCTTTTTGCTCGCTACAAAAAAGAATATAAAATTGTAAGCCATTTACTTAAATTTACAATGTTTACCGGAATTGTTTATTCGATAATTATCAATATTATTGTAACAGGTAATATTTTATGAGCAAACTATTAGAAGGATATCAATTAGTTTTGGGATCGAAAAGCCCCCGAAGACGCACATTATTGCAAGGCTTAAACATCCCGTTTACGGTACGTACCGCTGCTTGCGACGAGCATTACCCATCAGAATTATTTAAAGAAGATATTGCCGTTTTTTTAGCTGAGAAAAAAGCACAAACTATTATACCTCGTAACGAGAAAGAGATCGTCATTACTGCCGATACTATTGTGTGGCACAATCAAGAAGTTTTACCTAAACCTATTAATTATTCTGATGCATTTCAGATGTTAAAAAGGTTAAGCAACAACATTCACCAAGTAATTACAGGTGTTCATGTAGCCTCGCTAACAAAACAAAGAAGCTTTTATAGTATTACTGATGTTCATTTTAGCGAATTAAACGATGATGAGATAAGACATTATATAGAAACCTTTAGACCTTATGACAAAGCAGGCGCGTACGGAATACAAGAATGGATAGGCTATATAGGGATAAAACATATATCAGGTTCATTTTATAACGTAATGGGCTTACCATTACACCAAATTTATGAAGTATTGAAGAATTTTTAACAATCTGAATAATAATAACTTAAACATATTTAAAATGAAAAAAGTTCTCTTTTCAGTTTTATTATTTTTTATAAGCTACGGTTTAATTGCAGACGAAGGCATGTGGATTCCTCTATTACTTAAAGATTATAATTATGAGGATATGGTAAGAAAAGGATTTAAGCTTTCGGCAGAAGAAATTTATGATATTAATAATGCCAGCATGAAAGATGCTATTGTAATTTTTGGCGGCGGCTGTACTGGCGAAATGATTTCAAACGAAGGTTTATTAATTACAAATCATCATTGTGGATATGGATATATTCAAAAGCACAGTTCAGTAGAACACGATTACCTTACTGATGGTTTTTGGGCAATGAGCAGAGACGAAGAATTAAGCAATCCCGGACTTAAAGTAACTTTTCTAATAAGAATGGAAGATGTTTCTGAAAGAGTTCTTAGAGATGTTACAGATGAAATGAACGAAGAACAACGAAATTCAATAATTGAAGCAGCAAAAAAAGATATAGTATCAGCAGCAAAAGAAGGGACGCATTATCAAGCCGAAGTAAAGCCTTTTTTTCATGGTAATCAATATTTTTTGTTTGTCAACGAAGTTTTTGAAGATGTACGCTTGGTTGGAGCCCCTCCATCATCGATAGGGAAATTTGGTGGCGATACCGACAATTGGATGTGGCCCCGCCATACGGGTGATTTTTCATTGTTTAGAGTATATTGTGCCCCAGACGGTAGTCCTGCTTCCTATAGCGAAGAAAATATCCCGCTTAAACCAAAAAAGCATTTCCCTATTTCTCTTAAAGGTTATAAACCTGGCGACTTTACTATGGTATTTGGGTATCCGGGTAGTACAACTCAATATATACCATCGTATGCAGTTGATTTAACAATGAATGTAGAAGACCCTGCACTTATTGAAATAAGAGAAGCCAAGCTAAATGTGATAAAAGCTGCAATGAATACCGACACAAAGATTCGGATACAATACAGTAGCAAAGCAGCAAGTGTTGCAAACGGATGGAAAAAGTGGATTGGCGAGGTAAGAGGATTAAAAAGGCTAAATGCCCTTGAAAAAAAGATACGCTACGAAAAAGCATTTACTAAATGGGCACAAAACAATAGAACCTATTCGCAAAAATATGGCAATATATTACAAGAATACCAAGAAGCTTACAATACTTATAAGCCATACCGTCATGCGATTTTATATGTTTTTGAGGCAGGTTTTGGTCCTGATGCTATTGTATTGGCTCGTAAAATGTCGGGGCTTTATTTTCTTTCGCAACGAGAACCTTCACAATCAAATATTGATGCAACTGTTGCCGATTTAAAAAACACAATAGAAAGTCATTTTAAAGATTATCACGAAGAAACTGACAAAAAAATAATGGCAGAAATGATAAAGTTGTATTACGAAAATGTAGAATCAAATTTACGCCCCGAGTATCTTCAAGACTTAAGCAAGTATCAAAAGAAATTTGACAATTATGCCGAAGCATACGCCGAAGCTGCATATAATAAATCAGTATTAGCAAATAAAGAATCTGCTCTTACATTTTTAGACAGCTATAAAGCAAAACACTATAAGAAACTTGCAAAAGATCCAATTTTTTCGATGTACTTAAACTTAATGAATCTATATCAAAATAAAATTGCAAGCCCATACAATAATGTTAACTACACTATCGATAGTTTAAATCGTGTATATATGGAAGCTCAAATGCTATTTTTAAAAGACAGCACATTATATCCTGATGCAAATTTCACATTACGGATTACTTACGGCGAAGTTGAAGGCTACTATCCCGCCGATGGCGTTGAGTATAAATACTATACAACCCTTGAGGGTATCATGGAAAAAGATAATCCAGAGATTTATGATTACGATGTTCCTGATAAGCTTAAAGATTTGTTTTACAACAAAAATTATGGTAAGTATGCCGATAGTGATGGCACTATGCATGTTGCATTTATAGCAACCAATCATACAAGTGGTGGCAATTCAGGAAGCCCTGTAATTGATGGTAATGGGAATCTTATTGGAGTAAATTTTGACCGTAACTGGGAAGGCACAATGAGTGATATAATGTACGATCCAGATATGTGTAGAAACATAAGTATTGATATTAGATATGCATTATTTATTGTAGATAAATTTGCCGGAGCTACTCATTTAATTGATGAAATGACTATTATAGAATAATAATCAGATTGTTATAAATTAATAATATTAAAATTTATTACCAAATTCATTAATTTTGTCGTAATTTTGCATTAATAAAAAGATAATAATATGTCTGTAAACAAAGTAATCTTAGTAGGAAGATTGGGTAAAGACCCTGAAATTAAGTATCCACAAGCAGATGTTGCGTTAGCAAAATTTTCGCTTGCCACCAACGAAGTTTATCGTAATAAAACCGGAGGATGGACAGAAAACACCGAATGGCACAATATAGTTTGCTGGCGTAATACAGCTAAATATGCCGAAAATAATTTACGAAAAGGATTGATGATTTATATAGAAGGAAAAATTCAAACCCGTAAATGGACAGATCAGGATGGGAAGACAAATTCTATTACCGAAATAGTTGCAGAAAACATAATACGCTTAGAAAGAGGGGAACAATCAAATACAAATCAAGGCAATTACAATAAACAAACTGATCCCCAGTATAATCCACAAAACGATGATAAACCTAACGTAGCAGAATCAGATTTTAATATTGGCAACGATGAGCCTGCAGATGATTTGCCATTTTAGAATTTAAAACATAAGAATTGGAACCTGACCCTTTTAGTTATATTAATGCTATAATACTTCAATCGAACCAAATTAACCATATAGGTTTAATTATAGGTTTTGTAGTAGTATTTATTCTATTGCTTTGCTCTGCTTTAATTAGTGGTTCAGAAGTAGCTTATTTTTCATTATTACCTAAAAGCATTCATAACTTACGCAGCAATCCTTCAAAACGGAATAATACAACCTTAAAACTTCTTAAAAACC
>Ga0265295_1007999_pt1 | contig 11904 bp, 12 predicted proteins | sample Munlansysbiofilm_FD_192503 | JGI IMG/M metagenome (GOLD analysis project Ga0265295, IMG submission 192503) | Leachate microbial communities from a municipal landfill in Southern Ontario, Canada - Methane capture system biofilm | ecosystem: Engineered > Solid waste > Landfill > Unclassified ... | reverse complement strand
CCCCTGTGGACCCAGGTGGGTCCGCTCGGGGTGATCGGCCTCGCGATCCTCGCTGCGTGCCTCCTCATCGTGACGCCCGCCGAACTGTCCAAGATCCCGTTCGACATCCCCGAGGCGGAGACGGAGATCGCGGGTGGGCTCATGGTTGAGTACTCGGGGACGTACCTGGCGCTCTTCTACCTCGCCGATGCGGCGAAGACGATCGCCATGGCTGCCCTCGTCGTGACCCTGTTCGCCCCGTACGGGATCGCTGGCCTCCTCGGCCTCAGCGGGGCCGGGGCGCAGGCGGTAGACCTCGCGTTCCACCTCGTAAAGATCTTCGCCGTAATGTTCACCGCCGTGACCACGGTGCGGGTGGCGATGGCCCGCCTCAAGGTGGACCAGGTGGCGCGCGGGTTCTGGCTCCAGATCACCGCCGTAGCCGTGGCGGGGCTGGTGCTGCTCGTCCTTGACCGGATGGTGATGGGATGATCCTCAAAACCCTGTTCTCCCAGCTCTTCACCCGGCCGGCGACGAACCGATTCCCGGCGAAATACATGCCGAAGTCCGTGGTCGGGTTCCTGGGCAAGGTTCAGGCGGGCAAGGCGACCCTCGTTCCGCCCGTGCCCGTGCCGCCCAAGTTCCGGGGGAAGATCGCCTACGACCGGGAGAAGTGCATCGGGTGCCAGCTCTGCATCCGGGTGTGCCCGGCGAAGGTGATCGAGTTTCTGCCCGAGGAGAAGAAGATCCGGATGCATGTGGCGCGGTGCACGTTCTGTGCCCAGTGCGTGGACGCCTGTCCGGTGGACGCCCTCGCCGCGAGCCCGGACTTCCTCCTCTCCGCTACCGACCGCCGCTCGGCTGCCCTCATCGTCGAGTAGCCAGAGCGGGATCGGGCGCTCACCCAGGATGATCCGCTCCGGCGCGGGCCTGCATTGCCTGAGGGCCCGTGATGGTGGACTGCAGGACCCGACCCCCCAACGCCATTGAAGCTTCTTTGGGGAGGGGGATAGTGGGTAGCAGCCACGTTCGTGGGGGTACTCGACCCCAAAGATAACGATGTGGCCCCACTATCGGGTGCCGATCGTTCAGGCTCCCTTGCTGGAAAGGACGATATTCTGCCGTGTCAGCATCCGGGAAAGGACCACCACCACTCCTATAGCAATCACCGTGATCGCCAGGTAGCAGAGCGCGAACGACCACGAGGTTAGATCGAACACGCCAGTGGCCAGTCCCAGCGGTATCCCAATCATCAACCCGAAGGAGAGCAGGAACATCGGGGCGAGGGCGGCGTCTGGGTCACCGGCCAGCGCATAGAGTATCATGAAAAGCAGCAGTCCAAAGAACAGCAGCGGGTTGATTACCAGTCCGAGCACCACCGCCGGCACCGGCAGTACAAATCCGTAGCCGGCGGGGATGCAGGCTCCCAGGTTCATCACCAGCACCACCGTGGCCGTACCAACAATCGCAGTGATAGATGCCGGTAGAAAAATGGCGAGAGATTTGCCCATCCAGAGCGCTCGTGGGGTAAGGGGGGTGGCCATGAGACAGGCCAAGTTGCCGTTAGCTTTCTCCTTGACAACCGGCAGATTACCAAAGGTACCGATAAACGCCACCAGGATAACCAGCGGCAGGAAATATAGCACTAGGCTGACGAATAGGGATATCAGCGGCGCCGCCAGTTGTTCCCCCAACCACGGCTGCAGGTTGAGAGCGGTGGTAATCCCCGCCGACGCCGCCACTACCACGGCTGCCGCGGCGATGAGGATGATCCGGAAGGCAGTCGCCCGCCGCAGTTCCCTATATTCCGTTCGCAAGACGATGATGGTGTGTTTCACCGGCTATTCCTAATTGGAAAGAATGATGTTCTCCGTCGTCAGTCTTGATCGCAGTCCGATGATGATGGTCCCGATTACCGCCGCCAGCCCGAGGTTCATCGCCAGGAACAGCCATGAACCGGCATCAATGACGTCATGGACGGCAACCTGTATCACCACGTTGACCATTACCGGCAGGAACAACTGGGCGATCACGTTGCCGGTGGCTGCCCGGGATGTGAGCCCCACCAGGTGCACCAGCAACCCCAGCGCCAGGTAGACGAGCGGCACGCCCACAAAACTGGAGAGAGCTATCCATGGATTGAACACAAATCCGATATCGGGCAGGAAATATACGGCGTTGACGATGACGAGCACCAGTACCGCCAGGATGCTCCCGAACACCGTGCCCGGTACCAAAATGGATAAGCTCTTGCCCATCCAGATATCCTTCGGCCTGACGGGAGTCGCCAGCAGCGACTGCAGGTTGCCGCGTGTCTTCTCGCGCACCAGCGACTGAAACGCGAAAGAGTTAAGCGTAATCCCCACCCCGAGGAAGCTGGCAGCATAGACGATGATTCCCAGGTAGGCCTCCAGCCGGGAGCGGTCCGGTATGGCCGATCCCATTTCCGGCTCTAGCAAGAGAATGCCGAACAGGATAGTGACGCCGGCGACGCAGATGAAGGTGACGGATAGTAAAATGCCGAGAGCTATTTTCAATCTCACATTGCTACGCATGCTGGCCCGCATGACAAGTCTCGTATAACTCATTCTTGCTCCACCTCTTCCAGGATGGCCGCGTACATTTCTTCCAGGGAGGCTTCTTTCTTCCCGGCTTTCTCAATCATGACGCCACGCGTCGCAAGAAAACTGACGATGCCTCCCACCGTAGCATCGCCCTCACCGGGTTCGAAGATGAGGCTCTTCCCGCTCATCTCGCGGAACCCGAATTGCGGCTTCTCTGTCAATTCCCTAAAGACGTTCTCCGGGACTGCTCCAGTGATCTCGATGATGATGCTGCTTTTCCCCATCTTCCGGCGCAGCTCCTCCAGTTCTCCGTAAAGCTTGATCACACCCCGGTCGATGAGCGCGATACGGTTGCAGATGCGCTGCACCTCGTCCAGGTTGTGGGAACTGAACAGCACCGTTTTCTTCTCCTGCTGGGCGATGTCCAGCAGGATGTTCCGTATCTCTATCTGCCCGGATGGGTCCACCCCCGCCGTAGGTTCGTCGAGAATGAGCACCTCGGGGTTGTGCACCATGGCGCGGGCCAGCGAAAGCCGTTGCCGCATCCCCCTGGAAAACGTCCCCACGCTGTCCCCGGCCCGTTCCGCCATCCCCACCAGCCCGAGCACCTTCTCGATGCGGGCAGCCGCGTCCTTGACGTCATAGATTTGCGCGTAGTATTCGAGGTTCTCTGCGGCGGTCATCGTATCGTACAAGCCGTCCGGGTCAAGGGCGAAGCCTATTTTCATCCGAGTCGCGGTATCGTCAATGTCCTGACCGAGGATGGAGACGCTGCCGCTGTCAGCGCGGAGCAACCCCAACAGGATACGGATGGTAGTCGTCTTGCCGGCGCCATTGGGGCCAAGATACCCGAAGATGTCGCCGCCTTGGACGTCAAAGCTGATGCCCTTGAGTACCTCCCGGTACCCCAGCGTCTTCCTCACGCCTTCAATGTGAATAGCCGATGTCATTTCGTCACCTCGAGCGGCTGGCTGTATCAGCCTCTTTCCTCACTGTTCCTGTCCGGCTGTACGCTATGAAACAGCTCAATCGTGCCTTTCAGGTTTTTCTGGAGCAGGGGGATCGTGGTAATGGCAATGCCCTGCGCCAGATCGCCGAGGACGAGCAGCTTGTCGCCCGGCTTAATGGCAAAGTCTTTCCTCGCCTCCGCCGGTATAGAGATCTGTCCCCGCTGCCCAACCGTTACCGAGCCGTAGAACTTCCTGCCTTCCGGTCCTTGCATCGTCTTGCCCATGATGATGCACCATCCTGCATTGCATACATGTATGAAATGCATGATATTCTAGCTGGAAGACGCTGTCAAGGCGACAGGGTAGATGCGCCAAGAGGTGGCGAGCCACCCGGAAACACCGAATGCTTGTGGCCGCAGGTAGAACAGTGCAACAAGTAGGAGGACAGATTTCTTACGGAAGATCTGCCCTCTCATCGCTGCGCAATTGAACATTGCAGTTCCAACCTAGCGGCCTGGGGGCATTCACAAGGCCCGAGGAGTCGCCGAGGGATCGGATCGTTGTTCTTCGGGTTCCTTGAGGTCACAGGGCCATGCCTTCACTGCTGAAGCTTTGTTCGCTTGGGCAATGCGGGTAGCAGCCACGATTGTGGGGTCCCCGACACCGAAAATCAATACGTGACCCCTCAATTGAAGACGATGAGCTAGCCTCCCTACCCCATCAGGGGCTGCCTTACCGGGCAGCTACCAGTTGAGTCGAACGAATTGAGAGAGCTGGTCGATCTGGTCGCGCATGCGTTTCACACGGCTGCGGAGCTCGGCGACAGCTTGGTCAGCGTCGTGTTGCCAGAAGGGGCGCATCCACGAGCGCGGCCAGTCGAAGTGCGGCAGGCACAGGAGTCGTTCGAGAACCTGAGACGGGATTCTCTGGCAGGCGTCGGGGTTCTCAAAGATGACGGTGCTCTCTGGCCACGCGATGACTACGGCTGATGCGTGCACGTCCTGCTTGGCGAAGTAGCCTGGGTAGCGCAGGGTGGTGTGCACGGCTTCTTGCCCCTGCGGAGGGAACCCCTTCGACATGGATTCCGACTCCAAGAGAGGCGTTCCTTTGCGGCCGTAGATGCCGAGCCATACTCCACCCGTGCGGAACCGCCCGTTAGGAAGCACATAGAGTGGCCATGCTTCGTCAGCTGACAGGCTCCACCAATCCTCGAACTGTACGTCCAGCCAGAGAAGGGCGGGTCGGTCTGCGGGGAGCTGACGGTTCTCCTCCTCTGCCTTCTGGGAGAACTTGTGAACGATGTTGTCTACGGTGAATTCGCCTTCCTTAGGAGCGCCAGCGGGGTGAATGACTACCTCATCACAGTAACTCGACCGACGGTTGTGGAAGTCGAAGAGCGTTTGCGCTTCGCATTGTGTCATGAGAACAGCCGATATCTCGACCGCAACGGGATCCGATCCGGTACAGGCAGTCAGATCAAAGCCTTTGCCTGAACGGGGAACAACTTCCAAGCCGCACAGACGGAGGTATCCACAGGCGCGGATCTCAGCCAGTGCACCACACGCGTCAGCTAGGCGGGAGTAAATATGACCGAAACCATCTTTCTCCGGTATCTGCACGGCTTTACGGACTTTGGCAGAGAGCCAGCTGTCGCTCGTGCCACCGAATGCAACGGTGCGGAGGGCTCTCTCTGTATTGCCAAGCACTTGACCTTGGAGCGAATCCGGCCTGTGAACGCCTTCCAGTATCCATCGTAGCGGATGAGAAACGTGATACCGCGGTGTGTTCAAGGCTGCTTGAAGCTGTGCTAGATCTACGTTACCGAGAGCTCGTGCGATCGTAGGGTACATCCTCTCGATGTTGGCCATCCAGTCTGCTGAAGGCATCACAACTCACCTCGGAAGACGGCGGCGAGGATGGACTGCTCCAGACGGCGGAGTTCGGCGTCGGTCTCCGCTTGGGCTTGCTTAAGGGCCTTCGCCTTTTCCTGCACCGCGTCCAGATGCGCCACAATCCGCCGCTGCTCCTCCAGAGGCGGGAGAGGTACCGGCAGAGCCATGAACTCGCGGACGCGCAGATTGCGCAGCCCTGATGTCGTATCCTGGGAACCCAGGTAGATGCTCCGTGCCATAGGACTGTGCAAATAGTGGAGCAAGAACCACGGCTCGGCTACGTCAGTCGCCGTACGTAGCCGGATCATGAAGTTGGAGAAGAGGTAGACGCGATTGTCTGGTGCTCCTTCGAAGATCGCTGGCCACCCGACAAGATGGGGGCTGCCGCTGGACTTATTGACAAGAATGTCGCCGGGGACCAGGACGAAGGCTTCCGCCCGGTCAGGGGAGATCACCCGTGCGGAGGCGGTCTCAGGCCGTATGCGATTTCCCGCGATCTCTGTTGAACGAACAACTGGGAAACCATCGTTCTCAGCGGCCTCTGGTCCCCAGGTTCCCGCTCTGTGCTGGCATATGTCTCCCAGCTTTGCCCAGTGCCAGCCGGAGGAGAGGGAGGAGCCGGGGCGGGGGAAGACCTCGGCCAGGGCAGCTGGCATGAGCTGGTCGGCATCGTGCTTTGCCTCTTCCCGCAGCCGGCGCGCCTCCCTGATCTTCCCCATCAGATCCTCAATCCGCGCCACAATCCGCCGCTGCTCCTCCAGAGGCGGAAGGGGAAGAGGAATTACATTCACTGCGGACTGACGAATAGAGGGAACTGGACCAACCTGCGACAGTTTTCGCAGGTCTACGGTGTTCATGAAGTAGAGCAGATAATCGGTGTCGACAAGAGATACATCCGGAACCAGACCCATAATGTTGTTGTCGAACGTGGCTCTGACCCCCAGTTTCCGCTTCTTGTTTGTGGCAATCGCGCCACCGATTTTGGGGAAGACGACCGTACCTGGGTCGTAGGCACGAGCTTGAAGGCTTGACAAGATGTCGTCGTCTACGTAGTTCTCCGCACAGGTTACTTCGCGCTCATTCTCCGTTTTATTGAGGTCGGACACCTTGACGAACGGGATCGGTAGCCTCTTGCTTCCTTGGAACTTCTTCGGGAAGCCATACCCATTCACCGCCTTCGCCACCTCCCCCAACCGCACCCAGCGCCAGCCGGGGGGGAGCTCGTAGGGGCCGTCGGTCATGCCTCTTCCTCCAAGGCCCGCTGAGCCCGCGCGAGGGCACGCTCAAAGGCATCGCGCGGATCGTGGGTGTCCACAACAGGACGGAACTCGTCGAGCCACCCCCGGACGAGCTCGAGATCAAGCTTCAGCCTTTGTCGGATGAGGATGCCCTCGACATCCTCGACGTCGCGCGGCCGCCCGGCCACGCACTTGTGGATGATCAGGTCCTCCGGTCCCACAATGCGCAGCCTCCCCACCCCGGGGAACTCGACCCGCACCGCCCGCCCCCACGCCTCTTCCTCGTAACCAGGTATCCCCAGTGAGAGGTCCACCGGCACGCCGTCCCTCGTCTGCACAAGCACCACCCGATGCCGCAGGGCGAACGCCCGGGCGTCGGGGATGCGGGGAGAGAACATGTTCAGCACTACGTCTACGAACGGCTCCAGGTCCCCCGGTTGCGCCAGCACCGTGATGTCCACGTCCCGGGTCAGGCGGGGTTCTCCCCAGTGCTGAAGGGCGAGACCCCCGATCACAAAGTAGCGCATCCCGCGCTCCTCAAGGAAACGCGCCACCTCGATGGCGGCTTGGAGGAGGTTCATCTTTGCCCCAACCGGGCCACGGCCCGCCGCATGGAGAGGAGCACCGGAGACGGCCGCCAGCTTGGCTCCCTCCGCCCGGCCGCGGCGAGTCCTAGGTAGATCTCCAGCGCGCGGCCCGGCGCGAGGGAAAGCAGGAACTTCACGCGTTCTTCCTGGATCACCCTGTCGGAAGCCCGCTGGCCGGAGAGCCACTCCCGCACGGCCTGCCTATCCAGCGCTTGCGGCACTGTTCTCCCCTCCCTGGTTTCCCAGTGTCTCGTCCAGCTCCTCGATGAGCCCCAGGATCTCCCGCTCCTTTTCGAGAAGGCCGGCCACGATCTCCACCGGCGTGGGGAGCTCCTCCCCCTCGGGCCGGCTGGGGTTGCGGGCGGTGAGGTCGTAGCCCCGCTTTACGATCTCGTCGGCGGTCACGATCCACGAGGTCGCGGTGGGTTCCGGCCTGGGGCCGTGCCCCTTGCGGTAGGCGTTCCACCCCGCCCAGAGGTCGCGGGCCTCGGCGAAGTGCTCATCCTGGATCGGGCTCCCCTTGCTGAACTTCTTCAGGCCCTCCGGGAGGGGGAGCTCGTAGTACCAGATCTCCTTCGTCGGCCCGGGCCGCGCGAAGAAGAGGAGGGCAGTCTTCACGTCAGAGTAGGGGGCGAACGTGCCGGGCGGAAGGCTGACCACGGTGTGGAGGTTGAATTGGTCGAGGAGGTCGCGCTTCACGTCGGCGAACGCTCCGCCGCGGAACAGGGTCCCTTCGGGAACGACCATCCCGCACCGGGCACCGTCCCTCGGCTTGAGCTTCTTCATGATGTGCTCGATGAACAAAAGCTCGGTGGCGTTGGACTTGACGGGGAAGTTCTGCTGGATATGGCGGCCTTCGGTGCCCCCAAACGGCGGATTGGTCATGATCACGTCGTAGCGGTCCTGGACCTGGCGGATGTTCTCCTCGAGGGTGTTCCGCCGCATGATGCGCGGCGCGGCCACCCCGTGGAGGACCATGTTCATGAGCCCGAGGAGGGCCGGGATCGGCTTCTTCTCCTGGCCGAAGAACGTCTGCTCCTGCAGGATGCGGTGGTCTTCGATCGTCCGCTCGCCTTTTCTCATCTTGAGGTAGGCTTGGGCAAGGAATCCGCAGGTGCCGCAGGCTGGGTCGTACACGGTTTCCCCGATCTGGGGATCAACGAGGTCCACGATGAACCGAATCACCGGGCGCGGGGTGTAGAACTCGCCGGCGAGGCGGTTCTCGCTCCCCAACCGCCGAAGGAGGTCTTCGTACACCTGGGACACGGTGAACACGTCGTCTTGGCTATGAAAGTCAATCCCGTTGATGACCTGGAGGACGTCCTTCAGGTTGTAGCCCGAGGCGCACACGATCACCGTCCGCTCGGCAAAGACGCTGCGGATGGTCTCACGCAAGGGATCACCGCCAAGGGCTTGGAGGTAGGGGATCAGCCGCCCGTGGACGAAGGCGAGGAGCTCGTCCGCTGGCCAGTCCTTGCCAGCCCAGTTCCGCCATCGGTACTCGGGGGCGAGGATCGGCTCGTACGGCCGCCGGGCAAGCTTGGCCTGGGTCGCCCACTCCTCGTCTTGGGCATCGAGGAACCGCAGGAAGAGCAGCCACGCCAGGTGCTCGATGTACTCCATCACCCCGCCGCAGTTGTTGTCGCGACGGAGGATATCGCACGCCCGCCAGATCTCGTTGGCCAGACTCTCCCTGGTTTGTGGCCCGTTCACGTTCCCACCTCCGCGTAGATCCGCTCCTGCATCTCCTCAAGCGCTCCCCGCAGGCCATCCGCATCGCCGAACCAGCGGCTGATCGTAACCGCCCCACCCCAGTCCCGAAACGGGGAAACCCCGAACACCGCGGGATCGAGCTCCTCCACCCCGCCCACGCGGTACTTCTCGAGGAGCTCGAGGATCACCCGCCGCGCCTCCTCCCCATGGCGGTACAGGAACCCCTGCTCCCGGTTCCGAAATGCCGTGGCCCGCTCGTCACGGGTGCGGATGGGATCCCCAAATGCCACATGGGCAAGGAGATCGAACGTGTCTGCGTCCGGGCACCCGAGGGCCTCGGCGAGGGCCTCCGGATGAACCTCGGCCCGCCGCAATTCGGCGAGGAACGCCCGACGGGCGTCGGGTCGCACCCACAGCTCGCGGAGGGTCCGCCGGGTGGAGGCAGCCTGGATCACACGGTCCCGGGTGTAGTCGCGGTACTCGGCCAGGGTGAGCTCGCGGCCGGTGGCGGGAACGAAGAACACTGCCTCGTCGGCGATCGTAACCTCGATCCCTTCGACCCGGATCTTCCGCACCCCTTCGCGCTCGGGCTTGAGGAGGACCTCGACCGTCACCGTTTCATCGGCCACGGTGTCCACCCTGAGCTCGCGCCGCACGAACCCTGTTCCGCTGGCGATCAGGGTCACGGCGCCTACGGGGAGCCCGGTGAACAGAAACGCCCCATCCCGATCGGTGAGGATCGGACCCTGTTGGGTGTTGGGGCCCGTCCGGACGCTGACCTGGGCCCCGACGATGAGGTCCCCAGTCCGCGCTTGGAGGACTCGACCCGCAAGCGAGGCTGTGAACGGGCCTCGCGGAGGCTCCGGGGAAGCTCCGGCAGGGCGGTCCCAACTATCGAACAGGCGCGTGGCCCCCGTGTAGTCAATCACCCGAAACCAATCCTTCCCCGTTGCCCGATCGATGCGGGTGCCACGGCCCACGATTTGCTTGAACACCACCGGCGAGGCCACGGTCTTCATGAACACGATGTTGCGGCATGCCGGGACGTCCACGCCGGTGGTGAGGAGCTCGGCGGTGGTGGCCACGACCGGGGTCGGCCTGTCGGAGTCGGCAAACGCCTCCAGCTGGCGCCGGCCCTCCTCCCCTTCCTCTGAAATGATCGGCACCGCGTACTCGTCGATCCCGAGCTCGGTGCCGAGTTCGTTCTGGAGAAGCCGAGCCACCAGCCGGGCGTGCTCCATGTCCACGCAGAACACCATCGTCTTCCCCGTAGGCCCAAACCGGCGCAGCAGGCCCCCGAGGTGCCTCGCCATGGCCTGGGTTCGATCGGGAAGGGTGATTTCCCGCTCAAACTGGGGGGTCGTGTACACCGGGCGGGGGTCCACATCCCCGGGGACGAACACTTCCGCCCCCTGCTCCACCGCATCCTCGAGGCGTAGACCGGCCGCATCCACCGTGGTGCGCACCCGATGAACCTTGTATGTAGCGAGGAACCCGTCCTCGATCCCCCGGCCGAGGCTGTACTCATACGCCGGAGCCCGCCACGCCCCCTGGTCCGGATGGACAGGATCCACCGCCACTTCCGGCTCTTCGGCGCAGAAGTAGGCGTAGGTGTCCACATTGTCATCCCGCTTCGGCGTCGCCGTCATCCCCAAGTGGGCAGCGCCCTGGAAGTGGTCGAGGATCTCCCGCCACGTGCCGAACCCGGAGCGGTGGCACTCGTCGATGATCACGAGGTCGAAGAAGTCGTGGGGGAAGTGTTCAAACAGTCGCACCCCGGCTTCGTCGGGGCTCCACAGGCTCTGGTAGATCCCGAAGTAGAGATCGCGGTTCAGGTTGGGCGGATGGCCTTCCACCTTGTGTCGGGGGTCGCTCGTGCCGTCGGCGAACGGGGAGAAGGCATTGTACGCTTGACGACGGAGGACTACCCGGTCGGCCAAGAAGAGGACCCGGGCTGGCCGGTCAGGATGCCCGCGCCCAAGCCACCCCGATTTCACGAGCTTCCACACAATCTGAAACGCGACGAACGTTTTCCCGGTTCCCGTGGCCATGGCGAGGAGCACCCTCCGCTGGCCCCGCATGAGGCGCGTGAGGACTTCCCGCACCGCGGCCTCCTGAAAGTAGTGGGGACGCTTGCCGCACAGGCTCTCCGGGCAGTACCCGTAGAGAAGCGGGTTCACAGTCCGTTCGCGAAGCTGCCCCAAATAGGCGGCCCGCTCCTCTCCCACTTGGAACCGCGTGGGAGCGGAGAGGCCGGTGTTCTGAACCCAGCGCTGCCATAGCTCCTCTGGCCGGGGAAATCGGTCCAGGCAGCGGGAGCTGTGGGTGAAGAAGTCAAATTCGAGGATCTCCCGGCCGTTGGCACCGTAGGCGAAGGCAAGCCCCAGCTCGTGGGCGTATCTCTTGGCCTGATCCAGGGCTGTCTCGGCCGACTCCCCCTCCGCCTTAGCCTCGACCACGGCCATCTCGAACCCATCGGTGAGACGCAGGAGGTAGTCCACCCGGCGCGGTACCCCCCGCCGGGTCTCGTTTCCCACCAGGATCACCCGCCCCGGAGCGTACTCCCGGTCGCGTTGGTAGTAGAACTCGCGGGTAACCCCGCGATCCGTCCACCCCGCGGCCCGGAGTTGGGGCTCGATCAGGTTCGCGCGCGTATCCGCTTCATTCATCGTTGCTAACCCTTCCCCCAAAGGTTAATGATAGGGAAGGGGTTCCCCCTCGGCCAGTCCGTACCTGAACTACAGGACAGCTGTGTCCTCTCGCCGGTCCCGCGCGGCCTCCCTCCCCGGGGTCTCCCGACCCCGCTGTGGACCAAGGGCGAGGGCAGGCGCATACTAGCGACCCGGGGCCACGAGGCGCACTTGCCGCGCCCGGTCGAACCGGGGTACACTCCAGGGCGAGTAGCTCAGTGGAAGAGCATCCGGCTTACATCCGGAAGGCCAGAGGTTCGATCCCTCTCTCGCCCAGTTCGGAGGTTCGGG
>Ga0265295_1007997_pt1 | contig 11908 bp, 10 predicted proteins | sample Munlansysbiofilm_FD_192503 | JGI IMG/M metagenome (GOLD analysis project Ga0265295, IMG submission 192503) | Leachate microbial communities from a municipal landfill in Southern Ontario, Canada - Methane capture system biofilm | ecosystem: Engineered > Solid waste > Landfill > Unclassified ... | reverse complement strand
CTTGGCCGTGTTCAGGAGTTTGAACTCCGTGACATAGACCTCGATGGCGCCCGTGGCCAGCTTGGAGTTGACCATGTCGCCTGGGCGCGGGCGGACCATGCCCTTGATGGCCAGCACGAACTCCGTGCGCAGCACATGAGCGCGGGCGTGGGCTTCGGGGGCGACCTCGGGGGAGAAGACGACCTGGGTCAGGCCGTGGCGGTCGCGCAGGTCGATAAAGATCAGCCCGCCGTGATCGCGGCGATACTGCACCCAGCCCATGAGGCAGGTTTCCTGGCCCAGCTGCTCCGGTCCGAGGTCCGCGCAGGTGTGGGTTCTGCGCCATCCGCCGAGGGAGTCCATGCCGAGTTCCGTGTTTCTGTCATCCATATATGTTCCTCGCTTGGGTACGATAAGCTGCAAACAGTGTGTGTAAAGACTTAGGGCTTGCGAAAGCCCAGCGCCTGCTCCAGGTCATCCTGACCGATGTTCTTCTGCACGCCCGTGGCCATGTCCTTGACCACGATCTGGCCCTTCTCCATCTCGTCCTGCCCCAGGATCAGGCAGGTCTTGACGCCGAGCTTGTTGGCCTGGCGCATCTGGGCCTTGATGCTGCGCGCCTCGAAGGACACTTCGCCGGAAAAGCCCCGCTCGCGCATGCGCTGGGCCAGGAGCAGGGCCGTGTTCAGGGCGCGGGAGTCGAGCACCGCCAGGTAGAAGTCCGGAGTCGGGATCTGGGCCTGGCCGTAAAGCAGAGCGAGGCGCTCCATGCCGCAGGCGAACCCGATGCCGGGCAGGTCGGGGCCGCCGAGCTGCTTGATGAGCCCATCGTAACGGCCGCCGCCGGCCACGGCGGTCTGGGCGCCGATCTCGCCGGATACGACCTCGAAGGTGGTGCGCTGGTAGTAGTCCAGGCCCCGCACCAGGCGGTCGTTCAGGCGATAGGGGAGCTGTGCGCTGTCCAGGATGTCGCGCACCTGGGTGAAATGTTCATCGCATCCGGGACAGAGCGACTCGGCGATGCTCGGCGCGTTCTCGACCAGCGCCTTGCAGGCCGGGACCTTGCAGTCCAGCACGCGCAAGGGGTTGGTCTGCGCCCGGCGCTTGCAGTCCTCGCAGAGCTGGGCGTGGTCGATGGTCGAGAGAAAGTCGCGCAGACGCTGATGAAAGACCGGTCGGCATTCGGGGCAGCCCAGGGAGTTGAGTTCCAGGCCCAGGTTTTTAAGGCCCAGCTTGGTCAAAAAGGTCCAGAGCATGAGCACGACCTCGGCGTCGGCCTGGGGCGCGTCCGTGCCCAGAACCTCGACGTCGAGCTGATGAAACTGGCGCAGGCGCCCCTTTTGCGGGCGCTCGTAGCGGAACATGGGACCGCAGGCGAAGAGTTTGGTCGTTCCTTCGGCCCCGCACTGGCCGGACTCGATGAAGGCGCGCAGCACCCCGGCCGTGGCTTCGGGGCGCATGGTCAGCGAACGGCCCTTGCGGTCGGCAAAGGTGTACATTTCCTTTTGTACGACGTCGGTCTCTTCACCGATGGAGCGGGCGAAGAGTTCTGTTTTTTCCAGGATGGGCACGCGTACCTCCTGGCATCCATACGTGCCGAACACCTGGCGGGCCAGGTTCTCCATCAGGGTGTGAACCGTGCTCTCCGGGCTGAAGAGGTCAGAAAAGCCTTTAATTTTCTGAATTTTAGACATAGAAAATATCTGTCCTTGACGAATGGGATGGGGGATGCGCGCCTTTGGTCAGGCTCCGTTTTGCGAAGGCGGGACTTGCGGCGATGCGCATGGGAAAATTGAATTGGGTAATTGATGAACGAAGGATTGTCAAAGACGGAGGAGCAATGTTCAAGGCTGTTTCAGTGGTGGGTTTCAAGAAATCAGGCAAGACCACCCTTGTGCTCGAGCTTGCCCGGGAATTGACGGCGAGGGGTCGAAAAGTGGCGGCGGTCAAGTTTACCCATCACGGGCTGGATCTTGATGGAACGGATACGTCCCGTTTTGCGCAGGAGTGCGTCAGCGTTGCCGGAATCGGTCCCAAAACAACGACCTTGCTTTGGAATTCGGCGCGGCAACTCCAAGATATATTTCCTCTACTGGATGCGGAGATAGTGTTGGTCGAAGGCGGCAAGTCCCTGACGTGGCTGCCGCGGATCGTGGCCCTTGGCTCCGGCGAGGACGAGTCGATGCTCGGCAATGGGCTGGCGCTGGCATCCTGGGGGCCGGGGGCATTGCCCGGAGTGCGCAAGGCCGATTCCGTCGCGGAGCTGGTCACGCTGGTGGAAAGCAGGGCCTTCTCATTGCCCGGTCTTGATTGCGGAGCCTGCGGCCGGGAGTCCTGCCTGGCACTGGCACGGGAAATCGTGACCGGCGAGGCTGACGCGGATTACTGCGTGGCCATGCATGCCAAGCTCTGTGTCAAAGTGGGGGGCCGGCGTCTGGCGCTGAATCCTTTTCTGGACCGGCTGGTCACGGGAACCATTCGCGGGCTTTTGACCGAGCTCAAGGGCAATGTGCCGGGGCAGAAGGTTGAAATCATTCTGGAGTGAATCCGGACGGAGTCTTTTAGCGCGGCAGCGGCTTAAATGTGTTGACTCCTGGGGCTTGCGTCATAAAAGATGCTTCTTCTTATAGGGAACGGAACCGTTGCATTTATTGACCGTTTGTCAGGGGGACCATTATGCGTGTGCGCGTCAAATGTTTTGCTACCCTTGCCGATCATACTCCGCCGGACGGCTTTCTTGATCTGCAAGAGGGCGCCGTGGTAGAGGCCATGCTTCCGCTTCTTGGACTTGAAGCCAGCGACATCAAGCTTGTTTTTGTCAACAGCAGGAACAGCGGCTTGGAGGCGGCGCTGGCCGACGGAGACCAGGTGGGTATTTTTCCGGCGGTAGGTGGTGGATGAGGGATTTTCGAGCCGCCTTGGAGGCTTTGGCCTCGGAGAGCGCCTCGCGCCGGGTTCGGACTGTCGGACTTGAAGCACTGCGTCAGCTGTGCCGGGATCACGGATTGACTCTGCCCCAGGGCGCAAGAGGGGCGATGGAACAGGGGGTCGTGCCTCTGCCGTTTTTGAAAAACTTGCATTCCCTGTCCATTTCCGAGCAGAATCGACTCATGGGCGCCACGGTTCTGCTGGCCGGGGCGGGCGGGCTCGGTGGTTATGTGCTGGAGTTGCTGTCCCGCTTCGGCGTGGGAAGGATCGTGGTCGCGGACGGAGACGGATTCGAGGACAGCAACCTGAATCGTCAACTGCTTTCCACGGCCCGGAACCTGGGAAGCAACAAGGCCAGGGCCGGGGCTGAACGGGCACGGGCAACCTGTCCGCTGGTGACGGTCGAAGCGCTTGAATTTTTCTTGGACGCCTCCAATCTGCAGGGAGTACTGACCGACGTCGATGTGGTCGTTGACGCACTGGGAGGCATCGCCCCCCGCCTGGCCCTGCACGAAGCCGCAGGTCTGGCCGGGATTCCGGTCGTGAGCGCGGCCGTGGCCGGATGGACGGCGTTGGTCGGCAGTGAACTGCCTGGGCAAAAGGGCATTTCCAGCATGTGGACCGATCCCTCGGACAAGGACGCGGAGCATGTCCTGGGCAGCCTGGCTCCGGCCGCATGCCTGGCCGCCGCATTGCAGGCGGCGGAAACCGTGCAGTATCTGACCACGGGCTCTCTGCGTCTGGCCGGTCGCATGTTGCACGCCGATTTGGCCGAATTTCGTTTTGAACTCTATGACCTTTCGTGACGGATACAGATGAACACCATTGTGCTCGCCACCGGCAACGCCGGTAAGATACGTGAACTTTCGGCCCTGCTGGCCGAGTTGCATCCGGGCCTGCGCGTCCTCGGTCTGAATGATTTTCCGGAAATCGGCGAAATAGCCGAGACCGGCACGACCTTCGAGGACAACGCCCGCATCAAGGCCCTGGCCGTGGCCCGTGCCACGGGGCTGGTGGCCGTGGCCGACGACTCGGGTCTGGTCGTGGACGCCCTGAACGGGGCACCGGGCGTCTATTCCGCCCGTTACAGCGGCGAGGGGGCCACGGACGAGAAGAATGTGACCAAGCTTCTGGATGCCATGAAGGACGTGGTGGACCCATGGCGCGGCTGCCATTTCGCCTGCGTCATGCTGGCGGCCACCCCCGGGGGGCGGGAGCTGATCGGACATGGGGCCTGGCATGGCCGGGTGGCTCATGCTCCGCAGGGCGGGGCGGGGTTCGGATACGATCCGGTGTTCTACGACGAGGAACTGGCGATGACCGCTGCGCAGATGGATGCGCAGGTCAAAAATGCCCGCAGCCATCGCGGTCTGGCCTTGCGGGAGCTGCTGCGCGGCTGGCCCGAATTCTGGAAACAAGCCCGGCTCAAACTGGAGAAATAAGCATGTGCGGAATCATCGGATACACGGGGCACCGTCCAGCCATCCCGGCCATTGTCGAAGGTCTGCGGCGTCTGGAATACCGGGGCTACGATTCGGCCGGAGTGGCCTACGAGGAGCCGCAGGGCCTCAAGGTCATTCGCGCCGAGGGCAAGCTCGGGGCGCTGGACCAGAAAATAGCGGGTCTGGACACGGCGTCCTCGGTCTGCGGCGTCGGGCATACCCGCTGGGCCACCCACGGTCTGCCCGTGGAGCGCAACGCCCATCCGCATATGGACGGGGACAATCGTTTCGCCCTAGTCCATAACGGGATCATCGAAAATTACATTGAGCTCAAGGCCGAGCTTACGGCCGAAGGGCATGTCTTCAAGTCCGAGACGGACACCGAGGTGCTGGTACACGTCATCGCCAAGGGCGTGGATCTGACTGGCGACGTGCGCCGGGGCATCTCCTGGGCGCTCTCCCGGATCGACGGGGCCTACGCCTTCGCCCTACTCTCGCGTGAACATCCCGGAAAGATATGGGCCAGCCGCAAGGCCAGCCCGCTCCTGATGGGCATCGGTACGGGTGAGAATTTCCTGGCTTCCGACATCCCCGCCTTTTTGCCCTACACCCGCGAGGTGGTTTTTCTGGACAACGGCGAACTGGTGGAGATCGACGCCGCTTCCTGGCAGGTCTTCGACTCCCTGACCCTGGAACCCAAGGTCAAGGAGATCAAGCACATCTCCTGGGACGTGCAGGCCGCGCAGAAGGATGGGTTCAAGCATTTCATGCTCAAAGAGATATTCGAGCAGCCCAAGGTCATTCGCGACTGCCTGACCGGACGCATCCAGAAAGGGCGCGTCGTGCTGCCGGAACTTGATGCCCTGGACGTTCCGCAGCGTCTGACCATAGTGGCCTGCGGCACGTCGTATCATGCCGGGCTCTGGGCCAAGTATGTGCTTGAGTCCTGGGCCCGCATCCCCGTGCAGGTCGAGATCGCCTCGGAGTTCCGCTACCGAGACAGCGTTTTTCTGCCCGGCGATCAGGTCCTGACCATCAGTCAGTCCGGCGAGACCGCCGACACCCTGGCCGCCATCCGTATCGCCCGCGAGGCCGGAGTGCCTATCCTTGGCCTGTGCAACGTGGTCGGGTCTTCCATCGCGCGCGAGTCCGACGCGGTCGTGTATACCCAGGCCGGGCCAGAGATCAGCGTGGCCTCGACCAAAGCCATGTGCAGCCAGATGGTTTTGCTGCTGCTCATGACCTTGTCCTGGGGCGTGCGCAAGGGTGTGCTGCAGGGCGAAATCCTGGAGCGCTGCCTGCACGACCTGCCCCTTCTCCCTGATCAGTTGGAGGTGGAACTGCCCACCATCCGCGAGAAGGCCAAGACCTTGAGCCAGGAATACTCCGACGCCCGCAGCTTCTTTTTTTTGGGGCGGGGACAGAACTTTCCCCTGGCCCTTGAGGGCGCGCTCAAACTGAAAGAGATTTCCTACATCCACGCCGAAGGCTACGCCGCCGGCGAAATGAAGCACGGCCCCATCGCGCTCATCGACCAGCATTTTCCGACCTTTGCCATGGCGCTGGGCGACGAGCTGTTGCAAAAGGTGGCCTCGAATCTGCAAGAAGTGCAGGCCAGGGGCGGGCGCATTATCGCCCTGGTCAATCCCGGAGCCGCGCCCGCAGTGGAGAATCCCTGGGTTCTGCCCGATGCTTGGGGGCCGCTGAAGAGTTTTCTGGTGCTGCCGGCCGTGCAGCTTTTCGCCTATGAAATGGCCGTCTACCTGGGCAAGGACGTGGACCAGCCCCGGAATCTGGCCAAATCCGTGACCGTGGAATAAGGATGTCTTTACGAAAATTGCTTGGAATTTTTCTCGCTTTGGCCTTGGTGCCGGGGCTTGCCTGCACGGCCCTGGCTTCGGCCAAGAGCGAGTATACGCGTGGGGTCAGTGCCTTCAATTCGCTGCTTGCCAATGAAAAAAGGTCCGGGCTGCGGACGGAATGGGAAGCGGTCATGAAACCCTTCCTGCGCGCTGTGGGGGCCGACCCCAAGAGCGAGTACGCGCCCCGCAGCATGTTTTTTCTCGGCAGATGCTACGAGGAACTGGCCCGGCGCTCTTTTTCCCGCACCGACCGGCTCAAGGCCCTTGAAGCTTACGACCGCATGCTGGCCGTGTATCCGAAGCATGGATGGGCCGATGACGCCTTGTTTCGCATGGGGCTGGTCTGGTTGGAGCAGTTCAAGGATCCGGTGAGGGCGTCCAAGGTTTTTACGGCTGTCCTTAACGACTACCCCAAAGGCGACAAGGTTCCCGAGGCTCGCGAACGTCTGGCTCAGATTCCGGGTGGGGAATCGGCCAAGGCTGCAGCGCCTGCGCAGGCAAAGCCTGCGGAGACAAAAGCAGCGGCGGCCCCAAAGCAGGCCGCGGTTCCGGCGGCAAAGCTGAAAGACGGGTTGACCCTGCTTGGCATCCGTCATTGGTCCAGCCCGGATTACACCCGGGTGGTCATGGATATCACCCAGGATGCGCACTATGAACGCGCGCTTGTGGAGAAGGCCAAGAACGGAAACAAGCAGCTGCAGATTACCTTGCAGCAGGCCGGGATCGCAGCCGATGTCATGCCCGTGCGCACCATCGGGGATGGAATCCTCTCCCAGATTCAGGTCGCCCCCGATCCGGCGGGGGGGGCGCTGATCACCTTCGATCTGATGGCCATGGACCACTACAGGGTTTTTACCCTGCCGGAGCCGTATCGCGTGGTTATCGATATATACGGCAAGGCCGGAGAGGCGGATCATAAGCCCCAATCCGTTGCCGCCGCGACGGATGCGGAAGTGGATCATGTGCAGGCGGCCCTGGCCGAGCTGCAGGCAAAGCAGGCGCAGCCCGTCAGCCCGAAAAAGGACGCCACCATAAAACAGGCCGGTCAGGTTCCGGCGACCAAGAGCACGGCTGCGAAAACCAAGACTCCCGTCCAGACGGCGGCCAAGGTTGCCAAAGCCCCGGCGAACACGACGCCGGAGATAAAGGTCAGCTCAACGCAGAAAAAATATACCGGCTCTCTGGTCGAGCAGCTTGGGCTCAAGGTGCGCACGATCATGATCGACGCCGGGCATGGCGGTAAGGATCCCGGCGCGGTGGCCAACAGACTTCATGAAAAGAACATCAATCTGCGCATGGCCAGGATTCTGGGGGGGATGCTCAAGGCCCAGGGCTTCGAGGTGCATTACACCCGCACCGCCGACAAGTTCATCCCTCTGGAGGAACGCACCGCCATGGCCAACGCCAAAAACGCGGACCTCTTCATTTCCGTCCACTGCAACGCCCACAAGGACAAGAATGTCAAAGGGCTTGAGGTGTACTACCTGAACTTGGCCACCGACGCGCAGGCCGTGCGTGTCGCGGCCAGGGAAAACGGAGTTTCCGCCAAGAAGATCAGCGACATGCAGTTTATTCTTTCAGATCTGATGCTCAATTCCAAGATCAATGAATCAAGGCAGATGGCCTCCATAGTGGAGGCGGAGACGTTGCGGGTCATGCGTCCCAAGTACTCCCTTGCCAGTCATGGTTCCAAGGGCGCATTCTTCTACGTCCTGACCGGGGCGCGCATGCCATCCATTTTGGTTGAGCTTGGTTATCTGACCAACCCGGCGGAGGCCTCCAAGCTCAATACGGACGCGTATCTTACGTCCATGGCTCAAGGGCTGACCCGCGGGGTGGTGGCTTACAAAAAGAAACTGGAGCGATTTGCCCTGAACGAATCGGGCAAATCCTGAGATTTTTAGTGGTCAGGCTCATGCCGCCCATGCTCCGTTTTTGGGGCTGGGCGGTCTTTTTTTAATATTTTGTTATGGAGTTGCGCGCCATGGTCTTCCCCCTCGGTTCGGTGATAAATGCTCTGGCCATTTTGGCCGGAGGTGCTTTGGGGCTGTTGTTGCATGGCCGGTTGCCGGAAAAAATGCGTCAGGTCGTTTTCCAGGGCCTTGGGCTTTGCGTTCTGGTCATCGGCATGCAGATGGCGTTGCAAGGCAAGAACGGGCTGCTTGTGGTCTTAAGCGTCCTCATCGGCGGGGTGGTGGGCGAGGCCTTGCGGCTCGAAGACCGTTTCGCGGGTCTGGCCGGCAAGCTCAAAGGCCTGGTGCGTTCAAACAACACCCGTTTCGTGGACGGCATGGTCAACGCGTCCCTGATCTACTGCATCGGCGCCATGGCCATTCTCGGCTCTTTCGATGAAGGCATTCGCGGCGATCACTCCATTCTTTTCACCAAGGCCCTGCTGGACGGATTCGCCTCCATCGCCCTGGCCTCGACCTACGGGGCGGGGGTGCTTTTTTCCGCCTTGCCGGTCTTTCTCTACCAGGGCCTGTTGACCCTTTTCGCCGGCTCCTTTCAGGCCTATTTTTCGGATTATCTCATCGCCCAGCTCACGGCCACCGGCGGAACCTTGATCCTTGGCATCGGCATCAACCTGCTGGGTCTTGCGGTTATTCGTCTGTCCAGCCTGCTGCCGTCCCTGGTCGTGATCGTCATCCTTTCCATTGTCTTTCCATAAGGGCTGCGGGGGGCCTTCTTGGCGGAGAAGAGTTTTGCTTTTCAAAGTGTTGCCGATATGTTTACAATACATTGGGAATAGCCGGGATTTTCCGGTCGGGCACGCCCGGAGTCAAATTTTTCAGCGGTGGGCAGATGGCGACCTCCTCTCGAATCCTTTCAACCGATGTCAGCGGACGACTGGGTCGCAAGCTGCTGTTCTGGATTCTGCTCGGGAGCACTGTGTTCACGCTGCTCGGCACGGTGGTGCAGCTTACTTTCGACTATCGCAACGACAAGGAAGCCATGCTCGCGCAGCTGGAGCAGATTCGCACATCGCGCCTGTCCAGCCTGACCAGCGCCCTGTGGCATCTGGACGAAGCGCAGGTCCTGGTCCAGCTTGAAGGGGTTCTGGAGATGCGGGACATCATGTACGCAGAGGTGGTCACTCCAGAAGGGATACGGTATTTCCGCGGCAAACAGGCCGAAGAGAAGAACCTGTACGTGCAAAAATTTCCTCTCCAGTACAGGGCGCTGGACCGCGTAGATCTGATCGGTACACTCATCGTCGCCGCCGACAAGAGCGCCCTGCAGCGCAGGCTGCGGGACAAGATTCTGGTCATCGGCATCACCCAGGGCGTGCAGATATTTTTGGTGGCCGTCCTTGTGGTCTTCATTTTTTACATGCTGGTCACCCGCCATTTGCGCCGGATGGCTCTTTACACTTCCGGGCTGACCATTGACAGATTGCAGGAGCCGCTCTCGCTGGACAAGACCTCATCCACGCCCGACGAGATCGATATTGTGGTCCGCGCCTTCAACGACATGCGCGAGAACCTGCTCCGGGATATCAAGCACCGGGAAAAGGCCGAGCAGAAGCTCAAAGAGGCCGAAGGCTACATCCGAAACATTCTTGATTCGATGCCGTCGATTCTGATTTCGGTCGATGTGGACGGACGCGTCACCCAATGGAACCAGCAGGCGGTGCTCAAAACCGGTGTTCCGGTGGAAGATGCCATGGGGCGTCGTGTCACGGATGTGTGTCCACATGCTTCGGTCAGCATGGATCAGGTCCGGGCTGCGGTCAGTTCCGGTCTCCCGGTCAAGATACCCAAGGTGCCCAGAAAAAAGGAAGACATGGTCGAGTATATGGATGTCACGGTCTATCCCCTGACGACCAACAATGTGCAAGGCGCGGTTATCCGCATAGACGATGCCACGGAGCGGGTGCGGCTCGAAGAAATGCTGATCCAGTCGGAGAAGATGATTTCCGTCGGCGGTCTCGCCGCAGGCATGGCCCACGAGATCAACAATCCACTGGCTGGAATTTTGCAAAACGGGCAGGTCATCAGAAACAGGATGTCTCTGGAGTTGCCCGCGAACAGGAAGCTGGCGGAAGAGCTTGGAACCGACATGGCCTTGATCCATGGCTATTTTGAGCGCCGCGGCTGTCTGCGCATGATGGATTCGATCATGGATTCGGGTTTGCGGGCCGCGCGGATAGTGGAGAACATGCTTTCTTTCAGCCGTAAGAACACGTTGCGCATGGCCGAGGTCGATGTCTGCGCTCTGCTCGATCGTACTCTCGAGCTTGCGGCCAATGACTATGATCTCAAAAAGCAGTATGACTTCCGCAAGATCAGGATTGTCCGCGAATATGAGGAAAACCTGCCACTGATCTGTTGCGAGGAAAGCAAGATTCAGCAGGTCTTCTTCAACCTGATCCGCAACGGAGCGCAGGCCATGGGATCGCAGGACCGCCCTCCCCGCTTCATTCTGCGAGTCATGAAGGCCGGCAAAGAGTTGCGGATTGAGATCGAGGACAATGGCCCGGGCATGTCCGAAGAGTTGCGCAAAAGGGTTTTCGAGCCCTTTTTTACCACCAAGCGGGTGGGGGAAGGCACCGGCCTTGGCCTTTCCGTGTCCTATTTTCTGATAGTTGAAAATCATGGCGGCAGGATTGATGTGGAATCCAGTCCCGGCAAGGGCTCTGTCTTCATCATTCACCTGCCTCTCGTTCCGGCTGACCAGAACGCCGGCGGAGCTTCATAATGGTGCAGAACACGATGGCGGAAAGCACGACAAAGGTGCTCGTTCTGGATGACGAGCCGAACATTCGGGAAAGTCTGGCCGAGTACCTGATGGACTGCGGCTTTGTCACTCTGACGGCCGAGAGCGCGGAGGACGCCTTGATGCTTCCCGAGCTGGGCAGTGTCGCGGTGGCGGTGGTGGATATCCGTCTTGGGGGCATGGATGGTCTGGAGTTCATCAAGCGGTTGCACACCCTGCATCCCGCCGTGCGCTGCCTGATCCACACCGGTTCCACGGATTTCCAGCTGGATAACGAATTGCAAGCTATCGGCCTGACGGATCGGGAAGTGCTTTTCAAGCCGGTTCTGGACATGGGCATTTTCGAGACCCTCATTTTGGAAAAGGTCGCGGAGGGCCGGTCATGAACCAGGGCAAGACATCCGTGGTGCTGACCATCGATGACGATCAGGCGGTGCGCGAGAGCCTTGCCAATTTTCTGGAGGATTTCGGGTATCACGTCTTGCAGGCCGAAGATGGACAGCAAGGGCTGGAGGTCTTTGCCGCCAATAAGCCCGACCTGATCCTGGTGGATCTGCGCATGCCGCGCATGGACGGATTGCAGGTCTTGGCGCGGGTGCAGGAACTTTCGCCCCAGACGCCGATCATGGTCATCTCTGGGGCCGGAGACATTCGTGACGTGGTGGAGGCGCTGCGGCGGGGCGCATGGGATTATCTGGTCAAGCCCATTCAGGACATGAACATTCTCTTGCATTCGGTGGAGACGTGTCTGGAGCGGGCCCGTTTGCAGCGTCAGAACCTCGAATATCAGCAAAGTCTCGAAGAGTCCCTTGAGAAACTGCATCGCACCCAAAAGGAGATGATCCAGTCTGCCAAGATGGCGGCGCTGGGGGATCTGGTGGCGGGAGTGGCCCATGAGGTCAACACGCCCATCGGGGTCAGCGTCACGGCGGCGTCCTTCCTGGCCGAACGGACGAGGCAGCTGCGGGAGTTGTACGG
>Ga0265295_1007996_pt1 | contig 11909 bp, 12 predicted proteins | sample Munlansysbiofilm_FD_192503 | JGI IMG/M metagenome (GOLD analysis project Ga0265295, IMG submission 192503) | Leachate microbial communities from a municipal landfill in Southern Ontario, Canada - Methane capture system biofilm | ecosystem: Engineered > Solid waste > Landfill > Unclassified ... | reverse complement strand
GATAAACGACAAAAACGCAAGCAAGAACAATAAACCTACAAACGCCGTTGCCATCCATGCACCGACGGTGATAGCCGACGTTACGTGAGGGTAGAAAAAGATATGCCACATTCTAAAGGGTTGGTGGAGATCCGCCAAAGTGAAAAGCAAGAATATATGGATAAAGATCAAAGAAATCACGGTTGTAGAAAAACGTAAACTTCCCGCTTGTTCAGGATGTTTTCTTAAAAGTAAGAAAAGCATGAAAATCACACCCGTACCGATACTTTTTGCCCACATATTGACCGTAACAAGCCAAGGCCAAACCGTTCCCGGAAGAGCAACGTCAAGCGTTACGATAGCATTTGTTGCCGTTAAAATTTCATGTGCTGCCATTAGTGGTGCCCTCCTACCGGAAGTGTTGTTATTTTGTTGAACAATTGGTGCCCATCAACCCTGTGCGAAGCTAAAGGATTGAGCGTTACATTGCCGCCGTTAACGTAGAAATGGTGCGGGTTCGTACCTTTTTCCGGTTTTCTCACCTGTACGTTTCCTTGGTGGTTTTGGATATATTTGGAGATATTCGACGTAGCATCGTCTAAATCGCCGAAGATATTCGCTTGAACCGGACATGCCACGACACATGCAGGCATCATAGAGGAAGCTACACGGTGCGCACAGTAGGTACATTTGTCTGCCGTATGCGTTTGCGGATCGATATAGATCGCCCCGTAAGGACATGCCATAACACACCCCGCACATCCGATACAGCGCTCTTTATCGATGTTGACGATACCGTTTTCCAAATAATGCAGTGCACTGACGGGACAGATTCTCTCACACGGAGCATTCTCACAGTGATTACAACGCAACGGCGTAAATGTTCTTTTTGTTTCGGGGAACGTACCCACATCCACATATTTAACGCGAAGTCTCCATGTACTAAGCGGAACCTCATTTTCCACTTTACATGCGATTTCACACCCCTTGCACCCCATACAAAGATGCAAATCAACTAGGAAACCTAATTGCATATATTCTCCTTTAGCTTAAACCTCGAAAGTGATTTAAGTTTTATAACTTTGTATAATCAAGATAAAAAGAAGCCCTTATACATGAGTATAAACCACTCTTCATTAGTGAAAATGGTATCTAAGTAACCTTAAACTTGTTATAAATAAGTGATAAGAATTTGATAAACTAAAAGAAGTGAGTAAATTTGAAAAAGTTATATAAACTTAAGCAGAGAAAAAAGAATTTGTATAAAAATATTTAATACACACCATCAATCGCGGTAATAATTGACGGTGTGCAGAGAGTGGTGCTACTCTTTCATATCCAAATAAAATTCCGGATCTTCTATACAAGTAAGCCCATCGGCATGATTTTTAACGTTGGCTCCGTGCGTGTAGGTGACCTCGCCGCCTAACTTTCCTTGGTAGAGAATCCCCGCAGATATGAGTGCGACCATAAGTACGGCAAGCATTTCAAGTTTGAAAAATTTTTTATAACATCCCAGAAATTTTACAATCGCTGCGAGTACCATAGACAAAACTAGATAGAGTCCGAGCTCTTTGTGCTCTTTTAAAAGGTTCTGCCCTTCGCTTGAGAGCGACTCAAATGCCAGAGCCGCATCTGCTTTTCCTGTAAAAAATGCCGCAATCAAAAAAAGCGCGGCAAAAACCATAAACCTTGTAGAGAGCTTTGACATTAACTCCGAGGGTTTGTAGATATAGGCTAAACCTAAAACTAAAGAGATGATCGGAAGTGCTATTGCAAAGTGCGCTGCTGCGGGATGTAACATGCCATAACCTTTGTGTTAAATTTGTGATAAAGGCTATTTTACAGGAAAAAGTATAATTTTTTCTTATGCGGAAAAATTAGATTGCCTAGAGCGCGTGAGGCTCTTGGCATGTGGAAAGTTTAGTCCATTCTCACACGAACCGACTGTTCGTGCGCCGTAAGAGCTTCTGTGTGTGCAATAAGGGCACACGCTTCGCCGATCTCGTTGATCGCTTTTTTGGAGAAGGAGATGATAGAGCTTTTTTTCATAAAGTTTTCGGTACTCAAAGGGGAGTAAAACTTTGCGGTTCCTCCCGTAGGAAGTGTATGGTTGGGACCTGCAACGTAATCGCCGATCGCTTCGGGGGTATTGTGCCCCAAGAAAATTGCGCCTGCGTGTTTGATGTCGCTAAGGAGTTCAAAAGGGTTGTCGGTTGCCACTTCCAAGTGTTCGGGAGCGATTTCGTTCATAAGGCGTATCGCTTCTTCCATGGTTTGTGTGATGATGATGGCACCGCGCTCCTCGATCGATTTTCTTGCAATCGTTTCGCGAGAGAGTTTTTGCAACCAGTTTTCTATCTCCGTTTTTACCGCTTGGGCTAGTTTTTTTGAAGGTGTTATAAGGATGGAACTTGCCATCTCGTCGTGTTCTGCCTGCGAGAGCAGGTCAACCGCCAGATGGGAGGGGTTTGCACTCTCGTCCGCCAAAATTCCTATCTCGCTGGGACCTGCAATCATGTCGATGTTGACATCGCCGAATACCATCTTTTTTGCCGTTGCAACGAAAATATTTCCCGGTCCCGTGATAACGTCGACTTTAGGGATCGTTTGGGTTCCGTACGCCATTGCGGCTATGGCACTTGCTCCGCCCACTTTAAACACCTGCGTGACGCCGCAAAGGTGGCATGCGGCTAAAAGAAGCTCGTTGGGTTCGTTGTCGGGAGTGGGCGTACACACGACGATATTTGCAACGCCTGCAACCTGAGCAGGGATGACGTTCATAAGCAGTGAAGAGGGGTAGGCCGCTTTGCCTCCGGGAATGTAGAGCCCCGCGCTGTCTACGGGAGTTACTTTTTGCCCTAAAATGGTGCCGTTCGCTTCGGTGTCGAACCATGATCTCGGTTTTTGTTTTTCGTGGTAGCTTTTGATTCTTTCGTATGCCATGTGAAGGGAGTCTTTAAGGTTTGCGTCGAGATTGGTATACGCTTTTTCCATTGCAGATGCAGGGATTTGCAGCTCCTCATCGCTTTTTGGCGTCCACTTGTCGAATTTGGCTATATGCTCTTTAAGAGCTTCGTTTTTTTTCTCTTGGATTTCGCGGATAATGTTGCCGACGATGGCGCTTACATGGGCAATATCCATTTTCCCTCTTTGGAGGAGTTCGTTAAAGTTCTCTTGGAATTTACTTTCTGTCGTTTCTATAAATATCATTTTGCTTGTCCGTTGTTAGAATTTTTAAACTCCTCATCGACGATGGTGAGCGCTTTTAAAAAGTTTTGTGCATCAACTGCACCCATAAGCGGCTGAAACATCGGTTCGCTGCTAGGATACAAAAACCAAATCGCCGGGGTTCCGGGAGTGTAGAGATGGTTGGGGGTGTAGTCGTTTTCGTCCGTATAGGAGATGATGGGTACGAAACGGCTATTGAGCATCTCGATCACCTTTTTGTCTTGAAACGTGGTCTCTTCCAAAAGTACGCAGTATTTGCAGGTGTGTCTTGAAAAGACGAAAAGAACAGGTTTGTTTTGCTGCTTTGCAAGCGCCATGCCGCTTTGAAAATCTTTTGCCCACCCGATCTGGGAACCAAATGCAACGCTGCCTAGCAGTAAACACGAAAGAAGGAATTTAAACATATTTTTTCACCTTTTTAAGAATCTCTTTTGCGCTCTCTTCGTAGCTCTTGTGCGTTACGTCGATGACGACGTCTGCAAGTGCTAGGTAGTCTGGTCTGCGGCTTTCATAGAGTGCTTTGGCTTTTTCCAAATCACTCAAGAGGGGTCTTTTTTTGAGTTTTTTGTGCGCATTGGGATGCTCTTGGATACGTTTGAGAATCTCTTCAAAAGGGGAGTCTAAATAGACTACGGCACCTATCTTTTTGAGATTTTTTACTTTATAAAATCCGCCGCCGGTTGAGATAAGGGTGTTTTTAACGCTTTTTTCAAGCCAAAGTGCGACATCTTTTTCAAGCTTTCTAAAATACTCCTCACCCTCTTTTTCAAAAATGGTTTTAATTTTTCTGTTTTCCATGCTCTCGATCACGTCGTCGGTGTCGATGGAGATATAATCAGAGTGCTTGATAATCTCTCGGGCGATGCTCCCTTTGCCTACACCCATAAACCCTATTAAAATGATATTTTTCAAATATTTTCCTTGCTGCTTTTTGCCTTGTCGGGCGGTAAAAAATTTGTTAATTATACTGCTAATTAGATAAATTTGTTATTTAAACCACTTTTGACTATAATTTCCCTTTTTAAAAATTTACTAAATCAGGTTTTATGACAGATGAGAAATAAAAAGTTTTTAACCCTCGGGTTTGTATCTATCGGACTCTCTTTAAGTTTGCTTTTTTCAGGTGAGGCGTTTGCGAAAACGGACGCGAAAGAATCGGCAAAAGCCCCTTCGACGGAAGCTTCCAGACTCGAAGCGTTGGCTAAATTTACCAAAGTGATTTCTATTGTCGAGCAATACAGCGTCGATGAAGTGGGGATAGAGGAGCTTATGGATAAAGCGCTTCAGGGGATGATGACCAATTTGGACGCGCACTCCACTTTTTTGACTGAAGATGATTATAAAAAACTGCAGGTGCAGACAAACGGAGAGTTCGGGGGGCTTGGAATCACCGTAGGGCTTCGAGACGGAGCGCTCACTGTGATTGCCCCTATCGAAGGGACTCCCGCAGATAAAGCGGGGCTAAAAGCGGGTGATATTATTCTTAAAATCAACAGCGAATCGACAATCAACATGACGATCGACGATGCGGTCTCGAAGATGCGCGGCAAGGTTGGAACGCCGATTAATATTACGGTGGTGAGAAAAGGGGAAGCAAAACCTCTGAGCGTCGATATCGTTCGCGACGTAATTACGATCGAATCGGTCTATACCAAATTGATTAACGACGACACCCTGTATATCCGCGTTACGAGTTTCGATAAAAAAGTTGCAAACGAAGTTGCCAAAGCGATCAAAGAGAAAAAGTCGATCACCAAAGGGATCGTGCTTGATCTGCGCAATAATCCTGGCGGACTTTTGGATCAGGCGATAGAGCTTGTCGATATTTTCGTGGACGAGGGGGATATCGTTTCCCAAAAAGGGCGCCAAAAAAGCGATGAAAAAGTCTATAAAGCTTCCAAGAGAAATACCCTTACCAAAGTACCCGTCGTAGTGCTGATTAACGGAGGAAGTGCAAGTGCTTCGGAGATCGTCAGCGGTGCACTGCAGGATCATAAACGCGCCGTTCTTATAGGAGAAAACACCTTCGGCAAAGGGAGCGTGCAGGTGATTTTGCCTATTACGGAGAAAGAAGCGGTCAAGCTAACAATTGCACGCTATTACCTGCCAAGCGGCAGAACTATCCAAGCGGTAGGAGTTAAACCCGATATAGAAGTGCTTCCCGGAGAGGTTCCGCTCAACGAAGACGAGTTTGCCATCAAAGAAGCGGATCTTAAAAAACATTTGAAAGAGGAACTTGAAAAAGTAGAAAATAAAGAGAAAAAAGTTGCAAACACAAATGAAGATAAAGGGAAAAAAGATATAATTTCGCCAGAAGAGTTGAACAAAGATATTCAGCTCAAAGAAGCGGTCGACATTTTAAAAGCTTTAGTAATAATGAAAGGATAGTCATAACATGGAAAAAAGAGCGTTGCTTTACGAGGGAAAAGCAAAAAAGTTGTATTTAACGGATGATGAGAACCTAGTGATCTCGGAGTTTAAAGATGATCTGACTGCGTTTAACGGCGAGAAAAAATCGAGCGAAGCCGGTAAAGGTGCGCTCAATAATAAAATTTCGACGGAACTGTTTAAGCTTTTGGAATCACACGGCATTCAAACCCATTTCGTAAAGATGCTTGATGAGAACCATATGCTTCATAAAAAAGCAAGCGTTATCCTTATCGAGGTAATCGTGCGTAATATCGCAACGGGCAGTCTTTCTCGCAATCTCGGTATCGAAGACGGAAAAGTGCTCCCCTTTACGTTGGTAGAGTTCGATTATAAAAACGATGCACTCGGGGATCCTAAAATCAATGACCAACACGCTCTTATTCTCGGTCTTGTAGATTTCCAAGACGAGTTGGATAAAATGCGCCGCGTTGCACGCCAGATCAACGATATCCTCAAACCTTACTTCGCCGAGAAAGGGTTGAACCTCGTCGATTTTAAACTTGAGTTCGGTAAAGACAAAGACGGCAACATTATTTTGGTTGATGAGATCAGCCCCGACAACTGCCGTTTTTGGGACAGCGTCAGCGGCGAAAAGATGGACAAAGATAGATTCCGTCAAGGTTTGGGCGGCTTAAAAGTCGCATACGAAGAAGTATTAAATAGAATTCTAGGAAAAAAATAATGAAAGTAATTGTAAACGTATCACTCAAAGCAGGCGTATTGGATTCTCAAGGAAAAGCGGTGCACCATGCGCTTAATTCGATCCATTTCGAAAATGTAAAAGATGTTCGCGTAGGGAAGCAGATCGTTTTAAACCTTGAAGAAAACGACGAGGCAAAAGCAAAAGCGGACGTAACGAAAATGTGTGAAGAACTTTTGGCAAATACGGTTATCGAAGATTATACGATCGAGATTGTCAAATGAAAGTAAGCATCCTTCAATTTCCCGGGACAAACTGCGAGTACGATACGAAGTATGCTTTTGAGATGTTGGGTGCACAAACGCAGATCGTGTGGCACAAAGCAACCTCTATCCCGGAGGATACCTCGCTTCTCGTAGTTGCCGGAGGATTTAGTTACGGGGATTACCTCAGAAGCGGTGCGATTGCAAAATTCAGCCCCGTAATGCAAGCGGTAAAAGAGTACGCTGCCAAGGGTGGAAAAATACTTGGGATCTGTAACGGATTTCAGGTTCTTACCGAAGCGGGACTCCTTCCCGGAGCGCTTAAGAGAAACGAAAGCCTGCACTTTTTATCGAAGCACCACCACCTCAAAGTGGAAAACAACGATAACATTTTTTTGACAAAGCTTGCCAAAGGCGACGTAGTAAATATCCCTATCGCGCATCATGACGGTAACTACTATATAGATAAAGCAGGGCTTGCGGAGCTTTATGCAAATAACCAAGTGCTTCTCAAATACTGCGATGCAGAGGGCGCAACGAAAAATCCAAACGGGAGCGTCGATGCGATAGCAGGCGTTTGCAACAAAGAAAAAACGGTTTTCGGTCTTATGCCGCACCCCGAACGTGCCATGGAAGCACTTTTAGGCTCAAACGACGGAGTCAAGATGCTTCAAGGATTTATAGAAGCGTGAAAACACTCCTACTTTTAGGAATTTTTTTATTATCTGCACTTTTTGCAAACGAATCTTTTGACGAGGATACGAATCAGACACAGGAGTTTCGTTCCGCGCCGAAAGTGCTCTATCTAAGCACTACGAAAATCCCCCAAAGAATACTCAAAGGTGAGATTTTTGCCTATACCATCAAAACACTTGCAACGCTTGAAAACTTCAACGATATAACCTACAAACAAGAAAACGCTATCGGGCTCAATTCGCTCCATGCCATACCTTACAGAAAAAAAAGCGACAGATATTTTTACGATACGTTCTATTTTTTGGTAACCCAAAGCCAAGCAAGGCTGCCCGATTTTACCGCGACGATCCATGTGGAGGGGGAGAAAACCTATCCGGATGCGACACTTTACGGGCAAGAACTCAACATCGTAACGCTCAATCCAAAAAACGATTTTGCCAATATTATCGCCGATTCTTTCGAGATCGTCGAGTATAAAACCACAAGCTACGACGACACGCATAATATAGTCGTTTTCGTGGCAAAAGCACATAATTGCGCTATCTCGGCGCTTCATCTTAACAATGTGGTCAAACAGGGGATCGAATCGATAAGCAAATCCCATTTTGAATCGAAAATCACCTATTTTGCAATAGTAGAGAAGGGATTGGAAAATCTTAATTTCTCCTATTTCAATTTAAAAAACAACAACTACTCCCTTTTGAGCATACCGATCATCGTCGATGACGACAGTGTTGCAACGCAGAGCGATTTAACCCCCAAAGACTATTCCAAAGATACCCTCAAGGTTTCTATTGCGCTCGGCGTTGCATTGATGGGTGTCGTATTGCTTGTATGGCGACGTAAATATATCTATGGGGTCGTCGTTATCCTTCCTCTTGGGTATGCCGCGACGATTCTCGTGCCTGCTAAGGATGTGTGCATACAACCAAACTCGCCGATCTACCTGCTGCCTATGGAACATGCCACGGTTTTTGAAACGACCTCGACGCAGATAGCGTTGCAAAAAGAGGGGAGTGTAGAGCACTTTACCAAGGTAAAACTTCAAAACGATAAAATAGGATGGGTGAAAAATGAAGATATTTGCGCATATTAGTTGGCTTTTTGCGACGATTATTATCTTCGCTTCGCTTACTTTGATGATTCTTATTTTCCATTTCGTACCCCGTCCCAAAGCGCAAAAAATAGCCGCATGGCTGATTCGGTTGACCACTTTTTTTAGAGTCGAAATTCAAGGGAAAGAGGATCCGCAAGCGCAGATGTTTCTTTTGAACCACCAAAGCGATCTTGATATAGGGATTATGGAAACGATCACAAGCAGGAACTTGGCATGGGTAGCCAAAAAAGAGCTTTTCGATATGCCTTTTTTCGGGCTGGCACTGCGCTTGCCCGAGGATATCGCCGTAGAACGCGAAAGCAAAACCTCCCTTATTAAGCTGCTCAAAGATGCCAAAGAGAGGCTCGATCAAGGAAGGGTGATCACGATTTTCCCCGAAGGTACGCGCGCTACGACGGGTAAGATGCTGCCGTTTAAATCGGGGGCAAAGATGGTTGCGGACAAATACGCATTGCGTGTACAGCCTATCGTACTGATGCAGAGTGCAAAGTACTACAATATCAAAGAGTTCTATTATAAACCCGGAACCGTGAAGGTGATCTACATGGACTCTTTTATTGCGGATAAAAGCGACCCGAACTGGTTGAACGATTTACGCACAAAAATGCAGAAGGTATACGACGATGAGTTGGCAAACAATCCTCGCCATAGGTAGCGGCGGGTTTATCGGGGCGCTTTTGCGCGCCTATCTGCACGGATTTATCTCCCATAAACTTCCCCATACGCTTCCGTTCGCTACGCTTGGGATCAATCTCTTAGGCAGCTTTTTCATGGGTGTTTTGATCGCCTTTTTTCTCTATACGAGCTTTTTTTCACCGAGTGCGAAGTCGTTTTTGACGACGGGAGTTTTAGGGGCTCTTACCACTTACTCCACGTTTGCTATCGAAACCCTTTTTTTATTGCAAGGGGGGCATCTGCTCTTGGCATGTACCAATCTTGTGCTTAACGCACTGGGAACGGTTATCGCTAGTGCCGGAGGTTTTTACGCGGTGAAATATTTTTTTGCCAAAGGGGTATAATCTTTCCAACATGCCATGGCATGTATGGCATGTGCAAGAATCGTTTAAACTTTTGCGCGAATCGCTTCGATGGTACGGCGAAGCTCCTCTTGGAGTCTTGCAAGGAGGTGGCGCTTTTTCTCCTGATCGGTCTCTTTTTCGAGTTCGGAACAAAGGGTGTAGACGAGGGTGATCTGCAGATTGCCGCTGACCCCTTTGAGCTTGTGGATAAAGTCGTGGAACTCTTTGGTGTCAAGTATGCTTGCATCAAGTCGGTTTTCAAAATCGCCGTAGGTGTCGGCATAACTTTTGAGAATCGCAAAAACCTTCTCATCACTTAGAAAAAACGAACTTTTTAATTTTGCAAGATCGACACCGTATATTTGGGGGTATCGCTCCTCTTTTGGTGCCTGAACGAGTTGCTTTTGCGAACTTGCGCCGAGGTATTGGAGCAATATCTCTTGCAAGATATCTGCATCAAGGGGTTTGGCTATATGCTGTTGCATCCCCGCTTGTTTCGTCTCCTCTTTGTCTTTTTCCATTACGGCGGCGCTGATAGCGATGATTGGGAGGGTTTTGCCCATTTTTCGTATCATTTTCGTTGCTTCAAGGCCGTCCATTTGTGGCATGTGGATATCCATAAAAATGATATCGTAGTCGTTTTGTTTGACAAGCTCGAGAGCCTCTTGACCGTTGCTTGCAACCTCTACATCAAGACCGTAGTAGAGCAGATTCTCTTTGGCGACGATCTGATTGATTTCGTTGTCTTCGACCAAAAGCGCTTTGGCAGAGAAGGTGAGACGTTCATGCGTATGCGCCTCATGAGTTTGGGTCGTATCCTCCTCGTGAAGTATGGCATCTAGGAGTGCTTGGGGGGTGTAGGGTTTCGTGAGCACTTTTTCGACGGGGATATTCTTTGTTCGTGCTTCTTCTAAGAGGGCTTCTTTGGAATATGCGGTGATCATAAGGATCGTAGGAAACTCGTCGTGAAGTTTGCGATAGAGTTCCTCTAAGGTATCCAAACCGCTCAGCTGCGGCATTTTCCAATCGAGTAAAACGGTGTCGTATCGTTGTTTGTGTACCGCTTCTATTGCTTCGTTGCCGTTTGCACAGGCACTTGCACGGGCTCCCCAGCTCTCTAAGAGCGAGGTGAGAACATTACGCTCGATCTCGTTGTCGTCTACGATAAGGAAGTTTTTGTTTTCTAGCGCCGATGCCTCTTCAAGCAAAAGCTGCTTTTGTTTTTTGGCGGCCAATTGCAGGGTAAAGAAAAACGTGGAGCCTGCATTTTTTTTGCTTTGGATCCATATTTTCCCATCCATAAGCTCTATAATCTGTTTGCTGATCGTAAGCCCCAAGCCGGTTCCTTGGTATTTTCTCGTGATGGAGCTGTCTGCCTGAGAAAAAGGCTGGAAGAGTCTCTCTTGTTCTGTTTTGCTCAGACCTATCCCCGTATCTTCTACGAAAAATTCTAAGGTGAGGGTGTTTTTTTGTGTATCGAGCAGTTTTGCACCGACGCGAATATACCCTTTTGATGTGAATTTCACGGCGTTGCCTACGAGATTGTTTAGCACTTGCGTGATGCGTAGCGAATCCCCTAAAAGGGTTTGGGGGATTTTGGGATCGATATCGAAGTAAAAATCGAGCCCTTTTTCAAAGATTTTGTACCCGAAGAGATCGTTAACGTTGACAAAAAGCTCGTCCAAAGAGAACGCGCGCTTCTCCATGGAGAGTTTTCCCGCTTCGATTTTGGAGTAATCGAGAATATCGTTGATAACATTCAAAAGCGCTTTTGAAGAGGATTTTGATTTTAAAAGATACTCTTGCTGCTCCTTGCGAAGGTGCGTTTTGAGTACGAGATCGGTTAGACCTATGATCCCATTAAGCGGGGTGCGTATCTCATGGGACATATTCGCCAAAAATTCGCTTTTTGCTTTGTTGGCATGTTCGGCGGCAAGTTTTGCCTCTAGCAGCTCTTGTTCGATCTTTTTATTTTCCGTGATATCGATCCCCACCGCGGTGATATAATCGATAGAACCGTCCTCTTTCGTCACTAGAGTATTGGACCATTGAAAGATGCGTCGCTCTTTGTTTTTGGAGATCCATGCACTTTGGTGGTCTTGGATCATTTTACCGTTTTTGGCATCTTCGATGATAGCGAGCACCTTCGCTTTCTCCTCGTGATCGAGCATACGCGTCCAAAAATAAGGTTTGGAGCTAATCTCTTCTTGGGTGTAGCCGCTAAATTTTTGTCCGTAGCTGTTGAGACGGATCATCCTTCCTTGTGCATCGATCACCGCTATAATAGAGTTTGCACTGTTGAGGATGGTGGAGATAAAGTTCTTCTCTTTGAGGCTGTTTCGCTCAAGCTCTTTCTCTTTGGTGAGATCGTGGAATGTGGCATAGAGAAGCGGCTGCCCATCAAGCATGATTTTAATGACGTTTACGGAGATGTCTAAAAGCGAGCCGTCTTTTTTTCTGTGTTTCGTAAAGAAATGATCCCATCCGTTTGTAAGGATATTTTGCTGGCGTGCGAGAATCTCCTCTTTGGTTTC
>Ga0265295_1007995_pt1 | contig 11911 bp, 8 predicted proteins | sample Munlansysbiofilm_FD_192503 | JGI IMG/M metagenome (GOLD analysis project Ga0265295, IMG submission 192503) | Leachate microbial communities from a municipal landfill in Southern Ontario, Canada - Methane capture system biofilm | ecosystem: Engineered > Solid waste > Landfill > Unclassified ... | reverse complement strand
GGTTCATTTCACCCAGTTCCCGTGCGGAATAATTATAGAGTTTGAAAACCGGAACGGTATAATTAACTTCTGATTCATTTGGGAAAATTATTTTTACCTTCAGTTCATCACGAATCCGTTTATTTTCCTCAAGGTACATGACAACCTGATGTGGAATTGAAATCACCCGGGTATCATCCTCATTTGTCCGTGACCGTGAGGCTCCGATAAGATACCCATATTTTACCATTCGCATATCCATCATTCCGTCATGCTCAGTCTGAATTTCAATATGAATGAGGGGTTCTTTTTCACTCCCTCCACGAACCTCAAGAACAATATCAGGAAGATGGCGGGAAAACCCAGGACTCGGTGAGATGTATTCAGCAGATACACGAATGATATCAGTAGCCTCTTTTTGTATCGGGATGGAAAAAATTTGTGTGATAAAATCTATCAAGGCATTATTGGATGCAGTAAATAAAAATTTGGCAGTCTCATCTATGGTTGTCCGGTCGTTTTCATGACTCACCCGAATGACTGCGATAGTATTCCTAATAAATTTTTTGAAACATCTGACAGCAGATATTGAGAAATAAAAACCTTCAGGAACTATCTCGCGTTCTATTAATTTTCCTGGCATCGGATTTTTTGTGAAACAGTAATCATGCAATATGCCGTGCCTCAGAGAATAACTGACACCCCGACAGATCATTGAAAATGTAACTCCTCTTCATGAGATTCCACATATTTTGCAAAGGCAGGCTACCAGGAAATGGGGGGAGGCATTTGTCACCAGAACTCTGATAAATCAATAATTCAACCTCATCACCCTGTTCAATATACCTATTTTTCAGATCAATCACTATTGTCTCCCGGGGTGAAAAATACTGACCCCTTGGGAGGAAGCCAATACATTTCGAAGATCTGTTATGGATTATCTGAGTACATGAATGAAGTTCAGGCCAAAAAAACGGTAAAAATTCTTCTTTTTATCCCCAAACCAAATAACGACGTTGCCACTATGACCGGAGGTGGGAATCAATAATACACCCGGACTAACGTTTGAAATACGGGTACATAAATTGAAATAATAATAACGAGAAATGTTTTTATTTATCTTCCTAAAAGAAATCGATTAAGGAGAAAAATATGTCTCGTGTTATACATTTTGAGTTTTCACATGAGAATCCGGAAAAGTCAGTTCTTTTTTACCAGTCCGTTTTTGGGTGGAATATTAAAAAATGGGATGAGTCGGTGGATTATTGGCTTGTGTCTACCGGTGATGAGGATACACCCGGAATAAACGGGGCCATAAAATACCGGATTACAAAGGATCAGCCAACCGTAATATCAATAGATGTGCATTCTATTGACGAAATCCTTACCCGGATTACCACAGAAGGGGGGACTGTCCTGATGGAGAAAACAGCTATTCCCGGGATTGGCTTTAACGCATATGCAAAAGATCCGGAGGGGAACATCTTTGGAATAATGGAACGGGAAGAAACAGATTTTTGATAAATAGTACCCGATTCAATAAATATATGGAATGCAGGTCCTACGCATTGAAAAATGTCCATAGTGGCACACATATTTATTTTTGTATCGGTTCTCTCACAGATTGCCTGCAGGTAACATAGCCGCACGTCGGTTAGGAAATATTCATGACTGTCCTTGATATAGAGAAAATTACCGGCCTTACCAGCTTTGAAGCTGAGGAAAAGATAAGAACTGAAGGATTCAATGAACTTCAAAAGGCAAATAAAGATGGTCTACTCGGAATAATACTCGAAGTAGTCAAAGAACCCATGTTTCTCCTCCTGGTAGCAAGCGGGCTTATCTATTTCATCCTTGGTGATATCACTGAAGGCATCATGCTGATGAGCTTTGTGTTTGTCATCATTGGAATAACAATATACCAGGAGCAAAAAACAGAAAACGCTTTAGAAGCACTGCGAAACCTTTCCAGCCCCCGGGCCCTGGTTATCCGTGACGGAAAGCAGAAAAGAATCGCAGGTAGGGACGTTGTTACCGGAGATATTATTATTCTGGTCGAAGGGGACCGGGTTCCTGCTGATTGTGTCCTCATCGCATCAAACAATATTCTGGTAGATGAATCACTGTTGACCGGCGAATCAGTACCGGTCAGAAAAATATCCTGGACTGATGGATTAACGCTGCAACATCCAGGCGGAGATGATTTGCCCTACGTCTACTCCGCAACTTTGATTGTCCAGGGTCAGGGTCTTGCCAAAGTCTGCTCAACAGGCCCACGGACTGAAATAGGAAAGATAGGTGTAGTTCTCCAGACAGTTAAGCGCGACGATACTCCTCTCAAAAAAGAGATCTCGTGGATGGTTCGGACAATAGCATCTGTTGGCCTACTCCTCTGTCTGATAATAGTGATTATTTATGGGATGAACCAGGGTGACTGGATATCCGGATTATTAGCCGGAATTACTTTGGCTATGGCAATACTGCCAGAAGAATTTCCTGTCGTCCTTACCGTGTTCCTTGCGCTTGGTGCCTGGAGAATATCACAAAAACAAGTGCTTACCCGGCAGGTTCCAGCCGTTGAAGCCCTTGGGTCTGCATCAGTTCTCTGCGTCGACAAGACCGGGACTCTTACCCTGAATAAAATGAATGTTCAGGCGTTTTATGCAAACGGAAAAATCTGTGAACATGACGCTGCCGGCTCCAATTCAGTCGCAGACACCTGCCATGAACTGGCCGAATATGCCATCCTTGCCTGCAAAAAAGATCCCTTTGACCCGATGGAAAAAGCTCTGCATTGCCTTTCGGATGGAGATTTTGGAAAGACTGAACATATCCATACGGGCTGGGAAATAATCGCAGAGTATCCGCTATCTCCACATCTTCTGGCAATGTCCAATGCCCTGCGGTCACCAGATGGGAGTACATTCACTATCGCTGCAAAAGGGGCGCCTGAAGCAATTTTTGACCTGTGTCATTTTGAGGAATATGATCGGGAGAACCTTGCTGAACATATGAACATTATGGCAGCCAAAGGACTTCGTGTTCTTGGTGTGGCAAAATCCTCTTTCTCTCTCCCGACTCTCCCTGATAAGCAGCATGATTTTACATTTACTTTTCTTGGGTTCATAGGATTTGCTGACCCAATAAGACCGGGTATTTCTGAAGCGATACGTGAATGCTACTCTGCAGGGATCAGAGTTGTCATGATAACCGGGGATTATCCGATAACAGCATGCAATATCGCAAAGCAGATAGGTCTTCATAACTCTGACAATTTCATTACCGGAACCATGCTTGCGCAGATGCCTGAAGATGAATTAAAAACCCTGATCAAAACTACAACTATTTTTGCACGGGCTGTTCCTGAGCAAAAACTTCGAATTGTCAATGCCCTCAAAACAAATGACGATGTTGTTGCAATGACCGGTGACGGAGTAAATGATGCACCTGCACTAAAATCTGCAGATATTGGAATTGCAATGGGCGAGAGGGGGACAGATGTTGCAAGAGAGGCGGCATCTCTTGTTCTTCTTGACGATAATTTTACATCCATCGTTTCAGCAGTCAGGTTGGGGAGACGAATCTACGATAATCTCAAAAAAGCGATGGCATATATCTTCTCAATCCATATCCCCATTGCAGGCATGTCTCTGATACCCGTACTCTTTCAAATGCCGCTCATCCTCACACCAATTCATATCGTTTTCCTTGAACTTATCATAGATCCGACCTGTTCAATCGTATTCGAGGCTGAAAAAGAAGAACATAATGTGATGAACCGGCCTCCAAGACACAAAGGTGAAAGACTCTTTACAAAGAAAACGCTCTTTCTCAGTCTTCTTCAGGGAGTTGTAGTTCTCGGCATTGTGCTATTGGTATATCTGAATGCCCTTTACCGGGGTCTTGGTGAAGAAGAAGTCAGAACCCTTACCTTCACCACAATAGTAATAGCAAATCTTCTCCTTATCCTGACCAACCGGTCATGGTCAGAAACAATTATCAGAACAATCCGAACACCAAACAAGGCGATGGGGTGGGTTTTTGCCGGAACTACCATCAGCCTGATGCTTATTCTTTTCGTTCCGGCACTAATGGATCTGTTCAGGTTTGCTCCTGTACCAGCCAGTGATCTCCTTATTTGTGTCCTTGCCGGTGGGGTGAGCGTCCTCTGGTTTGAAGTGTATAAATTATGGAGTTCTCATGGCAATGCCAGAAGGGAGGGCACCCTTTCAAAAAATAAAATATAAAAAAACCAGATTTAAATATATCGTGGTTTGAGCGATAACATCCGGGGAGTGTATAATGGCCGGTGTGGCATTCCGTCGGTTTCTTCAGCAATCATTTCAATTAATTTTTCCGGAGTGCAGGATATCTTATGTGGCTTATTTGGTTCAGACTCTGACCGGACAGTGACAGTCAGATTTCCGGAGTTCACCTCTGAGTCTCCAACCACGATGACATAACTGACCCAGTCCATGCCTGCAGCCCGAATCTTCTTATTCAGGGAATCATCTCGGTCATCAACATCTACCCTGATATGAGCCTTTGTAAGTGTATCAGCAAGACCTTTCGCATATTCAAGGTGACTATCAGTAACTGGAATAATCCTGACCTGTGTCGGGTTCAGCCAGGTTGGAAGGTGAGCTACCTTCTGGTTCGCGGTATTTTCAAGGATTGCACAAAACACCCGCTCAACTGATCCAGTCGGTGAACAATGAAGAATGGGGGGGTATACTTCGGTTCCGTCTGCCAGGTGATATTTAATGTCAAACCGTTTGCTGCTTTCAACATCTATCTGCACTGTTGGGTTTTCTATCGGCCGGTTCTGCCCGTCAATTGCAGCAAGATCAATCTTTGCAATCCAGTAATGCACACGATCTGAAAGGGTCTCAATCAGAATGGGAACATTGGACTCTTTGACAATTTTTTTTATCCAGGCCTCATGTTCTTTGTAAAACTCTTCTGTGCACCGGAATGCTGCAACAAGATCAGTTCCGAAATCCCGGCCTGTCTGCCACCCGATCGCGAGTTGTTCTTCAAAACACGTCAGGGCATTCTCAAGGTCCTTACAAAGGGAATGCATATCTGGCATGGTAAATGCCCGGAGCCTTTTCAGACCAATCACCTCACCTTTTTGTTCATGACGGAATGAGTATGTAGAAAGCTCATACATCTTCATCGGGAGATGATTGGGCGATATATGCATACTTCGCATCGTGGTAAACATTCCGAAACAGGCAGCAAACCTGAGCATCATATCTCGATTGCCTGACTTGAACCTGTACTGCCGCTCACCAAACTTTTCAGCATGCTCAAAGATGGCCTTGTCAGCAAGGTCATACATAACCGGAGTCTCAACCGGGCTTGCCCCATAGTCAAGAACAAGGGAGAGGGCATAATCTGCTAACAGATCCCTGACCAGTTTTCCACGCGGAAGCCAGCGCAAATGTCCGACATCAGAGACCGGTTCATAGTCCACGAACTCTTTTGATCGCATCAGGTCAACATGAACCGGTTCACCACCGGCTGGGACGGCAACGCCAAGCTCCTTTTTGAGCATGGCTCCAAAGGGAGAGTCATCAAGATACTCCTTTGTATCATGGACATTCCCATCAGGGGTCATGACAAAGAAAGTGTGCTCGATATGTTTCTTATCAGGTTTTACTGCATCTTCAGAAGGAGTAATAGACCGTGAAAGTTCAGAAAGAGGATGTCCTTTGCATGAGAGAGAGAATGACTTATACCAGCCAAATGGTGCACGCATTACGTCAAAGCCGGTATTTTTAAGACCGATCTCAATCGATTTTAATGCTGCAACCGCAAGGTCAGGAGCTGCCAGATCTGATGACAGGTGAGCATACGGATAAACCATAACCCGTTCGCACTCCACTTTCCCAGCCATCTCCTGGATTGCAGTGATGGTCTGGGTGACAACATCATCAATGTTATCTGCATCAGGAGATTCGACTGCACAAAATGCAACCAAAGCATCTTCAAGTCTGCCAGAAGGATTACAGGGTTCTTCAGCAATTTTCGTTTTTTTCTTTGCTTCGTATTCAATGAAATCTGAATGAATTAAAAGAAGGCGCATGAATCAGGTCTCCACGTACAATATCCATATATGTTGACAGTTATCGGGTATAAAACCCAGTAGGTATCACCTGAAATGGGGGGCTTATTTCATAATAAAAACAAACAAAAAAAGTGAGATATCAGGTTCGCTTTCTATTCTCATAGTATCTGGAGAGTGTAGCCTGCCTCTGATTCTGGTATTTTGCATCCTCTTTAGAATTATAGGGGCAAAGAGCTCGTTCAGTGGTATAAAAGACCAACTGGCCAATAGGCATACCCGCATGCATCCTGACCGGGCGCTGATTCACATTACACATCTCAAGAGTAATGCTCCCGGCAAACCCGGCATCAATCCACCCCCCGGTCTGATGAAGTTCAATACCAAGCCTGGCAATGCTGCTCTTTCCTTCAATACTGGCCACAATATTATCAGGAAGACAGATAGCTTCCATCGTCTCTGCAAGAACAAACTGGCCAGGATGGAGAACAATACTCTCGGCAGTCATCTCATCTGTGTCACTAGTCACCGAATCACGCAGGTATGGATCAATGACCTCATCTCCCGGATTATACCAGACAAAATGATTTCCAAGGCGAATATCGATCGAATTTGGTTGAATTAACTCAGGATTATAGGGATCAATGCCAATATACCCCCGCTCAATACGATCAGATATCTGCCAGTCAACAAGGATCATGTGACCTACCAGTTGTCCCGGATTACAGTTTATCGTTCTGATCTGGAGGCGCCCGTGTACCAGACAGATCTTCAGCCCCATAACCATCAGAAGGGGCAAAATGCCATTCTGAACGCCTGAGCAGTCCATGAATCGTGGTGCATTCCCGCCAGGTCAGGTCACATCTTCCCAGCACTCTTCTGATAAGGGTCATTGTAGACTCCCTTTTAAAACCAGGGTGGTCAACAAGGTCTAGATACTGGTCAATGTGTCCATAGAGATGATCCATCTCCTCCACGGTTGCAAGCGGTATCCTGGCTTTTGGAAGATCAGCCAGTTCATAACAGATGACACCAACCGCATGGGAGAGGTTGATAATCGAGTACAGGGGCGACGTTGGAATGGTGCAGATAATATCAGCCCGCCGCACCTCTTCATTTGAGAGTCCCCAGTTTTCCCTGCCAAATAAGATGGAAATTGTTCCTTCCAGATCCTTGATTAACGCACGGAACTCTTTGGGTGAATAAAAAGGCATTCTCGTTGGATGGCAGGCAGAATATGAGAGCAAGCCAGTTGTTGCAACCACCCGGTGTGATGAAGCAAATACCTCATCAAGAGTCATAACCCGTGCCTGCTCCAGCACATCATCAGCGTGGGAGGCCCTGATCTTTGCTTCGTTTCCGATGAAGCAGGGATTGACTAGAATAAGATCGGTAAAACCGAAATTTTTCATAACCCGTGCAGCAAATCCTACATTTCCCTCATATAGCGGTTCGACCAAAACAATCCTTATATGGGGCATGGTGGTTACTGAACTGCTTTTACTGTCTCTGCAAGGGCATCTATTCCCTTATCATAGACTGCATTTCCAACAACAATCGTGTCGGCATATTTTGCCATCTCTGCTGCTTTTTCTGCACAGTCAATTCCGCCGCCATAATAAAGCACTGCATTATCAATGGCTTTACTAGCCTCGTGGACGAATTCCACTTTTCCATATGTCCCGCTGTATTCAATATAAACAATGGGGAATTTAAAATAGTGATCTGCAATAGATGCATACGCAGCCACTTCTCCCGCAGTGATTCCGCAGTTTGCTTTGGTGACATGGCCAACTGCTGAATCCGGATTTAAAACAATATATGCTTCAGGAATTACTTTTTCCCAGACGATATCGGGGTTCATCGCCCAATCACGGTGTTTCCCGACAATCCACCTGGCATCATTCGTGTTCATAACACTTGCAACATAGAGCAGATCTACCCCGTCAAAAATAACCGACTCAGGTCCGGCCGGCTCTACAACCAGTGGGAGGCCATATTCTTTTACCTGGTCACGCAGATTTGACATATTCTCTTTTGTAATATTGAGCGTGCCGGAAAGAATCAGAGCATCTGTTCCGCACGTTGCAATTTCATCGATCTGGTCTTCAGTAAGATGTTTATCAGGATCAAGCTTGGTAACATGAACCCAGGATTTCCATTTCGTATGCATCTGTCCCTGCCCTCAAAAGTGCTTTACAATTGTATTAGTTATGACACAAAAACGTTCGGGAGAAAAGAATATAATATCATCCTGCTGCGGTCTGCAATTTTTTTAGCAGATCTTTTGACAAACTACATGCTTTTGCAGCTTTTATGATATCTGCACCATTTAGGGATTTTTTATCAATAATCCCTGCAAGGTACAATTGCTCAAGAACTGATTCACTGATACCAGGAATATTGAGCAGTTCAAGCCGTCCGGATTCCAGTTGTTTCTTTGATATTTTCACCGGCCCGGTCATTTTTAATGACTCGGTTATGAGAAGCAGGTGCTTTACCACCGTTTCAATGGAGATGCCGGCTTTAAGTGAGAGGAAAGCCGGGTGAACAGATGCAATTATCTCCGGAGTTGTAAATCCCGCCTCCTGGTATCGTTTCAGAGAAATTGCCGGGACCCCCATTTCACGAAGCCTGTTTTTTGCAATCAGACTCACAGCCTCATCTTTTAAGGTTTTCGCTTCCTCTTCTGAAAGGCTACTCTTTTTCAGTGATTCAAGTGAGGCTGCAGCAACATCTCCTATGGAGTTAATCCCCAATTCTGCAAATCCCTTCATGACCTTCGTGTGACTTCGCCCACGTTTCGGAGGGACAAACTGTTTCATAAACTTTTTACACTCAGACCTTTGGCGAATAAGATCCAGTACTTCATTTGCCTCAGTAAGTATCGTTTCAGCCTGTTTATTGGTAACAACAATTTTTTTGACAAGAACTGCTGGTTCTGTACGGGTGAGATCATACAGGGAGAATATTTTGGCATCAATCAGTTTTTGTTGAATTGCATCTGTCATCGATGGCATTTTAGCATAATGCTCTTTTTGCTGCTCAATAAGCTGACAAAGCGGACAACCCATCTCCCATGGCCTGGCTCCCTTTGAAATAAGACTGACATGAAAAAGCTGATGAATATCACAGACATTCTTAGTTCGCACAGCAGACCCCCACATGGTCCCTGGGAGGGATATATTACAGGTACAGTCAGGGTACCCGTTACATCCAATAAACTGCGAGCCTCCTTTCCGTCGTATTCGGAGATCCTTCCCACAAGCCGGACAGGGACCGATGGTGAGTTCTTCATCGGTTTGACCCATAATCTCCTGACCGATAACCGCTTCATTTGGTTCAAGTTCATCAAAGACCTCATGGAGCATCTTACGTGAATCATCAACCACTCTATCCCGGGATTGATTCTTTGTCTTGATTGCCTCCATTGCCTGTTCAAGTTTCTGGGTCATATCAGGCTTGGTGATGGTGGAAGCATGGGTTTCAAGTGATTCGACAACTGCTTTTCCGACAAGAGTCGGACGAAGCGGAGTTCCTTCTATGTATTTTCGGGAGATAAGCTTTTGAATTACTTCATGCCGGGTTGACTTTGTCCCAAGGCCCAGCTCTTCCATCACCTGAATGAGTTTACTCTGCGAAAATCGTGGCGGGGGCTGAGTCTGCTTCTCCTCAAGGTTCAGATCCTCAATTTTGAGCTTTTCACCAGTCTTCACAATCGGAAGGAGCGAATCTTTCGCTTCAGAGTAGGGATAAACGGTTCGCCATCCAGGCTCAGTCAGCCGTGAGCCGGTTGCAATGTAACTCTGACCAGAAGCATCAAGGCCAATACGCATAGTGGCCCATTCTGCATCCGGAGACAGTGTTGCAAGAAACCGTCTGACAACCAGCTCATACAGTTTCCAGTTCTCTCCCAGTTGCTCAGGTGTTGCTACACCACTTGGATGAATTGGCGGATGGTCGGTTGAAGATTTCTTTCCCTCGGTCGGTTTTTTTCGCTTATTTTTCCGAACCCATGCTACATCAGAAGCAAATTTGCTCTTTTCAAGGGTAGTCAGAATACTCTCAAGGTTTAAAGACGGAGGATAAATGGTGTTGTCAGTACGGGGATATGAAATAAAACCATTCATGTACAATTCTTCTGCAACCCGCATCGTATTTGCCGCAGAATACCCGATTCGTGCAGCCGCTACGATAAGCTGGGTAGTATCAAAAGGAGTTGGGGCCCGGTCAACCCGTTTTCCTTCTTTTACTTCGGTGACAAGAAGCGGATCTTTAGTTCCGGCATATGCTGCCTGTGCCAATTGTACATCAGTAAATCTCCCCTCAGCATGTCGTGCTTCAATGGGCTGACCATCTTTACTGGTAGTAAGTGAAATCTCCCAATATGGTTCGGGGATAAAAGAGTCTATCTCCTTTTCCCGGTCTACTATCATGGCAAGGGTTGGTGACTGAACCCTCCCTACTGAAAGGATATTTGCGCCACCACGTTTTGCAGCAAGACTGATAAACCTGGTTAGTGATGCCCCCCAGATAAGGTCAACGACCTGCCGTGCCTCACCAGCTGCAGCAAGGTCAAAATCAATATCTGTGGGATTAGAAAATGCCCGATCAATTTCTTCCTTTGTAATTGCTGAAAATCGTGCCCGGTCAACCGGAACTTTCTGGTTTACTGCCCTGACAAGTTCATACGCCTCTTTTCCGATGAGCTCTCCTTCAGTATCAAAGTCAGTGGCAATGGTAACCCGGTTTGCCTTTTTCGCTATTTTTTGAACAAGTTTTACAATGGCGGGTTCTGTCGGGCGTTTAATAGTTCCTGCATCAATTAATGACCGGGGAGGTCGTTCCTGCGACCGCCAGTTGGTATATCCCTCAACAAAATCCACCTCGACTACATGGCCCCGAAGACCAATTGAGGTCTGGTCCCCAAAGGTGTACACATTCACCCCGCCCTCCTTTTTAGCCGAAACTTTATCTTTTCCTGACAGAATCTGGGCTATCCTGTTCGCGGCAATATTCTTTTCAGCTATAATCAGATGCATAGTATCAGACCTTCTTATCGAGGATATCTTTAAGCAAATTGTTCAGGTGCCCTGGATCTGCCCGTCCCCGACATTTCTTCATAACCTGTCCGACGAGGAAATTAACTGCCTGCATCTTACCTGCATAGTAATCGTCAACAGCAGCCGGCTGCTCAGCAATAACCTCCTCAATCATCTTTGTAACCTGGACGCCGCTGCTTTTTGCAAGACCAAGACGCTGCACTATATCCTGCGGGCCTTCGGGCTCTTTTCCTTCTTTAACCGCATCAAGAATCAGCCGGAGGATTTCAACCGCAGACTTGTCTGTGATGGTATCACTTTTCAGAAGGGAAAGAAGTTCCTTAAAGAGGCCCTCTGGCATTGCATCGATGGAGAAGTCACGGTAATTCAGTTCCCCAAGTAGATAATCTGCAGTCCATGTTGCAGCAAGATCTGGATCTTCAGTTGCCACAGACTCATAAAACTCTGCAAGTTTCAGCCCGCCGGTCAGGGTCTTTGCGTGTTCTGCTGAGATCCCGTACTGGGACATAAACCGTTCACGCCGTGCATCAGGAAGTTCAGGAAGTTCGATAGAATCTACCCAGGATGCAACTTTTAAGGGGAGAAGGTCAGGTTCAGGGAAGTACCGGTAATCGTTCTCTTCCTCTTTTGACCGTGATGAAGTGGTAATCCCTCTTGCCTCAACAAAATGCCTGGTCTCTCTGGCAACCGTCTGCCCACGACGGAGGAGGTTTCTCTGTCTCGTTATTTCAAAGGTAAGGGCTTTTTCAACTCCCTTATAGGATGAGATATTTTTGACCTCAACCCGCACTGATCCTTT
>Ga0265295_1007994_pt1 | contig 11911 bp, 7 predicted proteins | sample Munlansysbiofilm_FD_192503 | JGI IMG/M metagenome (GOLD analysis project Ga0265295, IMG submission 192503) | Leachate microbial communities from a municipal landfill in Southern Ontario, Canada - Methane capture system biofilm | ecosystem: Engineered > Solid waste > Landfill > Unclassified ... | reverse complement strand
TTTTTTAAAATTATCGGTTCTGAATGCTTTAACACAATTTGATTAAATAATCCTTGGAGAGATGAATAATCATTCGGTAAAAAAATCGTTTTGTTAATTTCAAACAGATATTTAACACTAATAGATATGTCATTACCTGAAGCCAAGAATATAACTGAGGAGGCCTTCTCTTTTAGTTGAAACTTAATAGATTTTGGAAAGGATACAACTTGATATCCTTCCGGTAATTTGATATTTACTGTTACACTTTCTTGTATTTTGTAACCAAAATCAACCGGATATTTTCTATCATTAGTTTTAAAAGGATTATGCATCATCCTTTCATACAGCATAGGATAAATATAAATTTCGCCTCCAATCTCTTCAACCGCATTCTCTATACTAATGCTCATCTCTTCTGTAACTTTCTCTTTTAGGTCTGATAGTCCGTTAATCTTTGAATTACTAATAGTAAATCCCTCTCTTAACTTCTGAACATCAAAAATAAATTCTTCCTGGCTATTAAATTGAGCAATTTTATTCCTCAATTCAGCTGCGGCATAATCAGAACTTATACTATAATAACTCCCCTCCAGCATTAAATTATCAGAAAGAGATAAATTATAACCAATATCTCTTTTAAATTTTTTCTCCGTTGATAAGGGAATCCAGTATGAATCTGACTCTTTCAATACACGTCCCTGCCAATTGATATCCTGATATGGCAATAAATCAAATGGTGATAAATTATCCGTAGCGTCCAAAAGTAGAGTATCATTATCAATATACGCTGCTACAATGACATTATTAAGTTTATTAATTACAGGAACATTAGGAAGAATCACGCCATTTTCTCTAGTACTTAGGAGCACTAAATCTGAATTTATATTGAGTGATTTTAGAAGTCTGAATAAGCTTAAATTAATATCGGCTGAGTTGCCGCTTTTATTCTTAAACGGGGTAGACAATGTCATATCTGACGAAAAAATCGAATACTCCTTGTTCCACTTGATGGTTTTGATTTTGTTGAATGCCATCTCAACCTTCTCTCTATCATTTAAATTTTCAGACGATATCTCCTTGGCAAATTCAGATATGTATTTATTATTTTTAATAGCACCTCCAAAATAATTGTTATTCATTAATGTCTTAAAAACATCATCCCAGGTATTTGTTAAAAAATGGTATGTGTTGCCATCGTAAACCTCCCTCAAATCAAATTCTACCTTAGAAATATAATTTGTCCAGGAGTTCATATATGGCTCCTTCCTAAATGCAGGTACATCTACTGCAATATAGTGATTATCTGTTGATTTAGCTAAGGGATAATAACCATAAATATTTCTTTGAAGTTTAAATTCATTTGCCGAATCAATATATAGCTCACTCCATAGTATTGGAATTTCATCCTGAAATCTCCACTCTGCAGGCAATCCATAATAACCATATGAAATATCGATTACTGAACCCTCTCTAATATCTGGCATAGCAATTCTTGTCTTATAGTTTGTCTCAGAAATTCTATCTACAAATATTGAGTTGCTCTGTAATTTAGTTTCAACAACCTTACCATCCACTAAGTTAAAAGTACTAGCCTTAATATTAGTTTTTAGTGATGTAGAAAACACTCTGTTTCCCCAGTCATAACCCTCTTTTTTTAAAATCTTAATTCTAATATTTCTTCTAAAAAAAAAGTTTCTTGAATCAAAATAACCAAAGTCACATAGTATAACAGCTGGAGCTGTCGTATCTATGGCATAGGTACGCATTTCCAAATCAATAATATTAATCTCACCAAATTTAATAGGCGATTTTTGTGCTTGCAATGCAAAACAGTGCAAGGCAAGAGTGATAATCAGAGTAACCTTTTTCACAGCAACATTTTTGTTGTAAAATTAATATATAATCTGTAAATATTTCTAAGTCAATAAAAAAAGCCTCCCTTTTCTTTCGAAAAAAGAGGCACTCAAAAAATTTAATTTTCGTTTATTTGTACAGATAATACTTTTGAGACAACTTTCTGAAGGAATCAACATCTTTATACCAGTAATCCTTTATATCCTCAAACTTATGTCTCTTTGAGAATTTGATTCTTATCTGGTCGCTACCGGAAACCTGGTCAAACATTCTGTATCTGCCTTGATTAGCGTTATCAAAGACAGCTTTCTCCGGCCATAGCTCGGCAATAGCCTGCATTACCCAAAATTGAATATCTGAAAGCGCTGCTTTTTTATAATCCATCACGTGAACTTGAATACCCTGCATATTTTTACCAACTCCTACAGAGTAGAAGGGTTTTAAATGCATCGGCCTAAAAGTAATGCCTGGAAGATTATAACAGTTGAGTTTCTCTGCAAGTTTTTCAGCTTCAACCCATTCTGCAGCAAACATCTGAAATGGTATTGTGTATCCCACTCCAATTGACATATAGCCAAGCTCTCCTAATATTCCTGATATTGGATATGCAATTGCACTAATTGGTTGAGGAATGTGTGGTGATGACGGAACCCATTGAAGTCCGGTCTCTTCGAATGTCATATCTCTTCTCCAGCCCTCCATCTCTACAACTGTTAGCTTACATTTTTTTTCCAACATATTCTCTTCATTTAGCATTACTGCTAACTCGCCACAAGTAAGTCCGTATATATAAGGAATCTTAAACTGACTAACGAATGAAATGAACCCATCCTCAACTAGATTTCCTTCAATTTTCTCCCCTCCAAGTGGATTTGGTCTGTCCAGAACTACAAATTCAATATTATTTTCAGAAGCAGCCTCCATTGCAAGTCCCATAGTGCTGATGTATGTGAATGACCTACTTCCAATATCCTGGATATCATAGACTAAGACATCAATTCCTTTAAGCATTTCTGGAGTTGCTTTTCTAGTTTTGCCGTATAGAGAGAAAACAGGTAGTCCGGTTTTTGGATCTGTCATATTCTCTATCTTATCCCCTGCGTGAACATCTCCTCTTACTCCGTGTTCCGGTCCAAATAGTGCAACAAGCTCAACATTCTTTGCTTCGTGAAGGACATCAATTGTTGATTTAAGATTATTGTCAAAGCCTGTGGGATTTGTTATCAGTCCCACACGCTTCCCCTCAAGAATCTTAAAATTTGAAGTCTTGAGAGCCTCCAGTCCTGTCTTTATATTCTGCGAACTCGCACCAAATGGGAGAGCAAGTAGAAGGGTAGATATAATTAAACCTTTGATTTTCATTGTTGAAAAATTTAAATTGATAAATAGATAATGTTAACTCTTTGCAGGTTCTTTTCTTCCGAATGATGGATCAACCTTAATAAGAGCTGTTACAACAAATGTTATGGCGTAGCAAATCATAATCCAGATGAAGAAGTTCTGATAACCAAGTAACTCTTGCAGCCATCCGGCAAACATTCCTGGAATCATCATCCCTAAAGCCATAAAAGCTGTACATATTGCATAATGGGCTGTCTTATGTTTTCCATCAGCAAAATATATCATATATAACATATAGGCAGTAAATCCAAATCCATACCCAAACTGTTCAATAAAGACACTTAAATTTATAAGGAAGAGATTTTCAGGCTGATAAACAGATAAGTATACAAAAACAAAGGTGGGTAGTGATATACTCAAAGCCATTGGCCATAACCATCTCTTAAGTCCACCTCTGGCAGCAGCAATTCCGCCAATTATTCCACCTAAAGTAAGACCAAGAATACCCACTGTTCCATACACCATACCTACGGCTCCTGTTGTTAATCCCATACCTCCCAGCTCTTTAGGATCTAATAAAAATGGAGTAATCATCTTTACTAACTGAGCTTCAGAAAATCTAAAAAGCAGCATAAATGCTATTGCGCTAACAACATATTTTTTCTTGAAGAATGATGCAAAAGTATCGAAGAACTCCTGAAATATGTTAGATGCTGTAACATGTTTTGCCGGTTTATCATCAGCCGGTTTTGGCAAGACAAGTTTGTGATAAAGAGCTACTGCAATAAAGAATCCGGCAAGAATAAAGAAGGTTATGGACCAGGCGAAGGAGATGTTGCCTGAAAGCCCCTTAAAAGTTGCAGAGACCTCCTTATCCAGCTTAGAATCTGCCTGTATAAGTATATAAGCAGGTTTGGTCCAGTTATCCGATGTAAACTCTACTCTCTCTCCCTGTGCTAAGAAAATACTTTTATCTCCATTTTTAAAAGAGGTATTCAAGACAATTTTTTCTCCGTGAGCAGGTGCTTTTGTAATTCTAACAGCAATTAGAGATTGGCCTCCGCTATATTGTTCAACTTCGGTAACACTTCTCTCCTCCCCAAAAGTTCGTTTAATAAAACTGCCCAGTGGAACTGAAATATTATTTGACCACCAGGAGCTCTCATCCTTGCCACCGGCCTTAATAGCCACAGCTCCCTCTTTTGGTATAAAACCATTTATTGTATTTTGGTCTGCCACAAAAGCCTTAAGTATAGAGGCCGAATCAGTAGGAATTGGTCTTGTTCCAATTGTTAACTCCTTTGGATAGACATCAAATGTAAACTCAGCAGTCTGATTGTCTGTATATGGATTTCTAATCAAACTATCTGCAGGAATTACAGCTGTATTGGAGTATTGAGGTCCGGCTTTAACATCAAGCTCTAATGGGGTCAGCCCTGTTGAAGATTCAAGCGCACCTGCAACCATAATCAGAAGACCCTGCCCTGCAATAGTGGCAACTCTATAGAATGTACTCCTGATTCCTACATACATAGCCTGTTTATGCGTATTAAGTGCAAGCATATAGAAACCGTCTGCGGCAATATCGTGAGTAGCAGAACTAAAACCTACAAGCCAAAATATTGCAAGAGTCAATTGGAAAAAGTTACTTGCCGGTACCGTAAAAGCAATTCCGGCAAGACCCCCTCCTACTAGTATCTGCATACTCACTACCCACCATCTCTTGGTCTTTAAAAGGTCTACGAACGGGCTCCAAAATGGTTTTATAACCCAGGGTAAATAGAGCCAGCTTGTGTATAAGGCAATATCGGTATTTGAAATACCCAACCTTTTGTACATTATGACAGATATTGTCATCACGGCCACATAAGGAAGACCCTGTGCAAAATAGAGCGATGGTATCCACGCCCACGGAGATCTAGATTTATTGCTCATTATATTGAATAAATAATTAATTAATTAATACCACTTGTCAATTAAAGCACCAGGGAAATAATGCAGGAGAATATCGTCATATTTATATCCCTTCTCTCCCATAACAGCTGCACCTATCTGGCAAAGTCCAACGCCGTGTCCCCAACCAGCACCCTTAAGGATAAATTCCGCTGGCTTTCCATCGGTACCATTCACCTTATCTACTACAAATGCAGAGCTATATAGATGTGATTCTGATAGTGTTCTCCTAATCTCAAGCTCTTTGCCAATTGTACGGGTTCTCTTGCTACCCACAATCTTTAATTTAATAAGTCTTCCTGATGTACCTCTCTCTACCGGGATAAGATCAAGAATATCACCATAGTCAGTTCCTGATCTTCTTTTAATCAACTCAGAAAGTTTATCTGCATTATATTTAACCTCCCATCTGTAAAAATTTACAGTCTCCTGGTCATAGTTATTAAGAACTTGAGAGAGCACTTTTTTGTCTGAGGTGTTACAGAACGCCTCTGGAGATGTAAGTATCCACTCTCTGGCACTCTTCTCAACTGTAAGATCTGGTATATTGGTCTCACTTTTGCTATCCCTCTGCTTTACGAGGTAAGGCATACTCTTCTCCTCCCAGCAATTTTGAAACTCTTCAAATACCCCTCCGCAACTCTTTGAGTATCTTGCATCGCAAATTTTTCTGTCGTAAATAAGCAGCTCACCTCGGGTTTGCTCTATTGCAGCTCTTACTATTGATGTAGAGGCTCTTGTTATACCCTGGTATCTCTGACAATGATCATCGGCACAAATATCAAATCTTGTGTGATCTTCCCGGTCGTACCATCTTATCAGCTCATCTTCTGTCTCTTTCATAGTACTATAAACAGAGCCGGAATTTTCAATCTCCTCGTTCTTCTCTATCTGCGCGAGTAACCACGAACGAGATATTACAGCGTGGGCCTTTAACAATTCAAGAGATGCAGTGGCACTCATCTCAGAAGAGATTACGGATGTCAGATACTCTTCAACACCTAAAATATTAATTGCGGTTACCTTAGAATTTTCTACGATAAACTTTACAGATCCTCTAAATGACTGATTCTCCTTGCGCTCCCAGTGAAAATTAATACCTATGGTTACTCCCCTAAGTTCGAATGAGTTCCTCATCTCATCTGCGGGTTCAAAAAGAAGCTCATCATACAAAGTTCCGTTCCAATCTATCTTCCCGTTATTTTCAGAAACTCTCTGAAGACCTGAATATGTTCTACCCCCGGACAGGTAGCTTCCACTAAAAAGGAAATCGATGCGTGGCTCAAACATTATGCCTACGCTAACTTTTGGTTCTCTCATCTCTCGAGTTTATTAGTAATGTTTTTTGCCAGAATGGCTGTCTCTTCAAATGAGATACAAATTTCAGCAAGTATCTCTCTAATCTCTTTTGAAGTTATTTTTTCAAAATCCTTCTCAAGAGGAGTAATAAATACACCGCCCAGATCAACAGATGCAGGGCTGATTAGAATGTTAGAATCCCCCTCAGCAAAATAGTGAGATGGTCTGTGCTTACTTCTAATGAATATTGCTATGCTCCATTTATTCTTATCGTACCAGCACAAAATATTCAACATTGGTTCTACCTCTCCATCCTTTATTTCTAAGAGAGAGTATAAAGTATTCATAAGAGTTTCTGCCTCATTTGCTATAACTGATTCAATAACAAAAAGGCCGTTAAGCGCTTTCGTAGCCGCATATAAAGATGTAGACCCATCTCTGTACAGTTTCTCCAATCCTAGAGAATCCTGATGCTCCTCGATTGGAAGGAAGCCACGATTACCTGCCTGAAAGTGAAAATGGTCCGGTGCAGAGGCTCCGCACTTAGGACCATTATAAAAAAGTGTATACCCTTCCAGATTCACTGCCAAATCCAACATTGCTCCAAATCTTCCAAATATTTTTTGATCAGTATGAGCAATTTGCGGGATTGTCAGGTGCCGTGGAAATATTGGAAAGGGGTTAACTAATATCGTATAAGGGTTCTTGACATCTCCATTAAAAACATATTCAACACCTCTCTGTACAGCAGGTCTGTTTGCCGCACAAAGGAAACATTTACGCTCCTGAATAGATTTCGTATCTACTTTAGCTGCAGATGATACAATTCTTGCAGGATTGAACTGAACTTTAAACGGAAAACCCTCCACAATAATCTCTTTTGCAACAACTCCTTCTAGTGCCTTGTAATTGTTGCCTGCCTGCTCCCAAGATGAAAGTTGTTGATGAAATAACTCTTCAGTTTCTTTTATATATGGCATCCCGGTAACTATTTCTTTTTGTTAAGTTCAATTCTTGCTTTAAGCTCCCAAGTACGAATCCTGTCTTTGTATGTATTGTGAGCATTCATTTTAACAATATCAAGGGAGGCATCTGAGTTACCATCCCATCTGCGACAATGGTAAAGTACATCGTAAATCCTACCTATCTGATACTCTCTTGAGATATTAAGACCCAGTGCATAATCTTCTCCGTAGCTTGTATTAGGAACCTTTACAGATCTCAGTACCGGAGTATAAAAGGCTCTTGGAGCACCAAGCCCATTTATCCTAAGTGCGTTATTTCTACCATTATCAGGAGTCCATTCCTTATGATCAATAATACCTGGAGCAATCATCTCCATATTAAAATTGGTCATCATATAGGTTCCAACTACCATAGCACAATTTTGGTCGTAGAAAGAGTCAACAATTTTTTGTAGTGTATTCTCGTCTGAGTAGATATCATCGCTATCCAGTTGAATTGCAAATTTTCCACACTTTGGATGGTGAACGCCGGCATTCCAGCAACCACCGATGCCTAAATCTCGCCTCTCGGGAATAAGATGAATCAATTTTTCATCTGATGAAAACTCCTTAATTGCTTCATATGTCCCATCTGTAGAATGGTTATCAATCACTATCAAATTAAATTTGAAATTTGTCTTCTGACTGAGTACAGATGAAATGGCATCACGTACTGTCTTTATCCTGTTAAATACCGGGATAATAACAGATGCCTCAAATTCAAATGAGCCCTCATTAAACTCAATGTGCTTAAAGTTGGGACTAAGATATGCTCCAACATCTTTCAGATGCTGTGTACACGCCTGCTCCATTTCAATCTGGACAGCCCTGTTTTTTGGATCTACATAGTCAAAAATCTTCTCGCCGGATTTTCTGTTGTCGTTTTCTGCCTCAGTATAAAGATACTCGTTAATATGCTCTAACAAACCTTTTTGGGAAACTTTAAGCCTTAGATCATATAGGCCTGCAAATTTGTAATCTACACTCATTCTGGATGCAGCCTCTTTAAGGCTCTTAGTTCTGTAAATTAAAAGAGAGCCAAAGTTAAAGTCATCTCTTAAACTACCATCCTGATATGTAATAACCGGACTTGCATTTCTTTTTCCGTCAATTATCTGCCAATGATCTGAATATACCATTGAAGCCTGAGTGTCGTCAGCAATTTTAAGCATCCTATCCATTGCGAACATCCCTAAAACAAGTGTTGAATCCTTAGTATATATAAGTGTATATTCAGACTCTGCTTTCTCTGATATTTTTTTAATTGTCTCTGTAGATTTAAGGGAGTCTATCAACAAGAGTTCGCATCCTTCAATAGATTCTACAGATGATTCTGTAGCAAGCAAATAGATCTTTCCTGCAACCTCCGTCTCCTTAAGTCCTTTGATTGTTTCAATTACCTGAGCTCTGTCCTGATAAGGCACAAAGCAAGTTACTCTTTTTACCATTTTTAAACCTTTTTAACGTAAACTTATGAAGGCGCTAAGATACCTAATTGACACGAAAAGTACAAAAAACCGACATTTAACCATAAAAAGAGTAATTTTGCCGTTTACTTCTGAAAAATGCACCATTACGATTATATTATTGTAGGAAGCGGTCTGGCAGGACTGTACTCTTCATACAGGGCATCCAGATATGGAAATGTTGCCTTGATTACCAAATCTGGGATAAGAGAGAGTAATTCATATTTTGCTCAGGGAGGGATTGCAGCTGTTACTGACGGTGAGGATGCAACCGAATTTCATTTTGATGACACAATAATTGCAGGCAGAGGATTAAGCGACCAGGAGGCAGTTTATATTCTTGTAAAAGAGGGGCCGGAAAGAGTAAAAGAGCTTGTAGAGGAGGGGATGGAGTTTGATATGCAAAATGGGGAATTTGCTCTTGGGCTTGAAGGAGGTCACCACAGAAGGAGAATTCTTCACGCTGGAGGTGATGTAACGGGCAAAAAGATCACCGATTTTATGATTGAAAAGGTCTCATCAAGCAACAAAATTACAATATTTGAGAACTTGTCAGCTGTAGATATTCTTATTTCTAATGGTGTTTGTTGCGGTATAAGGACCTGGGATCTTATAGATAACAGAGAACGTGTTTTTACTTCAAATAATACAATTCTGGCAACAGGTGGTGCTTCAGCAGTTTATGCAAACACAACAAACCCCTCTACATCAGTAGGAGACGGAGTGGCTATCGCCTACAGAGCAGGATGTCAAGTTTCAGATATGGAGTTTATCCAGTTCCACCCAACTGCTATATATACAGAAAAGGATAAGTCCTATCTCATTAGTGAGGCTGTTAGAGGAGAGGGTGCCTATCTCATCAACCAAAAGGGAGGGAGGTTTATGACTTCAATCCATGAAAATGCAGAGCTTGCTCCTAGAGATATTGTTGCACGCTCAATATATAAACAGATCAAACAACAGAGAGACCCCTTTGTACATCTCTCTCTGAGCCACCTTAATTGTGAGAAAATTAAAAATCGATTCCCCAATATTTTTGCTAAATGCGCAACTCTTAACATTGATATGTGTAACAAAATACCAGTTGCACCAGCTGCCCATTATATGGTTGGGGGGGTTAAGACAGATCTGAACGGCAGAAGCTCTGTGCCAAACCTGTTTGTATGTGGTGAGTTGGCCTCAACAGGAGTTATGGGTGCAAACAGACTGGCATCCAACTCCCTTCTTGAGTGTCTAGTCTTTGGTTATAGGGCTGTAGAGGAGAGTGTGCGAGTAAAAATAGACAATACAAAATATATTTTAGAGCAAGAGTTCACCCCCTCTCTCACTATTGATAAAAGTCGTGAAAAGGAATTTCGCGAACTTAGTGAACGCGTTGCAGATATTCTTACCTCTCACGCCGGGATAGTACGTAACGAGAAATTGTTACACGACGGATTATTCAGGCTGGAAATGGAGAGAATTATGTATGTAAGGGAGAATAACGAAATATACGATCTTGTAGGAGAGAACTTAATAATTGTAGCTGAACTTATTATAAAATCTGCACTTACACGTAAAGAGAGCAGAGGAGGACATTACAGAGAGGATTTTCCACAAGAAGATGAGAAATTTATATATCATATCGTTCAGCAGCAGGGGAAAGAGCTCATATTCCTGCCTGTTGATAAAAGCATAATCTAATAATTATGAAAAGAGAATATTTAATTGATAAAATTATCTCTCTAGCCATTGAGGAGGATGTTGAATCCGGAGATGTAACTACAAATTCACTTGTACCTGAAAACAGAGCAGCTGTTGCAGAGATGACAGCAAAAGCAGATGGAGTGGTATCGGGCCTTGAAATTGCAAAGAGCGTTTTTGAGAGATTTGATATCGGCATAAAGTGGACTCCTTTTGTAGAGGAGGGGGATAGAGTGATAAAAGGAGATAGACTGGTCCGAGTAGAGGGGAGTTATCGGGCTCTTCTAACTGCAGAGAGGACGGCTCTAAACATAATTCAGCGAATGTCCGGAATAGCAACGACTACTGCCAATTATGTAAAAGAACTTAACGGGGCCAATACTCAACTTCTTGACACTAGAAAGACAGCGCCTGGAATGAGAATACTAGACAAGATGGCTGTAAAGGCAGGAGGCGGCAAAAACCACAGGATGGGGCTTTACGATTTGGCTTTAATTAAGGATAATCACATAAAAATAGCAGGTGGAATATCTAATGCGGTAAGTCAGATACGGGAGGCTTTGCCCGAGATAACTATCGAAGTTGAGGTGACAAATCTGGAGGAAACAATAGAGGCTATTCACGCTGGGGCCGATATAATAATGCTGGACAATATGAGTATTGAGCAGATGAGTGCAGCTGTAAAGCTTATCGATAAAAAGGCTAAAACAGAGGCTTCTGGAAATATGACTCTGCAGAGAATTAAAGAGGTGGCCTCAACAGGAGTTGATTTCATAAGTGTGGGGGCACTTACACACTCTGTCACAGCGCTAGATATTAGTATGAATATTATACCTACAAATTATTAAAAAAGAGATGACACCAGAGAGCATAGTGAAAGAGATTCAGAGATTAAAGAAAGAGAAAAACGCAGTCATACTTGCACACTATTACAGCAGACCGGAGATACAGGATGTAAGTGATTTTTTGGGAGACTCACTAGCCCTCTCCCAGGAGGCAGGTAGGACAGATGCCAAGATAATCCTCTTTTGCGGAGTAAATTTTATGGCTGAAACAGCGTCAATTATATCTCCTGACAAAAAAGTTATTGTTCCCGATAATAGGGCAGGTTGTTCACTTGCAGAGAGTATTACCGGAGAAGATATTGAACAATGGAGAGCAGAAAACCCCGGAGGAGTAGTTGTATCGTATGTAAATACCACTGCTGATGTAAAGGCACATACAGATATATGCTGCACATCTTCTAATGCGTTTAAAGTGGTAAACAGCATACCATTAGACACAAAAATACTTTTTGTTCCTGACAAAAATCTCGGCGGATATATTAAT
>Ga0265295_1007992_pt1 | contig 11913 bp, 11 predicted proteins | sample Munlansysbiofilm_FD_192503 | JGI IMG/M metagenome (GOLD analysis project Ga0265295, IMG submission 192503) | Leachate microbial communities from a municipal landfill in Southern Ontario, Canada - Methane capture system biofilm | ecosystem: Engineered > Solid waste > Landfill > Unclassified ... | reverse complement strand
AGACCCTGGCCCGGGCCAAATTGACGGATACAGTGCTCCTGCTCGGCCCCAACCACACCGGCATGGGCGCGCCCATGGCCGTATGGCCGGACGGCAAATGGCTGCTGCCCGGCGCGGCCATGGACGTAGACGCCGAACTGGCCGCCGCAATTCTGGCGGCGGAACCGGCCTTGTCCGCCGACCGCGTCGCCCATCTGCAGGAACACTCCCTGGAAGTCATCCTGCCTTTCCTGTGGGCCAAGAACCCTGAAATACGCATCGTCCCCATCGCAGTGGGCGACCCCAGGCCACACAAGCTCGGTGGGGCGGCGGCCAAGATCGCCGAAGTGCTCGCGAGGCTCGGCCGGGAAGTATCCGTCGTGGTCAGCTCGGACATGAACCACTTCGCATCCGACGAAAAAACCCGCGTCATCGATCGGCACGCGCTGGACCGCATCCTGGCCCTGGACCCCATGGGTTTTTACGGCAAGGTGCGGGAAGAGAACATTTCCATGTGCGGCGTGCTGCCCATGACCCTCGGCATGCACCTGGCCAACATCCAGGGCGCGAAAAAGGCGGAACTGGTGGCCTATGCCACGTCAGCGGACGTGAACGGAGACGTGTCCAGAGTGGTGGGCTACGCAGGGGTCATCATCGAGTAGGATCGGCGGCGGGAAAGAAAATTCGGGGAAGGGGCCAAAACGGCCCCTTTGCTTTTTTACGGGGCCTTTAGCCCATGTGTTCCACGTAGGCTTCGACCGTGTTGACCAGGAGCTGGGCGATGGTCATGGGGCCCACTCCGCCGGGCACCGGAGTCATGGCCGAGGCCACGTCCTGCAATCCTTCGAAATCGCAATCCCCGACCAGACCAAGCTCGGTCCTGTTGATGCCCACGTCGATGACCACGGCTCCAGGCTTGACCATGTCGCGCGTCACGAACTTGGGAATGCCCACGGCGGCCAGGACGATGTCGGCACTGCACACCTCGGCGGCGATGTTCCGGGTCCGGGAATGGCAGACCGTGACCGTCGCGTTCTTCTGCAGCAGCATGAGCGCCAAAGGCTTGCCGACAATGTTGCTGCGACCGATGACCACAGCCTTCTTTCCGGACACGTCTATGCCGTGGCGCTCCATGAGGGTCATGATTCCCGCCGGCGTGCAGGAGCGCAGGCAGGGCAGCCCCAGCGCCAGGCGGCCCATGTTCACGGGATGAAAACCGTCCACGTCCTTGGAGGGGCTGATCAGGTCAAGGCAGCGCTGGCTGTCCAGCCCCTTGGGCAGGGGCAGCTGCAACAGCAGGCCGTCAATGGCGGGGTCGCTGTTCAGGAACATGATCGTGTCTTCAAGCTGCGCCTGCGGGATATCCTCCGGCAGACGAAAGCCCTTGGAGATGATGCCCACATCCTCGCAAGCCCGCTCCTTGTTGCGGACATAGACCTGCGAGGCGGGGTCGCCGCCGACCAGGATCACCGCAAGGCCCGGCGCCCGTCCATGCCTTGCCGTCAGCACCGCGACCTGATCCTTGAGTTCCTGACGGATGATGGCGGCCGTCTTTTTTCCGTCGATGATTTGCATGTTGTCCTCGGCTGAAAATAAAAAAGGCGCACCGAAGTGCGCCATAGGGGTTGTTATTCTTCGTCAAACCAGTTGGCGGCCATGGCCGGTCCAAAATAGACGCCCTGCGAATCCAGGTCTTCCTCGATGCGCAGCAGCTGGTTGTACTTGGCCATGCGGTCGGAGCGGCACAGGGAGCCGGTCTTGATCTGCCCGGCGTTCACGGCCACGGACAGGTCAGCGATAAAGCTGTCCTCGGTCTCGCCGGAGCGATGGGAGATGACCGTGGCGAAAGAGGCTTCCTTGGCCATTTCGATGCAGTCCATGGTCTCGGTCAGCGTACCGATCTGGTTGAGCTTGATGAGGATGGCATTGCCCACGCCGCGCATGATGCCGTCGGCCAAAAGGGCCGGGTTGGTGACGAAAATGTCGTCGCCGACCAGCTGCAGGCGGTCGCCCAGCACGTCGGAGAGAACTTCCCAGCCGTCCCAATCCGCTTCGGCCAGGCCGTCCTCGATGGACACCAGCGGGAATTTTCCGGCCAGATCGGCGTAGTAGTCGGTCAGTTCACGCGCGGTCAGGATCTTGTTCTCACCGACGAAATGGTACTTGCCGTCCTTGTAGAATTCCGAGGCGGCGGCGTCGATGGCCAGGGCGATCTGGCTACCGGGCTCGTATCCGGCTTCCTCGATGGCCTTCATGATGTATGTGAAAGCCTGCTCGTGACTGGCGAAATTGGGAGCAAATCCGCCCTCGTCGCCGACGGAGGTGGCTAGGCCATCCTTGTGCAGGATCTTCTTCAGGGTGTGAAAGGTCTCGGCGCCCATGCGCAGGGCTTCCTTGAAGCTGGCCGCGCCGAGCGGCAGGATCATGAACTCCTGGATGTCCAGGTTGTTGGCCGCGTGCGCGCCGCCGTTGATGATATTCATCATGGGCGCGGGCAAGACCTTGGCGTTGATGCCGCCGATGTATTTGTAGAGCGGCAGGCCCAGAAATTCCGCGGCGGCCTTGGCCGTGGCCATGGATACTCCGAGCATGGCGTTGGCGCCCAGGCGGGACTTGTTCTCAGTGCCGTCCAGATCGATGAGGGCCTGATCCACTTCCACCTGACGAACGGCTTCAAGGCCGATGATCTCGGAGGCGATCTCTTCCATGACGTTGCGCACGGCCTGCTCAACACCCTTGCCGCCAAAGCGGTCGGCGTCGCCGTCGCGCAGTTCGAGGGCTTCACGCGTGCCTGTGGATGCGCCTGAAGGCACGGCGGCGCGCCCCGTGGCGCCCGATTCGAGGGTGACTTCCACTTCAACGGTAGGGTTGCCCCTGGAATCCAGAATCTCCCTGGCCCAAATACCTGTGATGGTGCTCATGATTGCTCCCTTGCGTTCCTTGGTGAATGTTTCTGAAAATATGCGGCCAGAAGGCCCTGCATGAGCAGGTCCGGGGCCAGATTGTCGATGCATGAGGTGATGGCCGCCAGATGCGGGGCAAAACCGCCCGTGGCGATGACGCGGGCGTCGGGAGCGGCCAGACGTTTTTTGAGCCGCGCGGTCAGCCCCTCCAGCATGGCCGCGAAGCCGAACAGCACGCCGTGATTGAGACTCTGCCGGGTGCTGGTGCCGATGTCCAGGTCCGCGCTGCCCGGTTCCAGACTGATCTGGGGCAGCTTGGCGGTCTGGGTTCCCAGCGCCGTGACCGAACTGAGCACGCCCGGGCAGATGAGTCCGCCCAGATAGGCTCCGTTCTGCACGCAGTCAAACGTCGTGGCCGTGCCGAAGTCGACGACAATGAGCGTCTCGTCGTCAAAAAGCGTTCGTGCCGCGAAACCGCCCAGCAGCCGGTCCGCGCCGACCTCCTGCGGTCTGGCATAGCGGTTTTCGAGCGGCAGCGCGATGTCGCCGGGCACGAACAGGGCCGGGCAGGAGAAAAAATCCGCGCAGGCGGCCTTCAGCAGGCTGTTCAGAGGCGGCACCACGGAAGACAGCACCCAGGCCCGCACCTCGCCCTCGGCCACGCCCTCGCGGGCGCAGATTCCTGCGATGCAAAGGCCCAGGGAATCGGAGGTCTCCCGGTTGGTGGAGGGCAGCGAATAGGTCCGGCCAAGGCCGTTTTCGTCCGCCAGACAAAGCTTCACGTTGGTGTTGCCCACATCAAAGAGCAGCACCGGTCCCCCAGAGAATGTTTTATCGCCATGCATCATGGGTGCGGTTGTATCGCATTGGTTTGAAAACTCAAGGACCGGGTGGCATCTGTCCGCTTGTAACGCGTTTTCGTTCAGGATAAGCCCCTTTTCAACATCTTACCATTCATCATGTGGAGGAAACATGGCCCTGAACAAGGAACTGCTGCAAATTCTGGCCTGCCCCAAATGCAAGGGCGACCTGGAACTCATCGGTCAGGAAGAAGGTCTCAAATGCGCTGCCTGCGGCGTCGTCTACCCTGTGCGCGAGGAAATTCCGGTCATGCTCATCGACGAAGCCATCGCCGTTGAGAAATGGGACCAGGGCGTGCGCGAGAAATAACGATGAGCAAAAAGAAAGAGCGGCAGCTTCCTGAAACCCTGGGGCTCTCCCCGGTGGGAGCGGACAGCCATGCCCATCTTGACGGCGGGGACAATGACGTGGACGCGGTTCTGGCGCGGGCCCTGGCCTGCGGTGTGCGCACCGTGGGCAATGTCTTTCTGGGCCCTGCGGCCTACCGCGAGGGAAGGGCCCTTTTCGAGCGTCATGACGATGTTTTTTTCCTGCTCGGAGTGCACCCGCACGAAGCCGCGAAAGTGACGGACGCCGACCTTGCGGACATGCGCCAGGCGTTCTCGACCGATCCGAGACTGCGCGCGGTGGGCGAGATCGGCCTTGACTACTTCTACGACTTCTCCCCACGCGAAACGCAGCAGCACTGGTTCCGGCGCCAGCTGGAACTGGCCCTGGAACTGGATCAGCGGGTGGTCATCCACTGCCGCGACGCCGAGGACGACTGCCTGGAAATTCTGGATGACATGGGTTTTGGCGGGCGGCCCCTGCTTTGGCACTGCTTCGGCCTTGGACCGGATTGGGCTGAAAAACTGCTCCGGCGCGGCTGGCACCTCTCCGTGCCCGGCACGGTCACATACGCCAAATCCGAAGCCCTGCGCGAAGCCGTCCGGATCATCCCGGCAGACAGGTTGCTCCTTGAAACCGACGCCCCCTACCTCTCCCCTGAGCCCTACCGGGGCAAACGCAACGAACCCGCCCTGCTGGGCTTCACGGCCCTAGAAATCGCCCTGCTTCGCGGCGAGAATCCGCATGAATTGTGGGCGCGCTGCGGCGACAACGCGAGGGACTTTTTCGACCTAGCCGACTGAGCACCCCGGCGGTTCGATGATTTTCGCGCCCTGGCCCTCAAGCACTTCCCGCAGGGTCCGCTCCGCGCCGGGCGTGAAGCGCAGCTTGATCACGGCCCGGTAGCGATCGACCACGCTCATGATGGCCAGGTTGTCGTAGCCTTCGAGCAGGAAGCGATAGAGGGCGATCCGGTTGCGGGGCACCTCGGCATAAAGAACCCTGCTGGTAAGGCACGCCGGCGCGGGGTTCTTCTCCCTGCGGGGCTTTCGGGGCCGAGACTTGCGCGGTTCCGGTGATGGCTGCTCAGAGCGCTTCATGACCGTCCTCGGTGACCACGACCATATGTTCCCAGCGCACTCCGCCCCACTCTGGATAATACAGACCAGGCTCCACGGTGATGACCATGCCGGGCCGAAGCACCGTCGGGCGCATAGGGCCGACTCCCGGAGCTTCGTGCGTTTCAAGGCCAATGCCGTGCCCAAGGGAATGCGTGAAATGCTCGGCCACCCCGTGCCGTGCGAAAAATTCCCTGGCCGTGGCGTGCAGCTCATCGGTGCCAACCCCCGGAGCGACCTTGGCGACGGCCAGGGCCTGCGCCTCCTGCACCAGGGCAAGGGTGCGCTTGAATTCGTCCGAGGGCTTGTCCCCGATCCACCATGTCCGGGTCTGATCCGAACAATACCCGTCCAGTCGACCGCCCATGTCGATCAGAACCGGAGTCTGCTCCATAAGGCGGGCGTCTGCGGGCGTGGCGTGTGGCAAGGCTCCGTTGGGACCGAATCCGACAATGGGCGCAAAACTGAGGCTCTCGGCTCCTCCTGCCCGGAATTCCTTCTCCAGCATCCAGGCCACTTCCCGCTCTGTAACGCCGGGCACCAGCTTCGGCCGAAGGGCTTCGTAAACCAGGTGGTTCAATGCGCAGGAGGCCCTGAGCCGGGCCAGTTCCTCACAATCCTTGACCGTGCGCAACTCTTCCACCAGACGCGGGGCCTGACGCAGGGCCAGCATCCCGGCCAGCTCCAGATACATTCCCGCGCACATGGCATGGGTTTCAACCCACAGTTCGCTGACGCCCAGGCTCTTTACGAACTCGGCGATCTTTTCGACGCGCGGCGCCCCGTACACATGCACATGTTCGCCTGGCCAGTGCCGCCGGGCCTCCTCCGTGAAGCGGGCATCGGTCAGTAGCCAGTCCGGTTCGTTCAGGCGGATCAGCAGGCAGCCCGAGCTCTCGTTGCATTGCCCGTCATGCAGCTCGAACCCCGACAGATAAAAACGATTGGCCGGATGGACCACGAGCAGGGCATCGATGTCCTGCTTCTGCATGAGATTTTTCAGTCCTTGAAGACGCTTGGCATGGTTCATGGTCGATACGCCTTGATTTGCTGTGAAGGAGATGTCCGCAAGCTCATTTCCTGTCCGGCACGATGGCACCCGGACAGCAGGGCTCGGGCTTGGAATAGACCTCGACGGGCTTGAACAGATGCCGGTGGAAGAAGTCGTCCCCCAGCCATGCGACCACGCGCACCAGAAGCGCGATGACGACAAGGGTGAAGATGATCCGCGCCCAGAGCAGCCCGGAGACATGTCCTCCGATGACGACCATGAGCAGGGTGTCCTCGAACACCGAATGGGACAGGCCCATGAGGCTCAAGGACGAAAAGATGTCCTTGGAGCCGACCTTGCCCGAATGCGCCTCGTGCATGATCATGCCCCCGCCGTAGGCCAGACCCATGATCATGCCGACGATGGTCAGGGTCCCGGCCTCGGAACCGATGCCGAGCAGGCGCAGGAGCGGAGCCAGCAGCCGCACGCACAGCCCCGTCAGTCCGATGGCCGTGAACACACGCATGATCGCGCTAAGGGCCACGATGATGACAAAGACCATGGCCAGATTCTGCACCTGCCCAAGTCCCCAGACCAGAAGGTCCCTGCTTTCCGGCTGGGGTTGCCAGAGCAGGACGTTGGTCTCCTGCAGCCATCCTCCCCAGGCGTAGATCCGGGACAGAAGCCAGCCCAGCATCAGGGCGCCGCCGATGCGCAGCAATGCCTGAAAGCCCATGCGCGGACCCGACTTGCGCACGATCTGCAACTCCACGGGGAGGCCGTGGGCGACCAGGATCATGACGCCAAGCACCGTGACCTGCGCCACGCTCAAAGGATGCTCTCCTGCCAGGGAAACGAAAACGATCATGCTTCCATAGATGTTGCTGACCAGCGCCGTGGCCCAGACGAGCCCCATCTCCCCGGGCAGCCCGACCATCTGCATGACCGGAGCCAGTGGCCGGGCGAGCCAGACCACAAGTCCCAGTTCTTGCAGGATTTTGACCACAATGATGATGGGGACCATGATCTTGTAGAGTTCGAGGCTGATCCGCCCCGAACGCCACAAGACGCTCTTTGTTTCTTGAAGGATGTTCATGGATTTCCGTACTGTGCATAAAAACGGGTTGACGGCTCTGCCTGTCCGCTCTCCCAAGCCGCAAGGGCGAGGCGCATCATCTTTTGCGGCCCCGTGCTGCAGGGCCGGTCACGAAGAACGCGACATCAAACAAGAACCTCTAGAAGATCTGCTTGAGCAGGCTCTCCCCGCCGGCATTGGATGAACCCGGATCGGCGTCAAGCTCATCGAGACCCACGCTTGGCAACGGCTCCGTGCCGTTCGCGAAGGGCAGCATGTAGGCCTCGGTCGCACCCGGTCCTGCCAAACGGCCGGTGCGTGCGTCCACCCGGGCCATGACGATACCGGGAGGAGCCTGGAAGTCCTGAACCGGGTAGCCGGGTTCGACCTTGCTGCGATAGTCGATCCAGATGGGCAGGGCGGCCCGTGCGCCGGTCTCGTACTTGCCCATGGGCCTGACCTGATCGTAGCCCACCCAGACCCCGGTCAGCAGATAGGGGGAGAAACCCATGAACCAGGCATCCTGCTCGTCGTTGGTGGTGCCGGTCTTGCCCGCCACGGGGCGTCCCAGAACCTTGGCGCGCGCGCCCGTTCCGTACTGCACGACCTGCTGCAGCAGATGGGAAATGATATAGGCGGTTTCCGGGGAGATGGCCTCGGTCACTTCCTCCTTGGCCGAAAAGAACTGTTCACCCCAGGGCGAGACCACACTTTCGATCAGCCGCGGCTTGATGCTGCTGCCGCCACGGGGAAACGCCGTGTAGGCCTGGCAAAGATTGAGCGGCGTGAACTGCCCGGACCCCAGGGCCAGGGAAAGATTGGGCTCCATGACTCCGGTCAGCCCCAGGGCCTTGCCGCGCTCGACGATCTTCTGGATGCCGACCTGCTGGGCCACTCGGATGGTGACCAGGTTGCGCGATTTGACCAGGGCCGTGCGCAGCAGCGTGGGGCCGTAGAAGATGCCTTCGAAATTTTCAGGCTTCCACATCTCCCCGCTTCCGTCCTGATAGACGATGGGGGCGTCCAGGACGATGCTGGCCGCGGTGAATCCGTTGTCCAGGGCCGCCGAATAGACGATGGGCTTGAAGGCCGAGCCGGGCTGGCGCAGCGCCTGGGTCGCCCGGTTGAACTGGCTGCGGAAGAAATCGTACCCGCCGCACAGCGCAAGCACCTCTCCGCTACGGGGATCGATGGACACAAGCGCGCCTTCAACCTTGGGCTCCTGTTCGAGCTTGAGCTTCCAGGGCTTGTCCTGTGCAACCTCCTCCACCGAGACCCAGATCACGTCTCCGGGTTTGAGCACCTTGCGAGCGTCGCCGACCTTGCCCGCCTCTTCCGGAGCCAGCTTGGGATTGGGCACCCGGGCCCAGCTCATGGAAGCCACGGGAACGATGCCCGATTTGGTGCCGAAGCGCACCTTCGCCCCGGCCTTTTCCACGCCGGTGACCAGGACCTGCATCCAGTCCCCGGGCTTGGACTCGATGTCCTTGCGGGCGCCAAGAAATTCCTCGTACTCGCCCTCGTCGATATGCCTGACCGGCCCCTGCCAGCCGTGACGCTTGGCGGTTTCGACCAAACCAGCCTTAAGGGCCTGATCGGCAACGACCTGATGGTCCATGTCCATGGCGGTGCGTACCTGCAGACCTCCGCCGTAAACCATGTCCTCGCCATAGCTCTCGACCAGCTGCCGCCGCACTTCCTCGAGATAGTAGGGGCCCACTTTCCAGGACGGATCTTCCTGCGCCCCGTAAACGAGGGGTTCGTTTACGGCGGCTTCGTATTCGCCGCGATCGATCCAGCCCAGATCCCTCAGCCGGGCAAGGACATAGAGCTGACGCTCCCTGGCCCGCTCGGGGTTGCCGTAGGGCGAATAGCGCGACGGAGCCTTGGGCAGGCCGGCCAGCAATGCGGCCTGGGCAAGGCTCAGCTGGGAGGCGTTCACGCCGAAATATTCCCGCGCGGCCGCCTCCACTCCGTAGGCCTTGGCGCCAAGGTAGATCTGATTGAGATAGATTGTCAGGATCTCGTCCTTGCTCAGATATTTCTCCAGGCGATAGGCCAGGATGACTTCCTTGAGCTTGCGTTCGTAGCTGCGCTCGGGTGTGAGCAGCATGGACTTGATGACCTGCTGGGTGATGGTGCTGCCGCCCTGGACGATGCCCCCGGCAATGAAGTTCTTCACGGCCGCCCGGAAAATTCCCGGCAGATCCACGCCCTCGTGCTGATAGAATCCAGAATCCTCGGCCGCCAGAAAGGCTTTGACCGTGATCGGGCTCATCATCGACAGGGGAATGAGAAACCTCTTTTCGCGGTAGAAATAACCGAGAATCCGGCCATCCCGGGCCCGGACCGTCGTGGCCAGGGCTGGCGAATAGTCGCTGAGCTTCGTGAATCCGGGCAAATCCTCCTGGGCCCAGTAATAGAGACCAATTCCCGCTCCGGCGGCAAGAAACACGCCCAGCACAACAAGCACCAGGAATATCTTCAGAACTTTCATGACTTCACCTTCGCGTCCGGCTCAAGCCCCAGCTTCGAGCACATTTCGCCAAACAGGGCCCTGACTTCGGCGCTGCTTGTATTCATGGCCTCGATCATGGTCGCAAGAGAGGCGCATTCCTCGTTGGCCAGACATTCGGCGGCGGTGAACCAGGTCAGCTGGCCGTGAAATTGCCACAGCGGAAAAAGTCGGCAGTAGATCGGCCGCACGCTCCGATCCAGAACGCATCCGTCGTGCCCCAGAAAGGTGCATTCGCCTTGCGGAGTCGTGGCCAGCCGCCAATGCGAGCCCTGCCTGGGGAATGCGGCCGCGATGTCGCGCTCCGGCATGAGAAAACCGAGCTGCTCGACAAAGCCGGGTGTGTTGGGGACGAGCACAAAGGAATCTTCCCCGCCCTGCCCGGCGCCACGGATGGCGTTCATTTCTGGAATGGAGATGGGAAAACAGAATTCCTCGTCCCCGCTGGTGACCGTGCAGCACGTCCTGCCCCTGGCAGCGCAGCGGCCGCAGACATCTGGATGTATAATGGATGTATCGTTCATATTTGTTTGGAAAAAATGTGTGTGAAAGGAAGCGTCCCTCTTTTCAGGAACGCGAAAACTTGACCCGGCCCTGCCCCAGCACGTCATGCATGTGCACCATGCCTGCCAGGATCTGGTCCGGGGCGACCACGGGCAGCACGGTGATGGCCCGGGACTCCATGATATCGAGGACTTCGGCGGCTTTCTGTCCGCAGGTGGCGTGCAGGGGCGACGCGGTCATGACCGAGTCGATCACGTCGTCCAGAATCAACCGGTTCGCGCAGACGAGGCGGCGCACATCGCCGTCGGTCAAAAGGCCCAGCAGATGCCCCCCTGCGTCCAGCACGCACACGCAGCCCAGACGACCCGCGTTGAGCACATCAAGGGCCTGTCCCAGGGACGCCCCGCTTGGCACCACGGGCAACTGGGAGGAACGCATCAGCTCTTCGACCTTTCGGGTCAGGCGCTGGCCCAGGGCTCCCCCGGGATGAAAACGACGAAAGTCGTCCAGAGCAAAGGACTTCCACTCGATGAGGCAGACCGCCAGGGCGTCTCCCACGGCCAGGGTGGCCGTGGTGCTGGCCGTGGGGGCAAGCCCGTGCGGGCAGGCCTCGCAAGGCACCGAGGTATCGATGACCACGTCGGACAGCCGAGCCATGGTCGATTGCGTTCCCCCGGTCAGGGCGATGACATGCCCGGCCAGGCTTTTGAGGCTGGGCAGGATGTTGTTCAGCTCATCGGTCTCGCCGGAATTGGAGATGGCCACGATGACGTCTTCGTGACGAATCATGCCCAGATCTCCGTGCGCGCCCTCCACCGGATGCAGAAAAAAGGACGGCGTGCCGGTGCTGCTCAGGGTCGCGGCGATCTTGCGCCCGACCAGACCGGACTTGCCGAGCCCCGTGATGACCACGCGGCCCGAACAACCGGCCATGATCCCGAGGGCACGCACAAAGGAGTCGTCCAAACGGTCACGAACAGCGACCAGCCCGCGAGTCTCGATGTCGAGCACCTCCCGGGCCTTGGCCAGCCAGTCTGTCTGCGTACTTGCCCCCGGCATCTAGCAACACTCCAGGGAGAGTTTGCCGATGCCTCCATCGGGCAGGACCGGATAGGCTCCGTTGAAGCAGGCCAGACAAAAGTTTTCGGGCCCGCGCACTGCCTTGAGCAGTCCGCCGATGGTGATGTAGTGCAGGCTGTCCAGCCCCAGATAGCGCCCGATGTCGGCCACGGAATGATTGGCCGCGATGAGCTCGCCCTTGGATGAAAAATCGATGCCGTAGTAGCAGGGATAGCGAATCGGCGGGCAGCTGACGCGCATGTGGATTTCTTTGGCGCCCAGTTCGCGGAGCTGCTTGACGCGGGTGCGGATGGTCGTGCCGCGCACGATGGAATCCTCGACGATGACCACGCGCTTGCCCTTGATCATGGACTTCACCGGATTGAGCTTCACGCGAACCGAAAAGTCACGCATGCCCTGGGTCGGCTGGATGAAGGTCCGGCCGACATAATGGTTTCTGATCATGCAGGCCTCGAACGGCAGGCCCGACTCCTGGGCGTAGCCCACGGCCGCATACACGCCCGAATCCGGAAAGGGCATGACGAAATCGCCTTCAACCGGGCATTCCTGGGCCAGGATCT
>Ga0265295_1007989_pt1 | contig 11918 bp, 11 predicted proteins | sample Munlansysbiofilm_FD_192503 | JGI IMG/M metagenome (GOLD analysis project Ga0265295, IMG submission 192503) | Leachate microbial communities from a municipal landfill in Southern Ontario, Canada - Methane capture system biofilm | ecosystem: Engineered > Solid waste > Landfill > Unclassified ... | reverse complement strand
TGCCCGCGCCGCCACCCAACACGGCATCGAGGCCCTGATGACGCGTTCCGATCATCCCACCGGCACCGACCGTCTGGCCGAAGTCGCCACGACACTGGGGTTGGACGATGAAGCCATCGTGGTCAATGTCCAGGGCGACGAACCGCTGATCGACCCCACACTGATCGATGCCGTGGCGGCCTTGCTGGCGCGGCATCGGGATGCCGCCATCGCCACCTGCGCGGCACCGATCCTGGATGCGGACACCTTGTTCGACCCGAATGCAGTCAAAGTGGTCTGCGGCGCCAACGGTCGCGCCCTGTATTTTTCCCGCGCCCCCATCCCTTGGGCACGCGATGCGCTGGCCGATGGCCAACGATGCCTGGCCTCCGGATTGCCGGCCTGGCTGCACATCGGGCTGTACGCCTATCGGGCCGGTTTCCTGAGACAGTTCCCTGCACTGCCTCCAGGCAGGCTCGAACAGGTCGAATCCCTGGAACAATTGCGCGCCCTGGAACAAGACTTCGCCATTCTGGTGCAGACCACCGACGCCGTTCCGGCCCGCGGTGTGGACACCCCCGAGGATCTGGCCCGGGTGCGCGCCCTGTTCGACAGCGCAACCACGCCGCCCGCCCCGGCGTGAATCCCTGCAGGACTTGCTGCATTGCGGCATAATCGTAAAAATTTCAAAAAGATTGTTTGATCGGAGGAAATCATGCGTTTGATTCTGCTCGGCCCCCCGGGGGCTGGAAAAGGCACCCAGGCCGCCTATATCACCGAAGCATTCGGCATCCCGCAGATTTCAACTGGCGACATGCTGCGCGCAGCGGTCAAGGCACAGACCCCCCTCGGCCTGGAAGCCAAGAAAATCATGGACAGCGGCGGCCTGGTCTCCGACGAAATCATCATCGGCCTGGTGCGCGACCGGCTGCTCCAACCCGACTGCAAGACAGGCTACCTGTTCGATGGCTTCCCGCGCACCATCCCCCAGGCCGATGCACTGAAGCAGGCCCATGTGTCGCTGGACTTCGTGATCGAGATCGCCGTCCCGGAAGAAAACATCATCGAACGCATGAGCGGTCGGCGCGTGCATGTGGCCAGCGGCCGCACCTATCACGTCAAGTTCAACCCGCCCAAACGCGAAGGCCTGGACGACGAGACCGGCGAGCCCCTGATCCAGCGCGACGACGACCGCGAAGAAACCGTACGCCACCGCCTGGCGGTCTACCGCGAACAGACCCGGCCGCTGGTGGACTACTATTCCAGCTGGGCCGCCACCGGCGAAATCGAAGCTCCCCGCTACGCCCAGATTTCGGGCGTGGGCTCGGTCGACGAAATCCGCGACCGCATCCTCGGCATCCTGCGCGCGCACCACGCCGCCTGACCCTTTACCGGACATCGCCCTATGGACATCCGCAACCAAGTCATCCTCATCACCGGCGGGGCCTCGGGCCTGGGAGCCGGCACAGCCCGCGCCCTGGCTGCCCAAGGCGCCCGCGTGGTCCTGGCCGATGTCCAGGACGAAGCCGGCCAGGCACTGGCCGCCGAACTCGGTCAAACCTACATCCATTGCGACGTCACCGCCGAAGCCGATGCCCAGGCGGCCGTGGATGCCGCCACGGCCCAGGGCACGCTGCGCGGCCTGGTCAATTGCGCCGGCATTGCCCCGGCGGCACGCATCGTCGGTAAAGCCGGCCCGCACGAACTGTCCATGTTTCGCCGTGTGATCGACATCAACCTGGTCGGCACCTTCAACATGGCCCGGCTGGCCGCCCAGGCCATGTCGGCCAACGAACCCCAGGCCACAGGGGAACGCGGCGTGCTCGTCAACACGGCCTCGGTGGCCGCCTACGACGGGCAGATCGGCCAGTCTGCCTACGCCGCATCCAAGGCCGGCATCGTCGGCATGACCCTGGCCATCGCGCGCGACCTGTCGCGCCTGGGCATCCGCTGCATGACCATCGCACCAGGCATTTTCGGCACGCCCATGATGTTCGGCATGCCCCAGGAAGTCCAGGACTCCCTGGCGGCCAGCGTGCCATTCCCACCGCGCCTGGGCCGCCCCGAGGACTACGCCAAGCTGGTGCTCTCGATCTTCGAGAACGATATGCTCAACGGCGAAACGATCCGCCTGGACGGTGCCATCCGCATGGCACCCAAGTAAAAATTGAGCCTTCTGCGTTCGGCCGCCACCATCAGCGGCCTGACCCTGTTTTCCCGCGTCACCGGCATGCTGCGCGATGTGCTCATCGCGTCGGTGTACGGCGCAGGGCCGCTGACGGACGCGTTCTGGGTTGCCTTCCGCATCCCCAACCTGCTGCGCCGCCTGTTTGCCGAAGGCGCTTTTTCTCAGGCGTTCGTCCCCATCCTGGGCGAAGCCCGTCAGCGCGGCGACCATGAATCCCTGCGGCGCCTGCTGGACCGGGTGGCCCTGCTGCTGTTTTCCGCGCTCTGTCTCGTGACCCTCGCCGGCATGCTGGGGGCGGCATGGGTCGTCACCGCCATGGCCAGCGGCATGCGCAGCGCCGCCCGCGCCCATGAATTCGGCGAAGCCGTCTGGATGACCCGGATGATGTTCCCCTACATCATCTGCATGTCACTGGTGGCTTTTGCCTCGGGCGTGCTCAATACCTTCGGCCGCTTTGCCATCCCGGCCTTTACCCCGGTCCTGCTGAACCTGTCGATGATCGGCGCCAGCCTGCTGCTGGCCGGGCACATGGATGAACCCATCCACGCCCTGGCGGCAGGCGTCATGATCGGTGGTGTGCTGCAGTTCTCCGTCCAATGGGCGGCCCTGGGCCGGCTGGGCCTGCTGCCGCGCTGGGGCCTGGGCCTGCGGGCGGCCTGGCACGACCCGACGGTGCGCCGCATCCTGCGGCAGATGCTGCCCGCCACCCTGGGCGTGTCGGTCGCCCAGCTGTCCCTGCTGATCAATACCAATATCGCCACCTGGCTCGCGCCAGGCAGCGTCACCTGGCTGTCCTTCGCCGACCGATTGATGGAATTCCCCACGGCCTTGCTGGGTGTGGCCCTGGGCACCGTCCTGTTGCCCAGCCTGTCCGCCGCGCACGCCCGCCAGGACCACACCGCCTACAACGCCCTGCTGGACTGGGGACTGCGCCTAGTCCTGCTGCTGGGCCTGCCCGCCGCCCTGGGCATGGCCCTGCTGTCCGACGGCCTGGTTGCCGTCCTGTTCAACTATGGGGCCTTTTCCCCGGCCGACGTGGCCCAGACCCGGCTGGCCGTGATGGCCTATGCCGTCGGCCTGCTGGGCCTGCTGGCAATCAAGATCCTGGCGCCCGGCTTTTACGCCAAACAGGACATCCGCACCCCGGTCCGCATCGCCATCGCCGTGCTGGTGTTCACCCAGCTGATGAACCTGGTCCTGGTCCCCTGGCTGGCCCATGCGGGCCTGGCCCTGTCGATCGGCCTGGGCGCCAGCGCCAACGCCCTGACCCTGGTGATCCTGCTGCGCCACCGGGGGCTCTATACCCCCCTGCCCGGCTGGCCCCGATTCTGCCTGCGGCTGCTGCCGGCCCTGGCCGCCCTGGCTGCCGTGCTGCTGGTGGCCAACCGCAGCCTGGACTGGATCGCCCTGGGCAGCCATCCCGGCATGCGCGCCACCTGGCTGGCTGCCGTGCTGGCCCTGTCCGCCCTGGCCTATTTCAGCGCCTTGTTTTTATTTGGTTTTCGCCCCAAAGACTTTACACGCCGGCGCACATAAGCTAGAATCGCTGTCTTTGACGCAAACCCCGAATCACTGATACCTTTATGGCCAATTCCGCTCAAGCCCGCAAGCGCGCCCGCCAGGCTGTCGCCCACAACAAACACAATGCCAGCATGCGTTCGATGCTGCGCACCGCCATCAAGCGTGTGCGCCAGGCCATCGAAGCGGGCGACCAGGCTGCCGCCAACGAAGTCTTCCGCAAGGCCACTGCGGTCATCGACCGTGTCGCCGACAAGCAGATCATCCACAAGAACAAGGCCGCCCGCCACAAGAGCCGCCTGTCGGCTGCGATCAAGGCCCTGGCCTGATCCAAGCCCCGGGGGCTTGCGCAACAAAAAAGGACGCCGAGGCGTCCTTTTTTGTTGAATCCTCTCGCAATCCAGGACGTCACCATGTCCAACGATCCCATGCAGCATCCATTGCTCGCCCCTTTCAACAATCCCGAACACGCACGGTGCTATGGCGATGGGCCGCGCCGGTTTGTGCCCGGCTTTGCCGATCTGCATCGGATGACGACGATTCTTCTGGCCGAACGCGCCCCAAACGACGCATGTATCCTCGTCCTGGGTGCCGGCGGCGGCCTTGAGCTACGGGCATTGGTCGATGCACAACCCCACTGGACATTCATTGGCATCGATCCAGCTCCCGCCATGCTGGATGAAGCCAGACGGGTGCTCGGACCCGACGCCGCACGGGTCGGCTACGCCTGACGGCAACGCCGTATGTCCGCAACGGACGCACCCGCTTCAAGCCGCCCCCAGGCGCCCCAGCAACAGGAATTCCATCAGCGCCTTCTGGACATGCAGGCGGTTTTCCGCCTCGTCCCAGACCACGCTTTGCGGGCCATCGATGACCTCGCCGGTGACCTCTTCGCCCCGGTGCGCCGGCAGGCAATGCATGAACACGGCATCCGGATGGGCCGCCGCCATCATGCGCGCATCCACGCACCAGTCGGCAAAGGCCAGGCGCCGGGCTTCGTTTTCGGATTCGTAGCCCATGCTGGTCCAGACGTCCGTCGTGACCAGATCAGCGCCCTGGCAGGCTGCCAGGGGGTCGTCGAATTCACGCAGGATGGATGCCGGCTGGTTGCCCACGCGCAATGGATCCAGGCGGTAGCCGGCCGGTGCCGACACATGCAGCGTGAACCCCAGCAATTCGGCGGCCTGCAGCCAGGTGTAGGCCATGTTGTTGGCATCACCGATCCAGGCAACCGTCCGGCCCCGGATCGGCCCCCGGTGCTCGATGAAGGTCAGGATGTCGGCCAGGATCTGGCAGGGGTGGTATTCGTTGGTCAGGCCGTTGATGACCGGCACCCGGGAATGCGCGGCAAAACGCTCGATGCGGGTCTGTTCGAAGGTGCGGATCATCACCAGATCGACCATGCGCGACACCACACGGGCCGTGTCTTCGATGGGTTCGGCGCGGCCAAGCTGAGAACCTTCGGTGGTCAGATAGATGACGGAACCGCCCAGCTGGTACATGCCGGCCTCGAACGACACCCGGGTGCGGGTGCTGGCCTTTTCGAACACCATGGCCAGATTGCGGTCATGCAGGGTGTGGTGCGGCAGATAGCGTTTGAACTTGTCCTTGATCAGGCGTGCCCGGTCGATCACGTAGAGGATCTCGTCCTCGGAAAAATCACGCAATTGCAGAAAATGACGCAAAGGCCCGGTCGGATTGGCGGCAGACATGTCAAACCTTGAGTAAAACAAGCATATTACCGTGTCGCCGACACGTGCGCAAAACTCCGGCCCCGCGATCGGATACAATGCGCGGCGGGGGGGGATGCTGCACGGCCTCCATCCAGGGCCGTGTCCCCCCTTTGGAACCACCACATGAGCCACCCCGTCCAGTATTTGATCATCCATGGCAAAACCCTGGAAGGCCAGCGGTTTCGTCCCAGCGACTGGGCCGAACGCCTGGCAGGTGTCCTGTCCCGATTCCGACCGGCCGGCTCCATCGCCAATCCCCTGGCCTATTCCCCCTACGCCATGCCGCGCACCCTGGATGGCCTGCCCTGCGTGATGATTGACCAGCGCCTGCGCAAACTGGAACCGCTAGCCTGGAAATTCGCTTGCGATTTTGCCGACAGCAACCGCCTGCAGACCACGGATACGGCCCAGTGCGACCAAAATGCCTCGTCCTCGTCGGGGGGCTGACTCCAGGGGGCCCCATCAGGATCAACCCGCCACGCCGGGACATGTGCGCTCAAGGCCAGAACTCTGTGGCCGTACGGCCATGCCGCAAGAAACGGAGTGTCCTGAGCGCACATCCCGTCTACGCTGGCAGGCATTGCGATGCATCAGGACACCACCATGAACGCCTCTGCCTTTGCGCCGGACGGCAACCGCCCCCCAACCGCTGCAGACGACACGACGCGGCGCCCGCAGTCTCAATCACCCCGCGCAACCGCCAAGGCCCGCCATGCTGCCGTGGCTGCACAGGCCTGCCGCACCATTGAATCATCCACCACGCCCCCGGCACTGAATGAACTGGCTGCGCAAGCTGGCCTGAGCCCCTGGCACTTCCACCGAATCTTCAAAGCCGAAACCGGCCTCACCCCGAAGGCCTACGCCGATGCATTGCGCGCACGCCGCCTGCGCGCAGCACTGGACGCAGCCGATGGATCGGTCACGGACGCACTCTACAGCGCCGGATTCAACTCCAGCAGCCGCTACTACGAGGCCGCCGGACAGGTGCTGGGCATGCGCGCCCGGGACTACCGCGCTGGTGGCGCCGGGACCGAGATCCGCTTCGCAGTCGGCCAGTGCGCGCTGGGGGCCATCCTGGTGGCGCAAAGCCGGATCGGCCTGTGCGCCATCCTGCTGGGCGACGACCCTGAACAACTGGTGCAAGATCTGCAGGACCAGTTTCCCAGCGCCGAACTGATCGGTGGCGATGTGGCTTTCGAGCGGCTGGTGGCCCAGGTCGTGGGGTTCGTCGAGGCCCCCGCCATCGGCCTGGATCTACCCCTGGACGTACGCGGCACCGCCTTCCAGCAACGTGTCTGGCAAGCGCTGCGCATCATCCCGCCGGGCACCACCGTCAGCTACGCCGAAATCGCTGCACGCATCGGCGCGCCCAAGGCCGCACGAGCCGTGGCGCAGGCCTGCGGCGCCAACCCGCTGGCCGTCGCCATCCCCTGCCACCGTGTCGTGCGGCGCGACGGCGACATTTCCGGCTACCGATGGGGCGTGGCGCGCAAGCGCGAACTGCTGCAGCGCGAAGGCATTCCGGCATAGCCTGCAAACGCACAGGGCTCCCTGAAGGGAGCCCTGTGCGCGGCATGCGGGGAACGAGTGCCCCGCCCGGATCATTTCGCCGGCGTGTCCTGCTTGAGCTGGGGAATGTCGGACTGGCCTGTCTTGGCCAGCAAGCCTGTCTGGGTGTAGGTGAACAGCTTGGCGCGCGTATCCACGATGTCCAGGTTGCGCATCGTCAGCTGGCCGATACGGTCCAGCGGCGAGAACATCGATTCCCCCTTTTCCATCGTCAGGCGGTCCGGGTGGTAAGTCAGGTTGGGCGAACGCGTATCCAGGATGGAATAGTCATTGCCCCGACGCAGTTCCAGTGCGACCTCGCCGGTGATGGCGCGCGCCACCCAGCGCTGCGCCGTCTCGCGCAGCATGATGGCCTGGGGATCGAACCAGCGGCCCTGGTACAGCAGACGGCCCAGGCGCAAGCCATTGATGCGGTACTGCTCGATCGTGTCCTCGTTGTGAATCCCGGTCACCAGGCGTTCGTAGGCGATGTGCAGCAACGCCATGCCCGGAGCTTCGTAGATGCCGCGGCTCTTGGCCTCGATGATGCGGTTTTCGATCTGGTCGCTCATGCCCAGGCCATGGCGGCCACCGATGCGGTTGGCCTCCAGCATCAGTTCGACCGGATCGGCATATTCCACCCCGTTCAGGGCCACTGGCTGGCCTTGCTCGAAGCGCACCGTGACTTCCTCGGCCTTGACCTCGACATCCGGTTTCCAGAACGCCACGCCCATGATGGGCTGAACGATGCGGATGCCGGAGTCCAGGTGTTCCAGGTCCTTGGCCTCGTGCGTAGCGCCCAGCATGTTGGAGTCCGTGGAATAGGCCTTTTCCGCCGACATCTTGTAGTCGAAGCCGTTGTCCTGCATGTACTGGGACATTTCGGCCCGGCCGCCCAGTTCATCAATGAACTGCTGGTCCAGCCAGGGCTTGTAGATCTTCAGGTCCGGATTGGTCAGCAGGCCGTAACGGTAGAAACGTTCGATGTCGTTGCCCTTGAAGGTGCTGCCGTCGCCCCAGATGTGGACGTCGTCCTCGCGCATGGCCGACACCAGCATCGTGCCAGTGACCGCACGGCCGATGGGCGTCGTGTTGAAATACGTCACCCCGCCCGTGGAAATATGAAAGGCATTGCATTGCAGGGCGGCAATGCCCTCGGACACCAGTTGCGCGCGACAATCCACCAGGCGCGCGCCCTGGGCACCGTAGCGCAGCGCCTTGCGGGGGATCTCATCGTAATCAGATTCATCCGGCTGGCCCAGATCCGCCGTGTAGGCATAGGGCAGTGCGCCCTTGTTCTTCATCCACAGCAGCGCGGCGCTGGTGTCCAGCCCGCCCGAAAAGGCGATGCCGACCTTCTGCCCGACCGGCAGGTTTTCAAGAATGGTTGTGCTCATGAGGATCCGGATAAGCCTGAGATTGGAATCAATCAGGCATTATATCGTCGCCGCATGGCGCGGCGCCCCCACGGCAGCAGCCGGCCCATCCGCGATCTCCCCTCTGGCATCAGCGCATCCAAGGATTTTTTATGTGCTAGAATACGCGTCTTTCGGGGACGTAGCTCAGCTGGGAGAGCGTCGCGTTCGCAATGCGAAGGTCGTGGGTTCGATCCCCATCGTCTCCACCAGGATTCATGCGGATCGCCGCACAAAAAGGCCACCTTGCAGGTGGCCTTTTTGTCGTCCATGCACGCACCAGCGGCCAGAGAACGCAGGCCGCCAGCACATCAACCCTGGCTCAGCATCGGATACAGGGACGCAAGCAGCAGAACCGCCATCGTCCGATTGAATCCTCGCTGGCGGGCAGGATCATCGAGCCAGCGGCGGATCAGGCTGCCGCAGACCGCCCACAGGCCGACACAAGGCAGGTTGATGAGGGCAAACAACACGGAAATGACCAGCGCACCCATCAGGTACCCCTGCTGCGGCATGTAGATGCTGACGGCTGCGACGGCCATGGTCCAGGCTTTCGGGTTGACCCACTGAAAGGCGGCCGCGCCGAAAAAACCAAGTGGCTGGCCGGCGCTGCGCAACCCCTCGCCACCGGTCGCTGGCGACGAACCCGCGATCCGCCAGGCAAGATAGACCAGATAGGCCGCCCCCAGGAACCGCAACCAGTCATACAGACTGGGAAGCGCCTTGAACAAGGCCCCGAATCCCAGGCCGATGGCCAGCACCATCAGAAAAAAACCACCGGTCACGCCCAGCATGTGCGGCACTGTGCGGCGAAACCCGAAGGCCGCCCCGGAAGCCAGCAGCATGGTGTTGTTCGGGCCGGGCGTGATGGAGGAAATCAGCGCGAACAGCGAAAAGGCAAGCAGCAGATCGATCGAAGGCATCATGTTCCGTTCTTGGTCGGGATTGGCCCCCATGGGCCATCGACATGATCTTCGCGGATCGATCTGGTGTATTGAATACACAGCTCCAACGATTTTTTTCAATACACATCCGATAATGAACTGCCTGAATTGCCAAAAAACCTTGGATCTGTATCTTTTTTCAAACTCAAACCACCTATACAGTGCGCCATGATTGCCAAGCGCCCCAAGGCTTTGACCGCGCACGCACCATCGACATGAGCCGCTATCTGAATCTCGCCGACACGCTCGGCAGCCGCATCGAGCAGGGCCTGTATGCAGCCGGCAGCCGCCTGCCCTCTGTCCGGGCACTGAGTGCCGAACACGGCGTCAGTCTGACAACCGTCCAGCAGGCCTACCGCTGGCTGGAAATGTCCGGCCTGGTCGAGGCACGGCCCCGTTCCGGCTGGTACGTGCCAGCAACCCGCCCCGCGCCCGGACTGCCTCGCATGGGCAAACCCACGCTGCGGCCAATCGATGTATCGGACTGGGGGCAGGTTCAGGATCTGCTGGATCTGGAACGCGAAGGACAAACGATCCAGCTGGGCCGGGGCATGCCGGATGTCGAAAGCCCCAGCCTGCGGCCTCTGCAGGCGGCGCTCGCCCGGGAAGGCCGCCGCGCCGGCAGCGCCAGCCTGCACTACAACGACATCCAGGGGGTTCCCGTCCTGCGCGAACACATTTCCCGGCTGGCCGTGGACGCGGGCTATCAGGTCGCGCCCGGATCGCTGATCGTCACCACCGGCTGCCAGGAAGCCCTGTCGTGCGCGATACGGGCCTTGTGCATGCCAGGCGACATCGTGGCCATCGCGTCCCCCAGCTATCACGGCACCATGCAGATCCTGAAGGAATCCTGCGTGCAGGCCTTCGAGATCCCCTCGGACCCCATCCAGGGCATCAGTCTGGAAGCGCTCGAACTCGCGCTGGACCGCTGGCCCGTCAAGGCCATCCTGGTGATCCCCAATGCCAGCAACCCGCTCGGCTACACCATGCCGGAAGACCGCAAGCGGGGCCTGATCCGTCTGGCGCAGCGCTTCGACGTCCCCATCATCGAGGACGACATCTATGGCGACCTGGTCTATGGCTGGCCCCGCCCTCACGCTCTGAAGGCGCTCGACGAAGACGGCCGGGTTCTGCTGTGCAGTTCATTTTCCAAGACCCTGGCGCCTGGGCTGCGAGTCGGTTGGATCGCGCCAGGACGCTATTTCGACAAAGTGCTGCGCATGAAATACACCAGTTCTGGCCCGACCGCGCCGCTGCCGCAGATCGCGGTCGCCGAATTCCTGCGCCAAGGCCACTACCCGGCGCACCTGCGCCGGATGCGGCGCCAGTACCAGCGCCAGCGCGACGTCATGATCGAATGGGTACGGCGCTACTTCCCCGACCAAACCCGCATCAGCCATCCGCAGGGCGGCTTCACCCTGTGGATCGAACTGCCGGAATCATTCGACACGCACACACTCGGCCCCATGTTGCGCGAACATGGCATCGTCATCGCGCACGGCAATATTTTTTCGGCAGCCGGCAAATACCGGAACTGCATGCGCCTGAGCCATGCCTCGGTTTTCACGCCCCGCACCGAATGGGCAATCCGCAAGATCGGCACGGCGATCGGCGGCATCCTCGATGCCACCCGCTGATGCACGTCTGGTCTGGCTCGACTGCTGTGTTTGATCGGCAGCAAGGTTTCTTCGCGATCGAGCATGCGGCCTATCCACACCTCTTCGAACATCTTCATGACTAGGTTGCACGCATTTGTATTGATTCAAATCAAAAGATCAGTATTTTTTCAGCTCCTAGGGCTCGACAGGGACTCTACTCCATCCGATAAAATTTACAGTTTTTAAAGTTTTTTACCATCGCCAACAAGCCGCAAGATCGACCGGAAACACCCCCATGAAACAGAACTCTATCGACGCCCTGCTGAACCGGCTGCGCCTCTGGCAGAAATTCGTCTTGCTGGCGCTCTTTGGCATCGTGCTGGTCGCCATGCCCTTCACCCTGTACGTCCACGAATCTGGCAAGACCATCCGGGCCACCCAGCTGGAATCGCACGGCCTGCACTCCATGCGCCTGCTGATGAAAACCCTGCAGCTGGCCCAGCAGCATCGGGGCCTGGCCATGATCACGCTCAACGGTGATGCAGCCGCCGACGCCCGCCGCGCCACCCTGCAGGACAATACCGACCGCGCCTTCGAGGCCCTGGACACGGCGCTGCGCCAGGATGTCCAGGAACCCGCGCTCCTGGACGCCTGGCAGGAAGTCCTCCAGGGATGGACCTCGCTGGCGGGACAGGTCGCCCGCAAAAGCCTCGCCCCCGCCGACAGCTTCCAGCAACACGTCGAACTGATCGCCCGGCTGCTGCGGGTCAAATCCCTGTTGCAACAGCACTATGGCCTGAGCTTCGATCCGCAGGCCCAGGGCTACTATCTGATCGACACGGCCCTGAATCAAGTCCCCATGCTGACTGAACTGTTCGGTCAGACCCGCGCCATTGGCTCGGGCCTGCTGACGCGCCACCAGGCATCTGACGCCGACCGCCTGCAGATTACCGTGCTGGTCAGCCGCGCCGAAGAACACTACATCACCTTGAATG
>Ga0265295_1007988_pt1 | contig 11919 bp, 9 predicted proteins | sample Munlansysbiofilm_FD_192503 | JGI IMG/M metagenome (GOLD analysis project Ga0265295, IMG submission 192503) | Leachate microbial communities from a municipal landfill in Southern Ontario, Canada - Methane capture system biofilm | ecosystem: Engineered > Solid waste > Landfill > Unclassified ... | reverse complement strand
ACAAAACAAGAGCAACTTTGTTGCGAGGGCTTCCCGCCGAGGGAATCTCAGCGATAGCGTAGCCAAAGGGACTTGTTCCTTTGGCGTACTAATAAGATGAAGGTTTACTTCATTTTATTTTATGAAACAAAACAAGAGCAACTTTGTTGCGAGGGCTTCCCGCCGAGGGAATCTCAGCGATAGCGTAGCCAAAGGGACTTGTTCCTTTGGCGTACTAATAAGATGAAGGTTTACTTCATTTTATTTTATGAAATAAAATCAAATTAAGGAATAATATAATGAGTAAAGTAATAGGTATAGACTTAGGAACAACAAATTCATGTGTAGCAGTTTATGAGGGCGGTGAAGCGAAAATCATCCCAAATAAAGAGGGTAAAAACACAACTCCTTCTATAGTTGCTTTTACAGATAAAGGTGAAGTTTTAGTAGGTGACCCTGCTAAACGTCAAGCTATCACAAACCCAGAGAAGACTATCTCTTCTATTAAGAGAATTATGGGTCTTATGATGAATGAGGAAAATGCTAAAGAGGCACACGATAAAGTAACTTACAATATCGTTGATAAAGATGGCTCAGCAGCAGTTGACGTGGCTGGAAAAATCTACACTCCTCAAGAGATTTCAGCTAAGATTTTAACAAAACTAAAAGAAGATGCAGAGGCTTATATCGGTTCAACTGTAACTGACGCTGTTATTACAGTTCCAGCATACTTTAACGATGCTCAAAGAAAAGCAACAAAAGATGCAGGAACAATCGCAGGGCTTAATGTTCTTCGTATCATAAACGAGCCAACTGCATCTGCACTAGCTTACGGATTGGAGAGCAAAGCTGAAGAAAATGTTTTAGTATATGACCTTGGTGGTGGAACATTTGACGTTACAGTTTTAGAGATTAGTGATGGTACTTTTGAGGTTCTCTCAACTGATGGAAATGCGTTTTTAGGTGGAGATGACTTTGATAATAAAATCGTTGACTTTTTAAATGGTGAGTTTAAAAACACTCATGGCATAGACCTTAAAAATGACAAAATGGCTCTACAACGTCTAAAAGATGCAGCTGAAAATGCTAAAAAAGAGTTAAGTTCTTCAACTGAGACAGAGATAAACCTACCGTTTATCACAATGACAGATGCAGGACCACAACACTTAGTTATAAAGCTAACTCGTGCTAAATTTGAGGGAATGATATCTTCACTTATAGAAGAGACTATCAACCACATCAGAGTAGCTATGAAAGAGGCAAAACTAGAAAACAGTGAGATCAAAGAGATTATCATGGTTGGTGGTTCTACTCGTGTTCCAGCAGCTGCTGAAGCAGTTAGCAAGTATTTTGGTGGAAAAACACTTAACAAAAGCGTTAATCCTGATGAAGTTGTAGCTGCAGGTGCTGCTATTCAAGGTGGAGTTTTACGTGGAGATGTTAAAGACGTTCTTCTACTAGATGTTACTCCTTTATCACTTGGAATCGAGACTTTAGGTGGAGTTGCTACTAAAATCATCGAAAAAGGTACAACTATACCTGTTAAAAAATCTCAAGTATTCTCAACTGCAGAAGACAACCAACCAGCGGTTAGTATCTCTGTAGTTCAGGGTGAGAGAGAGTTTGCAAGAGATAACAAATCTCTAGGACTTTTTGAGTTAGGCGATATCCCAGCAGCACCACGCGGTGTGCCTCAAATCGAAGTTACATTTGATATAGATGCAAACGGTATCCTAACAGTTAGCTCAACTGATAAAGGTACAGGAAAATCTCAGTCAATCACAATCTCTGGAAGTTCAGGACTAAGTGAAGAAGAGATTAACAAAATGGTTCAAGATGCAGAAGAGAACAAAGCAGCTGATGGTGAGAGAAAAGCTATGGTTGATCTAAGAAATCAAGCAGATGCACTTATTGCTCAAACTGAGAAGTCTATGACTGAGATGGGTGAGAAGATCGAAGCTGATGAAAAAGTAAAAATTGAAGCTGCAATAACTGACCTTAAAGATGTTCTAAAAGATGACTCTGCAACTAAAGCTCAAATAGAAGAGAAAGTAAAAACTCTTACAGAAGCAAGTCATAAAATGGCTGAGCAGATGTACAAAAAAGAGCAAGGTGGCGAACAAGCTGCAGATAGTGAAGCGCAAAAGAAGAAGAAAAAAGACGATGAAGATGTAATCGACGCTGAGATAGAGTAAAACTCTATCTCAATATAAAAAAGGTTTTCTTTAATATTAAAATTGTTCTGTTACATCATACTCATAGTAGAAGAGTTTGTTGCTGTGGAGTTATATCTAAAGTCCCATTATTGAGGAGAGTTAGATATCAATCTCACTTCTAACACAATCTCTTCCACTTTTCTTTGCAAGATATAGAGCCTTATCGGCTCTGTTTATTGCATCTTGCATCTCTTCACCTTCTCTGACTTCTGAGACTCCAAAACTAGCTGTTACACTACCAACTTTTTCTATTTTTACTTCACCTAAATATTTTTGAAGCTTTTGGGCGATTGAGACTGCATCAGCCAAGTCTGCGGTTGGAAGTAAAACAATAAACTCTTCACCTCCCCATCTACAAATGATATCCACACCTCTTAGCATTCCAAGAAGCATCTTAGAGACTTCTACTAGGGCTCTGTCCCCGATGTTGTGTCCATAGACATCATTTACTTTTTTAAAGTGATCTATATCTATAAGTATAACGGACATCTTATTGTGTCTTTGAACCATAGATTCATATGAAGATAGATAGAGTTGAGTAAATTTATGTCGGTTATAGAGCCCTGTAAGAGCATCTGTAGATGCTAAGTTTTCATACTCTATGTTTTTAGTTTGAAGTTTTTTATTTATCTCTCTTAACTCATCTTGATACTCTTTCATAAGTGAACTCCACTTTGAATATGAAAGTGTAATTAGCTCTTTTTGCGAAATTATTCCCGATAGCGATCCATCATCATCTACAACGATAACCCTCTTAAACTGTCTTTCCTTTAAGAAGGAAAGTGCTTCTCTGATAGAAAAGTGTTTGTTTATGGATTGGACTGGTGATGACATATGTTTTTCTATCTCAACATCTAAATCAACACTGTTTTTAACAAGTCTCATAATATCTTTAGTAGTAAAGATGCCAATCGGTTTTAAGTCTTCTACAACTACTACATTATCATAAAGATTGCTCACCATATCTTCAAGCAGAGATAAAATTTTAGCATCTCTATTAACCCATTTCATCCTTCTTCCGAGCTTTAAAAAATCCTCAATACGATAGTTATCCATCAGTGTATCAGGGTCAATATTTTCTGTTATATCTGTATGAGTTATAAGCCCATAGAGAGTTAAATCATCATTTACAACACAGATATACTCTATAGAGTTATTTAAGTAATCTACTGCTTCTAAGATGTTTTGGTCTTTATTTATAGTAGGCACTTTTGTAAGCTGTATATCTTTAAGTGGTGTTTTTACATCTATCTTATTCGTTTTAAGGTTTATAATATCTACTATTCCAATTACAAAATATTTATCTTTATCAACAACTATAATATTACGATGCTCACTAGAGAGCATCTTAGCAATTGCCTCTTCAAAAGTATGTTTTATATCTATTGTTATAACTTCACAAGTTGCGATATCACTAATATCTGGAAATCTCATATTGTCTTCCTTTTTTTATATAGTATCTAGCGCTTTTTGAATCTTCAAGGCTTGGACATGCTCGGCTACATCATGGGCTCTAATCATACTTGCACCATTTTTGATAGCTTCAAGATGCAGGGCTAGAGTTCCGCCTAGTCTCTCTTGTGGGCTTGAATTTTTATCTATCATAGATTTTCTTGAAGCCCCAACTAATAGAGGTTTTTGCAAGGTTAAAAAATGCTCAAGGTGCTTAATTAACTCTAAGTTATGCTCTACTGTTTTGCCAAAGCCTATGCCAACATCTAAGACTATATCTTGCACTCCAAAACTCTGGGCCTTCTCTATCCTAGTTATAAAAAAATCACTTATATCACTTAGTATATTTTCATATCTTGGATTTTCTTGCATAATTTCTGGAGTCCCCTGCATATGCATAATAATGGCTTGTGCTTTATAGCTAGCCACAAGGCGGCAGACCTCATCATTTGCTAAACCTGTAATGTCATTTACAATTTTAAATCCACTCTCAAGAGCTTTTTGTATCACTAATGGCTCATAACTATCGATGCTAAAACTAGCTCTATCATAGAGCTTTTGCTCTTTTATAGTCCTTAAAATAGGTTCAACCCTTTGAAGTTCCTCGTTTGCATCTACAGCTTTTGTCTTTGGCGCAGAAGAGACTCCTCCGATATCAATGATGTTAGCACCATCTTCTATCATCTGCTCTATCTTTTTTATAGCATCACTATCTACAAATCTACTGTGAGAAAAAAAACTATCATCATTGGCATTTATAATACCCATAATATCAACGCTTTTAGGTTTTTTTGCTTTTAAGATTTCTTGTAGATGCTTTGCTAAGATTTTAAGTCCAAGAGGCTGAGCTAACTCTTTTTTACTCAGTATTTTTAAGTGTTTTGTAGTGGCTATAAGGAGGCAATCTACCCTTGGAGTCTTTGCGACTACTGTACCTTTTGGAACTGCTAAATCAGCTCCTATAGATAGTGCATCTTGCTTTAAAATATTTGCAGCACCCACATGTAAGTCTCTTATATAGATAAGATGTGTCTGCATCTTAGATGAGAGAACACTACATCCACCTGCATCAACCCCAAGCCTCTCTAAATACTTCTTTGCATCTATACTATTTGATAATTTTTCAACTTGCATCTATAAACCCCATTAATATAAGAGCTAAAACACTTTGTGGTCTTGAGTTTAACTCTAAGAGCCTGTAGGCTTTGTCGAAGTTATCTAGCTGCGCTCTTGAGAGTATAAGCATATCAACCACTGTAGCTCTATAGTAGAGTGCTTCTACCATAAGCTTAGCATCTACTCTTGATATTCTAGCATTCGCTTTTAAAAATGCAAAAATTGCAGCATAATCGAGCCTAGCAATATTTAACTCGCACCCATGGACAAGTTGAGCTTTTTCGCCTTTTTTTATTGGAAGTCTTGAGCGAATTGTTGCAAGAAGGTTTGATTTTGTAGGTGAAATGATTATATACTCAATGTTTCTAGGGGGCTCCTCTAGAACCTTTAGTAAAGAGTTTTGTGAGACTGTGTGAAACTCAGATGCAGCTAAAATAATGTACTTCGTTGCAGACTCACTTATGTAAGATTCAGCTACAACGGCTTTTGCATGTTCTAGTAAAAATTTCTCTTCATGAAAAACCACTACTCTGTTTGGTGCAAGAGAGGCTTCAAGTTTGGTTATCTCTGCTTCAATGTTGCTTGAGATTAAGATATGGCTCTTTGTGATGTTATGAGCTAACATCTACCTCTCCAAATATCGTAGCATTTAGTGAAGCATCAAAGAGTTTGTAGAGTTGTATAAGTTTTATATCTATCATAGGGTCATAAGATTTTAGAGTAAAACCATTATGATACTCTTCATCAAATATCCAGAAGTAGCTATTGTCTCTTCTTTTTGCAATATCTGAGCGTCTATCATCTCCCTTACCTATATACCAAAAAAAGTAATCCTCTTTATATGAGAGAGAGATCATATCTTCAACTACATCTATCATCTCTCCACCACTTACATGGCGATAGTGTTCATACAAACTGTCCATGCTAACTATTGGGAGAAGTGGTCTATCAAGATTCATAGCATTGATGGAGCTAAGGATGTATTTTTCAAACCATTTTCGCTTCTCATCTGTGATTAGGATGATGGTTTTACCCTCTAAAATCTGCTCTAGTGCTAAAGAGAGAGGATTTGTCCAGTCAAATCTCTGCTCTTCTAGCCAGCTAAGAAATGCTCCATCTTCTCGTATAGCATCAAGACTCCATTGTGCAAAATCTAACACTTTTTTCACTCCATTTCAGCAAAGCTGAAATATAGTTCAATCACTAAAGCATTGGCGAGAATATTTTTTTTCATTACTTATCTAACTCGTATGCTTCGTGAAGTCCTCTAACTGCAAGTTCAGCATACTTCTCATCTATAACCATAGAAACTTTTATCTCTGAAGTTGATATCATGTTTATGTTAATATTATTTTCAGCCATTGTAGTAAAAGCTTTTGCAGCTACTCCCGTATGAGACTTCATTCCAACACCAACTATAGAGACTTTACACATCGCTTCATTGTAAGAGTCAGCTCTGATATCACCCTTTTGGATAAACTTTGAGACTACTTTTTTTGCATCTTGAAGGTCGCCTCTTGCTACTGTAAAGTCTATGTTTGTGTTTCCATCATGCGCTTTATTTTGGATTATCATATCTATATTTACATCATCAGCTGCGAGTGCGTTAAATATCTCTGCTGCAATGCCAGGTCTATCTTTTACTCCCATCAAAGAGACGCGAGCTTGATTTTTATCCAAAGCTATTCCACTTACCAATAATTTTTCCATGATATTTTCTTCCTTTGTTATTAGTGTTCCCTCTGCATTTGAGAAACTTGTTCTTGTTACTAGGTTTACATTTAGTTTTTTTGCCAACTCTACAGAGCGGTTTTGAAGAACCTTTGCGCCTAGAGATGCGAGTTCTAGCATCTCATCATAAGAGATCATATCAAGCTTTCTTGCTTTTGGCTCTATGCGAGGGTCTGTTGTGTAGATGCCATCTACATCTGTATATATCTCACATAAATCTGCCTCTAAAGCGCCAGCTATTGCCACAGCACTGAGGTCACTTCCACCACGACCTAGAGTTGTTACTCTACCATCAGGAGTTATCCCTTGAAAACCAGCTACAACTATGATTTTGCCCTCTTTTAAAGACCTATTCATTGTAGTTGGATCAATACCTTCTATGCGTGCTTTTGTATGGATCGCATCTGTAACGATTCCAGCTCTTCGTCCTGTCATAGAGACAGCATCATGACCCAGCTCATTTAGTGCGATAGCTAAAAGCGAAGCCGTAACTCTCTCGCCTGAACTAAGTAACATATCCATTTCTGCTCTTGATGGACTTTTTGAGAAGTGTTCTGCATAAGCTACGAGCTTGTTTGTCTCTCCACTCATGGCTGAGACTACAACCACTACATCATTACCAGCTTTTTTTGTCTCGCTTACACGATTTGCTACATTTTGAATGCGCTCTAAATCGCCAACACTCGTTCCGCCATATTTTTGTACTATTAACATTTAAGTCCTTAACTTATAGGTAACCTTCATCTCTAAAGTGCTTTATAACCGTCTCGTAAACTGCTTGTTTAAAAGATGCGCTAAGATTTAGTGCATCATCAACTCCAACAAATTTATATTCACTAAACTCTGGATGAGAAGTATTTATATCTATCTTTGCATTTTTTTCAAGCTTTACTAAAAAGTACTTTTGTCTTTGACCCTTATAAGGGCTCATCTCTCTAGCAATCTTTGGAGGAAAATCATAAGATATCCACTCAGGATATTCACCAATAATCTGTACAGCCCTTGTGCCTATCTCTTCTTCTAGTTCACGAAAAAGCGCTTCAAGGACCTCTTCTCCTTCATCTATCCCACCTTGTGGAAACTGCCAAACATCACTCAAATCATTTCTTTGTGCTATAAAAATCTCTTTTTTTTGCGGATAATCATTTGACACTATAATCATTGCAACATTAGGACGATACAAATTTTTTTTATTCATCAGCACACCTAATTTTAATAATCGCGATTATACAAAATAAGCTATTAAATTAAGATAATTTTACAAACAAAGCAGGCTCTAAAGGAGTCCATAATTCTCAGCCGTATTTGGTTCGCCATAGAGATAGCCTTGAATATAGTCAACTCCGAGTTCTCTAACCTTAACATCTAACTCTTTTGTACTTACAAACTCAGCTATGGTTTTAATTTTTGCATTTTTTACAAAATCTAAAAGTGCAACAACCATATGTTCTACATTTTTATCAGTGTTAATCTTCTCTATTAAAGAGCCATCAAGTTTTATGTAGTCAATATCAAGCTTGATAATGTTTGTAAAGTTTGAATATCCAGAGCCAAAATCATCTATGGAAATCTTACAATTATAGCTTTTGAGCATTTTTATAAAATCCTCGATAAGAGCGTAGTCTTCGATATCTTCTGACTCTAATATTTCAAAAGTTATGCCCTCTCCTCCATACTTATCTAATCTGTTTTTTATATAGTCGCGCATAGTTGGAGAGTTTATGTTTTCATATGCCAGATTTATAGAGATATCGGCCTTTTTTTTAGCATAAACATTAAATACCTTTTGTATCATCTGTCTTGAGAAAAACTCAAAAGTGTTATCCTCTTTAGATGAGTCTAAAAAATGGCAAGGTGATACTACCTCTCCATCATCAGTTACAAGCCTAGCTAAGGCTTCATATTTCATAACAGAGTTGTCTTTTACATCGATTATTGGCTGAAAATAAGGCACAATATTGCCATCATTAAGTGCTCTTTTATATATTTTAAGCCTATCTAATCTGGCTTTTTCGGACTCTAGTTTGGTTTGATTATTGTTATATATAATTAAGTTTTTCTTTGAAATTATGGCATCTTGCAGGGCTATATCTGCTTGAGAGAAAATATTTAACATCCCATACGATACGCCAGCACTAAACTCTGCAACCAAAGAGTTTCCATTATCTTGGCTAGAAGAGTTTTCATCACTATTTGTTAAGATAGAGTACTTTACTAATTCCATATACTTCTCAAACAGAGCTTTTGAGGTAACAAGCAGTGCGAACTCTTGCATGTTTAGGCAGTATAGAGTGGCACTATTATCTATTATTATCCGATTTAACTGCTTCGCTTTTTGCGAAGTTATCTCTGAGACTACTTGCATTCCATAGATATCTTTGATCGAGTTTATTTGGTTTATATGAAGCAGTATTAACATTGCATCTTCTTGCAAAAGAGACAAGTCTCTAACAAGAGATTCACGATTTGGCAATTTTGTACTTATATCTAAATTTTTTACTGATTCTATAGAAGAATCATTTGCGTTAAAAATAAACTTGTTTTTTCCACTCATCTTTGCTTTAGAGAGATTGTTATCCGCTAAATTATAGATATCTTCATTTGAAATAGTCTCTTTTGAGCAGTCTGTATTTATACCACCAATGGAGACACTTAAAAACCCAGATGCTACACCTTTTTCATGTTTTATCTTTAGAGCTTCTACTCTCTCGATCAAATCTAGAGCTATCTTTTGAATATACTTATCAGATTTATTTAGAACAATAATGGCAAATCTTTGTCCACCTATTCTAAAGACATTCTCTACAGTATGTTTGAGATATTTTTTTATCTCTAAAGCTATTGCTCTTATAGCTTTATCGCCACTTGCGTTACCATAAAGTTCATTATAATCATTAAAATTATCAATATCAACTATCAAAAGAGCGAATTTTTCCCTCCTCCATAAAGCACCTTTATACTCTCTATTTAAAGAGTAGTCAAAATACTTTCTATTGTGTATCTCAGTTAGTGTATCTGTAATAGATAGCGCTTCTAATCTTTTTGCATTTGTTATATCTTGAACTATTGCAGAATACCCGATTTTTTCATGGTTTACATTATATAGAGGGCTAATGTTTGCTTTTATCCAGTATTCTTCTTTAGTAAATTTCCTATTTTTCAGCTCGCCTACCCACGGTTTATCTGCTAAAATTGTCTCCCACAAATCCTTTATAACCTCTATTTTATTACTTTTTTCTCTAAATACAGAGTGATTTTTACCTATGATCTCATCCCTTGTAAATCCTGTAAAGTCAAGATAAGCTTTTGAGACTTCTACTATCTTCCCATCTAAATCAGAGACTGTCATAAAAACATTTTCTTCTATAATCTTATGTTGTTGCTCTAATAAAAAGTCTTTACTTTTATATTCAAGTTTAAGAAGCACTTTTTCTGAAAGTGCGACAAGTGAAGATATAAAATCGTAAGCATCAATTACAGGCTTAACTATAAACTTATCTACTCCTAAGTTTATAGCACCTTTTAAGTGTTCTTTCGTATCATAAGCACTAAGAAGCACTACTATTTGGTCTTTGTTTATCTCTTTGATTTTTTTGCACATCAAGATGCCATCCATCTTTGGCATCTCAATATCACTAATAACTATATCAAAGCATCCTTTTGATTCAAACTCTCTTTTATATAGTTCAAGCCCTTCTTCTCCATCTTTAGCAACTACTATATCTTGAAAATAGTACTCCAGGATTTCAAGTGTCTCTTCTCTTAGTTCATCTTCGTCTTCAACATATAAAAGTTTTATATCTTTTGTGAGATTTTTCATTGGCTTCTCTCTTATTAGCTCATCTATTTAAAACTAAACTTAACATCATTGTACATTATATTTTTAAAAAATATCTTGCAATCTAAATTATTTTGATGGGTTGACTTTTTAGATATACTTCTAGCCCTAAAAAAGGACTACAGATATGTTACTTTATATTCATATACCATTTTGTGATTCTAAGTGTTCCTACTGCGCTTTTAACTCTTATGTAGATAAGTTTCATCTAAAGAGAAGTTATATGAAAGCTCTTGAAGTCCAACTTGAGTTTGAACTCAAAAGATTTGCTACAAAAAAAGAGTCTATTGAGTCTGTGTTTATAGGTGGCGGAACTCCTTCTACTATATCTGCATCTATGTATAAACCTCTCTTTAAAGTCATAAAACCATATCTAAAAAAAGACATAGAAATAACAAGTGAAGCCAATCCAAATAGTGCTACAAAAGAGTGGCTTGATGGAATGTTTGAGCTTGGAGTAAACCGCATAAGCTTTGGAGTGCAAAGCTTTAATAAAGACAAATTAAAACTTCTAAACCGCGCACATAGTTCAGAAGATGCTAAAAGAGCCATTATAGATGCTAAAGAAGTTGGTTTTCAAAACATCTCACTAGATCTCATCTATGCAACTTTAGGTGACACTAAGGAGCTTTTAGAGCAAGACTTAAAAACTGCCTTTTCTTTGCCAATAAATCACTTAAGTGCTTACGCGCTTATCATAGAAGAAAGTACTCCCTTTGCATCTAGACCAGAGATGTCAAAAGAGTCCTTAAAACTCACAAAATGGTTCTTTAAAGAGATAGCATCTTTTGGTTTTAAACAGTATGAGATAAGTAACTTTGGAGTCTATCAAAGCTCTCATAATCTTGGATATTGGGATTATAAAGACTACATCGGCTTAGGAAGTGGTGCAGTTGGCAAATTAGACTTTGAGAGATTTTATCCACAGACAATACTAGAAGACTACATCTCAAACCCACTTGATATAAGAGCAGAATCACTCACTCAAGAGGACAAAATAACCGAACAACTCTTTTTAGGTTTTCGTTCATCCCTTGGAGTAGATGCAAAGATACTTGATAAGGCGCAGACAAAAAGGGCTAAAATCTTAGTTGATGAGAAAAAACTAACTCTTATAGATGGTAAACTTTACAACCTAGACTTTCTTCTAGCAGATGAGATTGTACTTTTTCTCTACTCTTGAAAGTAAATTTAATCATTCTTTGGCTAAACTCATGGACTTAATTATAATTTTGAAGGTTTAATATGTTTGGTATGGGTTTTACAGAGATACTCATTGTTTCTATTATCGCTATTTTGTTTCTAGGTCCAGATAAACTTCCTGGTGCCATGGTAGAGGTTGCAAAGTTTTTTAGAAGTCTAAAAAAGACTATAGGCACAGTTAAAGACTCTCTAGAAGAAGAGATGAATGTTGCAGATATAAAAGAAGAAGCATTAGCTTATAAAAAAGAGCTTTTAAATGCAGGCAATGAGCTAAAAAGGGTTACAGATGTCAATCAGATAGGCACTACTCTCTCAGGTCTTAGTGATGATATCTTAAGCGATGAGAAGCCAAAGAAGAAGAAAAAGAACAAAGAAGAAAAAGAA
>Ga0265295_1007987_pt1 | contig 11919 bp, 11 predicted proteins | sample Munlansysbiofilm_FD_192503 | JGI IMG/M metagenome (GOLD analysis project Ga0265295, IMG submission 192503) | Leachate microbial communities from a municipal landfill in Southern Ontario, Canada - Methane capture system biofilm | ecosystem: Engineered > Solid waste > Landfill > Unclassified ... | reverse complement strand
TTTGAATATCTATTTGCATTAAATCGCCTCATTTCACTATTTACTGCTATTTACTACTAAAAGTATATTGATTTCCTACACAAGTATATTATTTCCCCATTTAAGACATCATAAACAGTGATTATTGCACTCATAAGTTTAATTCTAAACTGTAATAAATTTTCCCTTTTTCTAGATTACCCAGCAGCAATTCCTCAGTTGTTTTAATTTGTATATTGATTACCTCGGTATCACCAAAATATTCTAGTGTTTCCAAACGAATTATTAAATAATTAATCTCTTTCCAAAAATCGTTTAATGAAACATTGAAGTTTTCAGGAAAGATAATACTAATGATTTCCTCTGTCAAATCCGATGATGCATCAAATTCAATATCTTTATTATTAATTACAATTTTGTCTCCAAATTTAAACGAAACTATTTTATTGTTGCTATCATCAACCTGACCAACTATTTGAATTAGATCATTACGTAAATCTCTTCTTAGTTCATTGTTCCAAATATAAATATATTGTATCCATTGATTTTCTTCTTGATTGATTTCAACAGCATACTTTGATTCGCTACTTTTAAAATCATCCACTACCTCTTGAACATTATACAGGCTCGACTCAATTGATAATGTGCTATTTAAATTTCGATCACATCCAACCAAATAGAAAACTGTAATTAGCAATAAAACAATATTAATCAACTTTTTATTCATAATTTATACCTTCTTTAAAATAGTTTTTTATTTACTCGATTTTCCACTATTTACCTATCTATTGCCCATACAAGTATATCATTTTCTGCTTTAAGACATCATAAACCACTATTATTGAATAGATAAATCAAGTGGTTTATGCCATACTTGTATGTTTACATTCAGGATAGTTTGAACATCCATAAAATAGTTCTCTAGTGGTTTTATTTTTCTTTGAAACCATCTTTCCACCACAAAAAGGACACAGTTCACTATCTCCAGTTTTTTGTTTCTTTGATAAATATTCCTTAAATGACTCTAAAGTTGTATATGTAGTATTGTTCTCCCAAACATAAAACTCAACCGCATCAACACAATATGAACTTTCTAGAAGATACTTTCTTTGTGATTTTGTATTAGGACTCCAACTATATTGTCTGTCGCTATATTTAATTACGATTCCAGTTTTTCTCCAATGGGGAAAAGTTGTATAGTTTGTCATAATTTGTTCCCTTTAATATTTTTCATCATCTATAAGCATTTCTTTTGGATGAATATTTTGCCATTAAAATCACTTGATATATTGACGCATTAATTCAATCTGCTTTCTTATTTTTTCGTCAGTTGGCGCTGTTTTCAAATCCATCTGGGATAATTTTTCTGTAAAATCTTTGAACATTGGGGCAGTTATTTTTGGTAAAACCAATTCTATTAATTTTAAATACTGCATTCTACACAATTTTCTATTCTTTAGTTTTAGTGAAATATCATCTCTTACAAGAGATACTATAGCTTTCATACTAGCTCTAGAGTCGAAGCCAGAAATCAAAGTTTCATAATACGGATCAGCAGATGAAGCGATGCCATAACCATTTGATAAATACACATAAACAATAGTATTTACGTATCTATCAATAATTTGAACTGGAAGTTTATCTCCGACTATATTTAAAAGTTGTTTTGCAAACATTCCCTCATTGTAGAAGTTGTCAAAACTTTCATGAACCCTTCTAAGTGCGGCTAATTGCTCATTAATTTCTGAGTCTCTAATTGCGTTTGGAATATATTGTAGACCATTGCAAACTTCAAGGAACTGTCTAGATAATTTTTGTTTCTCTTTATCGCCATTAGCTCCAAACTGAGCATACCTAATTCCAAATTGAACCTTTACGTCATCACTTGTTAGAGGCCAAAGTTTAGGGGCAAGATATAATATATTGTCAATGCAATGTTGCGGAGCATCTCCTCTAGTAAAAATTCCAAAAAAACCATTTGCCAAAGCCCCTACTTTGTCTACTGTGAGTTCGGCAAAAAACACTACTATATTATCAAGTTCATTTGTATCAAGACTGCTATTCTTAATATTCTCTAGAAGTGTATTAATTCTAACGGTTACATTTTCAAGAGGTAAACAGATAACTTCTCTAATACATGTCTCTAGCCATGTAATCAGTTGCAACCCTGTAAGATCTGAATTGTTAGGGTGTGCAGCGCTTGCCCAGTTTCTCATGAACTTAATGTCCTCTAATAATTTGTAACCAATGTTACTTATTAATCCAATTTCTTTTGATCCATTTAATAATTCCGAATCATCAACCTTAATTAAGTCCTCAACAGATTTTAATTTTGATCTCTTTTCGGTCTTAACAGCACAATCATAAAAATATTCTATATCGTACTGTGAAACACGATTTCTTAGTTGCAATATAGTTTCATCCCAAAGGTAATTTAGCGCAGCGTCAAAAAGTCCTGCTGACACAGCAGCAAAAAATTTAGAAATATATCTGGATTCTTTTTTTATATGCGCGTCTAAAAGTGTAAGAACATCTTCAATATTCTTAAATACAGTTATTCTTTGCTTCACATCAGAAAATATTTCTGTTTTAGGTAATCCTAAAAAATCTAGAGCAGATATTATACTAGTTTCCATTTTAGAAATATCCATATTTATGCTCACTATAGCATTTTTATTTTCATCCATGTTTTTATACCCCTCGCTTATGTTTCTACTTGTTTTTGGTGATTTCTTTGTATGTTTTTTTCAAAAACTTGCTTTCTTTAGTATATGTAGAAATCACATATTCTTCATAATTAAATCGTAAGTTTTCATCAACAGTATTATCCATAAATAAATAATCTTTATTTAACGTAACAATATATTGAAAATCATCGGCATGTTCAATTGTTTTTTCATAAATATAGTTTAAACTCATTATTCGAGTGTTTTGATCTGTTTCAAATAAATTATCATGAAGCAAAAATAATGGGTGTCTATTTCTTGTTATTTCATTAAAAAGAAGACTGATATCGTATATAAAAACCTTGATTCTATCTATACCATGACTACCATCATCATGTATTCGTAAATTAATGGCTAGAGGATTTGTACGTGATTTCATGTTGGTTACAATCTCAAATGAACATTCCCTGTTTCCCATAATATACTCATGTATGGATAAAATTGTTTCCTGAAACGAATCTATTTTCTCAATATTTTTGCTGAAAAGGTTATCCAATTCATTTGAATATCTTATTTTGTCTTCATCAAGTTTTTTCCTATCCGATATATGTTTTTCATAATTCTGCAATAGAACTTGAGTTTTTAACATTGAATTTTTCTTTTCTTGATAAAGACTAAGCGTTGTTTTTAAGTTTTGAAAAACTCCCTTTGTATCTAACAACTTCATTTTTTGGGAGTATTGTGTATCAATTTGGTCTTTCATTGTTCTTAAAATATTGATTTGTTTTTGAATGTCAACTCGCTTTTCTTCTAATAATGATCTCTGAAAAACTTCTACTTTTGCTTTAAATTGAGTTACTTGGTCTAAGTTTCTCACTATCAATGTTCCAAGTTCTTTTACGAAAGAGTTATAAAGAAGTTCAATCTCATTTGGTGGAATCAACTCAACTTTTGGCATTGAGTTAATTTTCCTTAACTCAAAATATAGAACTTTTAATTCGGAACTTAGTCTCTTTATTTCTACTTCAAGTTCGGACACTTCTTTCTCTATGATTTCGTAGCTATCTGCTGTTTTATATTCATCAAGAGCTTTACCAATAATATCAACTTCTTTATTTACTTCATTCAATTCAGCTTTAACATAGGAGATGTCTTTTTGATTATTATTTGTTAATTCTTTTTTCTCGTTTCCAATAACTTCAGTTAATGATTTTATGTTTTTAAGATTTTCTATAGCAACTTTATACTGATCTAAAGAAATATGAAGCAAATATAGATGGGGCGCAAAATCTTCTGGTATTCTAAGTCTAAGGTCAAAAGGTTTAGCAATATCTTTGAATTCTGAGTTTTCATCCCTGATTAGTATAGAAAATAATGATCTTAAAGATGGAGCGACTTCAAGGTTGGCGTTTTCAAAGACAATATTTGATATATATTGTGCTGTTTGTTTTAAATTGGGAAACGAGACATTTTGCCCGTTAATTGTAATAATGGGTGTCTTTTCATTTTTTCTATTTCTTGAAATCTTAAAAACATCCACACCAATCATCAAATCAAGGTTTATATTCTCTTCAAGGGGAAAAACATCATTTGGTATTTTGCTTACTCTAGAACTCGAGTAGTCAGTTAAAAGACAAAAATCAATAAATTGAGCTAATATTGTTTTACCAACTCCATTGGTTTTGCTACCAGATGTTGTTTTACTATCGGATTTTTCGCCTAATATTATATTTAAACCATCCTTAAATTCAACTGGATCAAAGATGTTATTATCAGAATAAAGTCTCAGCAACTTAATCTTTTTTATTTGATTAGCCATATGTTTGCCTCCGAAAAATCAATTAAACCTATTGAGAACAAAAAAGTCATTCCCATTGTCAATTGTCTACTTGATACATTGTGTTTTTTATTTATAGAATCGTATAAATCATAAATTGTACAGTTACTTCTTTGCTTTAGAATCTTAAGAATTATGTAACCAATATATGTAGATGATTGCATAGCAATCTGTTTATCAATTTGCATTTTGTACCTCATTAGGAAATACGTTACATTTAATAGTCTGATCAACTAAATAAAATCTTATGGCATTCTTATCATAGTTTTTTCCACCTGATGAAATTAATGCATTGAGGTCAACAACAAGTTTATCTAATGCTTTTTTAGGGTTATTTTCACATTCATCCAATGCATCAACACTCATTGTCTTTAAAAATCTGTTATGTTTTTTTCTTCTTATTTCATCACTAATAATATTATTATACGCAATGGTTAATGAATTCCCGTATGCGACAAACAAGTCTTTATACTCATCTTTAATGTAATTTGCATACTTTGAAAAACGTCTATTTATTTTATCTTCAGGATCAACAATTGATTCAATTTCATCAGAAATGATATCTGAATTGGACAAGAAATGGACAATTTCAATAATTGTCTCATCTTCGCTACAAATAGTTTTTTCTTTATCATTTATTGCATCCAGGTTAAGTTCTAGATAATCTTTTATCTTTTGAATTTCTTCGTTTTCTAATGAATCTATTTTCTGTATTAGTTTTGCAGTATCAATAATATCTTTTTCTTTATCAAAAACAACCTTTTTAGTATTAAAATCCGTCGTATATCTAGGTTTGCTCGTTAAAAGTAATATAACAATTTTAGAATCTTTATTACAATTGCTTAAACTCTCTATACCTTTAATAGATTCTTTTATCTTATCTGATTTTTTATCTGAAGTTACTTGACAATAAATATTGTTTGTACTGTCATATAAATCCGCATAGGGATTATTAATACTTTGTTGATTTAAATTAATAAAACTATATCCAAAAACCAAATTAAGAAATTCTGAGAAAAAAGTTTCAGAAGAAATATTTATGTCAAGAAAATGTAATTTATTGAGCAATTGGATTTTTGCTTGAATCCATGCTAAAAGCTCAGCAATTCTTTTTAAGTTTTTTTCTCTTTTCATAGGCATGTTGTTCCTTTCTGTTTTTTATTGCAGTGTTGTTGCCGGAAAAGCTTTTATAGCAACTACTTATTAAAACCCCTAATAAAATCTGATCGATAGGAGGCCGGAACAAGACTCAATCCATGACTATATGTTGGCGGAATAACATCAGCAACTGTACCAGTGGGTGGAACTGGACCAATAGTGAAACCGTGATTGATAATTAAATCTTCTACAAATGCATTACTGTTAACTCTAACAAGTATATTGCCTACACCTGCACTGAATCTTGCTTCTATTGGATCTAGAAACTTATCTAAATCACTGTAAATTTGAATTCTTCCTTCTTCTCCCCATGCGCCAGATTCTTGATTCTTTTCAATTTTTATCGTTGAGTATCTTCCTGCAGTTAGCATCCCAATTGTTTCATATACTTCATGCAAATCATTAAAAGCAATCGTCTTTCTATTTGTGTATATAAGTCTTGCCATTTTTATTTCCCCCTTTTATATTCTATTTATGTTTTTAATTACTTCATCATAATCGAATAAATTAATTTTCGAAAAAACATTTGTATCATAACCTGTGTCTGCAACATGCAAAAAGTTATTAAAATCGTAGTCTCCCCAATTGTTTTCAATTGATTTTCTTACAGTTCCTAATTTTGCAATTAGACATATTTTTTGATATTCTCTATCAATTACAGAATAATTGCCATTTGGGTGCGCATGATTTCTATGTTGATTTGGAGTTAGGTTTATTAAATTTTCTAAGAAGTAAGCAATTTGTGGGAACTCAGTTCTTGAAAAAATATGATGTGTTTCTGTAGCAAGTTCACCATCACCCTCGACTTCACTTAGACCAAAATTGTAAAAGCGATTAATAATCTTAACATTTTTCATTGCTTTATCGGTAAGATATTGAATGTATTTTGCTCGCGGTAATGATGGCACTACATGTGCTCCTCGAGTGATTCCTTTAGGTTTTCTTTGATACGTATCTCTAAAATTATCGCGGTTATACATCAACATATCATAGGTTATTAAATCCTTAGATATCGTACCTCTTTCAGTACCAGCAGCATTTTTGCTATATGCCAAAGGATTAACAACTTTAATAAAGATTCTCCAGACTTCTATATCACCGTTTATAGGTGTATATGCTTGAGTGAAAGATGTAAATCCACGTTTTAAATTATTGTATGCATCCTTGTTTTGAAGTCTAAAAAAATCTTCAAAAAAGTGATATATATCTGAATCTTTTAAGACTTTTGTGATGTATTTAATAAGGAATTTTAGAGCATTTCGTTCACTTAAAGATATTTCTTCTAGTAATCCTTTTTCACAAAGTGTATAAAAATTTCTATTTCCTTTTTTGTGCTTTACTAAAATTCCTGCATATGAAAACATCTCCATTGGTTGTTGGAAAAATTTATCATATTCATTTCTAGCACTTTTCTCCTTAGGACTTGGTTTCTTAAAAATATCCAATACATTTTGTACCGTATAATCATTATGCCAAATATCCATTGAAGTAAAAACTGTATCATCTTCTTTGTCTGATAGAAACTCTAAAATACAATCTGCAATAATAGTTACGACATCAGGGGTGCATTTTTGATCAATCCAACGAGCATTATGACTTTTTCTAATGTCATAATCTCTTTCAGCCAATAAGTTATCTAGATGTTCGCCATCGATTAGTCTCATTGTTTACCCCTTTCTGATTCCGTAAAAATATATGCTATTACTATCAACATTTAATGTTCTTGTCTGATAATTTCTCGCAATCTGCATATACTCTCTATACTCATTTGATGCAAAGAATTTCATATCTTCATTCGTAAGTTTCTTATCAAATTTTGGAATTAAGACTGCGACAGATCCGTTTACAATTGTATTCTTCGGTTTCTTCATCAAACGTGTTTTATATGTCATATTGGGGGTTAAATATACATTATCATCATCTAGATACTTTGCAACTGAAAATGTATTTAGAGTTGTTCTATCAATATATGCATCATAACTATCAATATCAATGATTTGCCCATCATCAGTAATATTTCTTGATTTAATCACACGAACTCTATCGCTACCTAAAGATTTCATGTTTGAGTTGGTCAGTTGTCGATCTCTAAACACTTCAAAAACATTTAGTTCTAGATTACTAACAAAGTTATCAAAATAATCATTTCTATAAATTATCCAATATGGGTACTTATCAGATGTCACATATGATTGATTTTGAATTTTTGATATGTCCATGGGCAAAGATGTAATAACTGTTTTGTTTGGTTTTAGTGTTGTATTAATTGATAGACACACCGTTTCAACCAAAACTCCTTTAAATCCATATTCTCCAAAATCAACAATATTGTTAATGTTATAATTGGATAGATATTTTCTTGTTTCATCAAATTCGGGTGTATTTAACACATTTTTAGGCATAATCATTACAACATTATCAGAGTATTTTAAACTCTTCTCAATGAAGTATGAAGCTAGATTTTTCGATTTAAAATTATAAAAATCTTTCGTTATGTCACTTTTGCTAGTTGCTAACTTACCAAACGGTGGGTTCCCTATAACCAAATCATATCTTCCCAAGATTTTAAACTTTAAATAGTCATTAGATATTAGGTTTATTTTTACATTTTCTCCTAAATTGTATAGTGGAAGCAAGAATTCTAAAATCTCAATAGTCTCCAAACTTATATCAATACAATCAATAATTATCTCGTCAATATGTGTATATTTTTTAGCAACTAGTGGTAAGAAAGAGCCAACGCCAACTGATGGTTCCAGTACTCGTATTTTTGATTTGTCTTCAAAGCTAGGCAATATTGAATAAATATTATGTAGCAACATTTTATCTGTGTAATACGCAGAATTTTTTTCTCGAGCAGCGTTAGCATATTCAGCAATTGTAGATAGTGTTTTAACATTGTATTTTTTTTGATTATTTATTAAGAAAGTCATCAAATTACTGTGTTCAAACAACTTCTCTTCATCAATTAAATCAACAACTTCTTTTGCATTTAAAGAGGAGCCAATCAAAACTTTTCTAATGTTACTTGCAATATTTGAAAACACTCCTGTAGGAACTGCTTCACCCAATGACTGTCTAATATTTATTTCTTGTGTCTTCAACAATTTAGTTTTTTCTTCATGGGTGAGTGCATTTAATATTCTTAAATCTTGTTCAAACCATTTGAATTCTTTTGGAATAGCCATGATATGCATTAATTCTCTAATACTAAAAACCCTATCATCTTCAGGGTGAATTGTATTTTGACTTGCTAACTGATCATTGCGGGTATGAATACATGGAGCAACCTTATCCCAACATTGGCGAGTATATTTATCACCATTTTTATTTTTATTTGGAACAATTTGACCATCCACTATTTGGTGAGGACGCTTGTAAGGATCAATATTGTCAAAAGCTGATTGACCCTCCTTTAAATCTGCAATCCATGATCGCATTTTTTCATCATATCTTCTGAACGAATGAAGAAAATCACCCTTTGCAAACTCTCCCATTTCAGTAAGTCTTGGTAAATGTCCAATAATTGATTCAAGACTTTTTTCTTTTTTGTATACAGGAAATAATTCTTCTGGAGAAAACTCATTAACATATTTCTTTAAAACACCTATTACCAATGTTCTTGTTCTGCTTGAGTTAGATCCGTAGTTCTTAAAATTAATAACTTTTGATTGAATAGTATAATCATCAGAAAGATTTTTATCAATCGCATCTGATATTGACATAACTGTATCATCCTCAATACAAGCTGTTTTTAAGAAAGCGGCGACATTTTCAAATATAAACACCTTTGGTTTTAAATCCTTTACAACATGTATTGATTCAATAACTAATGAATTTCTTTCAATCTCATTTTTTGACTTCTTGTGATTTGCAACAGACATTCCTTGACACGGCGGTGTTGCAATAACAACATCAGGTTCTTTTATTCCATGGTTTTTTTTCCAAAAATTAACTTCATCAAAAATTCTGTTCTTGGTTTCGTTTGACGTAATATCCCCTTGAATATATCCAGTTTCATAAGTACATTTATCATTAATTTTTTGAATATTTATTCTTCGTTCTATTAATTCATTAGTAGCAATACATTCAAATCCATTTTGCTTGAAACCAAAGCATCCGACACCGGCACTGCTAAACAAACTAATATAAGTTAGGGGTGTCTCATTCAGTTTTTTCACTTTTACATTTCCCATTTATTACCACTCCATTTCAACACGATTTTACCATTTATGAATCAATATATGCTCTAATTTAAAGAGAATTATAATTTACTCGATTTTTCCACTATTTACCCAATCAATCAACTAGTTAAAAAGGGTATCCATTTTACTATTTAAGACATCATAAACGTACATTATTGACATAATAAATTGTATCATAAAATACCCTTTTATGATAGCCATATATCAAACTTTTACATATATGTAATTATGTATTCAAAGCCGTTATTTAAGGTAAAGCCGTTAATCACGCTATTCTTCATTTATAAACCTTTTATAATATTTTCTTACTAGTTCTTCATGTTCTTCTAAAATTTGCTTAAAACGTTCAAATAAGTATGCTGCAAAGGTTTCTGCTTGTTGTTCACTTAAGTAGGTATGCCAAGTATCAACTGAATCATCATAGTTTTCATCTTTAAATTCGTGTTCTAAGGTGTTTAGTTCTTCTTCAGTAAAGATATCTGACTTGAGTCCTAGTCTTCTTCCAATAAGAGCTTGTTGTTGAACTGCGTGGAATGTTTCATGAAATGCAGTTTTAATAATCTGTTCTTCACTGGCAATCTTTATCCAGTCACGGTTGTATCTAATAACAAATGTATCTTTTTCAAATAGCCCAGAATGATTGATGGATTTAAAGATATCTCCATTGTTTATAAACACCCATAGCCCTGGATCTACATTTGTTTTTTCTCTTGCAAAGTTGGTTGCTGAAATGATTAACTTTTCTTTGAAGCTATGATTTTCTTTATTCATGTAAGAATCTCCCTATTTTGTTATAGCGATTATACTACATGACGTCACACATTCCAAAGGAATATTTTATTTCACGCTTCATTTTTTATTAAATTCTGTTCGTATCTTCTTCGTTTCTTCACCAATGTATGCAAAGAAATATTTATCGTAGTAAAGTTCTTGTCTAACTGGGTCGTTTGGGAAGTAGATTTGCGCATCTTTTTTTAATCGTTTACCAGCAATTGTTTCAACCTTTTGTAACTGCTTAAATTCATCTGATGCTTTCCATTCAAGTGTACGTTGGTTTCTTTTAATTGCATTGGTTAAATAACCCATACGGTTTGTTATCTTGCTTCGTTCTGCTTTAGATAGTTTACGGTATTGAAATAAGAAATATTGAACATGGTTTTTTAAATCATCAAAGTGATAATATTTATCTAGATAACTTTCAAAGAAACTATTAGCTGATATTAATGCATCAACATTACCTTCTTCTAAATACTTTGAATAAACTAAGTACCTAGTAAATACATGAGAATCCTTAAAGGTGTTATGCCATTCATTTAGCATTAAATTTTGTATGGAATCAATATTTAAAGAATCACTTGTTAAAGTGACTTTATCATTATTATCATTTTTATCATTACTATCATTATGATCGATTGATTTAATCTCTTTATTATTATCTCTATACTCTAATCTCTTATCTCTAATCTCTATGTGTACATTGGGGTGGACATTGTCCACATCGATAGATTGTTTTAATAGTTTGTCTTTTTCTCGTTGTTTGCGTTTGATATCTGCCCATCCACTTGTTGATCCAACCATATTTGAAAAGTTAGTTATACATAGTATATGTTCTTCATCTTCATACAGCAGATTTAAGGATTTTAACATTTCAATTGCTACTCTAATCGTGTCAATCTTAAAGAACATTAACTCCTGGGTAATCGCTGTTAAATCATAAACCATTTCCATTTCACCAACTTTTTGAATAAGTCTTCCATTTGAATTGATGGATAACATGATCAAGTAAATGTAGATGCTAAAATACCATCCACCATCCGGTTGACGCATTAACAGTTTAACTTCTTTTGAATGCATTAAATCATGCCTTATTTTTATCCAGTAATATATTTCGCCTCTTCTTGTTGGGTTCATATTATCCATCTGTCCTTTCACTCATAAATCTTCGTATTTAAATAGTTCTTTAAAAATTTCACACAAAACATCAATGACTATACCATTACCTGCAAAAGTATATAGTCTTGCATCTGAAAAACTATTGATGATTAATTCAATTCTCTCATCAGTCCATCCCATT
>Ga0265295_1007983_pt1 | contig 11922 bp, 10 predicted proteins | sample Munlansysbiofilm_FD_192503 | JGI IMG/M metagenome (GOLD analysis project Ga0265295, IMG submission 192503) | Leachate microbial communities from a municipal landfill in Southern Ontario, Canada - Methane capture system biofilm | ecosystem: Engineered > Solid waste > Landfill > Unclassified ... | reverse complement strand
TTGCACCTCTCAGAGCATTTCTCAATCCTCTCCCCACCACTCGTTTCGTGGTCTCGGTGGAGGGTGGACCAAACCCGATGAGATCGAGGGCAAACCCCAAAGCACTTCGGATATCTTCCAGAGTGTTCACCAGGGTCCCGTCCATATCGAACAGGATGGCTTTGGCAAGCGGTTTCTGCATATCGCCATTATCGGTTATGTCTTAGTGGCAAGTCAACAAACGTTTTGACAAAACCAAGGCCTTCCGCTACTGTGTAGCCATGCAAACAATTATCATCAAGGAAGGCAAGGAGAAACAATTACTCCGCCATCACCCCTGGGTTTTTTCCGGAGCCTTACACACCAAGGAAGCAGATCTTCATACCGAGCTTGCCCGTGTGGAGACAGAAAACGGCCAATTCATAGCCTACGGCTGGTACGACAGCCAAAGCCATATTGCCTTACGCTTGCTCAGTTGGGATGAGAAAGTCATCCCTGATGAACGGTGGTGGGTGGATACCATCACCAAGAGCGTTCTCCGCCGCAGCAATTTCTTTCAGGACAAAAAAGCCGGTACCACTACGTTTCGCATCATATTCGGAGAAGCGGACATGCTTCCAGGCCTCGTCGTCGACGTATATGGGACCATGCTCAGGATCATCATCAGTGCCCGTATTGCTTGGGATCATCGTGATCTGATCGTATCCACGCTTGAACAGCTGCTCAAACCCACTCTCATTCTCTTGGGTACCGACAGTGCATTCTGCGGCATTGAGCATTTGAGCGAAACCCTGCTCTACTATCAGGATGGTGCCTACTTCACACCTGCAAAACGCTTGGATCCCATTCGTTTCCGCGAGGACAACATCCTCTATGAAGTAGTTCCCGGAAAGGGTCAGAAAAGCGGATTCTATTGCGACCAGCGAGAAAACCGAAAAGCAATCGAAGCCTATGCAAAGGATGCCGTAGTGCTTGATGGATGTTCCTACACCGGTGCATTCAGCTTGCATGCACTCAGGGCAGGGGCAAAGCAGGTTGATCTCTTTGACAGCAGTGAGCAGGCGCTCAAGCAGGCCTTGGTGCATGTCCACATCAACCAGGAGCAAGGGGCCATCCCAGCCGATAGCCGGGAGAAAGTGAGCATCACCGTCTGTGACATCTTTGAGCAGATGCGCAAGATTCCCTCAGACCACTATGACCTGATGATTCTCGATCCTCCGAAGCTTGCACAAACAAAAGCGCAGGCCCAGGGAGCACAGAAGGCATACAAGGATCTCAATCGTCTGGCAATGCAGAAGATCAAGAATGGGGGCATCATCGCCACCTTCAGTTGCAGCGGGGCCATCAATCTCGAGCAACTTCGCCTTATCCTTGCCTGGAGTGCAAAGGATGCCGACGTGGAAATCCAGATACTGAAGGTGCTTACGCAGGCTGAGGATCATCCTGTTCGCCTCTCCTTCCCCGAATCGGAGTATCTTGGAGGCTATATCCTGCGCGTTATCCGTTAGCTGGCCAGTGGGTTCGGGGTATCGTCGGGGTTGGAATCGTCGAAGTCCAGCATGCGTGCCAGGAACTGAAGCTGATCCATCATTGAGGCTACCTTCTCAGGAAGGTAGCCCACCACTCCCTCCGCGTCATCAAGGCTTCGCAGTGCATACGAGTAGTCCTGCATGACCGGTACATCTTCAGTGAATTTCAACAGCAGGGGCATGGTCTCTTCCTTGTTGAACCTGCAGCGGCGGAAGAGTGCATTCCCTTCCTTATCCTGATTTGCACATGCGCCGAAAAGTCGGCAGATCAAAGGCCTTGCCGGATACACAGAGCAGTGGTACGGAGAATCAAAACGATAGAGAGGACAGGGACCGCTGGTATTGCCTGCAAACTCCTGAACCCTATCAATCAATGCCTTGTCCCGTTTGACAAACAGCAGATAGGCAGCAACCAGTCTGGCTTCGGCAGTGGTGATGTCCGGCATGAAATGCTCACAACACGTCCCACACCCATCGCCACAAGCTATTGCATACTGCTTGCAAAACGAGGAGGTCTCTTGTTCTATTTGAGCATAGAGTTCTGAAAGGGTACGCATGGCATCACCAGCGTAGGTGCCACGAAAGGCGTCACAGAGATCAGCAATGCTGTCCATCGTTGGGGTATTCTCCTGAATCTGGCAGATGGTAGCATTGCAAAACCTAGTGAATCAATCGGGTAGGGACCGCTTTTTTCTCTTTTTTCTCCGAACTTCACGCCCCGACTCGCGTGCACCGAGCACGGACCTTTGCACCAGGCGTGCATTGCGTCGGTCACTGAGGGTCCAACCACCAATGAGCGCACTCAAGCCACAGAATGAGAGGATGCCGATCCATGCCAAGGGGTGGCCCATGAATGGCAACGAGATGTTCATTCCATAGAATCCGGTCACAAAGGTTGGGATCATGAGACTGATGGAAATGATGGTCAACCGCTTCATGATGACGTTCATGTTGTTGCTGATGACCGAAGCAAATGCATCCATCGTTCCCGTGAGAATGGAGGAGTAGATGTTTGCCATCTCGATGGCCTGCTTGTTGTCTGTGATGACGTCGTCGAGGAAGTCGCGTTCTTCCTCACCAGCCAGCTTGAAGTACGGGGTACGCTGAAGCCGTTCCAGCAGTGCCTCGTTTGTCGTCAGACTTGTGGAGAAGTAGACCAGCGATTTCTGAATCTGCAGCAGCTGGATCAGCTCATAGTTCATGATGCTCTTGTGCAGCTGCTCCTCCACCTGTGATTTCTGGCGGTTGATGTACTTGAGCAGGCGGATGTAGACCATCACGGCACGGCCCAGAATGCTGATTACAAACCCTTCCATGGTCTGGACGGGGTATTGGCGATAGCGATTTTTGGAGAAATCCTCAAGCACGATACTGTCACTTTGGCAGATTGTGATGACCGTATCACGTATCAGGACGATACCCAAGGGTACTGCATACTGGTTGATTCCCTTGCAATCATCGGCCATGGCGGGCAGACGTACGATCAAGGCGATGTAATCATCCTCTTTCTCGATGCGGGCCTGTTCGTCCTGGTCCATGATATCTGCGAGCAATTCACTGGAAATCGCATACTGTTCCTCGAGCTGGGAGATATCGTCCCGATTGATGTCACGGGCGTCAACCCAGGTGTAAGGAGCCTCCTGGATTGGATCTCCTGGATTCTGGCTCACTAGATTCTTTCTGATGGTGATCATAGTTCCTCCATGGATGATGAGGCATTCTCCCCATTCCATGAAGGCCGAGCAATTCGGTCCTATGCAAGGAAGAAGGAGGATACTGAAGTTGAGCTACTAGGCAGGGGTGTTATACTGCCCCCGTCGTCCAAACTAGACATAGGTTCCTCCTCCGAAACAAGATGGCCTGCCATACCGGCGGCGCTGGCCCCATACTAACACAATAGGTGCGCTAGAATAAAGGGGAAAGAGCATCTTTTTCGTCTTTTCGAATCTTCCCAAAGAGCCTATACTCCCTGCAAGGAGGAGTATCATGGTAACTCGAGAACAAGCTGATGCGTTGCTTCGTACCTACAATCCCAATGAGGCATTGGTTTATCATGCCTATTGTGTGGAAGAAACCATGCGTGCATTCGCCCAAGAGTATGGGCATGACCCACAGTATTGGTCGCTTGTCGGCCTCTTGCATGATATCGACTGGGGGATGTTCCCTGAGCAACACTGCAAAAAGGCTCCTGAGTTGCTTGCACAGATTGATGTGGATGATGCGTTCGTCCATGCAGTGTGCAGCCATGGCTGGGGTATCTGCAGTGACATCAAACCCGAGCACTTCATGGAAAAGGTTCTCTACACCATTGATGAGCTGACAGGCCTTGTCTACGCAACCGCCCTGATGCGACCGGAAAAGATGCAGGGCATGAGCGTCAAGTCGGTGAAAAAGAAGTGGGCTTCCAAGGGATTTGCTGCCGGAGTGAATCGGGAATTGATCGCGCAAGGATCAGAGATGCTGGGCATTGAGTTGCCGCACATCATCCAGTTGACCATCGATGCAATGACCGAAGCTTCGGAAAAGATAGGGCTCTAGGCGAGGGGCATCTGCTCGATACGGACGATGCCACTCTTGTTCATGACAATCGTATAGTGGCTGTAGACGTCCAGGTCCTCTTTCTTTGCATACTCACGAATCACCAAATGCAAGTGGTAGACCCGTTCGCTGTTGAGCTGATCCAGCTCATCGGCATTCGGGTCCATCCTGAACACCACATCGTTCGGGTCATCCATCTCTTTGAGAAAATCGTCAAGACGGATTCGCGTGACCAAGGTGAAATTGTTTTCCCTTGGGAATTTGTCGCGTTCCAAGCCGTGCTTGGTAAGCGGGTGCATCACCAGATCACGGGTATAGTGGATGATATCTTCCTTGGGCAGCATATCCCTGAACGGGTTGTTCTTGTCCTTGCGGATCTCCTTGACGGTGGCAGGAAGATCATCCGGTTCCTCAAACTTCAGCTTGATGCGGCTTGAACAGATCTTCTTGTTGGTCTTCGGGGAGAGGAATGAGGAGATCTCATCAGCCATCATTCTAGGCAGTACTGCGTTGAAGAAGAGGCGCAGCCACTCCTTGATGCGGTCCTTGAACACGTAGCCGATGATGACGATGAGAGCCCATTGCAAGCTGTTTCTGATGAATGTTGCCTCTGCAAAGATGGTGGTCAGGGTAGCAAAAGCCATTGCAACACCAGCAGCCGTTCCGGCAAGGATTTCGGAGACCCGCTTGGGCCACCGTGATATCTCGGGAACCAGATAGAGTGCTGACTGTGTCCACTTCTTCAGAACAGCCTTGCGGTACTGTACCGTCTCAGGATTATTGCTGCCGCTAGGATAGTCCTGCTCACTGCGGTACTCCATCTCTTCCCGGCTGAAGGCCAAGAGTCCTGAGAGTGTTTCCGGCATGCTTGTTTGCAGGGCGCTGGAGGTCATGTACAGATCGATGGCATGTTTCTCGCAGAGGATGCTCACCGCTTCATCAGCCCAGAGAAAGGCAAGCATCAAGCGGTTGTCCGGGCTGAATTTTGCACGGATGACATCAAGCAAATCCCGCAAGTTCCTGCAAAGTGCCTGCATATTCGTATGCCAGGACTCCAGGGTGGAAGCAAGATCATTGCCCATTCCCAGCTTCACCATATCCTTGCAGTCCTGCAAACAGGCTTTGTTCTCATGACGGATGGAATTGACGATGGTCTGCAACTCATGGATGACATTGCGCTCGGGAACACTGGTCACATCCTTCTCAAGGTCAGCTGTGTAGTGCCTGAGGATGGTCAGAGGACTGAGTGCATTCTGCTCATCCAGCAATTCTTCCAGGGTAATTTCTGGAGATGAATACCTCCCATGGCTCTGGAACTTATGAAGGATGCGCTCTTCTGAATAGGTGCTGCGATTGACGTAAAGCTGAGGAGGAGAGAACAGATAGTAATGCAACTCCCGCTCATACCGCTGGGTTTCGGGTATGGGAAGGACAAGCTTGGTTTCCAAATGTCTGCTCGAATGCTTTCGAAGATCGATCAAGGCTCCCTCCTCATGGACAGCTAGTATACAGGAGGATGCTTACCAACGCAATCGGAAGTTGGCAAAGCTGTCAAAGGGATATGCTTTCGCAGCTTCAAGGGAACGAGAAGCAAGTTCGTCATACAGGGGTATGGTGATCACTCGATCGGAAAGCCCAAACACGCGCAGGGCTCGCTTGCCTACCAAATCCAACAGCAGGTCTTCCTGCGCCCCTGCCTCAATCAGTGCTTTCAGCAACAACAGCATTCCACTGAACCCTGGAATTCCAGACGCCCCACCCTCTTTGTCAGCAAGCGTATGAGGAGCATGGTCGGTTTCTATCCAATCGATCCTTCCTGCGAGCAGGGCGGCAAACAGTGCACTGCGTTCGGTTTCGCTGCGCAAAGGAGGATTCATCTTTGCATAGAGCGATCGGTCTTTTGCATCATCTTGAGAAAGAAGTGCATGATGAGGCGTTACCCCGCAGCTTACCCGTACGCCGGCAGCCCTGGCATCTTCAATGACTGAAAGGGTCTCGATTGAACTGAGGTGGCAGATATGCAGGTGTCCCTTGAAGCCCGCCTCCAAGGCAAAACGCAGTTGGTCGCGCACCGACGCAACTTCCGCTTCAACCGGGCGTGCAAGGCTATGGCTGCTGAAATCCTCATTTCGTTCCAGATTCGGTCGAAGGAGACTCTCCTTCTCACAATGCAAGGCAAGAACCCCACGATAGTCAGCATGCGCAAGGGTATGATACACCTGTTTCTGGGTCTCCTCTTCAGTAAGTCCCATATTTCCGGTTGAGTGGCCTGCGAACATTTTCAGGCCGATGACGCGGGGGAAAAGCTCTCGGTGCAGTGCAACCATCTCCGAAAGCTGGGTACGATCGCTCGTTACACCGGCCCACAGATGGTAACACACTGCAAGATTGCATGCCTGTGCATCTTCGAAACGCTTCAGAATAGCGGTTCTCCCTGTCAGGGGTGGGTTGGTGTTGGGCATGTCGAACACCTCATCCACCCCACAGGAAAGGGCTACGCCCATGCCATGGGCGAGCGTCTCCTTATTGCTTTGTTCCCAGTCTCTCAGATGCACATGTACATCAATCATACGTCACCAACTCCGGAGCCTCCTTGAGGAGGTAGTCATAGCTGAGGAAGGTCCCCCAACGACAGGTAAGCCGGTCCCCACACGCGCACTCACCACACATTCCTATGCCACAAAGCGTACTCCGCTCCATGGAGAGAAAGATCCGCTGCGGGGCCATTCCGTGCCCAAGCAACTTTCTACAGGCGATTGCCATGAAAATTTCGGGTCCCACCAGATAGCAGGCTTGTTCTGCGTCCAGGACAAGATCGTCCAGCATATCAAGCACCCTGCCCGGTTTCCCGTCATCGGCGATGCAGGTAAACTCGCCATAGGGGGAGAGTTCATCCTCCAGCAGAGCCTTTCCTTCCACCGTCTCGCTGGTTCCCACCAGAATCTGCATGGATGTTTTCTGTTCTGCCAGCTGTTTTGCCAAGGATGGCAATACGGCCACTCCGGTACCGCCGGCAAGCAGAAGTGCTTTCTGGGTTACCGGATTCTCAAGCTGTGCCCCGTACAGACCGCGAACGAAAAGCTCTGAGCCTTCGGTGAGATTACACAGCTGCTCAGAGAAGGGTCCCCTGCGTTTGATGACAAAGGAGAGCGGATCGTTATGTGCCACCGAGAAGGGCTTCTCGCCTACCTGGGGAATCCAGAGAAAGGCAAACTGGCCTGCTTTGCAGTCCAAGCTGCCATCGAGGGTAAGAATGACGGTATCTTTGCCATACTGCTTCACCTTGGTGATGGTATGCTTCTGATACGCCATCTGTCGCTCGTTGATCACAAAGGATGAGGATACGGGATGGACAGCGCTCTTCTTGTTCTGCAACAGCGCTTCAGCCTCTGATTTGACTGCATCAAGATATGCACTCCAATTGCGTTGGTCCACTGTCCCAAGGGCAGAGCCGATGCCTACTGCATCAGCACCTGCAGCTATGAGACGGGCAGCATCCTCTCCACTTGCCACACCACCCATTCCCAACAGGGGAATGTCAGGTCCGCACGCTTTGCGAATGGCTCCGATGGCCTTCAATGCATCCTGGTAGATGCCCTTGCCCGAGCAGCCGCCCTTCCCTCCCAGCTTGTTTTGCAGGATGGGCTGCTGTGCCACCGGATCGATGTGCACGATCGGACCTACCGTATTGATGGCCACAAGCCCGTCGGCTCCGCTTTCCATGACCTCTCTTGCAATGAGACCGATATCCTCCACATTCGGGGTGAGCTTCACAAACAGGGGAGCCTTGCATTCCTTGGTCTGCGCCTTGATCTCCCGCACATACTGGGAAGCTATGGAGGGGTCACACCCGATGGAAGCACCATACCCAACTGAGGCATGAGGACAAGAGAAATTCAGTTCCACCATGTCAGCAACCTCGTCAAAGGCCCGAACGAGGGTAATGAAGTCCTCCACACTGTTGGCTGACAACGATACATTGAGCACCGCGCGAAGGGGAAACTCGCGCTTCAGGGTACGCAGTTCATAGAGGGCCTGCTCCATACCGGGATTGCGCAAACCAACCGAGTTGCCGAAACTCCCCTTCTCAGTTTCGCAAATAACGGGTTCGCGGTTGCCTGGATTCACCTCAACCTGAAAGCTTTTGGTGGTGATGATGGCAATACCGGGCACCTTCTGATCGAAAAAGCGTATCAAGGCAGGTTTGGTGGAAGCAACGCCACTGACCGTACTCAACAATACAGGCTTGGTCGGATCCAAATGGCGATGCTTCAGCAGGGAAAGCACATCTTTCATACTGCGCACTCCCCTATCAGGGTTCTGAGATTCTCCTCGCACAGCTCAAGCCAGTCTTCAGGAGCTGGTCCCTTTTTCCAGGGATGCGTCAGCGAACTGGAGCTGTTTATCCTGGCCAGTTCCACAGGATACCCACAGGAGCGCAGGATATCCATGACCTGAGGTGCCGATCCCCCCTGGCTGCCCACGCCCGGTATCAGCAGGGGAACCCGCTCATCACGATAGAAAGTAGCAATATCCTGCAGTTCCTGCAGATTGGTTGCCCCTACCACCGCGCCGACCGAGCCGGTCCGTGCGTTGTAGGATGCAATCTGGCGGGCAACTTCAAGATAGAGGTAGGAACCGTTCTCAAGCACCAGATTCTGCACATCCTTTCCCCCTGGGTTGCTTGTTCTGTTGAGGATGTACACTCCTTTCTCAGGATAGTCGATGAAAGGTTTGACCGAGTCACTTCCCATGTAGGGGGCGACTGTCACTGCATCAGCATTCCACCCATCAAAAGCTTCCTGTGCATAGTTGAGACTGCTGCGCGCGATATCCCCTCGCTTGCTGTCAAGAATGACAGGAATGCCTGGGAAGAAGTTCTCCACCATGTCCAACAAGTCAGCCAAGGCTTGGCTGCCGGAAAAATCCTCTTCACGGGGTCTGTCAAGGCTCTGGTAGTAGCCGATGTTTGGCTTGAATGCAGCGGGGATGAGCCCGGAAAGAGCCATCCGTCTGAAGAGCTGCTGGAAGAACGTGTTCAGATCAGTTCTGAGATCACCACTGTCGAAGGGCAGAACTTCGCGTTGCGGGTCAAGCCCCATGCACACGATGTTTCCTACGGTCTTTGCACTTTCCTGCAATTTTGCATCATAGTTCATCAGTCGTTCCTCCTCATTTGGTTACCGGGGGAAATCCGTGCGATGCACCCCAGCCGAATGGATCTTCACGCCAGAGGGAGAGAAGCTTGGCCTCCTCTGGGTTCACATAAGAACGCGCGAGGGCACTCTGCACCATGACATCATAATCAAGGATGGTGTAGAAGGCACAGGAGGGTTCAAGCTTGGCAAAGGCCTCAAGTGCTGCATCGAACCCGTAGGTAAAGATGGCAAACGTATACGGGCAGAACCCTTGTGCATCCACAATCGCCTGTACGGCCTTGATGGATGATCCTCCGGTTGAGATAAGATCCTCAACCAACAAGACCTTCGCCTTCTCATACGATCCGCTCTGCCCCAGACCTTCAATCTGTTGACCCAGTCCATGATCCTTGCCTGAGCTTCGCACATAACTCAACGGCTTTGCCAACTTGTCTGCTAGCGTGGTTGCATGCGGAATTCCGGCAGTGGCCGTTCCTGCAATGTTGTCAGGGTCGAAATCAAGGCTTTTCAGCATTGCTGCAAACGCTTCCCCAACCAAAGCACGTGCTTCTGCTGAGGCAAGGAGCCTGCGATTGTCATTGTAAATTGGCATGCGATATCCGCTTGCCCAGGTAAAGGGGTTTTGCACTTCCAGCCTGATTGCACCAAGAGCAAGTGCTTTCTCTGCCAACAAGGGCCCATAATGGTTTGTTATCGTTTCAATACTTTTCATGGTGTCTCCAGTCTACCTTATTTGTTCCTGCTCTTCCAGATTTCCTTGAAGGTGTGGTTCTTGCCGCAATATGCGCAGGCAAAGTGGTTGTCCTTGGTACGGAAAAAGAGCGCCGGAACGCCTTCGTTCTGGTCGGGATGGGAGATGCAAGCCTCATTGGTACAGGCAAGATCCTCAAAATTGTAGATGCGTGGGGGAAGATGAAGCCGATACTTGTTCACCACCCTCCCGTTCTTGATCAGATTGAGGGTACATCCAGGGGCGACTGCACTCAGACGCTTGAGATGTTTGCGGCTCAGATCAAAGTTACCAGGTCGGAAGATGATTCCCTTATACTGATTCTCGTCATTGTGCCCGGTGCTGACCCATTCTCCGCCCTTCTGACCGTCAAGTCCCAGGACGCTGCTGATCAAGCGCATATGGTCGCGGATTTCACTGGGCGTGTCTCCTTTGCAGATATGGTCGATCACCAGACCATCATGAATCGGTTGAACCCCTTCACTCACCACCTTCTCCTTTACCGGCACCAGGGAAAGGTCTACTTCGGTGATGTAATCCTCTTCACCTGCTGAGGAAAGAGGAACAGTGTTGGAAACAAACTCATGCCCGATCCGTCCGGCTATGAGGGAAAGCAAGACAATTCTGACGTACATTCCGTTGATCGACTGCCTTTCCCATCCATTGAGCTCTGTATCATCGAGGAAGGTGGGAATGGTCGGATGGACTTTATGCCTGGGGAGCGGATGGTAGAACTTGGTGCCCTCCTTGAGCAGGCCCATGAACTCCTTGCGGAATGTGATGGTTTTCCGAAGTTCAGCTTGGCGTTGGAGAATCCTATCGCCCATGCGCTCCAGCTGGGGGCGGGTAAAGTACCACTTGTCTGCAATGTCCTTCTGCCCAAGGTACTCCTCGATGGAGGAAAAGATGCGTACTTCATAGCCGTTCTCACGCATCTTGTGCACATAGGGTTCTGGCATCGCCAGTTCCTCGGGAGCTATGAGATCCACTTTTACAGACTTGAATATTTTCAGCCCATCCGCTTTCGAGTGAACGGTACGACCATGAAAAAGGTCTCCCACCAAGGCAAGATGCAAGCTCTCAGTGCTCCAGTTGTTGTCTTCCAGAAAGGTGAACTCATCAAGCAACTCTTGGGTGGGATGCTCATGCTTCCCATCCCCTGCATTGATGAAGGCAGGCTTCCGATACAGGCTGTTTCGCTGGGCATACGCAGAACAAGTCTCTTCGAGCCATCTGCAGACTCCTTCCAATTTGCTTCGCACGATGAAGATGGTGTTGGAGTAGCCGCTCAGGGTATAGAAGGTGTCGGCATAGCTCTCTCCCTTGTTGAAAGAAGAACTGTCGCTATTCAGTTCAGAAACCTTTGCATGATGGAAGTTTGCTGCATTCCTGAAAGACTCCTTCGTACGGGTACTGTCTTCGAGAAACACTTCATAGATACCGAAATCCTTGTCATTGATCCGGTACTTTGCCAGTGTCTGTTCATCCTGGGTCTCCATCGCTTTCTTGAGGATCTTCACTTGATCAAAAAGGTACATTCGTTCCTCTTTCGAGAAATCCTCGATGACGCTCAACGATCTACCGACAAATACATTCTGTTTTTCCATCTCGGCTCCTTCAAAAAAAAAGCCGACCCTACGGTCGACTTTCTGATGCAATATACTGGGGAAAATACCTCCCGGTGGATAGGTACATGAGTCTGTATCGTTTCCTTACCATGGGCATCCTCCGAATTTTCTCTTGAGAACCTTACCAGAGAGGAGCGGCTGTGTCTAGCCTCACTCCCCTCTTTTCTTTCCGATTGCCTCCGGATCTGCCTCCAGGCTTGCCAGCATATCCAGCTCATCAAAGTCCTCAATTTGCTTGGGAGTCTCGACAGGCTTGGGAGTCTCGACAGGCTTGGGAGTCTCGACAGGCTTGGGAGTCTCGACAGGCTTGGGAGTCTCGACAGGCTTGGGAGTCTCAACAGGCTTGGTATCCTGTTCCT
>Ga0265295_1007980_pt1 | contig 11923 bp, 8 predicted proteins | sample Munlansysbiofilm_FD_192503 | JGI IMG/M metagenome (GOLD analysis project Ga0265295, IMG submission 192503) | Leachate microbial communities from a municipal landfill in Southern Ontario, Canada - Methane capture system biofilm | ecosystem: Engineered > Solid waste > Landfill > Unclassified ... | reverse complement strand
AAAACACGCTGGTCATGCTCCAGGAAGAGATCAACGCGGCTGGCGGAGTGAACGGGCAGCAGGTCGAGGTCATTGTTTACGATGACGAGTCCGACGTGAACAAATGCGTCATGGCCGCCAAGAAGCTGCTTGATCAGGACGGCGTGGCCGTGGTCATCGGGCCCAGCATCTCCGGCAACACGCTGGCCATTTCCAAATTTTTCTCGTCCGCCGAGGTGCCGCTGGTTTCCTGCGCCGCCGCCGAAAAGATCGTGCGCCCCGTCGATCCGTGGGTGTTCAACACGCCGCAGCTGGATCGCCACGCCGTGACGCGCATCCTGCAGGACGCCAAGGCCAAGGGCTATGCCAAGCTGGCCATTCTGACCGTGTCCGACGGGTACGGGCAGGCCGGACGCGGCGTGCTCAAGGAACTCGTCCCGGCTCAGGGTTTTGAGCTTGTCGCCGACGAGGTTTACGGCCCCAAGGACACGGACATGACCGCGCAGCTGACCAAGATCAAGGGCGCCGGAGCTGACGCCATCATCTGCTGGGGCACCAACCCCGGTCCGGCCGTGGTCGCCCGCAACCGGGTTCAGCTTGGTCTGGCCACTCCCTTGTACATGAGCCACGGCGTGGCCTCGAACAAGTTCATCGAGCTGGCCGGAGACGCCGCCGAAGGGCTCATCCTGCCCGCCGGGCGTCTTGTGGCCGTGGATCAGGTTCCCGTCGATCATCCCCAAAAGCCGGTGCTTGAAGCGTACGTGGCTGCGTATACCAAGGCTTTTGGAACCCAGATCTCGTCTTTTGGCGGGTATGCGCACGACGCCTTCGCCCTGGTCATGGAGGCCATCAAGATGGGCACTTCGGCCAAGTCCGCCGACATTCGCGACAACCTTGAAAAGATTTCCGGCTTCGCTGGCACTTCGGGTGTCTATTCCTATTCTCCGGACAATCACAACGGCCTGGACGAGACCGCGTTCATCATGGTCACCATCGAGAACGGGGCCTGGAAGGCCGCGAACTGAATAACCCGCAATGACGTCAAATGCCGGTGGAGAATCGCATCCGCCGGCATTTTTCATGTGAGAAAATGGATCCATCCAGTCTGCTGCAATACCTGATCACGGGGCTGACACTGGGCAGCACTTACGGGCTCACGGCCCTGGGCTTCACCATCATTTTCAACACCACGGGGGTCATCAATTTCGCCCAGGGTGAATTCGTCATGCTTGGCGGGATGATGAGCGTCTATTTCATGCACGCCCTCGGGCTTGGCGAACCTGCCGCCGTGATTCTGGCCGTGCTTGGGGCGACCATGGCCGGAGCCCTGGTCGAACGTCTGGCCATCCGCCCGGTGCGGGACTGTCCGAGCATCAATCTGGTCATCATCACCATCGGCGTGTCCATACTTATCCGTGGCCTGGCCATGCTGCTGTGGGGCAAGGACACCCACGTGCTGGAACCTTTTTCCGGCAACCAGCCCATCATGTTTCTGGGCGCGGCCATCATGCCGCAGGCCATCTGGGTGCTGGTCATAAGCCTTTTTCTGCTCGCGGCGCTTAAGCTTTTTTTCTCCGGCACCATCCACGGCAAGGCCATGCTGGCCTGCTCCTACGACTCCAAGGCGGCCTCTTTGGTCGGCATCGGCGTGCAGCGCATGGTCCTTCTTTCCTTCATGATCTCCGCCCTGGTCGGAGCCGTGGGCGGGGTGATCCTGGCGCCCATCACCATGACCTCCTATGATGTCGGGATCATGCTTGGCCTGAAAGGTTTCGCGGCCTGCATTCTTGGCGGACTCGGCAACCCGTTCGGGGCCGCTGCCGGGGGCGTGATTCTGGGCGTGCTGGAATCGCTTGGCGCGGGATTCGTCTCGTCGGCCTACAAGGACGCCCTGGCTTTTGTCATTCTGCTCATTCTTCTTTTCGTCAAACCCTCCGGGCTGTTCGGCCTCAAAGACTCCAAAAGGGTGTGAAGTGTCATATCGCAAGGACATGATTTGGCTGGCGGCCTTTTTCGGGGTGCTCATGCTGGCCCCGGCCCTCTTGCCCAACAACTATTATCTGACCATCCTCATCCTGGGCTGTCTGCATGCCATGAACGCCGTGGGCCTTTGTCTTTTGGTCGGACATGCCGGGCAGATATCCCTGGGACATGCCGGTTTCTATGGCCTGGGCGCGTACGCGACCTCCTATCTGAGCGCCACGGTGGGCCTTTCGGTGGGGCTGTCCATGCTGGCTGGCGTCGGCCTGACCGTACTTGTCGCCATTCTGGTCGGACTGCCGTCACTCAAGCTCAAAGGGCATTATCTGGCCATGGCCACCTTGGGCTTCGGGATCATTTTGTCCATCCTTTTCACCGAAACCGTAGACATCACCGGCGGTCCATCCGGCTTCGTGGGCATCCCGCGCCTGTCCCTGTTTGGCTGGGAACTGCGCAAGGACGTGACGCTGTTTCGGGCCTTGGCCGTGATCCTGTGCATTTTTGTCTGGCTGTCCTTCAACCTGCTCCACAGCCGCGTAGGCCGGGCACTGCGTGCCCTGCATACCTCCGAGCGGGCAGCCGAGGCCATGGGTGTGGACATCGCCCGCTACAAGCTTCTTGTCTTTGTCCTTTCCGCCGCCTTTTCCGGGTTTGCCGGCGTTCTCTACGCCCACTACCTGACCTTCATCGCGCCGTCGTCCTTTGGCTTCATGTTCTCCGTCGAGCTTATCGTCATGGTTGTGCTGGGCGGCATGGTCAGCGTGCCTGGGGCCATTTTCGGGGCTTTTTTCGTCACCGTGCTGCCGGAATTCCTGCGTGCCTTCGAGAATATCGAGATTTTGCTTTTCGGGGCCATTTTGGTTTTGTGCATGATGTTTCTGCCCGACGGCATGGCCGGAGGGTGGAACAGGCTTTTGCGCTGGGGCAAGGCCCGGTTCGCCGGGGGACTCCATGAATAAGATGGTTCTGGGCTGCAGCGGCATCAGCGTCCGTTTTGGCGGCGTGCAGGCCCTGGCAGACGTTCATTTCGAGGCCATGCAATCAGACATCACGGCCATCATCGGCCCCAATGGCGCGGGCAAAACCACGCTCCTTAATGTCATCTCGGGCATGGTCACGCCGAGCCACGGCCAGCTGATCTTTGAGGGCCGCGACATCACCACCCTGCAGACGCACAAGCGGGCCTGGGGCGGGATGGTGCGCACCTTTCAGAATCTGGAGATTTTTTCCAATATGACGGTGCTCGAGAACGTGACCATGGGTTGCCACGGTCGCTTGTCCGTGCCCGCCTGGCACAGCCTGCTGCGCACTTCACGATCCCGGAAGCTGGAAGAGGAGGTCAGGAGGGAAGCCCTGGCAGCTCTTGAATTTGTCGGCATGTCGGATCTGGCGCAGACCACCGCCAAGGACCTTCCCTTCGGCAAGCAGCGTCTGCTCGAACTGGCGCGGGCCCTGGCGGCGCGGCCCAAACTGCTCCTCCTGGACGAGCCCGCGGCTGGACTCAATATCGCCGAGACCCAGCTGCTGGCCGACCTGATCCTGCGTATCCGCGACACCTACAACCTGTCCGTCATTTTGGTCGAGCACGACATGGAACTGGTCATGCGCATCAGCGACGCCATCCTGGTGCTGTGTTTCGGCCAGACCATCAGCCGCGGCACCCCGGCACAGGTCCAGAAGGATCCCAAGGTCATCGCCGCCTACCTGGGCGGGGACGAGGACTAGTCATGCAGCCCACCCTTCTTTCACTCAAGAACATGGATGTTTTCTACGGGCGCATTCACGCCGTGCGTCGCGCCACCCTGCACGTGCGTCAGGGCGAGATCGTGGCCCTCATCGGCGGCAACGGAGCGGGCAAGACCACCATGCTCTGCACCATTTCCGGGCTGATCCGGCCAGGGCAGGGCAGCATCATGTTCGAGGACGAGGATTTGGTGCGCTGCAGTCCCGAACATATCGTGCGGGCGGGTATTTCGCACGTGCCCGAAGGGCGGCTGGTGTTCAGCCCGCTCTCCGTGGAGGACAACCTGCGCCTTGGGGCCTACACGCGACCGCGCTTCCGGCAGCGCTCCGGCATTGCCGAAGATCTGGAGACCATGTACGCCATGTTTCCCGTGCTGCGTCAGCGCCGTGGCCAGGCCGCCGGCACCCTGTCCGGCGGGGAGCAGCAGATGCTGGCCATCGCCAGGGCGCTCATGGCGCGGCCCCGGCTCCTGCTTTTGGACGAACCGGGCATGGGTCTGGCCCCGCTGGTGGTCAAGGATATTTTCCGGCATATCGTGGAACTGCGAGACCGCCTCGGCCTGACCGTGCTCTTGGTGGAGCAGAACGCCCGCAGCGCGCTCAAGATCGCCGACCGGGGCTATGTGCTCGAAAATGGCCGGGTCATTTTACAGGGCACGGCAGACGAGTTGCTGGCTAATCGCGATGTTCAGCGCGCCTACCTAGGCCGCGAGCTGGACTAGGCGGCTGCCGTAAAAGGCCCGATTGCGGCGTTGCTGCGAAAAAATCAGGCCCTCACGTATGCCATAATACGCATCGGCCCTGATTTTTTCTTGCGCCTTGCACTCGAACCTTTTCCGACAGCCGCCAACCGGTGTCGAAAGGACTATTCACAGGGGGAGATATGTACTGGCAGAGCGAATATGAATGCATGGAGCGTGGCGAGCTGGAGCTCTTGCAGCTGGAGAGGTTGCAGGCCACATTGAATCGCGTGGCCCGCAATGTGCCCTTGTATCGCAAGCGTTTCGCGGAGCTGGGCATCGATCCCTACGACGTGCAGTCCCTGGAGGACGTGAAGCGTCTGCCGTTCACCACCAAGGAAGATTTGCGGCAGAACTATCCGTATGGTCTTTTTGCCGTGCCCCTGCGCGATGTCGTGCGCATGCAGGCTTCCACCGGCACCACGGGCAAGCCAACAGTGGTGGGGTACACTTCCGGCGATGTGCGCCGCTGGTCCGAACTGGCGGCCCGCATTCTCATGGCGGGCGGAATCACCAAGGACGACGCCGTACAGATCGCTTTCAACTACGGCCTTTTCACCGGCGCTTTCGGCGTGCACTCGGGCGCGGAGCTTATCGGTGCGTCGGTCATTCCCAGTTCCGGCGGAGATCCGCGTCGCCAGATTTCCATCATGCAGGACTACCGCACCACGGCCCTCGTATGCACCCCCAGCTATGCCCTGCACCTGGCCGACACTCTGGACGAGATGAATATCAACAAGACGGCGCTGTGCCTGCGCTTTGGTTTGTTCGGGTCCGAACCTTGGACCGAGGAGACGCGCCGCGAGATCGAAGACCGCCTTGGCGTCCTGGCCACCGACAACTACGGCCTGAGCGAGATTACCGGCGTGGCCGGGGAGTGTCTGGAGCGGGCAGGACTGCACATCAACGAAGACCATTTCCTGGCCGAGGTCGTGGATCCGGAAACCGGCGAAGTTCTGCCCGCCGGGGTTAGGGGCGAACTGGTGCTGACCACCCTGACCAAGGAGGCCTTTCCTCTGATCCGCTTTCGCACCGGCGACCTGACCACCCTCATCGACACGCCGTGTGCCTGCGGTCGTACGCTCAGGCGCATGACCCGCATTCCCGGACGCAGCGATGACATGCTTATCATCCATGGCGTGAACGTTTTTCCGGCCCAGATCGAGGCGGTCATCGTCGGTACCGGCCTCCTTAATCCCCATTACCAGATCGTGCTGGATCGGGTCGGGCACATGGATCTGGCCACCATCATGCTCGAAGCCCCTGAGTCCTTTTGCACCGATTCCATCAAGCAGTCCCAGCGTATCCTTGAGAACGTGCGCATCCGCCTCCAGACCGAACTAGGCGTGGCTTTCGAGGTCCGCCTGGTAGAACCCAGGACCATTGCCCGCGAAGACGGGGGCAGGGTCGTGGACCGGCGCAAGATCTAGCCGTAAAATACAACAAAAAATCGCCCTTGGCCGCTCTGGTCCTGGGCGTTTTTTTTGCCTGACGTTGCTCCGTCCCCATGCCAGCCGCCCAATAAAAATCAGCATCCTCCCTGCACGCACCCGAGTTCCGGGTTGGTCCTGGCAAGGGTCGCCGACTGTCTGACTGAGCCGGGCATCGTTTGTCCAGTCGTTGCCGATCGTCCTGCCCCGACTTGCCGCGCTGGCGGGCAACGACTGGGCAGTACGAGGCCAGCGAAGGAGTTTCGGCGACCCTTGCCAGGACCAACCCGGAACTCGGCGGACCGCAGCGCAAATATCCGCCGGGCCGAGCTTTTTTTACGGCCCTTGCCAGTACCAATCCGGAACTCGGCGGACCGCAGCGCAAATATCCGCCGGGCCGAGCTTTTTTACGGCCCTTGCCAGTACCAATCCGGAACTCTGCGGTCCGCAACACATTCTTGCAAAAAAATAAGACAAGCGCCGGTCAAGTCTTAACTTCACCGGCGTTTGGGGTGTGGAAACCGCAATGAGCGTTATTTCAGCAGGCGGTTGATGATGTCCTTGTATTTCTTCTCGATGACATGGCGTTTTTTCTTGAACGAATTGGTCAGCTCTTCGCCCAGGGTGAATTCCTTGTCGAGAAAATGGATGTTCTGGAGTTTTTCATAGGGCTTGAACCCTTTCTTGGCGTTCAAAAGCTTGTTCATCTCCCCGCGCAGACGGTCGAGAAGCTGCTTGTCGCGCAGGGCTCCTTCGGTCTCTTCCAGAACCTGATTGTATTTTTCCTGCACGAATTCGCGCAGTTTTTCCAGGTCCGGGACGATGAGCGCGCCCAGGCCCTTCTTGTCCTGGCCCACGAGCACCGCGTCCTGCACAAAGGGGAACATGGACAGGGTGGCTTCGATGTTGGTCGGGTCGATGTTCTCGCCGCTGGCCAGGACGATGATTTCCTTGGCCCGCCCAGTGATGACCAGTTCCCCGGTCAGGGTCAGGCGGCCCAGATCGCCAGAGCGCAGGAATCCGTCCGGGGTGAAGGCGGTCGCGTTGGCCTCGTCATTTTTGTAATATCCTTTGAAGACCTGGGCGCCGCGAATCTGAATTTCGCCTTCGATGCCGTTGGGCACAGGCTCTCCCTGTTCGTTGACGATGCGCAGTTCGGTTTCCTGCACGGGCGTGCCGATGGTGCCGAAAATCTCGCAATCGAGACCGCGCGCGGCGATGCCGGGAGAGCATTCGGTCATGCCGTAGGCGTTGATGATGCGGATGCCAACGGCGTCGATCCATTCATCCAGATAGGGGGGCAGGCTGCCTCCCCCGCTGACGGCCCCTTTCAGGCGACCGCCGAATTTTTCCTGCACCAGCACCAGCTTCTTTTTGGCCAGCTGGTTGGGCAGAAAGAGAAATATGTTCGAGGCCAAAGCCCGGACCTTGTCCGCAAAGCGAAATAAAAAAGGCTTTTTCTCGAAAACGGGCAACTGGCCGCGCAGCATGCGCGCATTGCGGCGGTAGGCGGCGGAGACGCGCACCAGCAGGTCGAAGATGCGAGCCTTTTTGGGATCCTTTTTTTTGAGCCCCGTGGTGATCTTGGAGTACAGGGATTCCCAGATGCGCGGCACCGTGGCCACCAGGGTGGGTTTGTAGGTCTCAAGGTCGGAGGCGAAGGTGCGAATGGAGGAGTAGACCAGGCAGCTGCCTTTGGCGATGTGGATCAATTCCGCCGTGCGTTCGAAAATGTGCCAGGTCGGCAGGATGGACACCCAGACGTCCTCGGGCCCCAGATCGATCTTCAGCGGCAGGGTTCGCACGTTGTGCATGATGTTGGAGTGGGTGAGCATGACCCCCTTGGGCGTGCCGGTGGTGCCCGAGGTGTAGATGATGGTCAGGAGGTCGTCGGGGGTGATTTTTTCAGCCAGACCCTTGAACCATTCTATGTCCCGTGGCTCGATGGAGCGGTCTTCGAGCAGCTGTCCATAGGAGGCGGCCTTGTCGAACCAGGAGTGCTTCTCCGCTCCGGCGACGATGAACACCGCCTTGAACTTCAGGCTCTTGATCAGCTCCTGAAGCTCTTTGTAGAGGCTCTCGGTTTCGATGACGAGAAATTCGGAATCGGAATGGTTGACGATGAACTCGATTTCGCTCGGCGGCGTGTCGGTACCGCGCGGCACGCTGACCGCGCCCAGGGCCTGCAGGGCCAGGTCGGTCACGATCCAGGAGTAGCGGTTGTCGGAGAGCAGAAAGACCTTGTCGCCCTTGCGCACCTTGCTGTCCTTGAAGGCCTTGGCCAGGATGAGCACGTCCTCGAAGAATTTTTCGTAGGTGACCCGGAATTCATCCTCTCCCACGCGATAGATGAAGGCGATGTTGGTGCGGTGCTGGTCGCAGCTTTCCAGAAAGGTATGGAAAAATGTGGGTGCAAAGGCCATGTGAAGCGCTCCCCATAGCAAGTGGGTCCGGTCTTTAGAAAACTTCCCCGCGTGCCAGCGGGCCGCGCAGGTGAAGAGGCCTGGGTCGAAGTGATAAGCCCTGAAGAATTTTATCTTATATGACAAGCGCCGTGCCAAATCAAGCTTTGCAATCCGGGGCTTCCAAGCCCGCCCCGAGTCTGCTATCCGCTGCCGATGCAGGATCTTTCCACCCTGTTAATGCTTCGCCAAGCCCCGGAGGGCCGATGATTCTTGACAACACGCCGTATTCTTTTGATCGGGTCGTGCGCATTGCCCTGGCCGCAGGGTTGCTCTGGGGGGTTATAACGACCCTGGGATATTTGAGCGATGTGCTCGTTCCCTTCGCCGTGGCCCTGCTTCTGGCCTATATTCTTAATCCCCTGGTGCATCGTGTGCAGCTCCTCGTGAAGAACAGGGGGCTGGCCATTGGCTTGACCCTGTTTGCCCTTGTCGTCATGGTCGGCGGGCTTTGCTGGGTCGTGGTTCCGCTCATGGGCCGCGAAGTGGCGCACATGGGCCGCCTCATCTCCGATCTGGTCAGCAACTCCAGGCTGGCCGAGCAGGCCGCCAACCGTCTGCCGCCGGATTTGTGGCAGGCCCTGCGGGATTATTTCAACACGCCGGAGGTGCGGGATTTCTTTCGCACCGACAGCTTCATATCCATGGCCCAGGCCGCCTTGCGTCGCGTTCTGCCGGGGCTCATGGGGATCATCAGCGGCACCTACAGCGTGTTCATGGCCTTGGTCCTACCTGCCGTGGTCCTTTTGTATCTCATCTTTTTGCTCATGGATTTTCAGAAGGTGCGAGTGGCCTGGAAGGAAATGATTCCGCCGCAGTACCGCGAGAATGTGGTCTCCTTCGTGGAAGAGTTCGATCTGGCCATGAACCGGTATTTCCGGGGTCAGACAACCATTGCGGGCATCCTCGGAATTTTCTTCGCCATTGGCTTCTCCCTGGTCGGCCTGCCCCTTGGCATCCTGCTCGGCCTTTTTGTCGGCCTGCTCAATCTCGTGCCGTATCTCCAGCTTCTGGGCCTCATACCCGCCGTGGTTCTGGCCGCCATCCACGCCCTGGAAACCGGTCAGTCCTTCTGGGTGGTCATGGGGCTGACCGGTCTTGTTTTCCTGGTGGTGCAGGTCATCCAGGACGCGGTGCTTGTACCGCGCATCCTGGGCAAGGCCATGGGCCTGTCTCCGGCGGTCATGCTTTTGTCCCTTTCGATCTGGGGCAAGCTTCTGGGCATGCTCGGCCTTCTCATCGCCCTGCCCATGACCTGTCTGGTGCTGGCCTATTACCGCCGTCTGGTCCTGACTCCGGCCCTTTCGTCTGCCGCTGCCGAAGGGGAGGGCGGATCATGAGCAGGTCTTTGGCGACCGTTTTGTGATGCTCTACGCCATCGGGTTTGTCGTTCTCATTGCCCTTGTCGCCGGGCCAGGGCTTTGGGCCAGGCAGGTTCTGGAGCGATACGGGCGGGACGAATACTTTTCCGGAACCGGCATCGATCTGGCCCGAATTCTGGTGCGCGATCTCAATTTGACGGGCGTTGGCGTGGAGACGACGGAGCTTGGTGACCATTACGACCCCAGGGACAAGGTGGTGCGCCTCAACCCTTCAAGCACCGGCAAGCGTTCCCTGACCGCCGTGGTCGTGGCCGCCCACGAAGTCGGGCACGCCTTGCAGGATCAGTCCGGGGACGGACTGCTGCGCTTTCGCACCAATCTGGTCACATTCGGAATCTGGGCCGAGCGCATCGGGGCGGCGGGGATCATGGTCGCGCCGCTTCTGGGCGCTGCCCTGCAGGTGCCCGTGGTCGGTCGCCTGCTGCTGGTCGGGGCGGTACTCGTGCTCGGTATTCCGGTGCTCGTTCATCTGGTGACCCTGCCCGTTGAGATCGACGCGAGCTTTAATCGCGCCCTGCCGCTGCTCAAAACCGGAAAATACATTCCGGCCGAGGATGAAGCCCCGGCGCGGCGGATCTTGACGGCCTGCGCCCTGACCTACCTGGCCCAGGCCCTGGCCAGCATGTTCAACATTCTGCGCTGGGTCCGGCTTTTCCGGCGTTAGCAGACCGCTGAAAAAACGGCGATCTGCTGCGTCAGCGGAAAAATCCAGACCGCTTATCTGTCAAATACACTGCGCGTCCTGAATTTTTCCGCTTCCTTGCATCTCACCATTTTTTCAGCGGTCTGTGATGCGGTCTGCGATATTGAATTTTCAAGCAGTCAGCCAGAATAATGAAATAAGCGCGGGGTGTGGCGGTTGTCCCGGCCAGGGACCGGCGACTGTTTGACTGAGCCAGGCATCGTTTGTTGAATCGTCGCAGACCACTTGAAAATCGGTGCGTGTCCGGCAGGGGCGGCGATTCAACTTTTACGAGGCCGGCGAAGGAGTTTCGGCGGTTCCTGGCCGGGACAACCGTCGCGCACCGCTTTCACCAGATTCCTTTCTGGACAATCCGGGTGATTCTTCCTAGTAGTCGGGCGTTCGAACAACCAACCAGTTTCCCCCTATCCATGGCACTCATCAGCGCAAGCAACATTTCCCTGTCGTTTTCCGGCCCTCTTCTGCTCGACAACATCAATCTGCAGATCCACGCCGGTGAACGCATCTGCCTGCTCGGCCGCAACGGCGAGGGCAAGTCCACGCTCATGCGCATCCTCTCGCGCGAACTTTCTCCGGATTCCGGAGAAATCGGGCACGATAAGGGCCTCAGCGTGGCCTCCTTGCCGCAGGAGGTTCCGGCGGACATGACCGGTTCGGTCTACGACGTTGTGGCTTCGGGCGCGGGCGAGGCAGGGCTGTGCCTGGCGGCCCTGCGCCGCGAGACGCATGGCGACGCCTGCGTCGATCCGGAGCTGCTTGCCCGGGCGCACCGCATGCTCGACGAGCAGGCAGGGTGGAGTCTGACCCGCAAGATCGACACGGTGATCACCCACCTGGGCCTGGACCCGGAGTCTGCGTTCGCTGCCCTGTCCGGCGGAGTGAAGCGCAAGACCTTGCTGGCCCGTGCCCTGGCTGGGGAGCCGGATGTCCTTTTTCTGGACGAGCCGACCAACCACCTCGACGTGGAAGCCATCCGCTGGCTGGAGGAGTTTCTCGTCAAGCAGCCACGCACTCTTTTCTTCGTCACTCATGACCGCATGTTCCTGCGCCACGTGGCCAACCGTATCCTTGAACTGGACCGGGGCGTCCTGGTGGACTGGGCCTGCGACTACGACACCTTCTTGAAGCGCAAGGAGGACGTGCTGGCCACGGAGGAAACCCTGTGGCGCAAGTTCGACCAGAAGCTTAAAGAAGAGGAAATCTGGATCAGGAAGGGCATCAAGGCCCGCCGCACCAGGAACGAGGGGCGGGTGCGCGCCTTGAAGGCCCTGCGCGCCGAGCGCAGGCAGCGTCGGGAACGCACGGGCGCGGTGTCCATGCAGGTCCAGGAGGCCAGCAAGTCCGGCAAGCTGGTCCTCGAAGTGACGAACATTTCCTATGCCTGGGGCGAGAATCCCGTCATCAGCGATTTTTCGGCCAACATCATGCGCGGCGACAAGATCGGCATCGTCGGTCCCAACGGGGCGGGCAAGACCACGCTTTTGAAGTTGCTGCTCGGTGATCT
>Ga0265295_1007979_pt1 | contig 11924 bp, 10 predicted proteins | sample Munlansysbiofilm_FD_192503 | JGI IMG/M metagenome (GOLD analysis project Ga0265295, IMG submission 192503) | Leachate microbial communities from a municipal landfill in Southern Ontario, Canada - Methane capture system biofilm | ecosystem: Engineered > Solid waste > Landfill > Unclassified ... | reverse complement strand
TATCGGCACCCCACGCTGCAGGCTCCTTAAGAACGGTAAGTGCAAGGAGGTCAGTTACAGCTGTAACAAGAATACCCTTTGAGTGAGCGTTTGTGCAGAATTCTGTATAGTCGCAAACCTCTCCGTTACCGGCAGGATACTGGAGCACCGCTCCAAAGAACATATCATCAAATTTTACTGAGTTGAACCTGCCAAGTACAACCTCTATTCCAAGAACCTCTGCGCGGGTTTCTATAACTGCCAACACGTGAGGAAATATGTTTTCATCTACAAAAACCTTGTTCTTTCCAGCTTTAACTGCGTCGCGAGAGCGAAGTTCGAACATCATTCTAACTGCCTCTCCTGCTGCTGTAGCATCGTCAAGCATAGAACTATTTGCCATTTTAAAACCAGTAAGATCAGAAACCATTGTCTGAAAGTTCAGTAGCCCCTCTAAACGTCCTTGTGATATTTCTGCTTGATAAGGAGTGTACGAAGTGTACCAACTAGGATTTTCAAATATATTTCTGATAACAACAGGTAATGAGGCTGTTCCGTAAAAACCCTGACCTATCATAGAGCGAAAGCTCTTATTTTTTAAGGCCATTGCCTTCATCTTAATAAGATATTCGTGCTCTGAAAGAGCTTTGTCAAGCTCAAGAGGCTTGTCTAGCAAAATATCTGATGGAACAGTTTGTTTAACAAGTTCATCCAGGCTTGAAACTCCCAAAACGGCAAGCATCTCAGACTCATCTTGCGTTCTAGGTCCATTGTGTCTGTCAACGAATGAAAGTGACATATTATACTATTTATTAGATTATTAATACCAGGGTTATCTCGCAAATTTATACATTATTTTCTGAACTTTGCGAATTAAAATATTTTCATAATTTTGCGTGAACTAAAACTAAAATCTATGAGTTTATTAAGTAGAAAAATCTCTGAGCTGCAGGACAGGAGAGAAAAGGCTGTGCAGGGCGGTGGCGAATCTGCTATTGCAAAGCAGATTGCTATGGGGAAGCTTCCGGCGCGTGAGAGAATCAACCAACTCTTAGACCCAGGATCTTTCTTTGAATATGACCTCTTTATTGAGCATGAAGCTCGTGAATTTGGTATGGAGGGTAAGAATCTGGCCGGGGATGGAGTAGTTATTGGTACAGGCACAATAAACGGGAAATCTATTGCAATTTATGCACAAGACTTTACTGTTGCAGGTGGATCGCTTGGATCAATGCACGCAAGAAAAATTGCGAAAATTATGGACTACGCCTTGAGAATGAGAATTCCTCTTATTGGAATAAACGACTCGGGTGGAGCCAGAATTCAGGAGGGTGTTAACTCTCTTGCCGGATATGGAGAGATCTTCTTCAGAAATACACTTGCCAGCGGTGTAATTCCTCAGCTCTCTGTTATTTTAGGTCCTTGCGCAGGGGGAGCCGTTTATTCACCGGCGCTAACTGACTTTGTCTTTGTGGTGGACAAAATTTCAAAGATGTTTATAACCGGGCCGGAGGTAATTAAATCTGTTCTTGGAGAGGAGATTGATATGGAGTCACTGGGTGGAGCAAGGGTACACAGTGAAATAACCGGTAATGCTCACTTTTTTGCAAATAGTGAAGCAGAGTGCTTTACTCAAATAAAAACACTGCTGGAATATATTCCTTCGTGTAACGAGTGTAAGGCCGAGAGCATAAAGCCAACAGAGCCTTTAAAGAAGTTCAAAATTGAAAAAATTGTTCCGGTTGACCCTACCAAACCTTATGATGTAAGAGATGTTATTAAGGCAATAACAGATTCGTCTCAATTCTTTGAGGTTCAGGAGATGTGGGCTGGAAACATTGTAGTGGGTTTTGGAAGAATTGACGGAAGGACAGTAGGATTTGTGGCAAATCAGCCTCTTGTTCTTGCTGGTGTTCTTGATTGCGATTCTTCAGACAAAGCTGCCAGATTTATTAGATTCTGTGATGCATTTGAAATTCCAATCGTAACGCTAGAAGATATGCCGGGTTATTTGCCGGGTGTAGATCAGGAGCACGCAGGGGTAATTCGCCACGGAGCAAAACTGCTATATGCTTACAGTGAAGCAACTGTTCCAAAAATCACTGTTATTCTTAGAAAAGCATATGGCGGTGGATATATTGCAATGAACTCAAGGCATTTAAGAGCAGATTTTGTTTTTGCTTGGCCACTTGCAGAGATTGCTGTTATGGGTCCTGAGGGTGCAGCAAATATTATTTTCCGTAAGGAGATAATGGAGGCCGAGGATCCTGAAGCTATGAGAAAACAGAAGGTTGAGGAGTATAAAAAGAAATTTGCGAATCCGTATGTTGCAGCTGCAAAGGGTTATATTGATTCTGTAATTGACCCAACGGAGACAAGAAACTACCTCAAGCATGCATTAAGTGTTTCTGACAATAAGGTTGTTAAAAGACCTTCTAAGAAGCACGGAATTCCACCATTTTAATATGAAGAAAACAAAAAAAATCACTGAAGAGAAGGATGTTATGGAAACTCTTCAAATCTTCCCAAATGCGAGGAGATACAAGACCAACCTAACTAAAAAATATAAAAACAGAAAGCAGTGGAAGAGACCGGATCTTCAGGAGATTCACTCTATGATTCCTGGTGTTGTAACATCATTTTCTGTTGAGTTGGGGAGTCACGTGAATAAAGGGGATGAGATTATGATATATGAGGCAATGAAGATGCAAAATATCATAAGAGCACCTTTTGACGGAACAATTGAAAAGATTTTTGTAAAACCAGGTGAAAAGGTTCCTAAAGGAGTTGTAATGATTTACCTTAAATCTGATGTAGAATTTGTTTATGAAGATGTGGACGTAGATCTTAGCGCCATCGTTCCAGATCCAGTCGTATAAAAATAAATAGGAATATTGTAAATGCCCATAATGAGGAGCCCCCGTAGCTAATAAACGGCAACGGAATCCCTATTACGGGCATTATTCCTATAGTCATCCCAATATTTATGAAAAAGTGAAGGAATAAGACCGAAGCCAGCGAGTAACCATATATCCTGGAGAATGTATCTTTTTGTTTTTCGGCCAATGTAAGTATACGAATTATCAGGAAAATAAATAATCCGATAAGTCCGACAGATCCTATAAATCCCCACTCCTCTCCAATTGTGCAAAATATAAAATCTGTACTCTGTTCCGGTACAAAATTGAATTTAGTTTGCGTCCCCTTTAGGAATCCCTTGCCTACGATACCGCCAGATCCAATGGCAATTTTTGATTGATGAACATTATATCCGGCACCCTGCAGATCTTCTGTTACTCCCAACAGATTTTCTATTCTGGCTCTCTGATGATCCTGCAGAACCTCCTCAAAGAAAAACTGTACGGAGAAAATTAACAATAGAGCTGCAATAAATGAGATTAATATATATCTGAGATATAGAGATCTCTCTTTAATGGTCTTGAATAAGTAGTAGATGAAAAATGGAGAAATTGCAATTGCCAGCCACTCAACATTATTTAATCCGGAAGCGAATGAGAGTAACTTAACCTCTCCCAATAATGGAGAGAATATAAGTATAGGAAGAGAGATTGCAAGCGTTAAAACTCCTTGTATGAATCTCCTTGAAAAAAGGGCCGCCGCAATAACAGAAAGAGCAAAAAGCACAATTATTGAAACAAAAGGAGAGAAAGCCAAGGTTAGTACAAATAGGGATATTGCAAGTATCCCAAACATCAATATCCACCCACTCAACCCCTCTCTGTAAAGAACAAAAATAAAACTTGCAAAAACCAAAGCAGAGCCTGTCTCCTTCTCCATTATTATTAGAGCCATTGGGACAAGAATTGTTAGTCCAACTTTAAGAAGTGATGAAAACTGTTTAAGTTTAAAATTGTATGCACTCATCATTGTTGCGAGGGCAAGAGATGTTGTAATTTTTGCGAGTTCAGCCGGTTGAAACCTAAATGGACCAATCATAAACCAAGATTTTGATCCATTTACCTCAACCCCAACAAATATTACGGCAAAGAGTAGTAACAAACTTAAGAAATAGAGAGCCCAGGCAGTTACATTATACAACTTGGGGTTGACAACAAATAGAATGAGGATTGCAATTACCATTGATGTCACAATCCAGATAAATTGCATACCATATCTCTGTGACAAATCCAGTATATGAGCGTGTTCCTCGTCGTAAACAGATGCAAAGACAGATATCCATCCAATTAGAACTAAAACCAGATATGTAATTATAAGTGGCCAGTCTAGTTTTTTGTATAGATTGAAAGCTCTCTTCATTTTCTGATATTCTGAATGAGGTTTGAATTTACGATGCGCTCTTCAAGCTCTTTTCTTCCAACACTCCCTTTAAGATACTTTTCAATAAGGAGAGAAGCTACAGGTGCTGCCCACGTCGCTCCAAACCCTGCATTTTCTATGTAGGCTGCAACGGCAATTTTGGGATTATCCTTTGGGGCAAAACATATAAAAACAGAGTGGTCTTTTCCGTGTGGATTTTCTGCTGTCCCGGTCTTCCCGCAGATATCAAGTCCTGGTACAGCAACTCTCCAGGCAGTTGCACCTGAGCCTGGAGGTGCATTAACTGCAAGGTACATTCCTTCGATTATTTTTTTAAAATTGGATGTGTCTACCATTGTGTAGTGCCTCTCAGAAAAGCTTTGATTTAATATTGTATCCTCAGCATTTTTAATAATATGAGGTGTGTGGTAGTATCCTCTGTTTGCAATTGTTGCGGCAAGATTAGCCAGATGAAGAGGCGTTGTTCCAAGCTCTCCCTGACCAATAGATAGAGATATTATTGATAGTGATTTCCACCTATCTTTGCCGTGAATCTTGTCATAACCCTCTGTTGAGGGGAGTACTCCTCCCTGCTCTCCCGGAAGATCACTTCCCAGTTTTAAGCCAAAGCCGAAACTTTTTACATACTCTCTCCATTTTTCAAAGGCAGATGTAACATTTGGGTAAGCTGGGTTGTCAATTATCAGCCGGAATGCATTGGCATAGTATGCATTACAAGACATCATAATTGAGGTTGTAAGATTGGTTGGGGAGGGGTGTGCGTGACAGGCAATTCCTCTTCCTACTTTGTATCCCATATTGCAAGGGTATGTAGTTGCAGTATCAATAACACCCTCTTGCAGAGCAATAAGGCCATTGACAAGTTTGAACACAGAACCAGGAGGATAGGGTGACATAACAGCCCTGTTAAACATCGGTTTTAGGGGGTCATTTACAATTTCATTGTAATATTTGTTGATAGATGCAAGTTTTGATACTTCAAGACCTGGGCTGGAGACTAAAGTAAGAATCTCTCCGGTAGATGGTTCAATTGCCACAACGCTTCCCACTTTGTTTTGCATAAGCATCTCAACATACTGTTGTAGCTCTGCATCAATAGATGCAACAATATTTTTTCCCGGTACTGCATCTTTATCGTATTCACCCTCGGAAAAACTTGATTTTACTTTGTTATGCACATCTCTTAGAAAGATGTTGTAGCCCTTCTCTCCTTTAAGGATTCCTTCGTACGAAAGCTCAATCCCTGTTCTTCCAATATAATCACCTCTTCTGTACTCAGGATTTTTTCTTAAGAAGGTAGAATCGGCCTCAGATATGTAACCAAGAAGATTTCCACAGGCGTTGTAGGGATAATCCCTTATAGTTCTAGGAATTGCGCTAAATCCATTAAATTTATATGCCTTCTCCAGAAATACTGAATATTGCTCAGGGGAGACCTGCTTTACAAACGGGAGAGACTGGTATCCAATTCTTCGTCTGTTTTTTCTGTAATCTGCAAGAGTTTTTCTTACATCTTCGATATTAAGATCAAAAATTGAACAAAGGTCTGCTGTGTCTAAATCCTTAATTTCGTAAGGAGTAATCATAATATCATATGCAGTTTGATTTCCAACCAGAATATTCCCGTTTCTATCGAAAATTATCCCTCTTGCCGGATATCTGACATCATACCTGAAGGCGTTGTTACTGGCTGTGATCTTATACTGTTCGTCAAGTATCTGAAGGTTGAAAAGCTGCAAAACCATAACAATGGCTACAATCAGCAGCCCTATTATCAGAAGGTTTTTTTTGCTTTTTAAATCAACAGCCATAACTATCCTCAATTATCTCCAGTTCTTGTAAAAGATCCCAAATTCAATCAGCATCAGAAGTGTCAGGTTAACTGCATAGCTTATTAATAAACGGGATATATTTCCTGAAAAGTATACAAAAGAGAGACTCTCAGCAAACACATATGCTAAATGATGTATTGCAAGTAAGAGGGCTGAATATGCAAAGAATCTTCCAAATCCCATTTCAAACATACCCGGTCTTATTTGGCTGTCTAACTCTCCCTTTCTAATAAGAAGTGCTTGGACGGGCTGCCTCAGAAATGCCATCAGAACAGCAGAGGCCGAATTTATCCCTGCCATCCCATTGTACAAAAGATCTGTTCCGGCTCCTATTGCAAATGCCCACAGTAAAATTGAGAGAGAGGAGATTCCTACAGGAAGGGTAAGAATAAAGAGGGGATATAGTACAATAAAAACCATCGGACCAAAGTCAATGAAATTGGAAACCAACAGCTGTGCTATTAGGAAGCTGAAAAAGATGATTGTGTTATTTACTCCCTGTTTCATCATTTATTATAAGGTTGTCTAACTCCTCCTTGTCTCTGTTTTTTACAACCCTGACATATTTAAGAGTTCTAAAATTCTGGAAAAGATTTACCTCAATCTCTTTATGAGTTCCTCTTACAATTTTAGATTTTCCGGCCGTACCAATGGGTATTTCGGGCGGGAAAATTGTAGAATATCCACTTGTGTAAATAGTGTCTCCTATAGAGATATTAATATGTTGAGGAATATCAGCCAGGATGGCCTTACTTGCGCTTTTCCCGTCCCAGAAGAGGGGACCGAAAGCACCACTTTTTCCAATTCTGGCGCTTATACTCTGGTTAACGTTAAGGAGAGATATTACATATGAATATTTTTCAGATACCCTGCTCACTACACCTGCAACTCCTAAAGGGGAGACAACCCCCATATCCTCTTTAACACCATCTCTTCTTCCCTTATCTATGATAATGAAGTTCTGTTTGTTGTTTGTACTGTTTGCAACAATTGAAGCTGGTATATAGTTGTACTTTACCTCTGCTGAGTCTTTACAAATGTCAGAGGCTCTGTATCTCTCAAGTTCGGCAAGAAGAGTCCCATTTTCAGCAGAGAGGTCAGCATTGACCTCTCTAAGATTGAAATAGTATTTTATATCTGATCCTGCTTGTGCAAGAGCTCCTCTTACGCTCATATAAGCTCCGTTAATCTTCAGTTGCTGAACAAACGAACTCTCCGATATCATTATCAGAGAGATTGTTTCAAGAACAATGAAGAGCAACAGAGATACAAGCCATCTAAAGCGGGGAGATCTCTTGGTTGTCATATTTTATTTATCTTATAAGATATGGTAGCTTATCACAGTTCTTAAGCGCAATGCTTGTACCTCTTGCCACGGCGTGAAGAGGATCATCTGAAACATGAAACTTAATATTGATTTTATCTGTAAGCCTCTTGTCCAAACCTCTCAGCAGAGCACCGCCTCCTGTAAGGAAGATTCCCTTTTGTACGATATCTGCATAAAGTTCAGGAGGGGTCTGCTCTAGAACAGATATAACGGCAGCCTCTATCTTTGCAACGGATTTGTCAATACAGTGAGCTATCTCCTGACTTGTAACGCTCACCTCTACAGGGTGTGCTGTCATAAGGTTAGGACCCCTTACAACATATGGCTCAGGATAGACATCTAGTTCACTTAAAGCTGCTCCCACTCTTAATTTTATATCTTCAGCAGTTAGTTCACCTATTTTAATATTGTGCTGCTGACGCATATATTGCTGGATCTCATTGGTGAATACATCGCCTGCAACCCTGATACTCTGGTTAAAAACAATACCTCCAAGTGAAATTACAGCTATCTCTGTTGTTCCTCCTCCAATATCAACTACCATATTTCCGGAAGGGGCCTCAACATCTAATCCAATACCAATTGCTGCAGCCATTGGTTCGTATATCAAATATACATCTCTGCCACCTGCGTGTTCAGATGAGTCACGGACCGCTCTAATCTCCACTTCGGTGCTGCCTGATGGAATACAAACGACCATCCTGAGGCTTGGGGTGAAAAAGCTGTTCCTGTAGTTTATCATCTTTATAAAGCCTCTTATCATTGCTTCTGCAGCGTTGAAGTCTGCTATAACCCCATCTCTTAGTGGCCTTATTGTTTTTATGTTTGCGTGGGTCTTCCCGTGCATCATCCTTGCCTTCTGACCAAAAGCAATGGGCTTGCCGGTGTTTTGGTCTATTGCAACAATTGAGGGTTCGTCAACAACAACCTTATCATTCATAAGGATTATTGTGTTTGCTGTACCCAAATCTATTGCCAGCTCTTGTGTTAAAAATGAGAATGCCATATTTAATATCTTTTATCTTGTCAATGTTTAAAATGCCTAACCCCTGTAAATACCATAGATATGTTATGATTGTTACAGTAATTTGTGCTCTCCTGGTCTCTTACGGAACCTCCAGGTTGGATTACAGCCTTAATACCTGCTTTGTCTGCAATCTCTACGCAATCCGGGAATGGGAAGAATGCATCTGAGGCCATAACGGCTCCCTCCAGGCTAAATCCAAAGCTCTCGGCCTTTGTAATTGCTTGTTTGAGAGCATCAACCCTAGAAGTTTGTCCTATTCCTGATGCTAGAAGTGTCTCCCCTTTAGCCAATACAATTGCATTTGATTTTGAGTGTTTAACAAGCTTATTTGCAAAAGTCAGGTCACTCATTTGCTTATTGTCAGGAGCTGTATGTGTTGCCACTTTGTGTTCAGAAGCCTCTTCTACCGCTGTGTCTCGATCCTGAACAAGAACACCTCCCAGCAGAGATCTGAATTTATCGGAACTTCTTAAATCTCTTCTGTTTATAAGGATAATTCTGTTCTTTTTCTCTTTTAGAATGGTAAGAGCATCGTCTGTATATGAAGGGGCTATTACAACCTCAAAGAAAATTTTATTCATCCCCTCAGCAGCAGCTCTGTCAATCTCTCTGTTTGAGATAATTATTCCTCCAAACGCAGAAACAGGGTCGCAGGCAAGAGCTGCATCCCAGGCCTCTGAGACACTCTCTCTTGATGCGCAGCCGCAAGCATTGTTGTGTTTGAGAACAGCTACTGTAGTCTTCTCAAAATCCCCAATAAGTTCTATTGCTGCCTCTATGTCTAATAGGTTGTTGTAAGAGATCTCTTTTCCCCAAATTTGTTCGGGTAGTGAGTCCTCCTCGCCATAAAAAAGTGCTCCCTGGTGGGGGTTCTCTCCATATCTGAGTCTTTTTGAGCCCGAACGGCTTTCGCGGAAGCTCTCAATCCCCTCCTCTCTGTTAAAGTAGCTGAAAATAGCGGTGTCATATCCGGAGCTTGTTTCAAAGGCATATGCTGCAAATTTTCGTCTCTCTTCAATTGTTGTACTTGCTCCTTTTGATAGAATATCCTGAAGGGCAGGGTAATGATTCATAGATGGAACAATAAGAACATCTTTATAATTTTTAGCGGCTGCTCTGATAAGAGAGATGCCACCAATATCAATTTTCTCTACTATCTCTTCGTGAGGAGAGTTAGATGCAACATATTTTTCAAAGGGATAGAGATCTACAATAACCAGGTCTATTGCCGGAATCTGGTACTCTTCAATTTGTTCGGTATCACTATTTAGCTCCCTTCTGTGAAGTATGCCTCCAAAAACCTTGGGGTGAAGCGTTTTAACCCTTCCGCCAAGAATTGAGGGGTAACCGGTAACCTCTTCAACCGCCCTAACAGGGAGTCCAAGAGATTGTATATAATCGTAGGTTCCTCCGGTGGATAGAAGTTCTGCTCCAAGCTCCACCAGTCTTTTTGCTATTTTGTCAATGCCATCTTTGTGATAAACAGAGATAAGTGCTCTTTTGATTTCTCTTTGTTCCATACTTGTTAAATAGATACAAAAATAGGAAAAAAAGGGCAATAAATATGTAATTTTGCGTTTATAAACAAAGAGATATGATGGAGAGAAAAAGATACGCTATAATTGTAGCCGGAGGATCGGGGTCAAGGATGGGGGGAGATGTAGCAAAACAGTTTATGATGTTAGGTGATAGGCCCATACTGCTTCATACTATTGAAAATTTCTTCAAGCTCGCAAAAAGGCCGGAGCTTATTGTTGTAGTTCCTCATACTCTAAGGGATCAATGGAAATCTATATGCAAAGAGTATAAATTTACAATAAGCCATATCCTGGTCTCCGGTGGTATAACGAGATTTCACTCTGTTAAAAATGCTCTGAAGTATGTTAATCCAGGAGCATTGGTAGCTGTTCACGATGGTGTAAGACCATTTGCCTCTACCCAGTTTATTGATTCATTATATGATGAGGCGGAGGAGTCCGGGGCAGTTATCCCCGTCCTAAAGGTCACCGACTCTCTCAGAATAGTTGACGGGATTAACAGTAAGCCTGTTAACAGAGATGATTATGTTGCAGTGCAAACCCCTCAGGTTTTTTGGTCTGAATACCTCTTAAATGGTTATGAACAGGCATACTCACCTGAATTTACTGATGACGCTGCTGTTGTTGAGAGTACCGGGGTAAAAATAAAATTTGCCGTGGGGTTGACGGCAAATATAAAAATTACTAAACCAGAAGATATGCTACTCGCTTCAGCTTATCTTACTTCTTTTTAAGAGAACTGCCCTTTTGTGGGAAGTCCTTTACCCATACCTGTCTTTCGATAGCTTGATCAAGAGAGATAAATGTCTCGGTCTGTTCTACGGAAGGGATGTTTTGGATAGTGTTAATCAAAATCTCCATTAGGTGATCGTGATTCTGGCAGTAAATCTTAAGCATAAGAGCGTGTTTGCCTGTAACAAAGTGACACTCCACTACTTCTGAGATGTTTTTGAGAGCCTCTATCACTTGTGGATAGTGGTTTGCCTGTGCCAGACTAACGCCGACAAATGCGCAGACATTTAACCCAAGAGTTTGGGGCTTAACTAAAAGCCTTGAACCTGTAATAATTCCCAGGTTCTCCATCTTTTTTACCCTCTGGTGTATTGCTGCTCCTGAAACGCCGCACTCTCTGGCTATCTCAAGAAAAGGCATCCTTGCATTTTTTACAAGAAATGAGAGAATTTTCTGATCGATTTGATCAATCTGATATTTAGGCATATAAATTAAATTTGTTATCTAAACATACAAATATAATAATAAATTATAATTAAGATGGATTAATTTTTTGATAAAAGAACAACCATCTTAAAGGGATTTCTCCCGAATATGCCGTTAAATAATCAGAATATGAGCAGGCAATGAATTGATTTATATTGTTTTTCACATCCGGAACAACCATCCACCATCTTCCGGTAGTTGTGCTTGAAATAAAAACAAGTTCTTGCCCTTCCTGCCCCATACTTACAATTTTCTTGTTAAACATATCCTCAGGAACTGTTACTCCCGGATCTTCTGAAATGCTTGCTGCCATTGCCTCGAACAGGTGCCAGAGTACCTCTGCTGTCAATTGGGTGCTGGTAGTGTTATACTTACTTTTTGAAACATACCCGTACAGAAAGAGTGATTTGAATCTCTGTCCCATACCTATATATCTGGCTAACTGACACATCTCCTCTCCGTAAAGGCCGTTTGGTAGATGGGAAATATTATCTGGAAAATCGGCCTCCCTTACACTTTTCATATCAAGAAAAAAGTGAGTAGAGTTCCTTATTAAAGGTTCAGCATTGTTAATTCCGCCCCGTAAAGTACCAAGCCTCATCTCTTCAAAGAATCTCTCCCTGAGTCTTTTAAGCTTTGAGGGGTTGAAACGGTATAATTGATATCCTACCAGTGAGAAGGAGTCTGCATTATTATCAGAGAGT
>Ga0265295_1007976_pt1 | contig 11928 bp, 13 predicted proteins | sample Munlansysbiofilm_FD_192503 | JGI IMG/M metagenome (GOLD analysis project Ga0265295, IMG submission 192503) | Leachate microbial communities from a municipal landfill in Southern Ontario, Canada - Methane capture system biofilm | ecosystem: Engineered > Solid waste > Landfill > Unclassified ... | reverse complement strand
CCATGGGGCTGCTTGGCACCTGGCGGGTGCTGGGCAAGAAAGCCTCGCCCTTTTTGCGCAACGAATAACGCCCTGCCGGATCAAAACCCGGCAGGGCGATAGGCGCGGAATGTTTTTATCCCGTCAAAGCCTTGGCCTGGGCGCACGGCGAGCCTGCGGCCCGTCCGGCGCGTCTATTCGTTGCTTCGTTCGTACAGCGTCTGTCCTATGCGCTTTATGTGCTCACGCAGGTCCGAGTGGCCCAGATCGGCCAGAAGGGACAGGTCGATCATCCAGGGCAGGAGCAGGTCGTCCAGATCGCTCATGATGCCCAGCAGATGGTTGTGGGTCAGGTTGTCGCCGACCAGGGCCAGGTCGATGTCCGAGCCCGGTTTGAAGGTACCCATGGCGCGGGACCCGTAGAGAATCGCCTTTTCCACCTCGGGGTAAAGGGCCAGAACGCCCTGGATTTCCCGGATGGCTTCTTGGGACAGCCCGAAACGCATCAGTCGGTCTCCTCGTTCATGGCAGCCTTGAGCCTGGATTTCAGAGCCTGGAAAGCGGGATAGTAGCGTGTCAACACGTTGCCCGCGATACGGTTGGCCACATCCAGATGGTAGGTATGTGAACTCAAGTTACGGTCTTTGATCATATCCATCCAAGTCTGGCCATCTTCGACCAGTTCATTCTTGAAGGCCGTACGTGTGGCATCGCGCGAACCGATAAGCCCGGAGATTCCCTTGTGTTCAAGAAAGTCTTTGAGGGTGTTCCAGGCCAGTTCATGGGTGAACTCAAACTCCTGGATCAGGCCTTGCTGTTCCAGATCGCTTAAAGGGCGCTGACTGGCGAGACGCACCGCCTCTTCCAGAGTATCAAGCGCACGGACAAAATTGTCGAAGCGCTGTTTCCAGCGGATGTCAGGATTCATGTATTTTCCCCGTTCCATGAAATGCGATTGCTCAAGTTCTTTCGTGTAGGGTTCGCGATACATTACATGATCTTGCGACAAAACGGGGAAAAAGGAAACAGGCCGCGAGCGGGGATTTTCTTGGGTGTCTGGTGTTTGGGGAGATATGCATGCTTGCAACGAATTGAAGGAGTAGATTTTTCAGGATCAGGACGACTTTCCTGCAAGTTGCTCAAAACGCATTGAAATTTATGACGATGCATTATTTATCATTTCCAATAGAAGTTTTTCGGCAATATTTATTTCTCTCGCACGTCCGATACGGATGGCGTCCAACAAGCTGAATGCCGCATAAAGCTTATTGTCGCGGATAGCTGTATCCGGGACGGATTTATACAAGGGTGATAACTCCAGGCCTCGATATTCACCTTCAGGATGAGGCCAGACGTAAATTTCAGAATCATCATTCAATGCAAAATGGTCACGCAGGACAGGAGACGCAAATGCTGTTGGTATTCCTCTTATGAGCGATCCTATGGTAGGGGAATAGGCGTATTTGACTCCGTGAATGAGGAATTCTTCAAGAGCCTTGCGGTGTGGTCTATTCAATTGCTTGGAAAAGAGGCGAGCTTGCGTTGCTCGTTTGATTCCTGCGTGAATCTCTGAAGCACTCATGGAGAGTTCATAGGCCAATTGCGTGTATGACCATGTGCGCCCACTTTCGATGGCCAACTTGATGAGGACGACGATGTCTTGTGGTTTTAGCATAGTGGCTATTTCTTATTCGCGAATCGCGAATAATGCAAGATGAATCACGCTATGGGGTTATGACCTTTGAGTACGAACTCGGCCACACAAATCATGAGGACATTGATCATTCAATAGTGGCTTTTGTCGTTTCGCGCGCTATGGTCATCGCTCCCGGCCCAGCCCGGCCAGGTTGGCGCAGCGTGCCCTGTAGGCCGGGTCGGCGTCGAAGCGTTGCCAGGCCTCGGGGGCCACGGTGGTGTTGTTGGCGGCGAGTTCGATGGGCCGGACATGTTCCGGCACGAGCCGGTAGAGGCCCTTGCGAGAATCCACCAGCCTGCCGTTCCAAGCTGGCAGGATATGAAGGTCCAGGCGATTCAGGGGCGCGGTGTCGAATTCAAGCCCGCACTCGGTCGCCCGTTCCATCATCCAGGTCAGGGCGATGTCCGAAAGGCCCGTGTCCCGGTAGCCGCCGCCAATGTTTGCGTGCACGCCCGCGAACCAGACCTGCTCCAGGCGCTGACAACAGACTCCGTCCTGTTTTCGCCACACGCAGGGTTCGAAGGCCCGGCGGCGTTCGTCGATGGCCAGGGCCTGAAAGGCGTTGTCCACGCGGCTGCTCAGGTCCACGTCGTGGAATTCGACATTAAGAAACTTGTTGACGATGTCGAAGTTCCGGGACGGAATGCCCAGCGCCCCCACCGTGTCCCAGACGCCGATGCAATGCACGCGGACCTCGCGCGAATACGTGCGCCGGAAGAGTTCGGACTCAATGGCACGTGGATGCGCCTCTTTGTCGCGGCGGCGGTAGAGGCGGTAGGCATCGTCAAGCTTTGAAAGGTTGTCCGTGCGCAGGAGGCCGGAGTTGCGCAGCAGTCCGCCCAGGCTGCGCACCGTGTAGGCCCCGCGACTGAAGCCGAACAGGAAGATGTCGTCGCCGTCCTCGTGCTGTTCCATGAGAAAACGGTAGGCCTCCAGAATGTTCCTCGATATCCCCACCCCGGAAATCCCGCCCCGTATTCTGTCATACCACTGCGTGCCCACGCCGGAATCGTAATAGAGCAGCTGACGCCTGCCGTCCCCGGCAAAGGGGGCCACGCATATGGCAAGTTTGGCCACGTTGCTCGGCGAAATCACCCCTTCATCCTTCTGGTCCGGAGTGTTCCAGGTGCCGTCGCAGCAGATGACGATGCGTTTGGACATGTTGCCTCCCTAGCAGCCCGCCCCAAAATGGCAATCTGCTGCGTCAGAGAAAAAATCCAGACCGCTTATGTATACGTAATACACTGCGCGCACTGGATTTTTTCGCTTCCTTGCATCTCACCATTTTTGAACAGGCTGCAAATTTTGAATTTTTCAACAGTCAGCTAGGGTTTGGCCGGTATCGGGCGCGTTTGCGAATCACCCTGCCATGCATACGTCCCGGTTGTGAAGGACAATCGCCTGTTTTTTTCTTGGATGTGTACGGGATTCATGAGGGTCGGGAAATGCGGCTGCGACATGAATTCTCATGGATAAGAAGTGATGGAAAGTACGTACCATGACCAAGGATGGGTACGACAAAATGATGAAGATTGGCCAAGGGGCGAAGAAAAATTGGGTATCTTTATTTATACGTAGGATGGCATACATAAGTATGTATGACAGCGTAAAATTAAGTTGCTTACGTTTTTTTGGTGTTGTATGGGCAACAAGATTTTATGATCATTGATCCCTCTTGGAGGCAATGATGCGTGACCGAGCAGCCCAAAATCAAAATGACGCCAGCCGTGGCGAAGCGGATTTTTCCGTCTGGCGTTTGGACGATAACAACAACGAGTTTCTGGTTCGGGACGGGTTGACAGAGGATGAGGCACTAGCCCTGGTGCGGGAGTACGAGGTAAAAGGGCACAGGCAGGCGTATTGGGTGAAGCGGGGGAGTGGGGTAGACGAGGCGGTGGATGGCGAATGAAGTGTCTGCGGCTGTTTGTACTGCAGGCATCACCTGCTCCGGTTTCGACGAAACCGGGTTCACGATGCCCTCCCTTTCGCTACTGCCAAGACATTTTGCACACGAAACCACGAGGTCCGAAGCTGATGACAAGCCAGAGAGGCTGCCCCCCATGAATACCTGGTCCCGGATACGGTATGCTCCATTCGTGGCGCAGGCGGTGGGGAACGTCAGATTTGCGTTCTGTCACCAATGACCGCCACGCAGCCATACAGGTATAGGGCATGAAGATTTTCATCAGCGGCGTGCAAAAGGAACTCGCGACCGAACGCAAGGCCGTGGCCCGGTTCCTTGCCGGTGATCCGTTATTGCGCCGCTTTTTCGAGAGCTTCCTGTTCGAGGAACAGCCGGCAGCGGACCAGCGGGCCGATCAGTGCTACCTCGACGAGGTGGATGGCTGCGATCTCTATCTCGGCATCTTTGGTTACGAGTATGGCCGCGAAGATGCCGAGGGGCTGTCGGCAACGCACCGCGAGTTCAATCGCGCCACCGAAAAGGGCAAGACCCGCCTGATCTATGTCAAGGGCGCCGATGACAGCCTCAGGCATCCGAAAATGCAGGCTCTGGTCGAAGATGCCGCTGGCAGCCTTATCCGGCGGCGATTCAATTCCCCCGAGGAGATTGTCGCCGCAGTGTACGCGAGTCTGGTTAGGATTCTTGAAGAGCGCGAACTGATCCGTTTCGGCCCGTTCGATGCTTCCTTCTGCCGCAATGCGACCCTTGACGACCTTGATTCCGACCGTATCAACCGTTTTCTTGTGCTTGCACGGCGCGGTCGCAATTTTCCCTTGCCGGGCGATACGCCGCCGCATGAAGTGCTGGAACATCTGAACCTTCTCGACAAGGGCCGTCCGACCAATGCTGCCATCCTGCTGTTCGGCAGGCGACCGCAACGGTTTCTGATCACCTCCGAGGTGAAATGCGCCCATTTCCACGGCTTCGAGGTGGAAAAGCCCATTCCTTCGTATCAGGTGTACAAGGGCACGGTTTTTGACCTCGTGGATCAGGCCAAGGATTTCGTGCTCTCCAAGATCGACCTCTGGGTGGGGACGCGGGCGGAAAGCACCCAGGTGCCGACGAAATACGAGATCCCCCAGGAAGTCGTCTCAGAGGCCATCGTAAATGCCGTGGTACACCGCGACTACGCCAGCAATGCCAGCGTCCAGGTCATGCTCTTTAAGGATCGGCTCGAAGTCTGGAACCCCGGCACCCTGCCGCCGACCCTGACCCTCGAAAAACTGCGCGGCCCTCATGCCTCGGTCCCGCACAACCCGCTCATCGCCGAGCCCATGTACCTGACCAAGTACATCGAACGCATGGGAACAGGCGTCCGCGACATGATCCGGAGATGCTTGGAAGCAGGGCTTGTCGAGCCCGAGATCAGGATCGACGGCGGGTTTTTCGTGCTGACGATTCGGAGGAACAGGGCGTGGCTGGGAAGCACGCCGGGGCTTGGTCAGGATCAAGTTGGCACTGTGTTGGTACCCGTTGGTGAGCAAATCGTCGGACAAGTCACCGAACAAGTCGCCGGACAAGTCACCGGACAAGTCATCGGACAAGTCGCCGGACAAGTCGATGCTTGGATCATCCGAGTGTTGTCAGCCTGCGCTGTACGACCGCTGAGCAGTCGTGAAATCCAGGAAGCAGCTGGCCTTCGGCATCGCGAGACATTCCAGCGTAACTACCTCGACCAGATTATCAACGACGGTTTGGTGGAGCGCACAGTTCCGGATAAGCCGACCAGTCGTCTCCAAAAATACCGACTTACTGAAAAAGGACGCAAGTTGTTGGAGTCGGCTGGCGTGAAAGAAAGACGATCATGAGCGTGCGCGGTTCCACCGGACAAGTCGAGGCTGTTGAGAGCCCTCACGCGACGGGTCATAAAACCCTCGAATTCGAGGGAATAAAGAACGAGGCCGGAAGAAACAGCTTTTGCGTATACGTATGTAATACGTATTTGTAATGACTGTATGACGTCAGGAAATGTGTTGCCTGTGTGCTACATGCGATGTATGCGATTCAATATTTTGTAGTCATTGATCCGCGTCGAGGGCAATGATGCATCAGTGGCGGAGCAGGGAAGACGAAGGCGGTTCTGAGGGCCGGAAAGAGGGTGTTTTTTCCGTCTGGCGGTTGAATGACAACAACAATGAATTTCTGGTTCGGACCGGGTTGGCTGAGGAAGATGCCTTGGCGTTGGTACGGGGGTACGAGGGGTGGGGGTATAGGCAGGCGTATTGGGTGGAAAAGGAGAGCGGGCGGTCGATTCTGTGAAATCCACTGCTTTCTAAGGGTTCAAGAAGATGAGCCAAAGGAAGACACGACCCTTTTTCTTCGACATAGCCAATCTGGTGACAGCTGTTGTAGAAATATTCAATAAAAATAAAGCTATAAATTGCATCCGTACGAAGCAAAAAACTGCTGCTGTAAAATTAATAATCAGCGGACTTCCTTGTTGGCGAAATCCGGAAAATGTCACTGTTGGCAGGGAAGATGGAGGAGGTTTATCCATGAGGCTTGTGTATGATTCGCACATCTCAGGTGAGTTTGAGGGATGGGACGGAGATAAGGTCTATCTGCTGGATAACGGGTCGAGATGGGAAATGACGAGCTATCGATACAGTTACCGATATAGCTACAGGCCTAGAGCGCAAATATGGGACGATGGCGGCCAATTCTTACTTGAGGTAGACGGAATGTCGGAAAAGGTTCGAGTAAGAAGAGCCTAGTCTGCGCACGAACGAGGTTTTCTATGTATCCGCCAGACATTCTAGAAATCATGAAGGATTGCCTACGCACCATCTATTGGTACAAGCGACAGCTGCGCACTTTCTTAGAAAAATGCCAGGTACCTCAAAGTATCATTTCTGGCCAGCGCTGGGAGGATCCTCAGGAGTACAAGGCCTTCATCGCAGACAAGGTTGTAAATGAGCTCTCGGGCTCAGAACAATACATTCTGCCGATGCGAGAACTGATCCGCCGCATCACTGAAATGGAGGACTTCTCGCACCTTCTTAAAGAGGACGAAGGGAAGCGTCTAAAAAGAGAAGCCGAAGTGAACGTCGAGCGGCTTCGCCAAGTCGTATCAAAGCACGATGCGAAGATCAGAAGCGAGGAGGATGCGCGCAAGAAGCGGCAACGTGGAGCGGCTGAGAGGGCCAAAGCCGCCTCAAAGATCGGCCAACTCGATCAACTGAAAGCGCGCTTCTACGACTTAGTCGCTACTGCTAGTCCGCAACGAAGGGGTCAACTATTTGAGTCATTTTTGTTTGATCTCTTTAACGCCTTTGACCTATATCCCCGCGGATCGTTCGCTCTGGTCGGCGAGCAAATAGATGGTGCCTTCGAAATGGGTAGTCAGCACTACCTTCTAGAAGCGAAGTGGGAACAAGATCCTATAGGTGCAAGGGAACTGCGCTATTTCAAGGAGCAAGTCGAATCAAAGCTCGACAATACACTCGGTCTTTTCATTTCAATAAACGGGTTTACGAATGAAGGAATCGAGGCATTTCAACGCTCCCGTCCGAACATTTTCATAATGGACGGTGAAGATCTAAGCGCGGTCCTGGAGGGATTCATCGATCTCCGGGAGTTGCTCCAAAGAAAACAACGGCACGCAGCGCAAACCGGCGAGGTATATAGACGCTTCCGCGACATGGCGGGCAAGTAGGAATCGCTGCCAACAACGCCCTGCAAGCGGATTACCTCCAGCGCTGGTGCGCTTCCGGCAACCGTTGAGGGCTGGCGTTGGGCTTAACCAACCGGGATCCCAGATATAGTATGTCGATTTGTTTCTTCACCTTATTTCCGACGTCGAATCAGCAGGTGCTTGGATATGCGTAGGTTGCAGGAGGGCTTCACCGAGTCACTGCGACTCTACGGCGACCTGTTGGGGAAGAGCGCATGACGGACCGCAGTGCCGTTGACACGATACGTGGATATTTCTACCAGTTCGACTATTCGATACTGAGAGTGCTCCAGTTGTCCGACCCCTGCGACTCGATTGCCGTCGAGTGCATCGAAGACGTCGACATTCGCACTGCAACAGAATTTACGGCCATTCAGTGCAAGTACTACTCGGGCACGGAGTATAACCACTCGGTTATCAAGCCAGCCGTCAGGTACATGCTGAGTCATTTCAAAGCGATCAGGGATGAAGGTAAGCCGGTCATCAGGTACTCGCTCTGCGGACATTACAGCGCCGGCCAGCACAAGCTGACGTTGCCAATAGACGTTGCATTTCTGAAACAGCACTTCTTGACCTACAGCGAAAGGAAAGTCGAGCGCCGCCATCACGACGAGCTCGGTCTTAGCGACGCCGACCTTGCCGAGTTCCTGTCGGTTCTTGACGTGGATATAAACGCGGCCAGCTTTGAGGCTCAATTTGCGCAGGTCATTCGAGAGTTGCAGGCCGCGTACGGCTGCACGCCGTTCACCGCGGAGTACTTCTATTACAACAATGCCCTTGCGCTGATGCGAGAGTTATCGATCCAACCGTTGCCGACCAACCGAACCATTACCAAAAGGGCGTTCTTAGAGCGATCAGACACGTCGAGCGTGCTGTTCAACGAATGGTTCGTGCGGAAGAAAGGTGAGAAAGCTCACTTTGCCGCACTGCGAAAGGAGTACTTTACTGGCCTCAACCTATCTCCTTTCGAGCGTTTCTTCCTCGTCGAAGTTGACCCCACAACACTCGTCCGAAGTGATCTCAAAGACGTGCTGCACATACTGTCTAAGAAGTGGTCAAAGACGACCAAACGCGACGGAAACTCGTCGTTCTGCCCCTACGTATATGTTCACGGGCTCCCCGCAGACGAATTAGTGGGCTTCAAGAAGGAGCTGGCGACCGAGGGATTAGGCTTCATCGACGGCTACGACTTCCATGGTGCCGACTTCAACGTGAACTCGATCGCTAAGCCCGCCACACACTACAATGGGATTAAGTTGAAAGTGCTGAATTCAATCGCCGATCTTGCGACGACTGTGGGCGCCATCACGAAGACCCGAGAGGTCTACCAGTTCCACTTGGGAAAAAGCTACTTCGATCCCGCGGACAAGGCCGTCAAGCACGTTCAGATCCAACTGAAAAAGCTCACAGATATCAAGGCGATCATCTAACCGAATCGGAGTCGCAAATGGCAGTCGAAACTGCAGCAGACAACCTCAATGCCCAAGTGGTCGCAGTCTTCCCAGACAAGGTGCGCATCGTCGTCGACAAGCTGGAAGACTTCAAACTTGCAGAAGAATCCCTTCGCGTTGGCTCGTATGTCCGGATCGCCGACAACGAGAACGCTATTCTCGTCGCCATCATTGAGAACTTCGAGATTGTGGTGCGGGACGATGGCATGCGAAATCACATCATTGAGGCTTTCCCGCTTGGTGTTCTGCGGGATGGAAAGTTCGAGCGCGGCGGTGACTCGCTGGCGATACCGCCGAAGGATGTCAAACCGGCGACGATTGAAGACATCAAGCGCATCTACTCAGACTCGGTGAATGTTGGAGAGAGCTTCTGTTTCTCAAGACTTTCGTCGAATTCCGCCGTCGAAGTGCCGGTTAATGGTAACAAATTCTTCAACAAGCACATCGCCATCGTGGGTTCCACTGGTTCTGGAAAGTCACACACGCTCGCGACCATTATTCAGAGAGCGGTCGCGGAGAAGGCCGGTGACTTCACGCTTAACAACTCCCACGTGATTGTCTTCGACATTCACTCGGAATACCGGTCCGCGTTTCCGGATGCCAATTTCATTGATGTTTCGAACTTGGTTTTGCCTTACTGGATGCTGAATGGCGAAGAACTGGAGGAATTCTTCATCGACACCGAAGCGAATGATCACAACCAGCGGAATGTCTTCAAGGAAGCCGTGCTGCAAGACCGACGTGCGAAGTTCACCGGATCGCCAGGTGATGAGCAACGGATTCACCTTGATTCGTCGCTTCCTTTCGACATCCAAGAGGTCTTGAAATATGCCATTGCAAAGAACACGGAGCGTGTGGCCACAGGTGAAGTATACGCTGCAAGTAACAAAGAGAAGGCGGGTCAGCCAAAGTTCGAGAACGGGAGCCTGCACTCTAAACTCACCAACTTTATCAATCGGTTGGAAAGCAAAATCAACGATAGCCGGCTTGACTTCTTTCTGGGTGAGCGGTCGAAGACCATCACATTTGAGCACACGCTTGAGACTTTGCTCGGCTACTCGGCAGTAGGCAAATCAAACGTTACAGTCATTGACCTGAGCGGCGTACCTTTTGAAGTTCTCAGCATAACGGTTTCGCTCATTTCTCGTCTGATATTCGAGTACGGGTACATCTATAAGCGTGTGCGATGCGCCAAGAATCCGAATGAGAAGATTAACAACGACGTACCTATCCTCCTCGTCTACGAAGAGGCGCACAAGTACGTGCCCAACAGCGAGCTCTCGAAGTACCGCTCTTCGAAGACGTCCATTGAGCGTATCGCGAAGGAAGGCCGTAAGTACGGCGTGACTTTGCTCCTCGCAAGCCAACGCCCGTCCGAAATCTCGGAGACGATCTTCTCTCAGTGCAACAATTTTATCGCGATGCGCCTAACGAATCCGGTTGACCAGAGCTACGTTAAGAAACTGCTACCGGATTCCCTCGGGTCGCTAATCGACAAGATGACCTCCTTCCGCCAGGGCGAGGCCCTGCTTGTCGGCGAGTCGGTCGTTCTGCCTTCGATTGTTCAAATCGTTCAATGTGATCCCGCACCTTCGTCGAATGATATTCCATACTGGGAACTTTGGAAGGAAGAGTGGAAGGACATGAACGTCGCGGGAATCAAGGCAGAATGGTATAGGTAGAGCGTGGAAGTACGGTCGATGCTCAGTCGCTCGGCCCCGTCCTGGCAAGGTGAAACGATGAGGCCCAACAACAGCATGCAACGAACGGTGCTGTGCAAAATCTGGGGTCGCATCTTGAATCTTGAATTTTTCAGAATACTCGAAAATTCATCCGATTTCATCCGATCTATTAAACCCGGTCATGCGTCCCGATATCGATGGGAATGATTGTTTTGTCGTCGATTAAAAATTCAATGGAGATTGATGGTTAGTCAGAGACATATTCAAGCTCCTTTTTCGTTCAAATCAAGTGTGCAACAGTCTATACCGCAGCCTACTGTAATTTTATGCCGATCTCGCTATAAAACAGGACGGCTCAAGTATGCACTTCTCTTCCAAATGGCCATGCAATGCGAACATGCGCGGATCTTCTCGGAATCTAAAAATGCGGTATAAAAAATAGTGGGAAGAATGTTCACGGGAGAACTTGAGTTCATTGGGCGTGACGAAGAATGGCGTATTTTTGCCGTATTTGGTGGTCTTGGCTTCGATAAAGCGATCGGAGCCGTCAGTGTTGAAAGATCGTATATCAAACCCAGCTTGTGGGCCTACAGTAACGGAAACCTGCTCTATGCGGTCAGCCAATGATTCATTGCCTGCGTGGATCAAGCGGGCGCGTTCAAAATTTATGACAAATTCCTCGCCAGCCTCACCAAGTGACCTGTTTCGCGCCTCTTGTTCCAAGTAGTGGTCCTTCCGGAATTGCTGTGGGTAAATGACTTGGTTAGGAGTCTTCTCACGGAGGACGCCGATGAGAGACACCGAACTTTACGCGCAGATCCTTGGAGTCAAAGCCCCTTGGTTTGTTGATAAGGTTGATCTGAAAGTATCCGAGAATAGTGTTGATATTTGGCTAGATCATGGCCCGGGGGAGCGCTGGCCCTGCCCAGAATGCGGCAAGCTTCTGCCCTGTCGGGACCATGCAGGGGAACGAGTCTGGCGCCATCTGGATACGTGTCAGTTCAAGACGTTACTTCATGCCCGAGTTCCGCGAGTGGAATGCCCGGAACATGGAGTTCATCAAGTGCTTGTGCCCTGGGCTGAACCACGGTCTCGCTTCACCTTGCTCATGGAAGGCTGGATCATTGATGTGCTCACAGAGTGCGCGACTGTGGAAGGCTCTCGACGCTTGCTGAAACTCACTTGGGATGAGGTTTGGGGAGTAATGGAGCGGGCTGTTCGACGAGGCCTTTTACGCAAGGAGGCCCGGCCGATTCACTATCTCGGAGTGGACGAGAAAGCATTCCGCAAAGGGCACTCCTACATGACCATCGTCTGCGACCTTATGCGCAGCACGGTCGAGCATGTTTCCGAAGAACGGAAGAAGAGCAGCCTGGAGGAATATTACCGCAGGCTCTCTCCTGGCCAACTGGAAGCCATCCGGGCCATCGCAATGGATATGTGGGAACCCTATTTCACGGCGACCATGGCGCATGTGCCGGATG
>Ga0265295_1007972_pt1 | contig 11933 bp, 9 predicted proteins | sample Munlansysbiofilm_FD_192503 | JGI IMG/M metagenome (GOLD analysis project Ga0265295, IMG submission 192503) | Leachate microbial communities from a municipal landfill in Southern Ontario, Canada - Methane capture system biofilm | ecosystem: Engineered > Solid waste > Landfill > Unclassified ... | reverse complement strand
ATGGCGGAGGGGGTGGGATTCGAACCCACGGTACCTTGCGGTACAACAGATTTCGAGTCTGTCACCTTCGACCTCTCGGACACCCCTCCGCTATTTGTTGCTACTTTTCGGGATTGAACGGATCGCCTTCGGCGTCCTGTTGCCTGCGCTGCTTTTTTTCGGCCCGCAATTGCCGAAAAAAACCGCTCAGCATCTCGCCGCATTGCTGTTTAAGTACGCCTTCGGTAACCGCGACCCGATGATTGAAACGCTCGTCCTGCGAAAAATCGAAAACCGAACCGACGGCGCCGACGCGCGGGTCGCGACAGCCGAACACCAATCGCGGAATGCGGGCCAGGATGATGGCTCCCATGCACATAACACAGGGTTCCAGTGTTACATACATGGTACAACCAATCAGCCGCCAGGAGCCGAGCGCCGCGGCCGCCTGCCGGATGGCGATCATCTCGGCGTGGGTGGTGGGATCGTTGCTGGTTTCCCGCAGGTTGTGCCCGCGCCCGATAATTTCGCCGTCCTTAACGACAACAGCCCCGACGGGAACCTCACCCAGCCTTGCGGCGGTTGAGGCCTCCACCAGGGCCTCTTGCATAAAGCCCCTGTCTTGCTCGTGATCAAGATCCACGGGGTCGGTATTTGTTAAATGGCGCGCCACGAGAGATTCGAACTCCCGGCCTTCTGATCCGTAGTCAGACGCTCTATCCAGCTGAGCTAGTGGCGCGTGTTCAAGAGGTGCTTTTATCGCCGATTTGGCTTTGTTTGTCAACTTTTTTTACCATGTCGGCGCTATTTTTTTGGCATATAAATGGCGGAGAGGGAGGGATTCGAACCCTCGGTACGGGTTTACCCCGTACACTCGCTTAGCAGGCGAGCGCCTTCAGCCGACTCGGCCACCTCTCCGTATTGCTTATTCGATTACGCTTTATTGATCTGCCGTGCGGGATATGCCATCCCATACAACGATCTTATACTATGTTATATGGCGGAGGAGGTAGGATTCGCCCACTCTGTCACCCACATCACGCGGGCTCCTGCGTAGGCTCCCCTGCACTCGCTGACGCGGAGGTCCTGTCCGCTTTTCTGACATTGGATCAGCGCTCGCTCCGCTTCGAATCCTTGTAATTCTTTGCGGTATTGTTTTGGCGGAGGAGGTAGGATTCGAACCCACGGTGCTTTCGCACAACGGTTTTCAAGACCGCCGCCTTAAACCACTCGGCCACTCCTCCGTGGATCGAGTCCAACCTTATCCGGCAATTCTTTCCATGCCGCCCATGTAGGGGCGCAACGCCTCGGGTATAAGCACCGAACCGTCCTGTTGCTGGTAATTTTCCAGTATCGCTACCACCGTGCGACCCACGGCCAAGCCGGAACCGTTGAGGGTGTGCACCAACTCAGGCTTGCCCTTTTCTTCGCGACGGAAGCGAATTGCCGCGCGACGGGCCTGAAATTCACGAAAATTCGAACAGGAAGATATCTCCCTGTAAGTCTGCTGGCCCGGCAACCACACTTCGATATCGAAGGTCCGCGCTGCAGAGAATCCGATATCGCCAGTGCACAGGTCAACCACCCGATAGGGCAGATTCAGACGGCGCAAGACTTCTTCGGCATTGTCCAGCAACTTGAGCAGCTCCCGATCCGAGTCTTCGGGGCGTACAAACTTGACCAGCTCGACCTTGTTGAACTGGTGCTGGCGGATCAGTCCGCGGGTATCGCGACCGTGGGAACCGGCCTCCTTGCGGAAACAGGGCGTGTAGGCCGCGTAGCACAGGGGCAGTTCGCCATCCGCCAGAATCTCGTCGCGGTGAATATTGGTCACCGGCACTTCGGCGGTCGGGATCAGGAAAAAATCGGGATCGTCCAGATGAAAAAGATCGCTCTCAAACTTGGGGAGTTGTCCCGTCCCCGTCATGGTGTCCCTGTTTACCATAAAGGGCGGCAGAATTTCAACATATTTGTGCTCGCAGGTGTGCAGGTCGAGCATGAAATTGATCAGCGCCCGTTCCAGGCGCGCTCCGGCTCCTTTGTACAGAGCAAAGCGGGCGCCGGTCAGTTTGCCGGCCCGCTCGAAATCGAGAATGCCGAGCCGTTCGCCGATATCCCAGTGAGCCTGGGGCTCGAAATCGAATACGGGCAACTGTCCCCAGCGTCTGACCTCGACGTTGTCATCCTCGGAAGCCCCTACGGGACATTCCTCATGGGGCAGGTTGGGCAGGGTCATGAGCAGATTGCGCAACTCGTCTTCGACCTGTTTGAGCTCGTCATCCAGATCCTTGATGCGCACCGACACGTCCTTCATGCGCGCGATCTCGCCCTGCACCTGGCTCTTGTCCCTGGTTTTGCCGATAAGAGCCGATACCTGGTTCTTCTCGGCCTTGAGGGCTTCGCTCTCTCCCAGCAGATTGCGCCGACGGGCATCCAGATCGGAAAAGGTGGACAGATCGACGGCACCGCCCCGGGTTGCGAGCCGAGTTTCGGCTTCAGCAAAATTTTCACGCACAAATTTCAGATCCAGCATGGGACTCTCCCGCTATCGGCGAAGGTAGTGTGCATCCGGAGGCTCCGGATAAAACACCCGGCAAGGGCCTTTTTATCTAGCACTTATCATCAGGGCAGTCAACCGCATTTGCGCCGTGGCGGCCATTGACCCACCAGTCGCTATCGCCGTCGAACCACCAGCGCGTCGAATCGGTGCACCAGATATCCCCGGCCAGTTTGCGCGCCAGGTCGGTTTTGAGGCGCCGCACGGCAAACGGGTACCATTCATCGGCGTATCGATTGCCGAGATCCTTGTACTCTTTGAGGGCCAGGATCATTTCTAGCTGATCGGCATCATGAGCCAGAAGGGCCTCGCGCGTCTGGCAATCGGAAAATTCCGCCAGGGTCCGGCGGTATTCTTCACCAAAAGGCAGGTTCGCCGCCAGATCATCGACAGCGGCCTGCTCGTTGGCCTGGACATATTTCTTGTTTACATAATTGAGATCACCGAGGCGCGCTTCGGGGACATCGTGAAACAGGCACAACTGCAATACCCGCCCGACATCCGCCTGTCCGTCGAGACGCGCCAGACTGAATCCGATCACCGCGGTGCGAAAGGAATGTTCTGCAACCGATTCGGCGCCGGAACCGAGAAACTGAAATCCGGTGCGGGGGGTTCGTTTGAGCATGCCGACTTCAAAAAAGAAATGTGCCAGATTCTTCATAGGGGTCCTGTCTTGAAATGGCTTTTCAGGTACCGGGACGCAGCCGTGTGCGATGCGGCGCAAGCGTTGACAGACTGCGAACGGTTGTCTATTCTCAACATCAAAATTGCCACTATCCCGTTCTGCTACGGTTACGACTGCCTTGCAATGGAGACAATAATAATGACTGCGACGAGAATTGAAAAGGATTCCATGGGCACCATGGAAGTTCCCGCGTCGGCCCTCTACGGTGCGCAGACGGCACGGGCACTGGTGAATTTCCCCATTTCCGGCCAGCGTTTTTCGCGCCCTTTTATCCGCGCCCTGGGCCTCATCAAACGCTATGCCGCCCAGGCCAATCTGGACCTGGGCATGCTCGACGAACAACGCGCCAAAGCCATCATGCAGGCCGCCGACGAGGTCATAAACGGCGAACTGGATGAACACTTCGTGCTGGATATCTTTCAGACCGGATCGGGCACCAGCACCAACATGAATGCCAACGAAGTCATTGCCAACCGCGCCGCGCAGATTCTGGGCAAGGCGGTCGGATCAAGGGCGGTACACCCCAACGATCATGTTAACCTCGGCCAGTCGAGCAATGACGTCATCCCGACCGCCATCCACATTGCCGCGGCGCTGGAAACCCGCGCCACCCTGGTCAAGGCACTGTTCAGCATGCAGGAAGCCCTCGGTGAAAAAGCCCTGGCCTTCAACGACATTATCAAAATCGGCCGCACCCACCTGCAGGATGCCACGCCGGTGCGGCTGGGCCAGGTCTTTTCAGGCTATGCCCGGCAACTGGCGCTGGCCATCCGCAGCATCGAAAACGCCGCAGAGAACCTGCTGGAGCTGGCCCTGGGCGGCACCGCCGTCGGCACCGGCCTCAACACGCACCCGCGATTCGCCTCTCGCGTCATCGCGGCTATCGCGGACGAAACCGGACTTGCCTTCCGTGAAGCTAGCAACCACTTCGAGGCTCAGGCAGCCAAGGATGCGCTGGTTGAAGCCAGCGGCGCCCTGAAACGCACCGCCTGCGCCCTGTTCAAGATCGCCAACGACATCCGCCTGCTCGGCAGCGGACCGCGCTGCGGCATCGGTGAGCTGTTGCTGCCACCGGTGCAGCCGGGCAGCTCGATCATGCCGGGCAAGGTCAACCCGGTCATGGCCGAAAGCCTGATGCAGGTCTGCGGTCAGGTGGTCGGCAACGATGCGGCCATCACCCTGGGAGGTTTGTCCGGCAACTTCGAGCTGAATGTCATGATGCCCCTCATGGCCCACAACCTGCTGCAATCCATTGCCCTGCTGGCCGCCGCCGCCACCGAGTTCACGAAGCGCTGCCTGACCGGACTGGAAGCCGACCGCGGGCGTTGCGAATCGCTGGTGGAGCAGAGCCTGGCCATGTGCACGGCGCTGGCCCCGGTCATCGGCTACGACCGGGCGGCGGACATCGCCAAGCAGGCTTATGCCAGCGGCCGCACGGTGCGGGAAATCGCCATGGAGCAGCAGGTGCTGCCAGAAGAGAAACTGGCCCGCATCCTCGACCCGCGCCCCATGACCGAGGCAGGCATCCCGGGCAAGACCCGCTGACCGGTCTTTTCGACCCCACGTCGAGGGCGGCCGCGGCTTTCCTGCCCGGCCGTTCTCGACGCCGCGCCGCAACCTGTGGATTGCCTGTGAATCGTCGCGCGCGCGACCTTCGAAAAACCCGCCAAACGCCTTCAATCCGGCACATCAGGCTTTTCAACAGCTGTGGACAGCGCCGCGGCAAGAGCGGCCGCCTGCCCCCCTGTCATGTCGTGATCAGTGCTCCCAGAAGCTGATCGCCGAGAGCTTCCCGCTGCCAGTTTTTGAGAATCCCCAACTCACCGAGCTGCGCCGCATTGACCGGGCATTCTTTTGCCAGGGCTTCCAGCTGTGCATTGTTAACCAGAATGCCGGGATCCATGGCAAGCTGGCCGGCCATGTCGGCACGCACGGTTTTCAGTTTTTTGAGCCGCTCCTCCAGGGCAGGGTCACGCTCACGACGCTCGCCCCGCGGATAAACCGGCCACTGTTCCCTGGGCATATCCAGGGCCTTGCCTACCGCCCCCAGCAGCACCCGACCGTAACGCTCCGCCAGCCGGGCCGAAAAGCCTTCGATTCCTTCCGCATCCTGCAGATTGCGCGGCAGCCGCTGGGCAAATCCGAGCAGTGTCTTGTTGCCGATGATTTTGAATGGGGGACGGTCGCGGCGGCAGGCTTCCCCGTCGCGCCACTGCAGCAGCTCCTCCAGCGCGGCGAGTTGCCTGCGATCCAGCAACCCCGCCCCCTTGACCCGTAAAAACAGCGGGCCGCTTTTTTCGGAAGGGCGTACCTGTTCGAGTAGGGCAAATTCCTCCTCAGCCCAGCTCAGTCGCCCCATCTGCCGCAGCCGCTGTTCGAGGATTGCCGCCAAACGATGCAGATGACAGGTATCCTCCATGGCATAGCGGACCATGCCTTCCTCGAGAGGGCGCTGGGACCAGTCGGCACGCTGATAACGCTTGTCCAGATGAATGTCGAGGTGTTTGGCCAGCACGTCGGCCAGGCCGACACGCTCCTCGCCGAGCATCTGGCTGGCGATCATGGTGTCGAAGAGACCGCGAACCTCCATGCCGAAATCGCGGTACAGGCAGCGAATATCGTAATCCGCGGCGTGAAAAATCTTGCCAATGGCGGGATCGGCAAGAACCGGCGCCAAAGGCGACAGGTCTTTTACGGCCAACGGGTCGACCAGCACCGTCCGCGTCGGGGTGGAGATCTGCAGCAGACAGACCTTTTCCTGGTAGGAATGCAGGGAGTCCGCTTCGAGATCGACGGCTATGACAGGTTCCGACCGCAGGTCCCGCACCAGCCGGACTATGGCCGCGTCATCCGTCAGGATGGGGGGCAACGACATGAAAACTCCTTGGTAGTTTGTGTGAATCAGCGCTGTGCGCCAGACGGCCCTGCCGGCCCCATGGGTCAGATGCCCGGCAAAACTTGCGCGGCATGGGGATCCTGCGAAATCGATAATGCCAGAGGCTTTTCCCTCAAAGCAAACCAAGGGCCTTTTTATGTGAACCGTGCAGCGGCAGGTCGGCAAGTTGCCGCGGCGTAACCCAACGGCGCTCCGCATCGGCAACCATTGTCCCGACGCTCCCCCGACAGGCAAACACAGACAATTCCACGCGAAAGTGACTGTAGGCATGGCGTATCGCTCCCGCCGGTTCCGGCTCGCCAGCCAGCCCCTCAGTAGCCATCAGCCGTCGGGCCGCCTCGTCGGCCGTGCGTCCCTCGGGCACGGCGGCCGACGGAAACTCCCACAATCCGCCGAGCATTCCGTCAAGGGGGCGTTTCTGCACCAGATAGCGCCCGCCGCAATCGATCAGCAGGGCCACCTGTTGCACCAGCGGCACGGTTCTGCGTTCTCCCCGTTCGGGGAAGTTATCCTGCTCACCCCGCCAGAAAGCCTGGCACAAGCCGGACAGCGGGCAGGTCTCGCAACGGGGATAACGCGGCATGCAGACCGTTGCCCCCAGGTCCATGATGGCCTGAGCGTAATCATGGGGATGGTGCTCGGGGGTGAAGACATCGGCCCAGTGCCAGAGCTGTTTTTCCACCGGGCCGGAGCGGGGATTTCCCCGCAGGGCCAGCAACCGGCACAGCACGCGCCGCACATTGCCATCCAGAATCGGCGCCTTGCGATCAAAAGCGATGGAAACGATGGCACCAGCGGTCGAGCGCCCAACGCCTGGCAAAGCCATGACGGCTTCGAGCTGTTCCGGAAACCGTCCACCGAAATCGGCGACCACCTTGCGCGCGGCCTCGTGCAGGTGCCGGGCGCGACGGTAATAGCCAAGCCCGGCCCACAGTTCCAGCACCTGATCGAAGGATGCGGCAGCCAGTGCCTGCACCTCCGGGAAAGCCGCCAGAAATTTCTCGTAGTAGGGAACTACCGTCGTCACCCCGGTCTGCTGCAGCATGATTTCCGACAGCCAGATGCGGTACGGATCGCGGGTGCTGCGCCATGGCAGATGGCGGCCATGGGTCCCGTACCAGGCCAGCAGACGCCGGCCCACCTCCTCCGCGGCCCAGGGCAATTGCTGCATAGCGGCCCTTCTCAACCGATTTCGGCCAGCGCCGTCAGGGTCTTTTCCATATCCTCGCGGGTGCCGATGGAAATACGCAGCCCGTGGGACAGTATCGGATCGCTGAAATAACGCACCAGAATGCGCCGCTCGAACAGGCTGTCATAAATCCGCTTGGCATCGCGGTCCGGCGGCGTGGCAAAGACGAAGTTGCCGTGGGACGGAATCACTTCCCAGCCCAGCACCCGCAGCTCGGCGGAGAACCAATCGCGGGTTTCGCGGATTCTGGTTACACACTGGCGGAAATAGTCCTGGTCGGCGAGGGCCGCCACACAGGCCGCCTGCGCCAGCCGGTCGAGATTGTAGTGGTCGCGGATCTTGTTCAGTGCGGCGATCACTTCCGGTCGGGCGATGGCCATCCCCAGCCGCATGCCGGCCAGCGAATAGCTCTTGGAAAAGGTACGCGTCACCACCACGTTGGGCAGACGCCGCACCAGGTCCAGAGAATTCTCTCTGGCAAAATCGGCATAAGCTTCATCGATCACCAGAACCCCGTCGATCCGCCCGGCCAACGCCTCGATGAACTCCTGAGGGTAACAGAAACCCAGCGGCGCGTTTGGATTGGCCAGAAAGAACAGTTTGCCGGCATAGCGCGCGGGGAAATCCTTCAGCGCCCATCCCTCATCGAGCAAAAAAGTCCGCACCCTGGCGCCCTGCACTTCAGCCAGCGTGCTGTAATAGGAATAGGACGGATGAACGTAGGCTATCTCGTCTCCCTCGCTGGCAAACGCACGAATCAGATTATTGAGCACCTCATCCGAACCGTTGGCCATGATGACCCAATCGGGGTCAAAACCATACAGGCGCGCAGCCTGCTCGCAACCGGCGCGGCTGGCCGCATCGGGGTACTTGCGCAGATTGTCGCCGACTTCGGCGAGAATCGCTTCGATGACCTTCGGCGACGGCGGATAAGGATTTTCATTGGTATTGAGCTTGATATACCGATGCTCGTCACGGGGCTGAAACCCGGGCACGTAGCCGGCCATTTCAGCGATATTTCTGCGCAAGGGAATCATGAGGTCTCCTGCCGGGTAAGATGAGTATCCGAAACCGATAACCTATAGGAAAATGCGGGAGGGTGCAAGAATGACGTTGTCATCCGTCACTTGCAGATCAGGATAGTTTTCAACCTTCCACTTTGCACTCCCGCATTACGCGAACCTTGAACCTCGAACCTCGAACCTCGAACCTCGAACCTCGAACCTCGAACCTTGAACCTTGAACCTTGAACCTTGAACCTTGAACCTTGAACCTTGAACCTTGAACCTCAGGCCTCAGAAGTATTCTTCGAGAATGTCGTAGCCCGTGGTGCGCCGGGCCGGGATAAATCCGGCCTCCCGTATCAGGGCGAGCAATTCCTCCCGGTCGAGGCGAAAACGGGCGCCAGCGGCGGCAACGACGTTCTCCTCAAGCATGGTGCCGCCCAGGTCGTTGGCGCCGAAAAACAGCGCCACCTGCGCCATTTTGCCGCCCTGGGTGACCCAGCTGGCCTGGAGATTGGGGATGTTGTGCAGCACCAGACGGGAAACGGCCAGCACCCGCAGGTAGTCCATGCCGGTGGCTTGCTCGCCGCCGAGCTCGGTATTGCCGGGCTGGTAGGACCAGGGGATAAAAGCGCTGAAGCCGCCGGTACGCTGCTGCAGAGCGCGAACCCGCAACAGGTGAGTAACAAGGTCTTCATCCGTTTCTCCAATACCGAACACCATGGTCGCGGTTCCCGGCAGGCCCAGACGGTGGGCCGTTTCCATAACCCCGACCCAGACGCGCCAGCTGATCTTGTCCGGCGAGACGCGCCGACGCACCCGGTCGACCAGAATCTCGGCGCCGCCGCCCGGCAGAGAGGCCAGGCCAGCCGCCTTCAGCCGCAGCAGGCAGGTCGCCACCGACAACTCCGACTGCGCCGCCAGGTGAACTACCTCCGCGGGGGACAGGGAATGGATCTGCACCTGCGGAAAATGTCGCCGCAGGCTGCGAAACAGCTCCTCGAACCACGCGATACGCAACTCGGGATGCAGGCCGCCCTGCAACAGCAACTGGGTACCGCCAGAGGCCGCCAGTTCGGCAACCTTGTCGAGTATCTCCTGGTGGGAAAGCAGATAGGCATCGGCATGATCCGGTTTCCGGTAAAAGGCGCAGAAGCGGCAGCCGGTCACACAAATGTTGGTGTAATTGACATTGCGGTCGACAACAAAAGTTACGCGACCCTGCGGATGCAACCGGCGGCGCATGGCAGCGGCCAGCCGCCCTGCCTCCAACAAGTCGGCCCGGCGCAACAGAAACAGGGCGTCCTGGCAATTGAGTTCCCGGCCGCTTTCGAGCTTCCCGGCAATGGTCTTCAACATGCGTCCGGCTCCCGCTTGAGTTCCCGGTACAGGCTGTCGCGCTCCACCGGGATACGGCCGGCTTTGCGGATCAGCCGCACCAGGCCCTCCCGGCTCAAGGCCTGGGGCGAAACGGCGCCGGCCCGGTGGCCGATCTGCTCCTCCACTACCGTGCCGTCCAGATCGTTGACGCCGAACGCGAGGGACACCTGGGCCAGCTTGACACCAAGCATCACCCAGTACGCCTTGATATGAGGAATATTGTCGAGAAACAGCCGTGCCACCGCCAGGGTTTTGAGGATATCCACCCCGCCCGGACCCCGCACCCCGTCGAGCCGCGTCGCCCTGTCCTGAAACGGCAAAGCCACAAAGGCCTGGAATCCGCCCGTTTCGTCCTGCAGGGCGCGCAGGCGGGCCATATGCCCGATGCGTTCGGCGGGTGTCTCCAGGTGACCAAACAGCATGGTGGCATTGGAACGCAGGCCGGACCGATGGACCATGCCCATAACCTCCAGCCAGCGATCGCCTGAAATTTTTTCCGGACAGAGTTGCAACCTGGCCCGTTCGGCAAAGATCTCGGCACCGCCGCCGGGCAGGGATTGCAGCCCCGCCGCCCGCAGACGGTCGATAACCTCTTCTAGCGGCAATTGCGCAACGGTAGCGAAATGCGCGAGTTCCACAGCGGTAAAGGCCTTGATATGCAGACCCGGGCCGGACTTGTGAATGGTACGCAGCATCTCTTCGTAAAATTCCAGCGGCAGGTGCGGATGCAGCCCTCCCACCACGTGCACCTCGGTCGCTCCTGCGGCCGCTGCGGCTGCGGCCCGCGCCGCAACTTCCTCGAGGTCAAGACTATAACCGTCCACGTCCCCTTCATCGCGCCGGAAGGCACAGAAAGCACAGCGGTTCACGCACAGGTTGGTGTAATTGATATGCCGGTTGACATTGAAGTACACCCTGTTGCCGTGCATTCGATGGTTGGCCAGAGCCGCCAATCGGCCAACGGCCAGCAAATCCGGGCACTGCAACAAAAAACCGGCCTCGGCTTCACCGAGACGCATGCCGGCATCGACTTTTGCCGCGATTTCGGGCAGAGACATCATGATGCGTCATCCCCCCAGCGCCGGAACAACCGGTGACCGATGCCGAGACCGTCGAGCACCTTGCCGACCATAAAATCGATCAGCTCCGCCATACTTTGCGGTTGCCCGTAAAAGGCCGGCATCGCCGGCACAATACGCGCCCCGGCACGGGACAGGTGCAGCAGGTTCCGCAAATGGATGGTCGACAGCGGCGTTTCGCGAGGCACCAGCAGCAGCGTGCGCCCCTCCTTGAGAGCGACGTCGGCAGAACGCTCGATGAGGTTGCCGCTGATACCGGCCGCCAGGCGTCCGACCGTCCCCATGGAACAGGGCATGACCACCATCGCCATCGGTGCGGCGGAGCCGCTGGCAGGCGGTGCGAACATGTCGTTTTCATCGTAATGCTCAAGGGCTTCGCCGCAACCGAAATGCCTGCGCATTTTTTCCCGCCGTTCTTCAACGCTGCCCTGCCAATCGAGACCGGTTTCATGCTTCACCACCTGCCTTCCCGAGTGGCTCAAAAGCAGGGTTACACGGTATTGCGACGCCAGCAGTTCTTCAACCAGCCGCAGTCCGTACACTGCGCCGGAAGCACCGGTTATGGCCACAAGGATCTGCCGCATATAAACAACCCCTTCCATGGAAACATCCGTGCTGCCAAAAATCCTTAATAACGACCACGCATCTCATCTGCGGCCTGTGATTGCCAACAATTTTACGGCCTGTCTGCCCGGCTGACACAAGAAGCCCCCGGCACTCGCCCAGCGCCCCTGAAAAAACCGCGGGCAGCGCCCCCACATTGAGGCTTATGCCCTCCATACCTGCATCAAAACATCCCCAAGAGCAAAAACAAACAACAACACGCTGATCAGCCCGTTCATGGTGAAAAAAGCCTGATTCAATCGGCTCAGATCATCCGCCCGCACCAGACAATGTTCCCATGCCAGCAGAACGGCCGTCACCAGCACACCGCACAGAAAAATCCCCCCCAAACCGCCACCGGCAGCGACTCCGAGCAACAGCGGCAGCACCAGGGCATGGAGCAGACGCGCCAGCTGCAGGGCGCGGCGCGTGCCGAGGCGCACCGGCAGCGAATGCAGACCAACCTGGCGATCGTGCCCTTCGTCCTGCAACGCGTAAAGAATATCGAAACCCGCCACCCACAGCAAAACGGCGCCCCCCAACAGCACTACCGGCCAGCGC
>Ga0265295_1007971_pt1 | contig 11934 bp, 6 predicted proteins | sample Munlansysbiofilm_FD_192503 | JGI IMG/M metagenome (GOLD analysis project Ga0265295, IMG submission 192503) | Leachate microbial communities from a municipal landfill in Southern Ontario, Canada - Methane capture system biofilm | ecosystem: Engineered > Solid waste > Landfill > Unclassified ... | reverse complement strand
GATTACACTTTTTCTTTTTTTTGGTATGAATATTATATGATATTTGCAATTCCATTTTGAATGAGATAAGCTTTGATATAGGTTGGACATAATAGTTGTATAATGAACGAAGACTTCTCATCAAGCCTGAGTATCATTATACATTATTGTGTCTTTTTTTGTGGTTGCGGTAGAGGTAAAACCTTTTCGAGTCTCACTAGTAAAACTAGTGGATTACCTTTTGGGAAAAACTATTTAAAACAATATCATAAAAAATAACCTTAGTCAACAAAAATAATTTTAAGAAATTTATAAAGAATAAAGATTAAATTTATCCACTTCAAAATATTTGAGTACAAACATTCGTTCAGTACAAATGACATATTAATAAAATCAAATACATCATATACACCCCACACTTTACGTATAAAATAAAATAAATCAGCTTGAAAAGAGGGTTAAGAAACTTTGTCAGGCAGAGGACTAAGGAACACAAAGTTTTAGCGATGAGAGTTGGATTTATTTATTTCAGAAGTACGTGTGGCAGTTTTTTGCAACTTCTTTGCTGCCAAAAAAGTTAGTAAAAAAATAACATAAAAAAATCACCCCCCCTGAGTACAAAGATGGAGAAGGAAATGAAAAATAAAAAAGCCCATTATAAAAAAGGGGCTTTTTCAAAGCAAATAAAAACAAGATTACATTGTCTTGGCGACGACCTACTTTCTCCGCCAAAGGCGAATATCATCGGAGCTGAAGGGCTTAACTGCTGAGTTCGAGATGGAATCAGGTGTACCCCCTTCGCTAGAATCACCAAGACAATATAATCTTGTTTACCGCGCCTCTCGGCGGGTTGTATGAGAATGCTATATTTCAAGCAAACTCTGAAAATTGTAGATAAAGAATTTTTTGAAGTCATAATTAAATGACTATTAACTGCTAACTCATAATGATACCACTCTCATCCGCCAAAGATAGCGAACAAAAGTAGTTATCACTACAGACAAAAAAGAAAAAGGTTTAGTTTTATTAGTATTTCTTGGCTAAATGCATCACTGCACTTACACCTAAAACCTATCAACCTGGTCGTCTTCCAGGAAACTATATTGCCTTATCTCGAGGTGGGCTTCCCGTTTAGATGCTTTCAACGGTTATCCCTTACGAACATAGCTACTCGACAGTGCCCTTGGCAGGACAGCCGATACACCAGAGGTTTGCTCTTTCCGGTCCTCTCGTACTAGGAAAGAATCCTCTCAAGCAATTAACGCCTACGGCAGATAGAGACCAACCTGTCTCACGACGGTTTGAACCCAGCTCGCGTACCTCTTTAATTGGCGAACAGCCAAACCCTTGGGACCTGCTCCAGCCCCAGGATGAGATGAGCCGACATCGAGGTGCCAAACAGTGTCGTCGATGTGAACTCTTGGACACTATTAGCCTGTTATCCCCGGGGTAACTTTTATCTGATGATCTTCCACGCTCCTACAAGCGATGGTCGGTTCACTAAATTCCACTTTCGTGACTGAGCGACTGATTAGTCTTTCAGTAAAGCTGGCTTGTGCTTTTGTACTATCAGCCCGATTTCCATCCGGGCCTAGCCAACCTTTGTAAGCACCTCCGTTACCATTTAGGAGGTGAGCGCCCCACTCAAACTACCCACCAGGCACTGTTCCCAGTCTGGTAAAAAATAAGAATGTAAGACACGAAATATGAATTATGAATATTCATAATATAAAAAAGATTATGTTGTGAATTTTTACTAAGCCTATCCTTAAATCATAAATCATAAATCGCTATTCCTATCTTTTAACAGACTAGGGTTAGAATTAAAATAATAACAGGGTGGTATTCCACTGATGACTCTTCCTCAACCTGAGTTGAGGCCTCAAAGTCTCCCACCTATTCTCGGCAGCTAGAACCTTAATTCAATGCCAAGCTGTAGTAAAGCTCCACGGGGTCTTCTCGTCTTGCCGCAGGTAGGGGGCATCTTTACCCCCATTGCAATTTCACCGAGTCCTTCGTTGAGACAGTTCCCCAGTCGTTACACCTTTCATGCGGGTCAGAATTTACCTGACAAGGAATTTCGCTCTTATTGTTAGCTCTATGTCGCCATAGAGAACGGACTATATCTTCCGCCTGAGGCGGATCAGCATTTTAGTCTCTGAGGATTTTCCGATAAATCGGAATCTTTCCTGCTGATTATCTGCACTGATAGCATTTTTACTGGCTATAAATAATCTATAACCGAGTAGCTTCAGATACTCCAGACTTTCCAGCATATAGCTGATTTACATCCCGATAAAATAATCGGGATAGGCGTTTACTTTTCCTTTGCATGTTATTTCATAGCTTGTTTATCCTTCACTATCAATCGTCCCAGTTATTCTGATTCCACCTAAGTAGAATCAGAACCTTAGGACGATTATAGTTATCGCCGACGTTCACTGGCGCTTCGGGAATTGGCGTGAACCGCTTCCGTTAACGTTCCAGCACTGGTCAGGTGTCAGCCCCTATACTTCAGCTTGCGCTTTTGCAGAGACCTGTGTTTTAGATAAACAGTCGCTAGGGAATCTTTAGCTGCGTCCGGCACAATTAAGTACCGGAAAGACATCTCGCTAACTTACGTCTAGATTTTTTGCCGAGTTCCTTAACGAAGGTTCTCTCGTTCCCCTTGGGCTACTCGCCCTATCCACCTGTGTTGGTTTTGGTACGATCACATTAATACTAACCTTAGAAGCTTTTCCTGGCACCTTGCTCGCTACTGTGCGTCATTCCGAAGAACAACTTCCAGCATACTCTTGGGTTTAGTGTATGACGGATTTACCTATCATACACCCTTAAGTACGCTACACAAATCCAATAATGTGCAGTAGTTACTAAAATGCGTCACTCCATCGAATATTAATGTGGTTACGGAATATTAACCGTATGTCCATCGACTACGCCTTTCGGCCTCGCCTTAGGATCGACTAACCCTGGGATGATTGCCATTGCCCAGGAAACCTTGGATTTTCGGGGTGTGAGGATCTCACTCACATTGCGGTTACTCATGCCAACATTCTCACTTCCCTGCGCTCCACCATGGCTCACGCCTTTGACTTCATCGCACAAGGAACGCTCTCCTACCACCCGTCGCTCGAGAGCGACAGGTCCATATCTTCGGTATCATGTTTAGCCCCGTTACATCTTCGACGCGAAATCTCTAAGCTAGTGAGCTATTACGCACTCTTTAAAGGATGGCTGCTTCTAAGCCAACCTACTAGGTGTTTAAGAAATTTCACTTCCTTTCCCACTTAACATGAATTTAGGGACCTTAGATTATGGTCTGGGCTTTTTCCCTTTTGAGCCTCGACCTTAGCGCCGAGACTCTAACTGCCCGGATAAGAAACAAAAGAATTCGGAGTTTGGTTGAGCGCTCTACGGCGAACCGCGAGAACTCATCCAGTAGCTCTACCTCCCTTGCTCATTTACCGAACGCTAGCCCTAAAGCTATTTCGGAGAGAACCAGCTATCGCCAAGCTCGATTGGAATTTCTCCCCTACGCACAAGTCATCCCCTGACGTTAAACGGTCAGTGGGTTCGGGCCTCCCCCCAATGTTACTTGGGGTTCACCCTGCTCATGCGTAGCTCGCCTGGCTTCGGGTCTAGTTCATACGACAAATTCGGCGGTTAAGCCTCGCTTTCACTGTGCATATCCCACAGAGTGATTTATGCAAGCCGTATAAAACTAACTCGTTGGCCCGTTCTACAAAAAGTACGCCATCACGGTGTAAACACCGTTCTGACTCTTTGTTAACATATGGTTTCAGATACTATTTCATCTCCCTTATCGGGATACTTTTCACCTTTCCCTCACGGTACTAGTTCACTATCGATCTCGTATAATATTTAGTCTTGGAAGTTAGTGCTCCCGGATTCAGACAGGGCTTCTCCGACCCCGCCCTACTTGAGAATAATTACATCGTTTTATATTTTTTTTCGCATACAAGGCTGTTACTTTCTATGGCCACTCTTTCCAAAGTGTTTTACTAAAAAATATAAAGCAACCCCGATTAAACGAGTAAAATTACCTCACAACACCGCTGCACAGCAGCGGAAATTCCAATAATCAAGCACCAAGAAACAAACAATTAATAAATCCCGATTCACAATAATCAAACAATAAAATGTTTGAAAATTGATTATTGGTAATTTGAAATTTATTTGGAAATTGGAATTTGGTTATTGGTCATTCCGATGCTGTGCATCGGTTTAGACTGTTCCGCTTTCGCTCGCCACTACTGACGGAATCTCTATTGATTTCTATTCCTCCAGCTACTAAGATGTTTCAGTTCACTGGGTTTGCTTCGTTATCCTATGTATTCAGATAACGATTCTTGCTAAAAAACAAGAGGGTTTCCCCATTCGGAAATCCCCGGATCAAAGTTTGCTTGGCAACTCCCCGAGGCTTATCGCAACCTGCTGCGTCCTTCTTCGCTCATACGAGTCAAGGCATTCTCCATATGCTTAAGTAACCTTTTCTTTTTTTGTTGTCCCGCCACCCGAAGGCGACAGGATAAGTTAACAGTTAATAATCATCTAGACAGAGATTATTAACTTTTCTGATAAAATTGCTTTACCTACGCTTGATTTCCTCGCTGCATCATCCCATCTCCGCGAAACTGCAGGATAACACAAAAAATCAAGTCTATTAAGTTTTTAAGGTTCGTCATTCTCATCCGCCTTGGGCGAACTGAATCACGCGGAAATATTTTTTTACGATCTTTAATCGACAAAAAATATTTCAGCGCAATATACCTTTTTAAAGAAACAAAAAACCCGTCTTGGAGACGAGTAAACTTCAAGCCGAGAAAGCTCTGTAGTTTCACCCGTTTTCGTATTCGATTTTCTTTTCTTTTTTTCGCAAAGATATATGTTTTTAATTTTTTAGTACATACTCTCTCAAACGCTTTCTAATACTAGCAAAGGATTAAAAATATGTCAAGCGTTTATACAACAACTCTTTTTGCTAACCCTAAAATCCCGATTATTCAACCTTTTTCCGACTATTTCTTATTCCAAAAAACGAAATTTTTCAAACAAAAAAAGCTTTTTCGATTAAAAAAATTTTAACTATTTTTTTCGAAAAAAGAAACTTTTGAAATCTTGGCGATCCAAACAAGAATAAACAAACCGAGTGTCACCAAAACGATCGTCCCGCCGGTGGAGAGATTTAAATAATAAGCTAAAAATATCCCGCTAATCACAGAAAAAATTGAAAAGAATTCGGCGTAAAAAATTGTTTGCAAAAAACTTTTTCTCAGTTGCAAGGCCGTCACCACCGGAATAACCACCAAAGCTGAAATAAGCAAAGCGCCCACAATCGGAATCGCCAAGGCAATTGCCAAAGAAGCTGTCATAATCAAAAGCATATTGATAAATTTTACCCGCACCCCGGAAACTTGCGCCAAATCCTCGTCAAAAGAAACATAAATCAAATCCTTAAAATAGAAAGAAACTGTCGCCAAAATCACCAAAGCTAAAATCGAAATCATAATAATATCAACAAAACTAACCGTCACAATACTACCGAATAAATAACTGAAAAGATTAAAATTTAAATTGTGATACAAACTCAAAATCACCGCCGCCAAAGCCAAACTCCCCGAAAGAAATAATGCCAAAGCCGTCTCGCCGTAAACCCGCTTGCCGGTTCTCAATTTTTCCACCCCCCAAGAAGCCAACAAAGAAGACCCCACCGCCGTCAAAAAAGGATTAAATCCCAAAAGCAAACCCACTGCCACCCCCAAAAGAGAAACATGCGCCAAAGTGTCCGCTATCAAAGAATACCTTTTCAGCACCAAAAAAATCCCGATTATCGGAGCGATAAAAGCGACAATAACTCCGCCTGTCAAACCCCTGAGCATAAAATCATATTGAAAAATTTCCATAAAAATAAAATTTGGTTTTTTATCTCGAACTCGCCTGAGTTCTTTTGGATAATCCGCGAATTAATTATTGTGCCTATGTTTAAAAGCAATTTTTACTTCCCGATTAGAGACATTAAAAAGCTCGGTTTCTCGGATAAAGTCTTTGGGTGTAAGATGACATTCGAGAGTCTTATCAATACACATGATATGCATCACTTCCTGTGACAATCTCTCGATATCGTGAGAAACCATCACCAAAGTTATTCCCATTTCCTTATTTAAATATTGCAAAAGTCGGTAGAAATCATCTTGATTTTTTCTATCCACTCCGGAAACCGGCTCATCCAAAAAAATAATCTCCGGATGACTGATTAAAGCTCTGGCAATATAAACTCGTTGCAATTGACCGCCGGAAAGATCGCCAATCAGCCTATTATGGAAACTACTCATTCCGACTTTTTCAAGAATTTCCAAAACAAATTCCTCCGCGGGAAACTCAGCTTTTTTCCAAATTTTTTCCCGCCGATATCCGCCCAAAGTGACCGCCTCAAAAACCGTCAAAGGAAAATTCTTATCCACATTGGCTATCTTTTGAGGAACATACCCGATTCGATGCCATTCCTTAAAACTCCGAAAATCCTGATTGAAAATCTTTATCTTTCCCTTCTTCGGTTTAATCAAGCCCAAAATTATTTTTATCAAAGTGGTCTTACCCGAACCGTTCGGTCCGACAAATCCGATATAATCGCCCTTATGAATATCAAAAGAAACATCTTCCAAGACACTCTCACCTCTTTCGTAAGCGAAAAAAACATTTCTGACCTCAATGATATTCTTGGTGTGATCGACTTTATTTGTTTTTCCACTCAATTTATCTATCATAATTATATCACCTTCTTTTTTAAATTATAAAACAAGTCACTATTTTTTATTAAATAGTTAAAGCATTAACGAGTTAACGAGTTTCTAAAAAAATACAAATTCGTTAATCCGTTAACTCGTTAACTCAAAAATATTTTCAATCGCATTCCAAAGCTTTTTTCAAATTTTCCAAATTTTTTTCCATTTCGGTAAGATAGTTTTTTCCTTGCCCGATTTCTTCCACACTCAATCCCCCGATCGGATTAAGCACCAAAGTTTCCGCTCCGGCCTCGTTGGCCACTACTTGAGACAAGCGGGGACTGATTAAACTTTCGAAAAAAATATACTTTATCCCCTTTTGCCGAGCAATCTCTGAAATTTCCGCCAATTGTCTGGGTGAGGGCTCTTCTTCCGGAGAAAATCCCGCAATCGAAATTTGATTCAATCCATATTCCTGCGCCAGATAACCGAAAGCTTTATGAGCGGTGATAAAATCTTTTTTTTCGCAACCGACCAGCTCCCTTCGGAAAACGCTGTCCAGATTCAAGAGCTTGGTCTTGAGAATATTCAAATTTGATTGGTAATAATCTCGATTCTTGGGATCGACACGCATAATCTCAATCGCTATCAAATCGGCCATCTCTGAAGCTATTACCGGATTCAACCAAAAATGCGGATCATTTTCCAAAATCTTCTCGCCCGCTTTGCGACTTTCCAATTTTTCTTTCATAACCAAAATATTCAAACCTTTCATAATCCCATTTTCCCTAATCTTCTTTTCCCAAACTTCCAAACCGCCACCGTTCAAAATCAAAAGTTCACTTCTTCGAACAGTAATCATATCTCGAGCGGTTAGTTCATAATCATGCGGTTCTCGACCGGCCGGAGTCAGATTGACAACCTCGACAAAATCTCCCCCGATTTCCGAAGTCAAGAAATAAAGCGGATAAAAACTGGTTATCAGACTCAATTTATTTGTCATATCAATCGGTTCGTTTTTGTTTTTCAAGTAAGCCCAAGTCAAAAACAACCCTGTCATTAAGGTTATCGTCAATAAAAAATAAAGATAATTTCTTTTTCTTCGCATATAATAAAATAGTAACGATTTTTTGCGCAAATGTCCACTCGAATCAAAAAATGTTTTTAAAAAAATTATTTATTCCAAATAGTTTTTCGATTATTTTTTTTGCGAATGTTTTCAAAAAAATAAACAACGAGGACAAATAATCCAACCATCATCCAATCCCAAATTTCAATCGGCGCCATCCGCAAATATTTCTGAAAAAAAGGCGTATACATAAACCCGACAAAAATACTCACCGAGGCAAAAATTGCCCCGATGGCAAATTTGTTTCTGAAAAATCCCAATTCAACAGGCGTAAGTCTTTCACTGCGAGACTGAAGTAAATTAGCCATCTGCGTCATAGCCAAAACGGCATACGCGGCTGTGGTTGAACGGACATATAACAAACTGTTTTCATCCAAAATATCGCCCCATCGCCAACCGCCCCGCATAATTGAAAAAATAAAAGTTGCCACCGCCCCACCGGCCATAATCAAACCTAAGAAAAAAATTCTTTTAAAACTCTTAGTATCCAAAATGGCCCCGGAATTTTTTTTCTTTTTCTTCGGTCCGCCTTTTTCTCTCGGTTCCAAACTCAAAGAAAAAGAAGGTAAGATATCGGTCGCCAAATCAATAGCCAAAATCTGAACCGCCATGACCGGAGACGGAATTTGTAACATAACTCCCAGTGTCACTGTTAACAACTCGCTGGCATTCGAAGTAAAAACATAATGCACAAATTTTTTCAAATTGGCATAGATTGTTCTACCCTCCTTAATACCGTTTACAATAGAAGCAAAATTGTCATCCAGTAAAATCATATCGGCAGCCTCCTTGGAAACATCCGTCCCAATAATACCCATTGCCACGCCCACATCCGCTTTCTTGAGAGCGGGAGCATCATTCACTCCGTCACCGGTCATCGCGATTACTTGTTTGTTTTGTCTCAAAATATTGGCAATGCGCAATTTTTGCTCCGGCGCAATCCGAGCAAAAATAATGTCCTTCTTAGTCACTTTTTCAAAAATTTCTTTATCGCTCAATTGATTCAATTGCTTACCGTTAACTATTTCATACTCACCGCCCTCTTTGATTAAATTTATTTTCTTGGCGATTGCGCCGGCGGTCACCTCATAATCTCCCGTAATCATAACCACTTTTATTCCCAATTCCTTACATTCCTCAATAGCTTCGGCCACATCTTGACGAGGCGGATCAATCATCGCCATCATCCCCACCCAAACCAAATCCCTTTCCGCTTCTTGTGCGTATTTTTCCTTGGGTACATCTTGCATATCACGATAAGCAAAAGCTAAAACTCGCAAGGCTTGAGCAGACATACTATTGTATAGTTGCTTAATTTTTTCTTTATCTTCCCGAGTAAACGGTAAAATTCGATCGTCAATTTTTATCTTATCGCAGAGATTTATCAATACATCCGGAGAACCTTTAACAAAAGAGCGCACCTCCGAATTTTTATAAATCACACTCATCCTCATCCTTTCCGAAGAAAAAGGAATTTCGGTAATTTTTGTTTCTCCGATTGAATAAAAATTTTTCTTGGGATTATATTTTTCTCCGGCTACTACAATCGCCCCCTCGGTCGGATCACCGACCACCACCCTTCGCCCATCCTTCAAAATAATGTTGGCATCATTGCACAACACTCCTATTCTGAATAACAATTCCAGATTTTTTATCCCCGCCGGATTGACCGCCCGATCATCTAAATAAAAATTTCCTTCCGGCGAATAACCCGTACCGCTAACAGTTACTTCTTGATTATTAACTATCAAATGAGTGACAGTTAATTCGTTTTTGGTGATAGTCCCGGTTTTATCGGTACAAATAATATCGACCGATCCCAAAGTTTCCACCGCATTTAATTTTTTGGCCAAAACTTTGTGTTTCAAAAGTTTTTTCATCCCCAAAGAAAGAGATACGGAAATAGCCGCCGGCAAACCTTCCGGCACTACCGAAACCGCCAAGGCTAAAGCGAAAATAAAATTATGATACAAACTCAACCCCGAAAAATAACCGGCAATCATAACCGCCACCCCGATCAAAACGGCAATCACGGTCACATTTTTTCCCAAGCGACGCATTTGTTTTTGCATCGGAGTCAAAGTTTCTTTCATCTCTCCGGTCAAATGAGCGATTCTTCCCAATTCAGTATTTAGTCCCGTCCCCGTCACAATAAAAAAACCCTCTCCGGTCGAAACGGTCTCTCCCATAAAAAGCATATTATCGATATCGGCGATAGGCACATTTTCTTCTTGAATAATCTTGACCGATTTGCTTTCCGGCTTGGATTCGCCGGTAAAAATAAAACTGTTTACCTTTAAATCATAACTTTCTGTCAGATATCCGTCCGCCGGAACATTGTCCCCGGCCGCCACAAAAATCGCGTCTCCCGGCACAATCATTTTGGTATCAATTTCCTGCTTTACCCCATCCCTGATAACCTGAGCCTTGTCGGTCGTCAGCTTTTTGATACTATCCAATATTCTCTCCGCTTTGAATTCTTGGAAAAAACCGATTATGGCATTGGTTCCCACGATTATCAAAATAATGATTACATCCCGATATTCTCCGAAAATAAAAGCCAACAAAGCCGCCACCAAAAGAATCCACACTAAAGCGTCGTTGAATTGACCGAGGGCCAACTTTACCCAGCGCCAGTCTTGTTTTCTTTTTATTCTGTTTTTACCATACTCCTTCAATCGAACCAATGCCTCCACTTGAGAAATACCGCCTTGAGAAGAAGTCTTGAATTTTTCCTCCACTTCTTTTTCACTTAGACTATATATCGCTTTTTCGCTCATAAAATTTGTTTTAAATAAAAAAATACCCCTCCGGTTAAATTATATATTAAATGAAGAAATAAAAAAACAAGCCTAAAAAAATTTAAAAACCCCGGTCAGAAATATATTCTGACGGGGTAAGCTTCAAAAACTACCCGGATTTTCTTTGCTCTTCCTGAATCCTTACCGATTCTTTCATTATTTCCCTAAAAATATTTTCTGTAAAATCAGGATTTATTTTTCTATCCTCGGCCGACTTTCTCAGTTTTTTAATTTTTATTTCCTCCACCTCGACATTCAAAATTGGCAGATTTGATTTTCTTTTTTGTTTTTCTATTTTCAAAGCTGTTTTCATCCGACAAAAAATCAAACTCAAAATCAAATAATCAATAAAAGCGATAATTTTTCGGTGTTTTTTCATAAATTATTTCTAGAGATATTCAGAAAAAAAGTGGGCTATCTATTATTAAACCAGATATATAAATTTTTATTTTCATCACCCCTGATTGTGTAATAATAAGAATTAACCAAAACGGGCAATGCACCGAGAAACTCTTTGTCTTTTTTGGGAGATTCTTGAGGTTGAATAGCTGGAAAATTATACCACCTCAAATTGGTGTATCCGAAAACATGTTTTCCGAAATCGTTTGGAATTAAATGTTTTATGATAGGATAATCTTTTTGTAAAGATTTAACTCCCGGGGCATTCCCAATAGAATCCATAAAATAAATATTTGAATTTTCGTTGTCCCTATGATCCTCAACAATAATTTTTGACAAATCACCAATGAGCATAGTGGCAAAAAAAGTTTTGTAATTCTTTTGATATTCCAAAGCATTTCCAAACATAAAAGAAAAAACAAAAAAACAATACAAAAGAACCACTGCCGGTGTTGCAAAAAATCTAAAAGGTGGTCTGGCTAAAAATAAGGCCACGATAGCAATAAAAGCATTAAACCCCACGAAATATCTGGGCACAGACCCAACCTTATCAACAAAAATAAAAAATCCTTGAAAGAAAACAAACATTAAAAATAAAGCCATTAAAGCTAATACAAAGGATGCAAACTTATTTCGTTTACTAATAAGCACAAACTTAATCACAAATAGAATAATCATCAGTGTCAAAACATAAACCCAATTATCATTAAAGTTATTAATAATTTCTCCAAAATTGTCTCTTATGTTTCCAATGACACCTAGAGTCATTTCATTAGCTGGAAAAAAATTATTATAGCCGAATATTTTAGTCTGCAAAAAAAATATTCTAAAAACAACCAAGGCACTAAGATAACTCATCACCGAAACAAGAAGAAAATCC
>Ga0265295_1007970_pt1 | contig 11936 bp, 10 predicted proteins | sample Munlansysbiofilm_FD_192503 | JGI IMG/M metagenome (GOLD analysis project Ga0265295, IMG submission 192503) | Leachate microbial communities from a municipal landfill in Southern Ontario, Canada - Methane capture system biofilm | ecosystem: Engineered > Solid waste > Landfill > Unclassified ... | reverse complement strand
ACGGGAAATCAAACTTCCACATTGTGCCACAATTGATCTTCCCAGCTCAAAATGCAGGGTTTGACCCGATCTTAAAGTCAGGTGCTCGCGGAATATCTTGAAATATGCTTCATATTCAGGAATTGGAAAATGATTCGGATGTTCGTAGTTAATCCCCAGTCCACCACCTACATTAATATTCTCAAATCTAATCCCATTTGCTTCAAAATGATCCTGTAATTCATTCACTCTTACACACAAATCCTGGAAAGGAGTCATGTCGGTAATCTGTGAACCAATATGAAAATGAATCCCAATCAACTTTACATTTTGCAGACCTTTGACGATTTGCGTTACCTTATCGATATCCGTAAGGTTTATTCCGAATTTGTTTTCGTTTAATCCTGTAGTGATGTAATGATGCGTATTGGCGCTCACATTGGGATTAATACGCAGTGCAACTTTTGCAGTTTTATTTTTTGCACGTGCCAGCTCATCGATCACCTCAAGTTCTGGAATCGACTCCACATTAAAGCAGAAAATATCGTTATCCAAACCCAGGTTAATCTCCCAATCAGCCTTCCCTACTCCTGCAAAAACAACTTTAGCTGGAGCAATGCCAGCATTTAAAGCAGCCTGCACTTCTCCTCCACTTACACAATCAGCACCAAATCCAGCTTCTTTGATTGTTTTCAAGACTTCCGGATTTACATTTGCTTTCAAGGCATAATGCACCACAAACGGCTGTTCCTCAATTTGTTTTTTGATTTTAGCAAGTGACGCACGTAACACATCCAGGTCGTAATAATAAAAAGGGGTGAGTATATTACTAAATTTATTAACTGGGTAATTTGCTTTTATCATAATGATATTTTTAATTAACCATATAAGTCATATAAATAACATACAAGTTCTTGTTCTTCAACCTTACATGTTACTTATATGACCTGTGTGGTTTAAAAAAGTTAATTAAACAAAGAGGAACTCAAGGCTTTCAATGCAACCTTCTTATTATCAGCATTGATGAGGAACGACACATTGTAGTTGCTACCTCCATAAGAAATCATACGAACAGGTATATCTTTCAGCGCATGAACTGCTTTTGACTGGAAGCCTACATTATCAGGCTGCAAATCGCCAACTACACAAATGATAACCATATTTTCATCAACTGAAACGGTTCCCAGTTTCTTCAGATTATCAACAATTTCTTTTAGATTTTTCGTACTATCAATCGTAACGGAAACACCTACTTCTGATGTAGTTACCATATCAATCGGTGTTTGGTAAGATTCAAAAATCTCAAACACTTTTCTCAGGAAACCGTAAGCAAGCAGCATTCTGCCCGACTTAATTTTAATTGCCGTTATACCATCTTTTGCAGCAACAGCCTGTATGGCTGACTTATTACTTTTTGACGAGATTAAAGTTCCTGGAGCTTTTGGATCCATTGTATTCAATAACCTGACCGGGATATTATTCAATTTTGCCGGAAGAATACAGGTTGGGTGTAATATTTTCGCACCAAAATAAGCCAATTCAGCAGCTTCTTCAAAATTCAGATAAGGAACCGGCTTAGTACCTTCCACAAAACGTGGATCATTATTGTGCATACCATCAATGTCGGTCCAGATTTGAATTTCATCAGCTTTAATTGCAGCACCTACTAAAGAAGCTGTATAATCACTACCACCACGTTGCAGATTGTCAATTTCACCATAGAAATTACGACAAATATAACCTTGGGTAATGTAATAAGTTTTCCCGGGATTTACCTCCAATTGTTTTACGAGATTTTCAGCTATATAAGCAGTGTCCGGTTCCGCATTCTTATCAATTCTCATATAATCAAGCGCAGGAAGTAACACGGAACTTTCACCCTGTTCTTCCAGATAAATCTGAAACATCCCGGTAGAGATCAGTTCACCCTGTGCCAGGATAGCCTTTTCTTCAAATATGGTGAATACAGCTTTCGAGAAAGTACGCAAATAATCAAAATGACGTTTTATCAACTCCATTGCATCGGACTTAGAAGTTGTTTTCGAGTACAATTCATCAACAACATCTTCATATTTTTGCTCCAACACGTTGATACGTTCCAAAGCTCCGGATGCATTGTTTTTATAGAAATAATCAGCTATCTCAACCAAATTGTTGGTTGTACCCGACATAGCCGATAATACTATAATTTTTTGTTCTCCATTGCATATTAACTTTGCAACTTCCTTGATTCGCGCAGCAGAACCTACGGATGTTCCGCCGAATTTTAAAACTTTCATCTGTATATAATTTATTTTTTAATTGTCATTTACAATCTTTCAATTTGCAAAAGTAATACTTTTTTTGTAATTAGTAAGCATTTGCTATATCTGCAAAATTTATCTAAATTTGCCGGAAACAGTATGCTTTCCATGATGAAAAAAACAACATACCTACTTGTATGGCTTATTTTTATTACCATTGATGCAACGGTCTCTGGTTCTGGAATCAGAATCAATCAACTGGGATATCTTCCGAACGCATCAAAAAAAGCTGTATTAATAAGCGAATCAAGCTCCAAAACACAGGAGTTTACAATCCACGATGCTTTAACAAATGAAGTTTATGCCACCTTAAAATCTGTATGTTTATGGGGTAGTTTTGATAAATATAACAGTAATTACATACTCGATTTCAGTTCTTTTAAAAAGGAAGGCGCTTTTTACATCAAGGCTGGCAACATCTATTCTCCAACCATCTATATCAATAAAAATTTATACATCAGTACGACAGATAAATTAATAGCATATCTCCAGTCACAACGTTTTGGAGGTGATGTTTCAGGTGGCTGGTGGTATGATTCATCGAACAAAAACAGAAATATAGCCGTTAATGCAACTGTAACTTATCAACTGCTTTTCACTTATAATATGTATCCCGATATTTTTAATGATTTGGTTGATTTTAACGGTGAAAAACAACCAAACCAAATTCCCGACATCATTGATGAGGCAAAATGGGGTATCGACTGGCTTTCAAAGGTGAATTACAAATCGACAAGCATCGCGGTTGCCGGAAAGTTAGCTTCAGTTTTTGCACTTGCTTCAGATGTATTTAGCAACTTTTACCCTGAAATAGCTAACGAGCTGACTGAAAAGTCAGTAGAAATTTACAAGCAAGCAAAGTTGCGGGAAATTAATCGCTGGGAACTGAACACTCCTGATGATATTATGACAGAAGAGAACTGGAAAGATGATATGCAACTGGCTGCTATACAACTATATTTCCTTACCTATAATCCTGAGTATTTACAGGATGCGATGCTTTGGGGAGCAAATGAACCCATTCCACAGTGGATTTTTTCAGTCTGTGACAAACCTTTGCGATTTTATCCCTATCTAAACTGGAGTCATTTTTTAATGATGCAAGTCGAAAATCCTCAGATAAAGAAGAACTTTCAACAGAATATGAATATAGCGTTGTTAAGAGCAAAACTGGCAGCTCAGGACAATCCGTTCAACATTGGTATCAGTTTAACTGAAAATTCCAATAATAAAATTACAGCTTTACACAATATGTGTTTTGCCTACAGGAAACAAACCGGCGATTCAACTTTCATCGCAATGGAAGAAGCTCTTTTCAACTGGATTTTCGGATGCAATCCCTGGGGTATCTCTATGGTTACCGGCTTACCGGAAAACGGAATTACGCCACAACACCCACACTCGAAATCATACATCGAAACTGATAAAATTGTCAACGGAGCATTGGTCAACGGTGCCATCAGCAACCTTTGTCTTGGAAATACAGAACTTGACAAACAGATTTATGACGGCAATTATGAAAAACATCAGACTGAGTGGGCTGTGTACCATGATCATGTAAACGATTTCATCACCAATCAGGCCAATATTGATGCGACAGCTTCCTTGCTACATTTGTTAGCCGTTCGCCAGGCAAACGGTGAAAAAAAAGAATATTTCGACAAAAATCAATATGAAAGTGGAGGCATCACCCGTTTCAATCCTGAAAACAAACAAATCGCCATTATCTTTACCGGTCATCAGGATGTAGACGGATATAAAAAAATCAAGACAACACTGAAAAAATACAACGTAAAAGCAGCATTCTTTTTTTCCGGGCATTTTTTGCGAAAGCCAGGTAACTCGCATATAATTAAAAAACTCAGGGAAGATGGACATTATATCGGTCCGGCTACCAATCATTATTTTAAGCTCGCAGATACAAATGGGATTCAGTCAATAAGCATACGTAAAACAGCATTTCTGAATGACTTAAGAGAAAACTATGCAGCACTAAAAAAACTGGGGATTAGCAAACAACAAGCTCCTTTTTTCAACCCTCCGTTTGAAATGTATAACGACAGCATCAGCGAATGGTGTAAAGATGCAGGTGTTTACCTGATTCGTTCAACACCCGGAACATACTCCAACCTTGATAATACATTACCCGAAATGCGGGAGAATTACTTTTCAAGCATGGATATCATCAACAGAATTTTACAGATTGAAAAGTCAAACGGATTAAATGGCTATATTTTACAATTTCATGTGGGGACAAATCCGGCAAGAAAGGACAAGTTTTATAACCATCTTTCTACATTGATCAGCTACCTGCAAAATATTGGGTATCAATTTACCGATTTGTTTACCGTGAGTGATCTCGTATCAAATCCATCGGAGATTCAGGCTGATCAGCAAAAGAAAGTAAAAAAATAAAATCATAAAGTTGTTTGCCAAACTTTATGATTTTGTAAGTTATAAAAATGGGGTGGAAAACGGGGCTCGAACCCGCGACCTTCGGAACCACAATCCGACGCTCTAACCAACTGAGCTATAACCACCATGTTTTCGAGCTGCAAAGATAATACAGCAAAAAGTTATATGCAAGCAATTTCAATAAAATAAAATTAAATTTTTCATTTAACTAACTATCAAACACATACACAACTTCGCCAATGAAATATCTAATTACAAATTCTGAATTTGACCAACAAATCACCCAAATAAAAAAACAAATCAAACTATCGATGGATGGCATTATTTCTGATTCGATGAAAGCCCATGGTATTGTTTACAAAAAAAACTATGGCGTATCAATCCCCAGAATCAGAGAAATTGCAAAATCTTATTCTAAAAGCCATGATTTAGCTCAGCGCTTATGGTTACTTGATGTACGTGAAACCAAGATACTCGCGACACTTTTGCAGCCGGTTGAAACATTTACCAGAAAGCATGCAGCAACATGGTTAGACAAATGCAGCAATATAGAGCTAATTGAACAAGCTTGCATGAATCTGTATCAATACCTGCCTTTTGCGATCGATTTCAGTATGGATTGTATTCAATCGGTCAATATTCAACATAAATTATTCGGTTACAGCCTTTTGATACGAATCTCCAAACAACTTAGTTCTGATGAAATTAACACGATATTACAAAATATACATCAATTTAATTTGTCAGGAACCGATCATGTTCTATATAACGCCATGGCAAACTGCCTGACACGACTTGCCAGAAATAATAAAAAAACAGCCTTAACAATTTACAGCAACATTCAGCCTTTTGAACATGATGACGTTTCAGGTAAGAAGCATATCTTTCAAATGGTAAAACAAGAATTAATATTTTTAGGATATCTGGATGAGAAATTCTGAAAAATGACTTATCTTTGTGTGGTTTAAGCAGTATCAATGAAAGAAGAAAATTCCACTGTCGTCAGCATATTCACTGAATATTTGATCAGACACAAACATAGGAAGACCCCTGAAAGATTTGCTATACTTGAAAAGATTTATTCACTTGAAGGTCATTTCGATGCTGAAAAACTATACGATAGTTTGCAAAACGAATACCGGGTCAGTTTAGCTACCGTCTATAACACGCTTGATTTATTACATGAAGCCGGTTTAGTCATTAAACACCAGTTTGATGGTTTATCTGCTCAGTACGAAAAATCAATTGGGGCAAATATTCATAACCATTCTGTTTGTATCGTTTGTGGCAAAGTCAAGGAATTCACAGATAAGAAAATAAGGAAAGCAATACAATCAAAGGAATTTGCAAATTTTCAAAGCACACATTATTCCCTGTATATTTATGGGATTTGTAAAAAATGCAGTAAAAAATAATTTATTATAATATCGATGAAAATAGATGTATTATTAGGACTCCAGTGGGGTGATGAAGGAAAAGGGAAAGTAGTAGATGTATTAACACCCGTTTACGACCTGGTCACAAGGTTTCAGGGGGGACCAAATGCCGGTCATACACTCGAATTTGAGGGTCAAAAATACGTACTTCGTTCAATTCCTTCAGGCATTTTTCAGGGAGACAAGATTAATATTATTGGGAATGGCGTGGTACTTGATCCTGCACTTTTTAAAGCTGAAGTTGAAGCACTTGAAATATCAGGACATCCCCTGACGAAAAGATTGAAAATATCCAAAAAGGCACATCTCATACTCCCTACACACCGCTTACTTGATCAAGCATACGAATCAGCTAAGGGAGCAGGAAAAATTGGAACCACAGGTAAAGGTATCGGTCCGACTTATACAGATAAAATAAGCAGGAACGGCGTTAGAGTTGGTGATATTCTACACAATTTTGAAGAAAAATATAAGTCTGCCATTGCCAGACACAAAGAGATTCTTTCACAATATGACTTTGATTACGACTTGGCTGCATTAGAGAAAGATTGGTTTGAAGGCATTGAATGTATGAAAAAGTTTGAATTAATTGACAGTGAACACGTCATCAACGACGCCATCAGACAAAACAAAAAGGTGTTAGCCGAAGGTGCACAAGGTACTATGTTGGACATAGATTTCGGCTCTTATCCGTTTGTTACTTCCTCAAACACCATTTGTGCCGGAGCTTGTACCGGATTGGGCGTTGCACCCCGAAACATAGGTGAAGTATATGGCATCTTCAAAGCTTATTGTACCCGTGTGGGTAGTGGTCCGTTCCCAACAGAGCTGTTTGATGAAACAGGAGATTTGATGCGTAAAAACGGGAATGAATTCGGTTCAGTAACCGGTCGCCCGCGTCGTTGCGGCTGGGTTGACTTAGTTGCTTTGAAATATGCGGTGATGATCAACGGCGTTACAAAACTCATCATGATGAAAAGTGATGTGATGGATGATTTCGAAACCATCAAAGCATGTGTTGCTTATAAAATTGATGATGTTATTACAGAAGAATTTCCTTACTCTATCGAAGGAAAAGTCGAGCCAGTGTATGCTGAGTTACCAGGATGGAAGACAAACATGACAAATATGCAATCGGAAGATGAATTCCCGGAAGAATTTAATGCATACCTGAGTTTCCTGGAAGAAGAACTGAAAGTTCCCATAAAAATTGTATCAGTTGGTCCCGACAGGGCGCAAACTATTATCAGATAATTTTTTTACACTACATTGATTATAGGTTATATTGAAAAAAACCTGATTGAAAATACGGGCATTTATCCAGAAATCAATCAGGTTTTTTTATTAAATCGACTGTTTTAATTACTTCAATTTAAGCAACTTTTCAATTTTTCCTTTAAAATCGATATTTTCCATAAAGCCTGTAAATTCTTCAGCACCCGGTCCAAAAGCAAATACAGGGACAGGAATTCCAGAATGACTTTTTGTTGAAAAATGAGTTTTAACTTTTCTTTGATTAATATTACCATCAGTTAAAGTCAATCCACCCGTTTCGTGATCAGCAGTAATTATTACCAGTGTTGTCTTATCTTTCTCTGCAAAATCGAGCACCTTACCTACTGTCTTATCAAAGTCTAATGTTTCCATAATAATCTGTTCAACATCATTTGAATGGCCTGCCCAATCAATTTGTGAACCCTCGACCATTAAAAAGAATCCTTTTTCGTTTTTATTCAGGATGTTGATGGCAGTCATGGTTGCATCAGATAATAAATCACCACGTTCAGGCATGGCAGGAGGTTGATCCTCATGAATTAATCCGGCCAGTTTTCCCGAATTGATTTTTTTTACCTCATCCATATCAAAAGCAATTTGATATTGTTTGTCTTTTAGTTCCTGGATCAGATTTCTGCCATCTTTTCTGGTTTCAAAATATTTTCTTCCTCCACCAATAAAAACATCAATATCTGTTTTCAGAAAATCTGCAGCAACTTCCTCATACATACTTCTATGATGCTGGTGTGCAATAAAAGTGGCCGGGGTAACATAGGTAATAGCACATGTCACAACTATTCCTGTAGCTAGTCCGTTACGTTCAGATTGTTCCAGAATCGTTTCAACAGCTACAGAATCGGGACTCATTCCAATCATCCCGTAATTAGTTTTTACTCCGGTTGCAAGAGCTGTACCTCCAGCACCTGAATCAGTAACGAACCGGTTAGCACAATATGTTTTTGAATATCCGACATGCTTACATCTTTCTACTTCAAGTTTATTCCCATTCGCCACCATAGCCGCATAAACCTGAGCCATCCCCATTCCATCTCCAATTAGGAAAATTACATTTTTAGGTCTTATTGCAGCCGACATCGAACCAAGCAGGATTGTCGAGACTAACAACAGTATTCCAAACCTTTTAATCATTACTAAAAAATTATATTATTTTAAACCATTAAACATTAAACCATTCATTCCTAAATACCACCCAGTGCTTTTGATATTCCTTTTAATTCCGTTCTTATTTTTTTTAAACGCTCAATCAACTCCTGTTGTTTAGCAACCTGGTCTTTTTTTTGACTGAGTTTTTGTCGGGCACCTTCCAATGTCAGGTTCTGATCATTGACCAGAAACATGATTTGTTTAACCAATTTCATATCCTCTTCAGTATAAAATCGGGTACCCTTATCATTACGCTTCGGATTCAGTTGTTTAAATTCTTTTTCCCAGAAGCGCAAATTCGAAGCCGTGATATTCAGCATCTTCGAAACTTCAGCTATGGAATAAAAAAGTTTTTCCATAAAACAACAAATGATTATTTATTAATTTTTAAACGTTGACCCGGACGTATCATGGAGCCTCGTAAATTATTCCATTTTTTAATACGGGTAACAGGAACCCCATACCTTGCAGCGATACCACTTAAAGTTTGCCCTTTTCTTACCGTATGGTAAATTACCCTGCCTCTGGACAAAGCTGTTGCCTGAGGAATATTCACTTCTGCTCTTCTGTTATTTATGAGTGAATCTGCTTTAAAAGATACTATTTCATTAAATTTATCAATAAACATACCCGTCATCTTAACCGGCAACACAACAGCATAAGGTTTTAAATCTCCCGGAATGATCTCTCGCTTGTATTGAGGATTCATCATTTTAATTTGTTCTTTGGGAAGATTTAAAACTGATGCAATTTGTTCAAAATGTACACGCTGATTAATCATGATTGTATCTACGGCTTTGGGGAATTCAATGGTTGCTTTACAAATATTGTGAGTATTGGCGTAATATAAGGAATAATTTGCTGCAATGAATATAGGGACATAACCTCTGGTTTCTACCGGCAGATAGGGATAAATTCCCCAGTAATCCTGTTTCCCTCCGGATCTGCGGATTGCTTTATTCACATTGCCGGGACCGCAATTATATGCTGCTATAACAAGATGCCAATCACCATAAATATCATACAAATCCTTCAAGTATCTTGCAGCGGCATGAGTTGACTTTAACGGATCCATACGTTCATCAACCAGACTGTTAATTTCCAGTCCATACATCCTTGCAGTTGAAGTCATAAACTGCCATAATCCGGCAGCTCCGGCTGGTGAAATAGCAGTAGGATTTAAAGCAGATTCAATTACGGGTAAATATCTTAGTTCAATGGGTAATTTATTCTTATCAAGTATTTGTTCGAATAATCTGAAATAATAATCTCCCAAACCGAGCAAATAACTGAGCTGATTTCTTCTTTTTACCGTATATAAATCAACAAAAGATCTAACATGATTATTAAATGGCATTTCCATCACACAAGGCATCAACCTTAATCTCATGCTAATAACAGAATCAGGCACATGTTGATTAAAATGAGTTGAATCGCAAAGGCTTTTCCTGGTTTTGCTTACAAACCAGTTCGACAACATATGATCCAGAGCGTATGTTACTTCATCCGGTACCGGGATACTATCTGCTTCGGATATTTTTTCCTTCTCATCCAATAATTCAAAATCCAATTGAGCAAAAAGCATGACTTCCTGTAGCAGTAAGAATACAAATACAAAAAAAACCTTCTTTAAAATCATCCTACATTTAAAATTTTATGCTGCCTTTCAACCCATAAGAAAATGATGTTTTAGGCAATTGATTCATTGTAAATCTGTCATTGATGATGGATGGGCGTAGTTTTAATGATAAGTCCGGTGAAATATCAAAATCATATAAGTGCGCATCCACAAATGCATCAATTAATGTTAACCCGTAATAGGCAATCGAAACAATAATACTCAGATCCCTGTTATATCTGGACTTATCCATACCACTTTTCAACAAGTTGGTAAAAGCGTCTTTTCCCCCATAACTGTCAATCGTGAACCCGGGAGGTATTATTTCAAGGTAACTATTTGTACTATCATCTGTATCTGTAATGTCGAGATAGGCATTTTTATATGATAAAAACTGTCTCGCGTTCCAGTTGACAGCATAAAAACAGCCCAGAAAGCCACCATAAACAATAGGTAATTTCCAATACTTTCTGTTTATTATTTGTCCGTAACCTGGGATTACAGCACCTAACCAGATAGCACGAATCGGATCCGGTTTAAATTTTTCAGTTTCTACCGATTCTATTTGAGTATCATCGTCAACAATCAAAGGTTCTGTTAGATCAAGACGACGGAGCGACTGAACAGTATCCTGAGCATTTAATATGGCATTATCCTGACCTGTAAGATAAAGAGGAAAAGATGCAATCAGCAGGATCAGTCCTATTTTCAGTTGCTCAAACACAATTATTTCTGTTCTTATTAGTTTTTATCGATTTTATCCAACAATTCCATGATACGGGATAAATCATCGTCATCTTTGAAAGAGATTGATATTCTACCTTTTCCTTTTGCATCAGATGTAAGTTGAACCTTGGCATTAAAGAGTTTTCCAAGTCGTAACTTCAATTCCTTATACTCAACAAGATTAACTTTTGTTTTGACCAGCGTATGTTTTTCAAAAGCTCCCGTTTCTGTATATTTTCTTACCAATTCTTCTACTTTTCTGACAGAATATCCATTCCTCAGGATCATTTCATACAAATGAAGCTGTGCAACCGGGTCTGTAAGTCCCAGTATAGCCCTTGCATGTCCCATATCAATTTTTTTATCCTTGATACCCATCTGAATTTCAGCAGGTAATTTCAATAGACGCAAGTAATTGGCAATTGTTGCTCTTTTCTTCCCTACTCTTTCGCTAAGGCGTTCCTGGGTTAGTTTATATTCTTCCATCAATCGATAGAATGACAAAGCAATTTCGATCGCATTTAAATCTTCCCGCTGGATGTTTTCGATCAGTGCCATTTCCATCACCTGTTCATCTGCAGCAGTACGAATATATGCTGGAATTGATTTCAGACCAATCATTTTAGATGCTCTGTAACGACGTTCCCCGGCAATTATCAGGTAAGTCCCATCATTGTTTTTCTTCAGGGTTACCGGAGAAATGACACCCAACTCCCGAATGGAAGCAGCAAGTTCTTCCATCGCATCTTGGTCGAAATAGGTACGTGGTTGATTGGAATTGGTAATTATAAGGTCAAGATCAACATCACTTATAGACGAAGAACCGATAGCATTAAAATTATCCGTATCAATCAGTGCTCCCAGTCCCTTCCCTAATCCTGTTGTTTTTGCCATAAAAATTACTTTAATTTAAATTAACCACATTAATTACATGTGAAAATATTTATTTGCTGTCCACAATCAAACTTAAAACTACAAAAATTTAGACCTCAAGTATTTGTTATAAAAACTAAAAACTAA
>Ga0265295_1007969_pt1 | contig 11936 bp, 11 predicted proteins | sample Munlansysbiofilm_FD_192503 | JGI IMG/M metagenome (GOLD analysis project Ga0265295, IMG submission 192503) | Leachate microbial communities from a municipal landfill in Southern Ontario, Canada - Methane capture system biofilm | ecosystem: Engineered > Solid waste > Landfill > Unclassified ... | reverse complement strand
AACTTCTGGGAAGGGGATATGAGGTGTACGTCGGGGATTCCGAGGGGAAGGAGATAGACTTCGTCGCGGAGAGGAACGGCGACAGAATATACATCCAGGCATGCCAGGCCATCCAATCCGAGGAGACTATGAGGCGCGAGTTCGGCAATCTGGAATCCATCAGGGACAGCTTCCCCAAATATGTGGTCATGATGGAACCCGGGGTCTACGAAGGCGTGACAGATAAAGGGATCGTGTGCTGCGGGCTGAAGGAATTTCTGTCCGATGATATCTGACAGATATATTGATACGAGAGAACTCCGAGACGTAGTCGAAGCGTTGCATGTCTCCAATGTTTCTGTGTCCTTGAGTTCGGCTCCGGCAGCAACTCGTATGTGTCATTGCTGTAGATCCTGACCATTGTGGCAAGCTCGTCCAATTTATAGGAATTCATTCCTGCCGCGACCTTCCACGCCTGTTGCACAAACGACCTTTCCACGGAATCCAAGATTCTTAGATACAGTGTTTCGAAGTCCTCTTCGGGAACCGATTCCATGGCATCGCGCCAATTGGATACGCCTTCCTCGAAGTCGCCGTCGATGATCGCTTCACCATACGTTACGCAGTTCCCAATCAGCTTCTTCGGTTCCTCGACCCATGATAGTGCGGTGCGTTTCGACACTATGGGTATCGTGCAGTATCGTTTATTATCTGTAAGAATGACATCGAACGGGACCTGCTGATTTAAGGACTAATGATCAGAATTTGATGTGTTTCCGTGTTGTTTGAGCCCGATTATTCTGAATCGTTTCAATCTTAAAGCGCACTCGGGGCACAGAAATTCCTTAAACCATCAAACAACCGAAAAATCAGCGATTCTTCATAGGTGAAGTGGAGCCATCTGAGGAATTCGAATCCCCAACCCGATGATTACAAGTCACAACAAAGCAGCTCATTTTCGTCTAATATCACGTGTTTAGCGTAGTATCTTTCGTGCTATCGTAATGATTCTTATGGTTTTTAGAGATTTCTTTGAGTATTTTCCGAACCTTTTGTGGCATTTTTGTGGCATTTCGGCTTGTTTCTGTGGCCTTGTGGCCCTGTTGTGGCCTCGATAAAAACTAATCAGCAGGTTCTAAAGAAAACATAGCCAGCATTGTACTTTTTCTTAGTGTAAGTAGCCCCATCGTATCAAAATAGAACGTGTCTTGTGGCACGGAATGCTATTGCATTCCTATACAGCATTATTTTCACCTCAAGATATAAAACATTGATAAGCGTCTGCACTATTCACGGAATCGAACAAGTGGTGACATGGGGGAGAATCTGCGTATCGAATACAAAAGGATCTGGAAAGACGAATGTCTTCGTAATGTGGCAGCATTTGCTAATGTTGATGGAGGTGTTGTTTACATCGGTGCAGATGACGATGGCAAGATCGTAGGCTTGGATGATGCCGATGCTCTCCTCAAATTAATACCGGACAAGATAAGCACGAATCTGGGCATAGTTCCGACAGTTGACAATCATGTAAGCAACGGTCTTGATTACATAACGATAACCGTCAGACCAAGTACGGTGCCAATATTCCTCAACGGTAAGTTATGGGTCAAAACAGGCAATACAACAAGAGAGGTTCCCCGTGAAGAGTTAAGATTGTGTATGGCCCGTTACACGGATCTCGTGTGGACAGATGCCCCCGCCGAGAAGTTGAATTTCGATGACATAAATACCTATGCGTTCAGGGAATTCAAGAAACGGGCAGAACTATACGGCGAATTCACAGAAACGGAGATCGCTCTACCCACAGAAGCTCTTTTAGAAAAATTGGATCTTGTCGCGGACGGTCATCCGACACGTGCGGCGGCGATATTGTTCTGCGATGAACCGACGAAGATCTCACGCGCTGCGCAGATAATCATAGTCAGGATGCGTGGCGGAGATGTGGAATTTTCCGATGAATTGGATGCGCCCATGTACATGCAGATTGATATGGCCATCAATCTGATCAAGACCAAGTATACGACGTCGCCGGTTACATACGACGGTTTGGCACGCGTGGACAATTACCCGTATCCGTTTGAGGCTTTACGCGAAGGATTGCTCAATGCTGTGGTGAACACAGATTATGGTTCCAATACTCCTGTGAAGATTATGATTTTCGAAGATCGCCTGGAAATACTGAATCTCGGAGGTTTACCATACGACATGGATCTGGAGACCATAATGAAGAACCATACATCTAGGCCGAGAAATCTCGGTATGGCCATGGTTTTCCGGAAAGCACGTTATATCGAGAAGTACGGTCGCGGATTCGAGAAGATGATCCGTTCGTACGATGGCACTGACGTCTCTCCGCCAGAATTCGATGTATCGAAGGTGTTCTTCTGCGCGAGATTTACCGACATCGTTCATGCAAAAGGAATCGTTGCCAGGGATTTCAACGGGAATCCGTTGACAGAAGATAAGGTTCCTGCCGGAGCCGACAGTACACTTTCAAAAACAGGGAACGCCATTCTGTCTGCAATCAAAGCCCATCCTGATGCATCGGCAGAAAGTATCGCCGAACCCATCGGCATTACAGAAAGGACTGTAAGGCGCCACATTTCTGAGTTGGTTAAAAGAGGATTCCTTTCAAGAGATGGGAGTGATAAGTCTGGTCGGTGGATCATACTGAAATAATCCTTATGCGTTGTTGACTGCTTTTGACGTCAGGGTAAATGTCAGGGTAAATGTCAGGGTAAATGTCAGGGTAAATGTCAGGGTAAATGTCAGGGTAAATCTAAACCGAAATTCCGAATTTTGATACTACGTAATGTAGTTCCATATTCTGAGTTCTGAACCGTATATAAACAGTATATAAATGGTATATAAAGAACAAGTCTTACATGTGTGTAGTACCACTGTGTACTTCAATGAAAGTATGCTATGAGCTCCGCGGAGACAGGAAATACGCCTACAAGGTCACGTCCAAGCGCGAGCCGGGCAAGAAATATCCGACCACGGTCAAGGAGTACCTGGGTGTTGTCGACCCCGATACCGGAAATCTTATTCCTAAGAAAACCAGGTCCGATGACGTGAAATCCACTCTTGTCGACGGAAAGTTCAGAACAAAGGATTACGGAAACGTCATCCTTGTCGACAAGGTTGCGAAGGACCTCGGCATTCTCGAGGACCTCTCACGTTCGTTCGGTTCCGCAGACAAGGCGATGACGGTCCTGGCCATGGCACAGGCATTGTCGCCCGCTCCGTTCATGGATACCGAAACGGTCGTCGGGAGCACGTACATCCGCGAGACCGTGGGCCTCGGCGGGATGGACCTGAGCTCGCAGCGCATGTCCGAGATGACGAAGATCATCGGCGAGGCCGGCGGCCGCATGGAAGACCTGTTTACGCTCAGGGCGGAGGGATCGGGAGGGATGTTCCTGTACGACCTGACGCCGCAATCGACGTATTCGGAACCGGAAGGCATGGCGGAACGGGGCAGGAACCGCGCGGGAATGTTCGTTCTGATGACGCCGTCCGCAGATTGGGAGACGGCCATGCGCTCCTATGACGCAAGAAACAACGTGGGGACGGCCTTCGACATCTACAAGAACGATCTCGGCGGGCACAGGGGACGTACCGGCGGTCCCGAACGGGCCAGAGGAAGATCCTTCATCAGATTCCTGGCGATGATGGTCCGCGTCAGGGATGCAGACGACGGTCTCGAAGAGCAATATGAAGGACCTGACGGTGGACAACGCCATCCTTGCGACCGGGACGTACAGGATCATCGACGGCGGCGGCCTGAGGATACGCACGGAGAGGACAAAGCGCGTCAGGGAGACCATGGAGCTTTTCGGGGTCGAAGACCCGGAGCGGCTCCCGTTGTCCGGTCAGACATGATGTAGTGCCATTCCGGGAATTTCGGTCGAAGGTAAGTGAGATGAAGATGGTCTCGGATATCGGTAGGGGGCAGCGCCTGATCTACGAAGCGTTCGGCACAGAACCCCAGTACTCTGACCCCCATACGCGCATACGCACAACATGGGCCGTCAAATCTTTGTTATTGCAAGTTTGGGAGTTGGGGTCCAGCGATAGCCAGGGGAGTGTACGCGAGGATGGGCGCGAGGTTCGATAACGATGTACGGAAGTGGAGGAAAAACTCACATGACTTTGTTTCAAATCGCTACTACTTCATTTTTTGTAATAAAACGCTATTGTATGTCTTGCCCTTGTAGCAGCCACATACAATATGCGTTTCGATTTCATTTTTTTAATACCTTTTTGTTTGGTGAGGTAATCAAAATAGTCTTTTGTTGCAACAATTACGACATCTTCTGCCTCAAGGCCTTTGCTCTTTTTGAAATTCATATATCTGCCGATGCCGGGATCTGAATTAACATTATGCCCGAGAATCAAAGGTTGCAACTCGTTAACATACTTTGTCAAAGTCTCTTCATCCCGGATAATCTGTGGTTCAAACCTTTCGGATTCTTTATTCAGAGGTTTAAATTCCACATCAGGGAACAGCTTGTTGATAAATGTGCATATACCAACACTACAACGATATGTGTATGACATTGATTCATAATCAGAGTTATATGCATATTTGTTTTTTAGATACGACAGTACATCTTCACTATCTTTTTTCCTCCATGGCGACGGGCTGGTATCATAGATGTTTTGGATAGTGTCCCCGACTACAACCATTTCTATTTTCGATTTCATTAGAATATCCAAAATATCAAGATCATATCCATTCATATCCTGTATTTCATCGATATAAATGCGATCATAGATTCCTTCCAATCTTCTAATGATCTTTCCGCCAGTGTTATTGTTACATGTCGATCCAAATTCAGCCACCTTGTCACTAAAAATCTCACAATCATCATTAAAATAATGAGGTTTTGTCCCTTTTTCAGTGTACTTGGCTGAAATCCCATTGGTCGGAATCATTCCGTTAATATGTTTGATTTCAAAATTCATTGCAGTATTTGCATAAGGTCTAACCCAGTCCTCAATCAAAAATGAATACCATGATTGAACAGTTATGTTAGGCGGAACAATACCGAACTTATCAGTCAATTTCTTTCTAATCGCTTCAGAATTGTTGTTAATATATGTTGTAAATATGATTTTCTTATCTGTGTTTACACAGCAATCTTCAATTATCCTGGTCGTCTTCCCGGAGCCTGCAACAGCAGATATTATCAAATTCTTCTTAGATTGCATCTTCAATATACCTTGGAAATACAACTTTTTCATTAGAATCAAATACGGTCATGGCCCATTCTGTTTTATTATTCACCATGTACTTTATCAACTCATCTTTAGAATGAAAATCCCGAGAAAGTATCCTATTTAGCACATCAAGTTCGTTACATTTAACAAAGCATGGTTCCAATGTATTCGTTTCTGGATTGTCGGGACAGTGGATGTGAATGTATTCTGATTCATATCCGCGCAGACTTTCCAAACGCTTGCTATCTATATCCCCATCATTATCTGTGATTACCTCCGCCACATTACCTGTAAGCTTGAGTATCTCAAGAAATCTGGAAAATGCTAATGAATTTACAGACATGACATCAATTCCATCATCTAGTGGCATCCTCCCCCCATTCTTAACTGCGTATGCCTTCTGAACAATCAATTCATCAGAAGGTCCCTCCACAAGTATCACTTTTCTCGACAGAATGATTCTCAACGTATCATATCCTGGTAATTTCTTGAAATATTCGAATGTGCCTCTATCGAGATCGGAGTACATCATCGGCTTACCATTTACGCTGCCATCATGTAATAAAACAAGTTTATCTAACCCATATTTGTTAATTACAAAAGAACTATGGGTCGTTATTATCGTCTGCTTTTCATTACAATCCTCTATCATCGATGTGATTAGTTGTCTCATATTGGAGAACGACTGATTTGCTTCAGGCTCTTCAATCATGATGAAATTTGTTTTTTCTATGTTGGATTTCAGAGCCAGTTTGGCTTTAATCGCAGTTTGTTCTCCCTTACCACTGTATTTCAATGGTATGTCATCAACATACAAGGTTAATGTCGAATCCAAATTCGTCTTCGTTGATGTATCGATTGATATCTTGACCTCTTTGTTTGATATGTGTTTTGAATGGATAGAATCATTTACAGCCTATATCTGTTCATCTTCAACAAATCTTCTCCTTAACTGTCTGTATGAGACGGACATTTTGGCCCTATTCTGTGCATCTATAGTATCGTCAAGAATGTCTGTAATAAATCTATCAACGCCGTTTTGAAATCTGTTTTCCATATTGGATATTATGAACGGTTTTACGGGCAATTCGTTGTAGGCAATGGTGCCGTCTGCAAAGGAAGTCCGTTTAATTGTGTAATATTCTGTAGGAATCGTATCGATATTGGATGGTTCAGAAATGTATTGCAAATACTCGTTGTAATAGCGATCTCTGTCCAACTCAATAGATACTTTGATACCCGATGCTTCAGTATTCAAAGAATTGATGCTTCCCTTGTATCTATCGTTTATACTGCCCTCTTTGAAATACACTTCAATTTCAATCGAGGGCGGATCTGCCTTCTTACCAAACTTTAGATTGTTGATGTACTCTTTCACGGTCAGTGAATTGAACATATGGGGTGTAATCTCAGAAGCAACTGAACGATTATTGATCTGCATTTTTAAACAGATGCTCAAGGCCTCTATAATTGTCGTTTTCCCTGACTCGTTACCCCCAACAATAATTGTTATTTTATCGTTGAAATGAATAGTTAGATCCCGAAATTTCTTGTAATTTCTAATCCTCATTTTTTCTATGATCGGCATCGATGATTCATCAACCACAGCCATGTACCGACATTAATGTATAATGATTCATCCTCAGATGAATACACGTTTCAGTACGTTCAAAGTTTTGCAATTACTCTGAATCTCCCATGTCACCGGCGTGTGCTTCGCGCACAGCCCGTGACGAAATATAGGTCTAAGATTGCACAGATTGTGTGAATAATGTGTGACATTCATCTCTGATCCGTGTTGTTCCATAGAAACGTAAATAACTCAATGGCACATAGGCTGAGACGTTGAGAGCCCCCTTGCTTATTAATAGCATATTCTTTGTGTCAGGTTCTCGTCACCTTTTTGCTATTTTTGCATTCAGTTTTCTCTGAGACTCAATCCGCTAAAAAGCGTCGAAAGAAGCTGGAGGAACAGGAACCTACAATTGGTCTTGACCTTCCTGGTGGCCTTCCTGAGGCTGTGGATGTCGAACTGCAGCCATCTTTTGAATGCGCGATGGGTCGATTCGCACACCTGCTTTCTGGTATCGCTGCCGTAGAACTCCTCTGACACCTGCATGCTGACGTTCCTGAGACATCTTCCGACGGATTCCTTCCTCCCATGCATGCACAGGAACTTGATCACCGAGTCAAAATCATGCCTCAGGAAGAGCTGCTTTGATGCATGCGGAGGATTTGACGAGGAGTTCAGGACCGACCAAGAATGGGACCTGTAGATCAGACTGGCCGGAATCGGGGGAATCGTCCATTGCAGGAAGCCCGCAGGCGTCAAACACCGTAGCGACAGGAGGATCTCGGACAACAGACGCGACGCAGGTCTGGGCGATCAGGATGTTCTGCATGCACCACAGGTAGTACATCAGGAACCAGCAATGCCTGCTTAGAGCATCGAAGACTTCTACAGAGATATGCTGGACTCTGGGCATGTTCCGGGATTCACTGAGCAATATCGAGATAAGCTACGGCGACAGCTGGAAGCAGATGACCGAGGTCACGAAGGACGACTGCCTGATTTCGAAATGTTCTCTATCGGTCCTCCGAAGGACATCGGGTGAGTGCTGAAACGGACGCGGAAGGTATAACGGGAAATTCGGGAATTTCGGTTTCGGGTGTTTCCGGGGGCCGAAAGCCCCCCGGAGGGACTGGAAACAGACAGAAGAGCATAATGAAAAATGCGGTGCGATCAGCGGATGCTCAAGCGTCAAATTCTCCCGAAATCAGAATCATCTGTCGAGCTCAGGTTATGAAGAATATTCCAAAATAAGTCCCGACATGCGTGCAGAATATCATAATAAATTAAATTGTATACTTTTGATGGATTTCTATAAAAGAAACAATTATAATTGTTAATATTTCGACATATAAAAGTAAACATTATTTTCATATATCTAAGTTCTAAAAATAAATGGAGAATAAGTAAATTAATTTATAAATGCCTTATTATCTTCGCAGGATTGCCTCCGACTACAACCATGGGCGGAACATCTTTTGTAACAACACTGCCAGCCCCGACTACGGAATTATCTCCGATCGTGACACCTGGCAAAACGATACTTCCTCCGCCGATCCATACATTTTTTCCGATTGTGATCGGTTTTCCAAAACATCCGGCTCTTTTACGTCCTTCCATATCGATAGGATGGCTTGCCGCATACAGATGGACCCCGGGGCCGATAAGGGTCTCTTCGCCTATATATATTGGACACAGATCCAAGAACACGGCCCCGTAACTTATGAATACTTTTTCTTCCAAAGTTATATTGAAACCGTAATCACATATGAATGGCGACTTTATGATGACAGAATCCGGAACTGGCTTTTTCAATAAATGGATTAAAATATCCTTTCTCAAAGGCGAATCACCAGGAAGAGCGTTGAATTCACGACATAATCTCTCAGCTTCTAACGCGAAAGGCTGAACGATTCCCAATTGTTCTCTCCCGTAAATTGTTTCTCCGTTAGATAATTTTTTAAAAATATCATCTTTTTTTACATGATTTATATTCGATATTGAAAATGCACACATAGATATTAACTCCCGTATTCTACAATGAACTCGGTAAAGATATGGCGTTTTTTCTTAAAATGTTAATCTCGTTATATACAATTACCCGTTTCTTCCTTCAATTTTTTTAATGGCCTCCTTAGCTCCCATTCTAATAAACTCACAATCATCTTTAAGGTATTTTCTTATTACATCTATGCATCTATGATCACCATGTATACCCAAGAATCTTATATGGAACTCCCTCATAGGATTTGAATTTTTTAAAAGCCTCATACCCTCTTCTATCGCATAATTCTCATCCTTGTAAAAATATCCTAAACTAAACTTATCGTCAAGTTCCTAAAGGGTTTTATCTTTATCGACCATCACAATGTATTCATTTAATTTTTCAAGTCTGCCAACATAAGCCAGAGAGATATATAATTCACGTTTAATAAAAAAATCTTCTTCCTTTTCTAAAAGTTCAATAAAGATTTCTGCAGCTTCATTCCTATCTTTCTCGTTAGACTCATTTAACCTTGTGTATATGTATAATCCTAAATATCTAATACATTTTTGATTAGTAGAATCCATTAATTCCAAATATTTCTGATTGTTGCACTTTGAAGCTATTTCCGCGGTTCTTCGTATTATTTCATGACGATATACAGAGTTTCTTAGGTTTATTCCAGATATTTCTCTAATTTCTTGCCCATTATTATTTATAATAGCACTATTAAGCCTTCTGGCTACAAAATATTCTAAAAATGACATATGTGTAAACTTATATTGATCTTCTTCTCCAACATATGATAGATAATATAGATCCTCCAATCTGGGTCCTTCTGTATCCAGTAATAATTTGATATCTTTGATATTTATGGTATCTTTTTTCTCTACATATGTCTCATATGCAATTTTTTCAATGGCAGTTAATATCAAATCATATCTTTCTTTAGTCGAATCCCTAAACGGTGCCTTGATACACTCCTCAAATATGTCTGAAACAGTATATTCGCCACTCGTCAACTTATCATGTATTTTTAAAATAATGTCGATGTGTATGTGTTGCCCGCACAAACTCTTAAATGACTCATCGGAAAGAAGTTCCTCAATAACATTATTTGGAGTATTTTGTAATATCATAATCTCTTTTGCATCGTCGATATTCAATTCTTCTAAATTAATTAACTCTACTCTCTTTTTCCAGTTGATACCGATACGATTTTTCTTCGTTCGTTTAATAAAATCCTGTTTTGCTCCCTGAAATGCACTCGGCCTAGAAGTAAGGATTATCTTTTCATACTTGTTTGTTCTGTTCTTTTCACGATAAAATTCCGTTGGAGGTCTATCTGTACCCTGATGAAATTCATCATATCCATCTATTAAAAGGATTATCTCACCTTTATCTACTAGCTCTTTAAATGTTTTATCATCTATATTTCTAGCACGATATTCTTTCTTCAAATAATTCAAAGCAGCATATATATAATCGTCAAAATCAGTATTGTTCTCTCTTGCCAACCTGTATGGCGCTAATACCACACGATATTTTTCTTTGGATAGCCGTTTAAAAAGATATATGAGCAATAAAGATTTTCCGGTACCGTAATCTCCTATAACACAACACGAAATGCCTTTTTCTCTTAATCTTTTCAAAAGATGCCCCGCTGTATCTTCAATGCGCTTGCCGTTATCAGGAGAATTTTCATTATCATATATTCCCCTATAATTTAAATAAAATTTATTAAAACCTATAAACTTAGTAGAAAAATCTGAAAAAAATTTTGTATTTCCTTCGTTGATGTCCTCATTAACCTCATTCATATATATTTTGATACTATCAAAGATTCCATCGCGTTTTTTTTTCTTTTCCAATAAAACAGGAAGTTCAAATTTAATTGTGAGAATTATACTTATTATGGATAAGGTCAAACCAAGAACGCCAACATCTACCAAATAATTCACCTCTTGTCACTTTAAACTCTAAACCGAAACGATCATGATATCTCACGGGCTAAAATCCCTGAGTATTTGAATAGTGGAGCCACCTGAGGAATTCGAATCCCCGACCTGCTGATTACAAGTCAGCCGCACTACCGGGCTATGCAAAGGTGGCTGTAAGCCAGCGAATGTAGGGCTTACTTTTATTACTTTCCATGTTCCGACGTCGTTTACGTCCACGTGCGCATGACCGACATATTTAATACGGGTTATGTAATCGCGAAGGCGTTGCATTCCAACGTTACCGTTTGGTGATATAAAATGGCAGAAACTGACGCTAAACCCAAGGCAGAGAAGAAGACCGCTGACAAAGCACCCAAGGACAAGAAAGACGGAAAGAAGATCGTCAACCTGAGATACTGCGCATATTTCGCCGAGGACATGAAGCTCTTCGACACCACCGAGGAAGACAAGGCCAAAGAGGCCGGAGCCTTCGACGAGAAGTTCACTTACAAGCCGATGGTCTACATCACCGGTTCCAACATGCTCTTCCCCGCCCTCGAGAAAGCCATCGAGGATGCTAAGCCCGGAAAGGTCACGGAGATATCCATCCCCTGCGAAGAGGCCGCCGGCCCCAGGGACCCCAAGCTCATCGAGATGTACCGCGACAAGGAGTTCTACAGGCAGGAGATCAACCCCTACCCCGGACTCAGGGTGACGCTCGGCGACCGTACCGGAACCGTTCTCACGGCCGCCGCCGGACGCGTCAAGGTGGATTTCAACAGCCCCCTCGCGGGACACGACCTGACCTACAGGTTCTCCGTATCGGACCCGATCGAAGACCCGACCGAGAAGGCCAAAGCCATCCTGGAGACCGAGTTCGGAACCTCCGAGGGATTCGAGTTCGATATCTCCAAGGACAAAGTTTCCGTGACGGTCTCCGACATGGCGAAGTTCAACCAGAACTGGACGATGGCCAGATTCAAGATCGTCAGCGACATGAGGTCCGTCTTCGGCGTCGACAGGGTCGAGTTCGTCGAGGTATGGGCGTCCGCCAAGAAAGAGGACAAAGAAGAGAAGGAAGCTCCCGCAGAGGAGTGAACTTCTTTTCAAACCTCTTCTTAAATCACTTACTTTCTTTCGATCTTCGTTTCTCATCCTCATGCGCTCTCGGAACTGCGTTTTTCACGCTGGCTCCTTTTTCCCGCATCACAAAACTTATTAACCGCATCCATAT
>Ga0265295_1007968_pt1 | contig 11939 bp, 13 predicted proteins | sample Munlansysbiofilm_FD_192503 | JGI IMG/M metagenome (GOLD analysis project Ga0265295, IMG submission 192503) | Leachate microbial communities from a municipal landfill in Southern Ontario, Canada - Methane capture system biofilm | ecosystem: Engineered > Solid waste > Landfill > Unclassified ... | reverse complement strand
AATTTCAAAAATACTATAGCAGGAAGAAACCATACAAAAAACAGAATTAGTTAAGCAACTCACTTAAACAGCAATAAAATGTAACATAGTGTAATTTGTATCATTTTTTTTAGAATTAAGACATCTTTATATTAATATATATACTTTAAGCTAATTCTTATATATTTATGATTACTAAAATATAAATAGAATAATTAAGGGGATTTATTAATGTTGCTTTCAGGAAAGAACACGCTCACCGGAAATTCACAAATGGTAGCTATAAGAGATATAAAAACAGTAAGCAGAGGGATATTCCAACATTGGACACTAAAATATGGTTTAAACCTTAAAAAACGCGATGGTTTTGTGGCAGTCAATATAAACAGAAGCAGAGAAACAATGCCATTGGGGAGTGGCGGAGTTAACTTTGTTTCCTTGAGAGAGCTAGACAAAAGTATGCGAGAGGCGCAAAAAAGATATGATGAGACAAAAAAGTTAAACATATTTGGGACACTAGAGGGGATGAAAAAAACTAGAAAAGAGGTTTTAGGAATTATTCAAAAGAATAAGTTCACAGAAGCTTTTTTAAACTACAGAGCCGAGAGAGACATTCCGGAAAATCAAAAAATTAATCTTGATGATTTTAAAGCATGGTCAAAAGAGAAGGACCTTCAACTAAATGAAGAAGATTTTCTAAAATACATAGTTTTAATTTAAGGACTCACAAATGAAAAAAAGAATACTAACTACACTATTGTCTCTATCAGTCTTTACACTACTAAACGCATCTGCTCAAGAAAAAATCTTTTCAGAAGTTGATAAAAAATCAACTCAAACCCTAGAAAAAGAGCTTAACGTTACTCAACAGAAGCTCAGCAATAAAAGATTAATGGCAGAGCTTATGGAGATGCCAATCTTTAAACGCTCGGGAATCGAAATCAATTATATCCAAGCTCAAGATTTTGGAGGATTCAAACTATATCAGACAAGAACCAACAGAGGGGACTTCTACATAATCGAATCTAGAAATCAGAAAAAGCTAATTATCCCGGGAATCAACATTATTCAAAAACTAAATAAGTCATACACTGATGTCGCTCCTGTCTACTTAAAACAGGATTTGACCGATATTGTCAGTGACTCACTTTTAAAAATAGGAACAGGAAAAAAACACTTAATCCTAGTTACAAATCCGGAATGTCACGCATGTCAAGATATTCATAGAGAGTTTGAAAAAAAACCGGAGATTTTGAAAAACTATACATTCCACATTATCCCTATCCACTTTTCAAGTAAAGACGGAATTTCACAAGCTGGTGCAAAAAAAACCGAAAAAATTCTTTTGGCTAAGACTAACGAAGAGAAAGTTAGTCTTTACAACAATTTTATGCAGGATTTGAAAAAACCCGCTGGCGAATTAAACAGAGAAGATGTCTCCATTAAAAGTCTAGAAGATAAAATCAAGGTTTATGAAGGATATGCTCAAAGAATTGGAGCAACAGGATCACCAATGTTTTTTGATTTAGATGCCCGACCCGTAAATGTAATGGAAGTTTTAAGTGTCGCGCAAAATCATTAATAAAAAAACCTATAAAAATTTAGACCCCTCTTATAGAAAAGAACTCATAGATGATTTATTTTATGAGTTCTCACAAAACCTAAAAATCCCATTCGTCGATTTTCTAAAACAGCCAAGACAAATCTTAATAATTTTTGGAATCTATCTTGTTGTTATGTTTTTTGCAACGCCCGAAGAAGCTGCGAATAAACTATATGTCCTCACTGAAACAAGTAAGTATGTTCTTGTATCAATCGCAATTCTATACAAATTCACCAGACAGAGGTTAGAAGATATCTTAGAGTAGCATTTATGTATTTCGCATACGCTATAAAATTCACACACTTTTTTAAAATCTTTCATCCTTAAGTTTATTTTAATATGCCTACATCTAAACTATCATCAATAAAATATAAGCTTAAGGATTATAAATTGAAAAAAACAATTTCAACCGTTTTAACTATTTCGTTTTTTGCTTCAGCGGTTTGTGCCGCAAACATTAAAACAGAAGAAATAAAAGCTCCGGTGCTGATGAATACGATTGTTGAAAAAAGTATTCCTTTGAGTCAGGCAGAAAAAGGGCTTGAGCAAAATTCAAAGCTAATATCAAAAACCGACTATATTGATATCTTAAAAGCGAAGAGATACACTGATTTAGAACACGCAATGCAAGCAATGACCAATTCTGTAGATGCAAATACTAAACAGTTAGACCAGTTATCGCTTGAGAAAAAAAATAAAATCTCTTCTATTGAAGAAGGTATGAATGCCGAATTAATGAAAGTAAAAGCAGAATATACCGCCAAAGTCAAAAAGATAAGAGATTCAAAAATTCAGGAAATTGGAGTTGTCACAGGAAAGTTCAATAATGATGAAAAACTTTTAAAACAAAAGCACCTTGAAGAAAAAACTCATTATGCCAAAAAGATTGAAGATCTAAACAAAGAACTTGCAAACCTAGACGTCGCTAAACAGATGAAAAACGAGATTAAAGTTAAAAGTAACCTGACAGTTGAAATTAGTTCGTCGAAAGCTTTGTTTGAATACATAGAACGAACAAAATCACTCGACAATGTCATTCTAACAATGAATCTAACCGAGACACTCGGAATATACATAAAAGCACTTAAAGAGGCAGTCCCATTCGGAGTAGAGGACAGAATTGTCAAATATCTTTTACAAGTCGCAAAATCAGACAAAGATATTGATGAAGATATGCTCTTTGTTCAAATTAAGTCTAAAAACATCAGAGAGCTTACACAAACCTATAATGCAATAGTGCAATATAAAAAGAAAGGAAACTAATAATGATAGTCTCAACAAAAAAACTAATCTTGATATCGACAATTACATCGATTTTAATTTCAGGATGTGCTTCTCCAACCGTGTCCGATGATTTTTCAAAAACAATGACAGAAATCAATGATGATGGTAACATATCTATTGACGGAATGAAAATGCCAAACTTAGAAGAAAGTTACAAGAATTTTGAAAAAGTCAACGACAGTTTTACTTTAAGTTATGCAACAACAGTAAACGACGCACTCAGAAAACTAAGTGTAATTGACAAGAGACAATACTATCTTCATCCGTCAAGCGAAAATATCATTCTACCTCCTTCAAATATTACAATTAAGTCATTTGCCGATTTAAAAAACTATGTTGAAGATGTTTTAGAAAAAACAGTTTTTATAAGCAAAAACGCAGTAATCAGAAATAGATTAAAAGTTGTTGAAATCAGAGATGTCAGAGAAGCTAAAAATGACATCAATAAAATCAAATTCAGCCTAAACACCTCAATGACTGTAGAAGACGCCTTAAAACAACTAAGCGAAGAGAAAAGTTTTGATTTTAGCATCAGTATTGACAACGATGACTTTGAATCTGAAAATTCAAAGAAGATATTCCAGAGCGTCTACATGAATTTTAAAGGCGACAATGTTTCAAGTTTTTTCGATTATCTTGAGAAAAAACTAAACATCTATGTTGCAATTGACTATAAACACAAGATTGTAACAATTAAAAAATACAACAAAAAAACATTCGCTTTGGATATTCCCAATATTAAAATGACAGTCAACACAGACAATTCAGACACACAGGTAACCGCCGATGCAGGAGAAGCAACAAGCAGTATTTCAGAGACAAAAGAACTTAATACCTACCAATTATTGTCTGATTCATTTGACAAGATAATAACTGAGAGCAAAGCAAGAGGTAACAATAACAGCTACTATATCATCGACATTCAAACGGGGATAGTAAGCGTTTATGCAGATAAAAAAACGCTTACATCTTTTGCAGAATTAATCAATAAGACGAATAACTCATATAAAGACATGGTAAAAGTTGAAATCTTGACATTTGATGTTGTTTTTTCAAAATCATATCTTTTTCAGACAAGCTTTACAACGTCCGCTCAAGAAATCGGCTCATCAGGAGCTATCGTCGCAACCTCAAGTGTAACATCTGTTGTTAACCAAGTTTTTTCTCTAAGCAATAAAGGAGCAGCCGAAGCTGGAGACAAGACAAGCTTTCTTTTTGAGTCGCTTCAAAAGTTCGGGTATATAGCGAATAAGCAAAAAGATACATTCATCTTAAGAAACAATATTCCAGACAGTGATTCATCTCTTGAGACAGAGAGATATTTGAAAAATATCATAACGATTGACCCAGTAGTCCAGGGTGATACGGCAAAACAGACAACTGAAACAGATTTGCTGAAAAAACCAAACTCCTACAACATCACAGCTCATTATAACGATGGGATGATTTCACTTGATTTAAAAACATCAAGAGGAACAGTTACAGAAATAGGGGAGTTAGGCTCCGGAACAAACAAGGTTTCAAATCCAAAAACAAGGTCAACCGAAAATACAGACCACATCTATATGAAAAATGGGGAATCTTTCATAACGGCAAGCAAGATGAATATGAAAAAATCTGCGGACTTTAACGGGTTAGTGCCAACAGAATGGTTAGCAGCAAATATTTTAGGCGGAGGGAAATCAGATTCAGCATTATACACGCAGACTATTACGATTATCTCAGCCAAAAAAATAAACAACCTGTAAGGGAGGGAAACGATGAAAATAATAACAAAAATCATTCTATTGTCAGTCACAGCAAGTTCTTTTTTATTAGCAGCAGAGAACACACAGCTAGAACCGTTCGGAGACGATATAAACTACAAAGAAGCTTTAGCAATTATAAAACAGATGAATGCAGTTGACTTTGAGCAAAAGAAACAGGCTATAGAACTCAAACAGCTAGAAAACCAGCCAAAGCCTATTGTTGTTAAAAAGCCGGAAAGCCAGATAATAAGAGAAACCGAAGCTGCAAACCAGCTTAATGATGCAAGAAAAATAAATGGAGCTTATTTGGCTGAAATTAGAGGAGAGATGGCAAAAATTAACACAACTTATGTGCTCAACAATATTTCAGTAATAAAAATAGGGAAACCGACAATAGCCGTAAATGAGAATATGATTAACGACGGGGTCAAGGCAATCAACGACGCCGTCATAAAAAAAAGAGAGTTCAAAAAAATGGCTTTTGAACTCAGGCAATCATTAGATTTGAATTCGACGAAAGAGATAACGACGGTTGCGAGCATGATAAAAACTAAATACACAAATCTAAACAGTGCTGTTTTTACGAATTATACCAGCAACCAAACGCAAACGCAAAACCAAAATAAAAAATATTACAAAGAAAATACAAATGTTGCCAACGATATAAAAATAAAAGCGATAGACAGCAGTACCGCTCTGCTCTATTATAAGAAGTAATCAGATGGTAGATAAAGCAACAGCAAAAAAAATATACGAAAAAGCGCTGGGAGCAAAAAAAGCGTCTCTTGCAATAGCCCAAAACCTAGAACAAAACATCTTAACTCTAAGAGAAGAGTTTGCCAAACAAGAGGGCGAGATGAAAGACGGCGTTCCGGATGTATCAAAAATTAAAAAAGGTCTGTTCGTCCAAGCCCTTAACTTTGTAAATAAACTGGTTCAAAAAGATGCAATGGTTGAAAAATTCGACGAGTATGAATTTTACAGGGACAAACTAAAAGAGGGAAATATAAACAAGGATGAGACAAGAAGATACATAAACAATGTAGCCCTGAAGAAAGAAACAACAACAACTGAAAAGGATGTCTATGATGAAGCAAAAGAAAAGCTAGGGGAAGAATATCTAGGTGCTCTCAAAGAGCTTGTGAAGATGCAGGTTTCAGATTTTCAATTGAAATTAAAAAGTGATTTCAATAAAGATAACGGGATTGACAAAGACACAGTTCAAAAAACTGGAGTTGATTTAACAACCGTTAAAGAGCTTGCAAAAATATTAGATATCAAACTAGATATATAGGGAGAGAAAATGGGTGTTATCAAACGGTTTTTAGATATAGTTGAATCTTTTCTAATTGAAGATTTCAAAGAGTTTAACAATCTTAAAATGATTTTAGCTTTAAGTGTTTATTGGGATAAATTCGCCCATCCGAGTGAGGTTGAAAAAGCGATTGAAATCTTTGAAACAAAATTGAGAATCAATGGCTTTTCCGGAAAAGAGATTGATTTGTCAATCATAGATTTCCGAGAATTGATTGAAAAATTCCAAAACAACGAGGAATTTTTCATTCAAAGCAAAAAGTGGCTTTGGGGATTTTTAGAAGACGAAAAAAACATCAAAATCACAAAAGAGGTCTTCCCTTTGTTTGAAAATATCTTTCATGCAGACGGTGAAGTAAATGAAGCAGAAGAAAAAGCGCTTATAAAAATAAAATCAATAATTCAGGAGAACTAAAATGAGAAAAGTAACCACAAGAAACAAAAAGATGGGAATGAGAAATGGTGTGTTAGGTGTCAATGTAACACCAATGGCAATAGGGATATTTTTTATAATAGCAACAATAATTATGGTCCCAGCTACAAACTATTTTTCAAATATGATAAAGAGCAATAAAATCTCTTTAGCAATAGAAGAAGCGGTTAACCTATATCAAGCAGCGATAAATTACAGTGCCACAGCAACAACTAACGGCTACGGATTTAAAGGAATATCAGGACACACGATTGTTCCATATCTTTCTACAACGATGATAGAGGGTGATGACACTTTGCTTGAAGACGCAAGCTACCTATGTAGCTCAACAAGCTTTGGTTGTCAAATTAAATATTACCTCGCTGAAGATGATAAAACAAATGGGACATTTCATATGTTTATTGATGCCAGCCTTGCAATCAAAGACAAACAGGATTTATTAAAATATGAGACGTCAATCGATAAAAGTTTCAGTAGAGCCACTAAAGGGCAAGCAGTAATAAACGCCGGTGCCACATTTATATCGGCAACAGGTTCAACTCCGGGAAGCAATCCATTTACAGGGGAGGCAGACACATCAGATGGTATTTTTGAAATATCCAATCTAAACTAAAACCTGAACAAGAGTTTCCCTTCACGGGGCGGATAAAAATTAAATTAAATCATAAAAACACTCGGGAGAGAGAAAATGAAAACAAATATAGTAACAAAAGCGGTAGCGGCATTAGTTTTAGCACAATCAGCAATTTTCGCAGCAGATGAATTTAAGGAAGTTAGCGGAATAGTATCAGCTGGAGTAACTGCAACTCAAACAGCGACAGGCGGTTTCGCTTATACACTGTTTGGTATTCTTCCATTCGCAACCGCGATAATGGTTGCAGTTCTAGCAGTAATGTATGCAGTTGGTCAGAACAACGATAACAAATCAGGTATGGCAATCGCAGGATGGGGAGTTGGCGGAGCAATCGGCGGCGCAGTAGCCGGAATTGTTATTGTTACGGCTCTTGGCTCTTTTATGTTTAAAGATTCTGCTACAGGGTATAAACTTTTTAATAGTTATTGGAATAAAGCAGTAACATCAACAGATTCAGAAGCTTTTAAAGAAACAACATTTGAATAATAAAAGTTGCTCACATCCTTGTGGTGTGAGCACTATCTTCATTCATCAAGAGGACACACTATGTCAGCCCTATTCCTAATCTCAAACGATTTTTTTTACTTCAATAATTCAGGCAATATAGAAAAGTTTAATTCTATAGCAAAAATTCCAGCACTAAAAGAAAAAATAAAAACAATCTTAGTCTCACCAACCGAGGAAGAAATCAAAACAAACCTAACGAACAATGAAGTCTGTTTTTTTGATTTCTCATATCCAGCAGAAAAATACAAAGACTTATTGATAATTCAAGAACTCCCTTTAGTTAATACTCTCTTGACAACGCAGGAGATGGAATTCAACATTGACTTAAGAAGTTCTCTACTCCAAAAGCTCCAACTAGAAGTAATAGAGACAACAAGAACTTTTAAAGACTTAGCTGGTGCAGAGGATATGAAAACCTTTTTCCATCAAGTTTATAAAGCCTATGACAATAAAAAAGTCGAAAAAATCACAGTATTTCTCTTAGGAATTCCGGGTGCAGGAAAAACCTATCTTGCCGAATGTGTAGCAGGAGAATTCGGCTATCTTTTAGTAAAACTCGACCTAAGTTTAATTATGCACATGGATAATCCAATCCGAAGGCTCCATCTGTTTTTCAAATATATTGAAACGCTCTCAAAACAAGGGGAGCATGTAATTGCCTTGTTAGATGAAATCGCCCAAATGCTAAATGGAGACGGAACTCTTCAAAACCAATTTAAAGGACAGCTTTTAACCATTTTAGAGGATCTTAACTCTCCAAGGGGGTACCAAGTTGGGAAATCAATGTTTATTGCCACAGAGAACAATATAAGACTGATTATGGACACAACCCCACAGTTTATGAGAAGATGGTTAGAATCCTTTTTTATTAACTTTCCAAAAGAGAGTGAAGCAAAAGATATGCTAAAGATGTACCTGAAAAAATACAAAGTCAAAATTGACGAAGATAATTTTGACTTTGAAGTGGAAAGAATCTACAGAGAAATCAGTAAAAAATGGAGAGGAAGCAAAATCGAGGTTAACCTTGACGAAAACCGCTTTATCTATGCCCCATCCGAGATAGCAAAATTCTGCTCAAAACTCTCAATAGCAAGCGAAGGGCTAGACAAAATCGACAACCTTCTCATTAGAAAAGTTGCAACAAACACCCCCGCTCAACAAAATATGCTAAAACACGGGATAACAGCAATGCTAAATGACGCAGGAAAAGGATTCATAGAGATTTAAGAGAGCGGGTATCGCTAGTTATCAAAAGCTCTTAAGAGTTACACAAGTCCAAAGCTCTTAAACCACCCGTGTGTAAAATGCCATTGGCTAGCATTTTTATAAGTATCCGCTTTAGCCGAAGGCGTTCCCTTGCCTTTGCTCTACCACTCTTAATCATTTTCCTATATTCAAGCATTCAGGTTTGTATTAGCAAGTTGCAAAACAGACCGAACCACTTGCATCTCAAGCTTCCCTCTTATATATTTTTTTCAATTTTATTTATCACATATTTATTGTTCATTTTTAAAATCCTTAGTTTTTACGTAGTTGTAAATACCCCGCGGAGTTAGGCAGTTTTTCGTAGGCTTACCAAATCGCTCTTAGGCTCTTCTCTCTCCCGCTCTTCAAAGCTCTTGAACTATAAAGACCATTTAGGCGAAGCCGTTCTCTTTACTCTTGCCCTTCGCCCTAAAATCCCTAAAGCGTCAGCACTGAAGCACTGAAATTTTGCTTAAACACATCACCGCACATCGGTTTTGCAAAATAATACCCCTGAAAAATTTTACACCCCATCTCTTTTAAAATTCCAAACTGCTCAGCAGTCTCAACGCCCTCAGCAACGACTTCAAGTCCGAGTGACGCGGAAATATCCAATATTGATTTAACCATAGCCTTATCACACTCATTATTGCTAACATTATCAATAAAGCTTTTATCAATCTTCACCTGAGACAATGGAAGATTTTTCAAATAAGAGAGGGATGAGTATCCAGTGCCGAAGTCATCCAACGAAATATTTATTCCGATACTCCTCAAAATCTGCATTTTCCGCAGTGATTTTTCAAAGCTGTCAATGGATGCCGATTCAGTCAATTCAAATTTTATTTTACTCACATCAATTCTGCATCGCTCAAGAAGATAATAAACGAAATGCAAAAACCCTTCCGAATAGAACTGTTTAGCTGAAACATTCAAGCTAAGGACAATATCCTTCAGTTTTTCATCTTTGGACCACTCTAGCACCTTTTTAAATCCCTCTTCTAAGACAAAGTTGCCGATATCAACAATCTGTCCGCTTTCTTCGGCAACATCAATAAAATAAGAAGGAGGGATGATTTTATTATTTTTATTCCAGCGAATTAAAGCTTCCGCTCCGACAACCACACCATTTTCATTTATTTGCGGTTGATAATAAAGTTCAAACTCTTTTTTATACAAACCTTTTTTTATGTCTTTTTTGATTTTTTCAGCTTTGATTATTTTTTTTCTCAGGGATTCGTCAAAGACAGTTACCCCATTTTTCCCATTTCTTTTTGATTCGTACATAGAAATATCAGCTCTCGTCAATAGTTCGGAGATTCCAATGTTTTCTTCTTGTTTTATGAGGGTAACTCCAATAGAAACAGTAGTTGAGATATCTGAATGAGAGGAATCCAACAAGCATTCAGAAGCTTCAACACTCGCTCTCAACTGTTCAGCTCTTCTCCGCGCCTCTTTTAATGCCGATTTTTCATCCGAAAAAGTGGAGTCAAAAATTATAACGAATTCATCCCCACCAAATCTAAACATCTCACATCTCTCCAAACAACAGAATTTAATTTTATTCGCAATATTTACTAAAAACTCATCCCCGGCATCGTGCCCGAGAGTGTCGTTAATATTTTTGAAGTCATCAAGGTCCAAAAAGAAAAACACCCCAATATTTTTTTTGAAATTTTCTTTTATAAATGTTTGAAGAGTAACTTCAAGCATTGTTCTATTTTTTAGTCCCGTCAACAAATCATAGTATGCTATTTTTTCGAGTTCTTTTTCAAGTAAGACCTCTTTTGTTATATCCCGACCATTCCCAACCGTTCCGACAACCTCGCCCGTCTTTTTATCAATTAACGGAGCCTTGTAAACATCCAAATAAACCATTTTGCCCTTTATATTTCCAGATTCCCTAAACCGCATCGGCTTTTGCTCTAATTGGACAATAAAATCAGAATCACTGCAAAGCTCGCCAAAAGTATGCCACTCAGGATTGTTAGAATATTTTTCTCTTTCCCTTTGTGCAAAATAAACATCCGTCTTGCCTTTAACTTCATCTATGTTGCATGAGAGGAGATTGTTACAAATAACTTCATTAGCATAAATATATTCCCCCTTAATATTTTTAGACCATATCATATCAGGGAGGGTTTTCGTTATTTCTTCAAGAAGGCTATGTCTTTCATTAAGTAAGAAAAGTTTTTTTCTTAAATCATCTTTTTTACTAATCATAATACTCCCCGTAAACATCATTTTTATCACATAAAATTGGATTTTTTTCGCAAAAAACTAGAAATCCAATTAAAACAACAGCAATCAAAAAAGCAAAAGATACAACTAAAATCATCCATGAGTCTATAGTGCACGTCATATCATTGTCCTTTTTTTTCTACGATAATTTTATCCATTAGCTCAAACAACTCAGAACTCGCTTTTTCCATCTCAATAAAGTTTCTTATTATCAAATCTTTATTATCAACACAATTATCCGCCTCAAGACACTTAATATTTTCAATTACTTTATCATGTATAACAGAGTGTGGCACATCAATCTTCGAATAACTTTGAGCATCTCCAAAAAGTTCTTTCCCTTTTCCGCTATACCATTTGCCGAGACGGCAATTGTGATGATTTGAAAATGAAGCTTTTGAATCCCCAAGTGTAATAGCAGAATAGGCATTGTCTTTAAATACAACGTGGTCAATTTTAACCAGCCCAATAAATATCCTATTTTGAATATTGTGAAGGTTGTGGTTTATTGTAGTGGTATCTTCTTTTAATTTATTCATAGAACCATCAAACCCTTGTAAAAACTGATTCAGTACAACCGTTTCTCTTTGAATATCTTCCGCTTTAGTTTCCATCTCGGTCCCATTTTGCTGAAGAGTCTGAACGGAAATTCCTATTTCTTGAGTAGCTTTTTTTGTCTGTTCCGCCAATTTTCGGACTTCATCAGCAACAACCGCAAACCCTCGACCATGCTCCCCTGCCCTAGCCGCTTCAATTGCAGCATTTAAAGCCAAGAGATTCGTCTGCTCGGCAATATCATTTATCATATTTACAATATTTCTAACATCAACAAGTTGTGATTTTAGATGTGTAGCAGAGTTGACATTCTCTTCAATAGACTCATTTAATTTAGGAACAATCCCCAAAATAAGATTTTTTGTCTCAGATGCCCTATCTTCGCTCATTTTTTTA
>Ga0265295_1007967_pt1 | contig 11939 bp, 2 predicted proteins | sample Munlansysbiofilm_FD_192503 | JGI IMG/M metagenome (GOLD analysis project Ga0265295, IMG submission 192503) | Leachate microbial communities from a municipal landfill in Southern Ontario, Canada - Methane capture system biofilm | ecosystem: Engineered > Solid waste > Landfill > Unclassified ... | reverse complement strand
GTGTGATGACCCAGCAGGGATTTTCCCGTTTTCTTTTTGATGAGGTGGATGGGCAGTATCTTCTGGTGGAATTGGCGGGTAACAGCCTTTTTGGTGCCAGCCTGCGGGAATGGCTGGATGAGGTGCCAAGAATTGCAGGCGAGGAAATGCGGAGGTCTGTTCAGAATCCACAGACCCCAGATACACCCGTGAAGCCTGAGGTGCCTGAAGATGAAATTGTTGCAGAGGTTGCCTGTTCGGCCTATGCCCTGGGCGCATGCCTTAACCCTCAGGATTGCACCTTTGTTGCAGGAGGTTTCTGGTATGAGGGCCGTTGCAACAGCCAGGCCCAGGTGGTGGAGGTTTGTGACGCCAACCACCTGTATCTGTGTACCTCCCAGGCCCAATGTGAGGACGCCATGGGACAGGGGTATTGGTACGGTGGGAGATGCAATACATTGAGCGAAGAGGTGAAGTGCCTTCAGGAAGGGAAGGTATGGGAGTCTTTTCAGTGTCTTACCCAGGAAGAATCGTGTCGATCTAAGGGGCTTTTTTGGTACGATGACAAGTGCAATATGGCCCCTCCGAGACCTGTGGATACGGGATGCTCTCCTTCGAATCTGTCTGCCTGCACAAACGAATTTGACTGTGTGGAAATGAACGGAGGGTTTTGGGAAAGCAATACATGTATACCGCCCTACTAAGATTGGGGAGTGTCCTCCATGACTTCTAAAAAAACAGCCATTCTGCTGGCACTCTTCATAGTGACGTTTCCCATGGTTCTCTGGGCCTCCACGGAAAAGGACGCCACTTCGGTCTGGCGTATCCGTGGTCGATCGGAAACCAGCGTGGAGTGGAAGGAATCCAACGATCCCGGCACCACCCTGACCGAAGACGTAAGCTTCCGGCAGGAGCTTTCCCTGTCCGCCACCCGTCCCCTGGAAGGCGGCAGCATGGGGGTGAGTCTCCGGGGTCGGGGTACCAATGATCGGCAGGTGGACGGCCAGGACGCAAGGCTTCTCTATCTGAACGCTTTTTTCAGACGCAATGAAGTTCAGATGGAGCTTGGGGATGTGGCGGCCTCCTATCATCCCATGGTGCTGTCCACGGCCCTGAAGGGAAGCAAGGTGGAGTATGGTCGCGGTCGCCAGGAGGGCTGGAGTATCAGCGCCATCACCGGCATCCAGAAGGCGGGCTGGGATGAATTGTATGGCGACAACAACAGGGATTCCGTGGATCGTTATGTGGCGGGCCTGGAAACCACAGGGAAATTCGGGCCGGGTCAGGAAGTTTCCTTTGCCGCATCCACGGTGCGGGATCATACCAACCGGGATTTCCGGCAGGCGGGTCTTGATCCTCTCCCGCCTGCGGAAGCCGTGACAGCGGGACTTCAGTGGAACTGGCGTTTTAACCGCTATATGCAGACCCGTGGGGAGGGGGCCTTTACTCGGTCGGACGAAAATACCCGGGACGGCTTTGGGGCCAATGAGTCGGGTGCCCTGCGCCTGCGTCTGCTTACCAGCCCGATTCCCAGATCCTTACGAATGAATTTTCTCTATGAAAGGGTGGAGCCGAAGTTTGCTCCTGTGGCAGGCAGCGCGCCAAGGGATACGGAGCGAGTGGAAAGTGACGCCACATGGATGATTTCTCCGGCGCTGAAAGCCCGTCTGACCCTGAAAAACCGGCATGACAATCTCGATAAACAGCTTGCCGGAACTCTGGAAACCAATGAAGGAGTGCTGGACTTTGACTGGCGACCCAGATGGGCCCGAAGGATGGACCTCAATTTCCGCACCCAGGTGAAAGAAACCAAAGGACGGGGGATTGAGCAGACCCTGGGGATCGGGGAAATCGGAGCCCAGTTCCGGACAGAGGCGGGATGGCGTTATGGGGTGGGGTGGATTTTCACGGATATTGAGGACAAAACCACAGGTGCTGAGGACCAGCAGATTCATACCCTGCGGGGCACCTTTGGCTGGAACAAGCGGATTGGGGAAAACCATACCTGGCGGGCCACCTTCCGTCTGGACGGCAACCGGATTGACAGAAAATCCGGAGATCAGAATGCTCTGGGTGGCAGGGTGGATCTGGGCTATGACGTAGGCAGCCACTGGTCTGCGGACCTCAGTGCGGCCACCCGTAAAACCTACCGGGATCGGGCCGAAGACAATGAATACCGTGCCTATGAAGTCCGGGGGAACTACCACCCCGGAGGTGATCGCTCCAAGGCCATTCGCATTTCCGCAGGCAGGCGGGAGTATGACAATGAACAGGGACTTGCCACCCGGGAGCATGTGGCCAAGATTTCCTATCTTTTCGGTTTCTGATGTTTAAAGCCCTCCATGAACCGCTCCTGCTTTTTTCAGGGGAGCGGTTTTTTTTGAAGCTCCCGTCCCCTTTGCCCATCTCCTGATCCCTCAAAGAACAAGGGAGGAACCATGGTTTTCCTGTACCGCCGCCTTTTTCCCCTTCTCCTTGCCGCTTTCTTCCTTCCCTTTGCGGCTTTCGCCTATGAGGGCATGGAGCTTGGCTATATTGATGCTGTCACGGTCAATGATGCTCATTTTGAGGATCTGGATCGTAACGAGATTGTTTTCTATCCCGAGGATTTGCGAAACGGAGAGGTGATTTTCCGGGGGCTTCTTGAAAGTGAAAACCGGAAAGTGCCCGTGGAAAGCCTTGGTGTGGAAATCACCCTGGACGGCGGAAGAAGCTGGCAGGCGGCGACAGGTCATGGGAAATGGGAGTTTCGTTTCAGACCGGAACTGGAGAAAACCTATGCCTTTGGCGTTCGTGTGGTGGAGAGAACCCCCCAGGCGGAAGAGGTCTTGCAAGGTGTCCGGGATTTTGAAATGGCCATGGGGCCCTTTATCCTCCGGGGCATTGCGGAAAGCGGGGAAGAGGGCCTTCGGGGTGTCGGTGTTCTGGATCTGGGGTTTCTCAACAGCCTTCTTCCTTCCGAAAATGGGAAAAGACCGGGTCTGGAGGTGAGTTTTTCCGGCTTAAAGCCTGATCCTTCCCTGCGCCGCATTGTGGCAGGCCGCATTGACGCTTCGGTGAATCTCAATGTTTCCCCCATGGAAGGGGCTCTTTTCCGTATCCGCTCCATGCAGTTTACCCCGGAAGGCGGCAAAATGACAGGAGCCCTGGGCCTCAGTCTGGACGGAGTTTCCATCCCCACCCTTCCTTTCCGGGATCTGACCTTTACCCCCCAGGGCATGGCAGGCCGCATTGCCTACAGGGCCCGGAGTCCCCAGAAGATCCCCCTTATTACAGGAGAGTACGGGGCAAGCCTGATGCTGAAGGCCCTGGCTCTCGACTTTGATACCCAGAAAAAACGTCTGGCCCTTTCTGACGTGGACGCTTCCCTGGTCTTTTCCGAAACCTTTGGCGATCTTTCCGCGCAGAAGGTGGCCTATGGAAATGGCATCTGGCGCTGGGGCAAGGAGGCAGGAGAGGCTGCAGGCCGCCTTACCCTTCCGGGTACGGCTGTGAAAATTTCCGATCTGGGCGGCAGCATTGAAAAAGGTCTGAAAGGTATTGTGCTTTCAGGCCGTATGCAGATTCCCGTACTGGACAGCGCCCTGGAGCTGAATCTGGAAGGGCCTTCGGCCCTGCGCCTTACGGCCTCGGGTCTTTCCACCCAGGGCCGGATTTCACTGGACAAACTGGATACGGGCTTTGATCTGGGAGGCTTTGCCGCAAGGGTCAAAAGCCTTTCCCTTACCATCCGGAACAACCGGGTTTCCGGAACCCTCACCGCAGGCCTTACCCTGGAGGCTCTTCGCAATGCCAGCCTCGATATCCGCGCAGACATCCGGGATACGGGGCTTCACAATCTTGAGACCCAGGCAGGTCCCTTTGTGCTGCCCATTCCCGGTTTTGCCACTCTCCATCTGGAAAAAACCCGTCTGACCCTTGGGGGACGCAATGGGGTGTCCATTGATCTGGATGGTTTTCTGGAAGTCACCCATCCGGGCCTGAAACAGCTTGTGGCGGATACAAACCGGGATCTTTCCAAAGAAGGGGCTGCCTATTTTAACCGGCTTGGGGGTGGGCTTCAGGGCCAGAACCTCACGGATCTGAGGAAGGATGCGGGAGATCTGAAGCAGGAGGCCAGAACGGGCCTTGGCAAAGCAGGGCAGAAAGGGCGGGAGGCTCTGGGGCAGGCCGAGGGGAAGGGACGGCAGCTGGCTTCCGCAGGTCGGGATTTTGTTTTTTCCAATTTAAGGATTTTTAAGGATCGCCTGGAACTTCCCACAGCCAGTGCGGGGTGGCAGAACTTTTCCACCCCCATGAAGGCCAGTCTGGATGGTTTTTCCCTGTCTGCGGAATCCTGGGGGCTGGGGGTGGCAGGGGGCGTGCTCTGGGCCGGACTGAAGGGCAGTGCCACCGTCCAGCAGCCCGCCTTTTCCTCCCAGGCAAAGGCTACGGCCCAGTTTTATCTGGATGGCCGCTTTGAGGTGATGGACTTTGCCGCCAATGCCTCCCTTGAAATGGGAGCCTTCATCCTGCATACGGATGCCAGCCTTTCCGGAGGGCGCATCAGCGGCAGGGGAACCCTGATTTCCAAAGTGCCCATTCCTTCCCTTCCTGATCTTCTGAAAAATGCCGAAGACCGCCTGCAACTGGATGTGTTGTTCACCAATCTGGAGGCCGCAGGCGGAAAAATCCTTTCCGGAGTCATTGATCTGCCTCTGCCCGAAGGACTGGAGATTTCCCTGCCCCTTGCCAGCATTGAACTGAAGGCCCTGCATGTGTCGCCGCATGCGGCCCTGGCCGATGCCAGCGTCCGGCTTAAGGGGTTTCCCGGCATGGAAGCCATTGCTTTTCATGGTCTTTCCCTGGGCGAAAATGGTTTCAGCGCCAGCGGCAATGTGGCGCCGGAGACTCCTTTGGTGTGGACGCTCTTTGACAGTCCCCAGGACATCACCCTTACCTTGCGTTCCTTTGCCTTTCATGTGGATACGGGAGCAGGACAGTTTTCCCTTTCTGATTTAGACGCAGGGCTGGCCCTGGGTAGTGCTTATGGGGGCCTTTCCTTTCCTCTGGGCTTTCAGAATGAGGCTTTCAGTTGGGGTAGCCTTGCGGGGATGGTCCCGGAAGCCCCAGGGAGTGCCTCCCTCAAAGGGGCTGCGGGCCGGGTACGGGAAGGGGCGGGCCAAGTTCAGGCTGAAGCCCGGCGTTTTGTGATACCGGGAACGGAGGTGACCCTTGAAAACCCCGGCGGCACCCTGAGGCCGGGCCTGTCTCCCAGTCTGACTCTTTCCGGTGTGCTCCGCATTCCGGGGTTCAGCGAACCCTTTGAGATTCCCATTCCCGACGAAACCCCTCTGGTCATCAGCCGTTCCGGTATTTCCACCCAGGCGGAGATTCTTCTTACCGAAGGCCTGAAACAGCTGCCCCTGGAAGGTTTTCCCCTGCTGCCGGAGCGCATTGCCCTTTCTTTGGCAGACAATGTGCTGGATCTGGGGCTTTCCGGTTCCCTGATTCTTGAAAAATTTGGTGGCATTGCCCTTGCCGTGGATGCGGATTTCAACGGCTTTGGCTTAGACCGCCTGAGGGTGAATCTGGATCGGATGCAGACCCGTGTTTCCCTGGAAGGCTTTGCGGATCTTGATTTACAGCGCATTGCCACAGGGTTTAACGAAAAAGGTCTTTTTGTGGATCTGGACTGTGACCTTACCCTTACCCATCCCATGCTTCAGTCCTTCACCTCCGTAAGCGGGGAGGATCTGCGGGATACGGCCGCATCCACCGTCGCTGGCCTTGGCGCTGAAGGCCGGGATCAGGCTGAGGCCGCAGGGGAAAAAGTGGCGGCTGCGGCCCGTCCCATGGCCTTGCGGGGACTTCAGATTTATAAGGATGCCCTTTCCTTTGGAAAAGGTCTTGCAGGCTGGCATGCCTTAAGCCCTGCGGCCATGGCAAGGATCCAGGATGTGGATCTGCTTCTGAAACAATGGGGTCTTGGCGCAGAAGGCTCCCGTTTCTGGGTGGGCTTTCAGGGGGCCATGGCCCTTCAGGCCCAGAATGCGGATACCGAGGCCCAGGCCACGGCCCAGTTTTACAGTGACGGCACTTTCCGGCTTCTGGACATGAATTTTGCCGGAGAATTTCAGATCGGCCCCTTCCGCCTGCTCACCGATGCCCAGTACAGCGAGGGCAGACTGACCGGCTCTGGTGTAGTGGTGTCGGATCAGCCCATGCCCAGGCTCCCCGCCTTTCTGAAGGATGAGGCGGGTTATCTGAAGGTGGCCGTGGATTTTGCGGATCTTGTGGTGGATGCGGCCGCAAAACGGGTGACGGGTGGCCTCATTGCCCTGGATACGGCCTTTGATCTTTCAGCCCCCCTTACGGAAGCCCAGGCCATGGTCATGGCTGTGCGGCGGCTGGGCTTTTCTCCCCAGGGGATGCTGGTGAGCGGTGCCGTTGATCTGCCGCCCCTTTTCGGTGGTCTGGAACTGCCCACCCTGGAGGTGACAGACCTTCAGATGGGTCTGGAAGGCTTTTCCGGCATCACCCGCCTTGGGGCAGACTGGGACAGTCCTGTCCGCATTGGCATTCTGGAAACCCTCGGGGTGGATATTCTGCTGTCAGGCATCGTCCTTTCCATTGACTGGTCCAGACCCGGACTTTCCAAGGTTTCGTTGACGGATCTTTCCGGCAGCCTTGATACGGGAAGGCTCTTTGCCACCCTGGAGGAAGCGGCGAGACCGGCCCTGCTCTTTGCCGAAGGCGCTCTGCGGTTCACCCTGCCGGAAGCCTCCCTTCCCGGTATGCCGGATCTGGGACTTAAGGATCTTCAGGGACGCATTCTTCTGGGGGCCAGCGGGGTACAACTGACCCTCGATGCCCTTTCCCTTTCCATGAACGTCCTGGATACGGAAGTTCGGGTCGGAGGAAGCGGAATGCGGGTGGACAGTACGGGCCTTTCCGGAGAATTTTCCCTGAATACGCCCCTGACACTGAGCACCCAGGGCTATGGGGGCCGTCTTAAAACCTTCAGCCTGCGTCTGGACCAGAACCGGGTTGCTGCGGGAAGTCTTGGTCTGGATCTGAATCTGGAGCGGTTTTTCAACCTGGAATTTGCCATGGAAGGCATTCTGTCCGCATCCGGTCTGGACAGTCTCCGCCTTGCCACCAACGCCAGCATTCCGCCCATTACCCGTTTTCAGGAACTGGCCATCCTCAACATTCAGGATCTCAGTGCGTCCTATTCAAAGGAAGCGGGCCTTTCCCTTTCCATGTATCCGGAAGTGCAGTTCACCCACACCATGCTGAAGGATATGGAGACCGTAAGGCTCAATGCCCTGCGTATCTCTAAGGATGCCGTGGATTTTTCAGGCCTCACCCTGCGGCAGCAGCCGGACAACATGAAGCTTCCCATGGGGCCCCTCACGGTCGCCATCACGGATCTGGGCCTTACCCTTTCTTCCTCAAGCATTTCCACCACCATCAGCGGCAGTGCGGAGCTGGGGGATCTGGCCCGGGGGGCTGTGACCATCACGGCCTCACCCAGTAGTTTTTCCATCAACCGCATTGCCCTGACCTACAACCAGTATGGGGTGCGCATTGGCGGCGGGCTGGAATGGGACGGAGCTGCCAGCCGTTTTGCAGCAGATGCCAATCTTTCCATTGCCGGTGTCATGAGCGGAGCGGCGGAGATGGAACTTGGCCGCAATACCCAGGCCTCTCCCGCCTATACCTGGTGGCGGGTGGGTTTTTCCGCTTCCATGGGAGCACCCATCCCCCTTTCCCCCATACCCCTCAGTATCTATGCCTTTAACGGTGGGGTGGCCTATCACATGAAGGCCGTGAGCAGCGGCGGACAGGTGAGCTTTATACCGGATGCCAGTGTGCCCTTTGTCTGTCAGGCGGGCCTCACTCTGGGGACAGCGGGGGATATGGGCTACACCTGGCACGGGGACATGATGCTCACCCTTCAGCCCGGAGCCCCCATCCTTTTTTCCGGAGACACCTATTTTCTGAAAGAGAATCTGGGAACCACGGAAAAACGCTACCTGCGGGCCACCATCACCATCGGTGTGTCCCAGCCCTACTTTTCCCTTGTGGGCAATGCCAAGTTTCTCATTGATGAGGCGAGCCTCGATATTCTCGATGTACGGGCCAATTGCAGCATACAGTTCGGCCCCACATCCAGAGACTGGCATATCTATATCGGCACCAAGGAAAACCCCGTATCCGTAAAGGCCATTGCCGGGTTTTTCACCGGAGACGGCTATCTCATGATGGACAGCAATGGCATGAAGTTTGGCTTCAGCCAGAGCTTTGACCTTTCCGCCTCTGCGGCCTGCTTTTACGGCAGACTCTATGGGGGTGTGGCCATGGACTTTGTGGCCAGCATCCGGCCCTTTTATGTGGATGCCGAAGGAAGGGTGTGGATCGGCATTGAGGCCGGGGTGAAGGCTTTTGGAGAGCGGTATGCCATCATCGAGGCCTATGCTTCTCTGGAGATGAAGTTCAGAACCCCCAACCCCACCTACATGCGGATCAAGGCCAAGTTCCGGTATTCCTTTTGTGCGGGTCTTGTTTCCGGCACCTACCGCATGACTTTCTGGATTCCGGAAAAGCCGGACAGTGCGGAAATTGACGATCCCACCCGGTTTCCCCTGGTGGGCAATCTCCTGCCTTCGGAGGGGGCTACGGATATTCCGAGAAGCATGGCCTTTGAGCTGAGCACCACCCTGCCCGTGGATGAGATTTTCATTCTCGATAACGGGAAAAGGTACATGCTCCGGCTTCTCGATGTGCGGAACAATCCTTCCTACAGGTCCGGAGCCGTCACAGGCTTTGCGGACTATATTGACATGGGCAGCGGAACCGACGGGGTCAATGCCCTGGCCCTGCGCAACAAGGCCACAGGACAGGATATTCCAAGGCCCATCGGCGGGGTGGACGATAAGGATACCATCAAGATCCGCAGTTTTGATGAACTGGGCCGGAAGACGGCCTATGCCCTCTATGCCCGCGCCCATCTTCTGGAAGTGAAAGGCAGTGTACGGCCCCAGGATCCCTGGCGGGGAAGGTCCGCAGCCGAGGTGTTTGCCGGGGTGGCCTATGATGAGGGGATTCGGGTGGCAAACTTCACCACAGTGGATGCCCCCAGTCTTTCCGGAGCCAGAGAGATCATTGAAAAGGTGTATCCCGGTCCTTCGGATGAGGTGGTCTTCCCGGATACGGAGGTGCGGATTTACTACAGGGTTCCGGCTTCGGGCCAGACCTTTGCCACCACCAACCGGCATTATGTGGTGGATGCCACAGGAGAGAGTGTTGTGGGGCCGGAGGCCTGGCTTCAGGGGCTGACAACGGCAAATACCATTGCCGCCACCCAGCAGTGGGTGAAATTTGTCAAGCCGACGGCACCCCTCACGGGGCAGATGTATTTCAGGGATGAGATGACCGGAGAGGTGAGACCCGCCCTGGTGATCATGGGCCATGAGCACAATCCCTTCACAGGAGAGGAATGCTGGCGGCAGGATTGCTCGGATCAGGCGCGAAACCTTGGGACAGGTGCTGCGATGGGAAGTGCTGGTTCCAGTGCAGCGAGCTCAGGCGGCGGATCCGGGCCTTCCGGAGCGTCCTCTCCCTACAGCCTTGCCACGGGCGGGGGCTATACCCTGACCACAGGAGGCCCTCTCAGTGCGACCCAGCCTTCCCAGGCAGGTCTGAGTCCCCAGCAGTCCGCAGCAGCCGGGGCGGCTTACCGCTATTCCCGGTATCGCAGCGGGGCCTATGCCATTGAGGTGCTGGATGCGGAGGGCAGACGCATTTACCGCAGTCCCTTTGAGGTGAGTGCCCAGGCCCTTTCCAATGCCCAGGTGATCCAGGAATCCCAGGATGCCCAGAATCTCACCGCAGATGATTTTTACAACTGGACACCGGAGGTGGGAGACATCAATCCCCTGCATGTGTCCATGCACCTTTCGGGCAGCGCATGGGGGGGGCAGGTGGAAACGGAGCTGATTTTCTGGAATGAGGCCCATCAGCAGAAACGTTCGGCCATCGACTGGAAATACCATTCTTCCGGATACGGAAGCTGTCCCCGCAATCAGGCCCTTTCCTTTGATGCTCTCATGGCCTACTGCCCGGCGGCTCTTCTGGAGTATGAACTCTGGCTTATGACGAACCCCAGACCCGTTCCCGTTTCCTCCCACGGGGCTCCGGGGGATCTGATTTTCACCTTTGAAACCACAGCTCCCCTGAACTGGGATGGCACAGGGCTTAGTTTTGAAATTCAGAAAAAGGGGAATTATCCCTCCATTCAGAACAGCCTTCTCACCCTTCGTCTGGGAAGACGGGATTATGAGGTGATCAGTGCGCCCACGGCCACAAAGCATCTGATTCTGATTCCAAAGGAGAAAATAGTGTATGCAGGTACCCAGAACCACAGCTTTCAGTATGACCATGACTATCATAAGGCTGTGGTTCGGATGCAGGCCGTGAGAACCGTTGCAGGTGCGGACGGAACCTATGATACCCGTGTTCAGGGGGAGAGTATCTTTAACTGGACGTTGACGTATAAGCGGGATGTGATTGACCATATCCCCCAGTCCTGCAATGGAAATCATTATACGGGGATTCATTGTACGCCTGCACAGACGATTTTTTCCGCACCCTATTTCGCCATTTACCACTATGACTACCATCATGGAGTGATTGCCCAGTGAAAATACGGAAAAGCAGTGTGTATCCCATTCTTTTTTTCTTTTTCATGAGTCTTGGGGCCTTTGCCTCCGTGCAGCAGGAGATGGAACTGATTTTCATGTCCAAGGTGGATGCTTCCGGTGTCCGGCTGAAGTGGGTTCCGAAAGACAAGGGGCTGGACTATCACTACAACCTGACCCGCCAGAGGGTTCTGGATGCAGGCGGGCTTGGGGAGGCTGTGGCGCTGGGGACTTTTCGCATGAAAACCCGAAGCGAGGTGGAAGGCCTGTTCGGGGAAGATGTGGCAAAGGAGCTGACCCCTCTGCTCTGGCCCCAGTCCCTCTACCAGACGGATTTTGAGAAGCTGAGGGTGCTGGCGGAAGAGGAAAACCGTAAGGGCATGCTGTTTTACCTTGCGGAAAGCCGAAAGGATCTCATGGAGATCCTGGGAATCACCCATACAGACAGGGGAATTTCCGAACCGGGTCGTTATCTCTATACCCTGGAGGCGAAACGGGATGGCAGGCCTGTTGCCACAGTCCGTACCCTGGTGGACAGCCGGGTGCCTGCGCCGATGAACATTCCCCATGCAGAAGCCGTACGCTATGCCTGGGGAACGGCCCTTAAGTGGACTGGTTATGATGCTTACGGTGTCTTTCATATTTACCGGGCTACGGGGGAAGAGGGCCCCTATGAGCGGATTACCCAAAGGCCTGTGGGGGTAAACTATGAAATCAACGAAGCCCGTCAGCGGGTCACACCGCCCTATTTTTATTCGGATACGGAGCTTGAGGCGGATAAGGTCTATTATTACAAGGTTGCGGGGATTGACACCTTCGGGGATGAGAGCCCTTTGTCCCCTCCTGCCTTTGCCGTCCGGGATGCGGCACGAAGACCGGCTCCGCCTGCTGCGGTATCCATCGAAGCCCTGGACCGGGAAGCGGGGCTTTCCTGGGTCTCCGATGCTCCAGGTCTTCGTTTCCATGTGTTCCGAGGCTTAAGGCCAGACGGAGCCTTTATCCGCCTTACGGACAGCCCTCTGGAAGATACGGCTTTTAAAGATGGCAACCTCAGCTATGACACGGACTATTTTTATTCCATCACCGCCCTGTGGGAGGATGGCAGGGAAAGCCTCATGTCGCCGCCTGCGCATTTTCCCTGCCGGGATCTTATTCCGCCCGCAAGGCCCGAAGGGATTCGGGGGTTTTCCAGGCCAGGCCAGATTGTTCTGGAGTGGGATAGCGTGAGGGATACGGATCTTGCGGGTTACAGCGTGTTCCGTGCTCTGGATGCCC
>Ga0265295_1007966_pt1 | contig 11941 bp, 9 predicted proteins | sample Munlansysbiofilm_FD_192503 | JGI IMG/M metagenome (GOLD analysis project Ga0265295, IMG submission 192503) | Leachate microbial communities from a municipal landfill in Southern Ontario, Canada - Methane capture system biofilm | ecosystem: Engineered > Solid waste > Landfill > Unclassified ... | reverse complement strand
AGGTCGTGTTCCTCGACCTGCAGACCGGCCACAAATTCATCTCGCGTTCGTCCCTGAATTCCCGCGAAACGACCGAGATCGACGGCAAGACCTACCCGCTCTTCAAGTGCGACGTGACTTCGGAATCGCATCCCTTCTACACCGGCGCCCAGACCCGCATCGTCGAAACCGGCCGCGTGGAAAAATTCCGCGCCCGCTTTGCCCGGACGGCCGGCACCGTCAAAAAATAAGGGCCTCACGCTGCACAAGCTGTGCTTGCTGTCCCACCTCGCGGCTCACATGCCGCTCGGATTCGCCAGTCAGTCCCCTTTTTCGCAGCAGCAGTCGCTCTGAAAGGCAGCCGTCGGGCTGCCTTTTTCATTTAACATGGGCGCATTCTTCCGCCCCCCTTTTCTGGTGTTTTCCCGGTGCTGTCCCAAGATCTGCGATCGACGCCCGCCCGTCTGACGGCCACAGCCGCCGCCAAACTGCCCAGACCGTTCCTGCTGTGCATCGGCCTGGTTTACATCCTGGCCGGCCTGTTCTATCGCGACCCCTGGAAAACAGACGATGTCACCGGGCTGGCCACCATGTTCACCGCCCTGTCAGGCCAGGATCTGGCCTGGCTGCTGCCCCAGGTCGGCCATCTGGCCCAGGCCCAGGACGGCCCCCTGGCCACCTGGGTCGGCGCCGCCTTCATCTGGGCGTTGCGTCCCCTGTTCGAGATCTTCTTCAACCCCTTGGATGCGGCCATCATCGCCTCACGCGTCCCCAACCTGCTGTGGTTTGCCCTGCTCACGGGCTCGATCTGGTACGGCACCTATCTGCTGGGCCGGCGCCCGGAATCCCAGCCGCTGGCCCTGCCATTCGGCGGCGAACCCAGCCCCCGCGATTATGGCCGCATGCTGGCCGATGCCGCCCTGCTGCTGATCGTCGCCACGGTCGGCATCGTCTGGCGCATGCACGAGACCTCCGAAGTTCCGGCCATGATCGCCTGCCAGGCCCTGGCATTCTATGCCGTGGCCCGCATGCTGGATCATCCCGTATCGGGGGCCATCACCCTGGGCCTGGCCGTGGGCCTGGCCTTCCTGGCACGCGGCTGGCTGGGTGCCCTGCCATTGATCCTGGCCGTGCCCATCGCCTTTCTGCCCGGCTGCGCCCTGGCGGCCGAACGCAAATGGCTGGCCGTCAGTGCCCTGATCGCCGCCACGCTGATGCTGTTGTGGTGGATCCCTGCCCGGACTTTCGGTCCGTACTGGACCGAAAGCTGGCTGCTCTGGTCGCGCAACGCCTTTGACTGGCCCAGCGCCCGTGCCTGGGGCAGCGTGCTGCGCGACCTGCCCTGGTTCCTCTGGCCCACCTGGCCACTGGCGCTGCTGGCGCTATGGCGCTGGCGCGACTGGTTCAGCGCACCCCATATTGGCATCCCACTGGGCTTTGTCATCGGGGCGCTGCTGACGCTGCTGGCCAGCGCCGACCCCTTCGAACCCGAATACGCCACCCTGGCCGTGCCCTGCGCCGTCCTGGCAGCCTTCGCCCTGCCGACCCTGCGGCGCGGTGTGGTCAATACCCTGGACTGGTTCGCAGTGATGTGTTTTTCGCTGACGTCCGCCACCGTCTGGCTGGGATGGGTCGCGCTGCAAGCCGGCTGGCCCGCCCAGATCGCCGCCAACATCGATCGCCAGACCCGGGGCTTCGAACCTCACATTGCCTGGCCCGCCACGGCCTTCGCCATTCTGGGTACCCTGGCCTGGATTGCCCTGGTGCGCTGGCGCCTGCGCAGCCGTCCGGCCGGCCTCTGGCGCGGCACGGCGCTGTCGGCCGGAGGCCTGATCACGACCTGGCTGCTGCTGGCCACCCTGTGGATGCCCGCCCTCGATTATGTGCGCAGCTACCGCGAGGTCTCGGCGTCGCTGGCCGCTGCCCTGGCGCACAACCGCCAGCCGGGCGAATGCATCCGTACCCAGGGCCTGGGCAGCGGCCAACGTGCGTCCTTCCTGGTGTTCAATGACATCGAATTCAGCTTTGATGGCCACTGCCCCCTGCTGCTGCAACAGCTCAGTCCCCGCAGCCTGGAATCAGGCGAAGCCTGGCTGGCCGACCATCCCGCGCTCTGGGAAGGCCGCCGCGGCCCCGACCGCCACGAAATGTTCCGCCTGCTGCGCCTGCAACCCTGACATCCCGTCCGACCATTTCACGCATTCCATGACCGATGCCTCGCACACCGGCCGGCCTGCTGCCCCCTGGCGCACCATTCTGCAACAGGCCTGGCCAATCCTGGTCAGTTCCTGGGCCGGGATCATCTTTGCCGTTCTGGACACCGCCATGGTCGGACACGCCAGCGCTGCCGACCTTCAGGCAATGTCGCTGGGCGCCTCGGTTTACGTCACGGTCTTTGTCGGCCTGATGGGCGTGGTGCATGCCCTGATCCCGATCATCGCCCAGCATTTCGGCGCCGGACGCCTGCACGAGGCCGGCCGGGCCTGGGGCCAGGGCGTCTGGCTGGCCCTGGGCCTGTCCGTCCTGGGCGGTGCCTGCCTGCTGTTTCCCGATGCCTGGCTCAGCCTGTCCGGCGATGTCGAGCCTGACGTGCGCCGGCGAGTCGCAGGCTACCTGATCGCCCTGGCCCTGGCCCTGCCGTCGGCCTTGCTGTTTCGCACGATCTACGCCACCTCGACGGCCATCTCCCAGACCCGTGAAGTCATGGCAATCAACCTCGGCAGCGTGATCTTCAAACTGCTGTTCAACGTCTGGTTCATTTTCGGCGGCCTGGGCCTGCCTGCGATGGGCGCCATCGGCGCGGGCATCTCCACCCTGGTGGTGGACTGGATGATGCTGGCAGCCGGGCTATGGATGATCCGCCACCGGCAGGCCTTTCGCGCCCTGGCCCCACGGCTGGCGCGCCCACGCTGGTCCGACCAAAAGGAACTCCTGCGCCTGGGCCTGCCCATGGGCGGATCCTACCTGATCGAAGTCTGCGCCTTCAGTTTCATGGCGCTGCTGATCGCCCGTGATGGCCTGTACGTCAGCGGTGCCCAGCAGATCCTGGCCAACCTGATCGCGCTGGCCTATATGCTGCCGATGTCCCTGAGCCTGGCCACTGCCTCGCTCACCGCGCAGGCCGTCGGCGCGCACGACCCGGCCCGGGCCCGGCGCACGGGACTGAGCGGGATCGCACTGGTCGCCCTGGGCGCACTGCTGACCGGCGGGGTTCTGGTCTTGGGCCGGCACGCTATCGTGCGCGCTTACACGGACGAAATCCAGGTCGCCGCCATCGCTCTGACGCTGTTGCAGATCGCCCCCTGGTTCCATTTCTGGGACGCCATGCATTGCATTGGCGCCTACATCCTGAGAGCCTACAAGATCGCTTTGGTGCCCCTGATCCTGCAGGTCGCTGCACTGACCGGACTGGGCCTGGTCGGCGGCTGGTGGCTGGGCTATGGTCCGGCGGCAGGCGCGCTGGCTCCGGCAGTTCATCGATTGATGCCGGGCGCCCCGGTCGGTGCCGCCACGATGTGGATCATGGCCATGCTCGGACTGTCGTTGTCGGCCCTGCTGCTGTTTGCCTGGTACGGGCACGTCCTGCGCCGATCGGTACGCGACCACTGATCTGCGCGGGGGCAACTGGCCTGTACAGACAGGCCGCTCAGGCCGCGCGCCCCGATGGCTCGGATTCCGGTTCCGGTTCACCGGCCCCCGCCGGGGCAGGCGTCACCAGTTCCACGACCTTGCTGCGCGACAGCACGCCAATGAATTCCCCCTGCTCCCCCGTGACGGCCAGGGGTTCAGGCGTGCGCAGCAGCCGTGCCAGCACCTCACCCAGCCCGGCCGAGGCCGGCACGGATGCCATGTCACTGAGATAGCGGGAAATATCGCGCGCGCCATCGTGAACGGCACGCTGCGCATCGGCCCGCATCAGCACTCCCGTCAGTCGTTTGCCGTCCAGCACAGCGGCATAGTCATAGCCCCGGGTCGCCAGGCGCTCCAGTGCATGCGCAGGATGCGTGCGCATGGTCAGTTTCAGCGGACGCTCATTGCAGGCATGCGAGGCATTGAGCACCTTGCCCCGATTCACGTCCTGCAGAAAAGATTCGATGTAATCATTGGCCGGCGACAGCAGGATGTCCTCGGGCGTGCCTTCCTGGATCAGTTCGCCGTCCTTCAGGATGGCGATCCGGTTGCCCAGCCGCAGGGCTTCGTCCAGATCGTGCGTGATGAAGACAATGGTCTTGTTCAGCCTGGCCTGCAGCGCCAGCAACTGGTCCTGCATTTCATGGCGGATGAGCGGGTCCAGCGCAGAAAAGGCTTCATCCATCAGCAGGATCTCGGCATCCGTGGCCAACGCCCGCGCCAGACCCACACGCTGCTGCATCCCGCCGGACAATTGATGGGGATACTGAGCCTCGAAACCGGACAGGCCGACCTGTTCCAGCCAATGCATGGCGCGCTCTTCGCGCTCGGCCCGGCGCACGCCCTGCACGGCCAGGCCGTAGGCGGCATTGTCCAGGACCGTCCGGTGCGGCAGCAGGCCAAAACGCTGGAACACCATACTCATCTTGCGCTGGCGGAACTGTTCCAGTTCACGTGGCTTCAGGCTGAGCACATCCACCCCGTCAACCAGGATCTGCCCGGCACTGGGCTCGATCAGCCGGTTGAAATGCCGGATCAGGGTCGATTTGCCGGATCCCGACAGGCCCATGATCACGTGGATGTGGCCTTCCTGGATGGACAGACTGATGTCGCGCAGGCCCAGGGTATGGCCGCTGCGTTCCAGCAGGGCCTCCTTGGACAGGCCTTCGCGGGCGGCAGCCAGCCAGCGGTCCGGGCGCGGACCGAAGATCTTGTAGATATTGTGGACTTCGATCTTGCTCATGTCAGCGCTCCCTGATCTGCCAGCGGCGGCCAAAACGCTGGGTGATGCGGTCGAAGATAATGGCCAGGATGACGATGCCCAGGCCAGCCAGCAGACCCCGGCCGACCTGCAGCCGATTGATGCCCTGCAGGACTTCGTAGCCCAGGCCGCGCACGCCGATCATGGAGGCGATCACCACCATGGCCAGCGCCATCATGGTGGTCTGGTTGATGCCCGCCATGATGTTGGGCAGCGCCAACGGCAGCTGCACGCCAAAAAGCTGCCGGCTGCGGCTGGCACCAAAGGCACGCGAGGCTTCCAGGACTTCGGCATCCACCAGGCGGATGCCCAGGTCGGTCAGCCGGATGACCGGCGGCACGGCGTAGATCACGGTGGCAAACAGCGCCGCCAGCTTGCCCAGGTTGAACAGCATGACCACCGGAATCAGGTAGACGAAACTGGGCATGGTCTGCATGACGTCCAGGATCGGCAGCATCATGGCGCGTACCCAGCGGAAGCTGGCCATGGCAATCCCCACGGGAATGCCGATGATCACCGAAAACGCCACGGCCACGATCATCAGGGACAGCGTCTGCATGGCGGCCTCCCAGAGGCCGATGGCGCCCACCAGGCACAGCAGCGCGCCCATGGCCAGGCTGAAGCGCCAGGCCCGGCTGCCCAGCCAGGCCAGGCCCATGATGATGGCCACGATCATCCACCACGGCGAATGCCGCAGCAGATTGTCGGACCAGATCAGCAGATCCAGCAGAGGCTGGGTCAACGCCCGCAACAGGTCGGAATACTGCATCACCAGCCCATTGACGAAGTCGTCGATGGGCCGCTGCAGGTCCCGGGCAGAAATCAATTCAGGAAACATGCAGGCCTCCTTACAGGGCAGCCTTGACACGCTCCGTCACATCGGCAGGCAACCATTCAGTCCAGATGGCCTGCTGGTTCTTCAGGAACCACATGGCCGTCGGCTGGGGCTCGGCCTCGTTCTTTTCCATGTAGGCCATGGTCTGGTTCATGATGTCCAGAGGCACCTTGACCTTGGACAGGAACGCGGTCAGCTTTGGCGCATCCTGGGTGAACTGGGTGGTGACCGCCGTGAACACCGGGTTTTCAGGGTAATCGGACGCCTGGGGATTTTCGCAGTTCGGGTCGGTCAGGCATTGCTGCTTGGCAACGTCATACGGGGGCAATTCCAGCTTGACCAGATCCATGGAGCCCACCAGCGGGGTTGGATACCAGTAGTAGAACACGACGTTCTCCTTGCGCTGATACGCCGCGGTCAGCGCGGCCTTCTGGGTCGCGCCCGTGCCGGGGGAGAACAAGGTGAACGTATCGCCCAGGCCCAGGGACCTGAACAGATTGGTGCTGACGACCTCGCAGCCCCAGCCGGCCGGACAGCCGTAGAAACGCCCCTTGGATGGTTCTTCCGGGTCCTTGAACGCATCCTTGAATTTCGGCAGATCGGCAGCCTTTTTCAATTCGGGCAGGCGTTCGGCCGTGTACTTGGGAATGAACCAGGCTTCGCCGCCCATGTAGATGTCGCCAATGCGCTTGACGCGGCCGGAGGCCTCGGCCTTGGTCCAGGGTTCCAGGATGCTGTTCAGCCAGATCTCGCTGTTGATGTCCAGATCGCCCCGTTCGAGCGCCGCCAGCGCCGGCAAGGTTTCCGTCGGCAGGACCTCGGAATCACAGCCATAGCCGTGCTTGGCGATGAACCGCTCGACCTCGACCAGAACCAGGTTGGATTCCCAGTTCATGCCGCCGAAACGCACGGAACGGTCGAGTTCACATTGCGGCGCGGCAGCCGCCTGGGACACGGACGGGGCCAGCGCCAGGCCAGCCAGCGCAGCCGACAGGGCCAGGCCCAGCACCCTACGGGATGAACGGGGGAAACGCGTCGCAGCGGGCGACGAAGCAACAGAAGCGGAAATAGACATGATGCCTCCTTTGGGTTACGGAGACGCCAGAGACACACTGAGTGACCGACGCCATAGCTTGAGGGAGGGTGTGCGGAAGACGGCCGCAGGCCGCCAATACATACCAGCACTGCTGGCGCAAAGCGCCTTGGACAGGCAGGGCCATGAACGATATGGCGCCGCCAGAATTGACAGTAAAACGACAAAAGAAGGTCTATTTTACATGCAAGATACAAGAAAATAAAGCCCGTTCATGGAAATCGCCAGCGGTGGCGACAGAAAACGGACTCGCCACCAGGCCGCCGCACGGCGGCCTGGCCGACTGCGGAATGGCTCAGCGATCCCGGTAGATGTAATCCCGCCGCCAGGGATAGGCCTGCCCTTGCGGGTAGTCCAGTTCGTCGGCACGCCCCGTCGGCTGCGGCTGGGCAATGATCTGATGCAGGGCGATCCAGCCATGCTCGAAACCCATCGCACACCCTGCCAGGTACATGCGATAGGCCCGCAAGGACCGCTCGCCCTGGGGCGTATTCAGGATGGCACGCGCCTCGTCCAGGCGGGATTCCAGGGTATTGCTCCAGGCCCACAGCGTGCGCGCATAGTGCGGCCGCAGATTTTCGACATCCAGCGCTTCCAGGCCGGCTTCGGCCAGCGTCTGCTGCACGTAGTGGATATGGGACAGTTCCCCGCCGGGAAAGATGAATTTCTCGATGAAATCCCCCATTCCGGCGCCGAGTTCGCTGTTGTCCAGCCCGCCCGCCGTGATGCCATGGTTCAGGATCAGGCCGCCGGGGCGCACCAGCCGGCGCAGCTTGGAGAAATAGCGGGTCAGCTGCGCCCGCCCCACGTGCTCGAACATGCCGACCGAGGCGATCTTGTCGTAAGGCCGGGATTCGTCAAGCTGGCGGTAATCCAGCCGTTCCATGCGCACACGCCCGGACAGGCCTTTTTCCTGGATCAGGCGATTGACGTAGGCATGCTGATTGTTCGACAGCGTGATGCCGGTGACATCGACATCATAGTGTTCTGCCGCCCACAGCATCAGGCCGCCCCAGCCGCCACCGACGTCCAGGAACCGTTCACCGGGTTTCAGGGCCAGCTTGCGGCAGATGTGATCGAGCTTGGCCTCCTGGGCCTGGGCCAGGGTGAAATCCGGTTCGCGATAGTAGGCACAGGAATAGACCCGGCGCGGATCCAGCCACAGGGCATAGAAATCATCGGACAGATCGTAGTGGAACTCGATCTGTCGCGCATCCCGTTCGATCGAATGGCGCCAGACCGACACCAACCGCCTGACCAGGCTGGTCAGCCAGCCCGAACGCGCCAGGTCCACGGGCGACCCTGGCAGAATGCTGGCAGCCAGCCGCATCAGATCCTGCATGGAACCGTCGAATTCGAACTTGCCTTCGACATAGTCTTCGCCCAGAACGCCGACCTCGCCCGCCACGAAATGCGTCAGCACGGTCGCATCGCGCACCCGCAGGCGGATGGCGGCATCCGTGGCGCCGATTTTCTGCCCATCGGGCAGTTCCATGGATACGGGCATGGGCAATGCGCCCAGCTTGCTCTCGATGATGGATGCGATCGCAGTCAACTCAGGCCTCCGTCAATCATGTACAAGACCTTGCTATAGTAGAGCGCCCATCTGCACAGCTTCAAGCACCCCGGCGCTTTCCTGCCCATCCACAGACCATGGACTCCCGATCCTGCTCGCCGCCGATGCCGCCCTGGCTGATCCTGATGGGTGCGCTCGCCGCGCTCGGCCCCCTGGCCATCGACATGTACCTGCCTGCCTTCGGCGCCATGGCGCTGGACCTGCAGGTCCATCCGAGCCTGGTCGAACGCACCCTGGCCAGCTATCTGCTGGGCCTGGCCCTGGCCCAGCTGGCCTATGGCCCGCTGGCTGACCGCTACGGCCGCAAGCCACCGCTACTGCTCGGCCTGACACTGTTCTCGATCGCCTCTGTCGCCTGCGCGCTGAGCCAGGACATCGACCACCTGATCCTGTGGCGCGTGGTCCAGGCCTTCGGCGGTGCGGCCGGCATGGTGATCCCCCGCGCCGTGATCCGCGATCACCTCGACACCCGCGAAGCCGCCCAGGCCATGTCCCTGCTGATGCTGGTGATGGGCGTGATGCCCATCCTGGCCCCTCTGCTGGGTGGTCAGGCCGTAACACTGGGATCCTGGCGCACCGTGTTCTACCTGATGGGCCTGATCGGCATCGCCCTGTGGCTGGCCGTGGCGCTGCGAATGCGCGAATCCCTGGACCCCGCACGGCGCTCGCCGCTGGCCGTTGGCGCCATCACCGCCCATTTCCGCCTGCTGCTGACCCACCGCCGCTTCATGGGCTATACCCTGGCCGGCGGCTTCGGATCGGGCGGCATGTTCGCCTACATCGCGGGCTCGCCCCAGGTTTTCATCACGATCTATGGCGTTGATCCGCGCTGGTTCGGCCTGCTGTTCGGCCTGAACGCGGCCGCGCTGATCCTGGCTTCGCAGATCGGCGCCCGCCTGCTGAATCGCCATCCTCCCATCCGCTTGCTGCACCGCGCCCAGGGCACACTGGTGTTGATGACGCTGGCCGCCCTGGCACTGACGCTGCTGGGCTGGATCAACCTGCCGCTGCTGATGCTGTGCCTGATGGGTTTCATGGCCAGCCAGGGCTTCGTCGGCCCCAATGCCGCCGCCTTGGCCCTGTCCGAGCAGGGCCCGCGCCTGGGGGTGGCCTCGGCCCTGATGGGCGCACTGCAGATGCTCTGTGGCGCGCTGGCCGGTTTCGCCGTCAGCACCTGGCATACCGGCACCCCTCTGCCCCTGACAGCTACGCTGGCCACCTGCGCGACCCTGTCGTGGTTTTCAGGCCGCATGGCCATGGGGCCAGCCAGACAAGCTGCTTGATTTATCTAAGCATTTCGATATAGAATGCAAGGCTTTCCCGATATACATACAGAGGTGAGACCATGGCACGCGTATGCCAAGTAACCGGCAAAGGCCCGATGGTGGGCAACAACGTCTCGCACGCCAACAACAAAACCAAGCGTCGTTTCCTGCCCAACCTGCAATCGCGCCGGTTCTGGGTCGAATCCGAAAACCGCTGGGTGCGCCTGCGCGTATCCACCAAGGCCCTGCGCACCATCGACAAGAACGGCATCGATGCCGTCCTGGCCGACCTGCGTGCCCGTGGCGAACTGGCCTGATCGGCCGCGCATAGGAGCACACCATGGCTAAAGGCATCCGCGAAAAAATCAAGCTCGAATCGACCGCCGGCACGGGTCATTTCTACACGACCACAAAAAACAAGCGCAACATGCCGGAAAAAATGCTGATCAAGAAATTTGATCCGGTCGCGCGCAAGCACGTCGAATACAAGGAAACCAAACTGAAATAATCCGGGGTCGCCTCTTCCCGGACCGTCTCACCGGTTTCAACGAAAATCCCCGCCTTCGTGCGGGGATTTTCGTTTGGATGCGCCAGGACGCGGGCTCCATGCCGCACGACCCTCTATAATGTCGGGCTGGCCCTTTTCATTCCCTCTTGACAGACAGATCCATGCAGGAACGCTATATCCCGAACCAGGTCGAAACCGAAGCCCAGTCCCACTGGCGTGCGGGTGACGTCTATCGCGTCACCGAACACGCCACCCAGCCGGACGGCTCGCCCAAGCCCAAGTTCTACGCCTGCTCGATGCTGCCCTACCCCAGCGGCAAGCTCCACATGGGTCATGTGCGCAACTACACCATCAACGACATGATGGCCCGCCAGCTGCGCATGCGCGGCTACAACGTGCTCATGCCCATGGGCTGGGACGCCTTCGGCATGCCGGCCGAAAACGCTGCCATGAAATCCGGCGTCCCCCCGGCCAAATGGACCTACGACAACATCGCCTACATGAAAAAACAGATGCAGGCGATGGGACTGGCGATCGACTGGTCGCGCGAAATGTGCGCCTGCGACCCGTCCTACTACAAGTGGAACCAGTGGCTGTTCCTGAAAATGCTTGAAAAGGGCATTGCCTACCGCAAGACCCAGATCGTCAACTGGGACCCGGTCGACCAGACCGTGCTGGCCAACGAACAAGTCATCGATGGCCGTGGCTGGCGTTCCGGCGCACCGGTCGAAAAGCGCGAAATCCCCGGCTACTATCTGCGCATCACCGACTACGCGGACGAACTGCTCGACACCCTGGAAGACGGCCTGCCCGGCTGGCCGGAACGCGTGCGCCTGATGCAGGAAAACTGGATCGGCAAAAGCGAAGGCGTGCGTTTTGCCTTCCGTCACGACATCCGTGACGCGAATGGCGCCTTGATCCAGGATGGCCTGATGCACGTCTTCACGACACGCGCCGACACCATCATGGGGGTGACCTTCTGCGCCGTGGCGCCAGAACACCCGCTGGCCACGCATGCGGCGCGCAGCAACGCCGAACTGGCCGCCTTCATCGAAGCCTGCCGCCAGGGCGGCACGACCGAGGCCGAACTGGCCACGCGCGAAAAAGAGGGCCTGCCCACCGGCCTGTCCGTCATCCACCCGCTCACGGGCGATCCGGTCCCCGTCTGGGTCGGCAACTACGTGCTCATGAGCTACGGCGATGGCGCCGTCATGGGCGTGCCTGCCCACGACGAGCGCGACTTCGCCTTTGCGCAAAAATACGGCCTGCCCATCCGCCAGGTCATCGCTGCCGAAGGCAAGACCTATTCCACAGACGCCTGGCAGGACTGGTACAGCGACAAGCAGATCGGCCGCACGATCCATTCCGGCCAATACGACGGCCTCACCACCGCCGAGGCCATCCAGGCCGTCGCGGCAGACCTGCAATCCCAGGGCCTGGGCGAACTGCGCACCACCTGGCGCCTGCGCGACTGGGGGATTTCCCGCCAGCGCTACTGGGGCACTCCGATCCCCATCATCCACTGCGCCGATTGCGGTCCGGTGCCGGTCCCCGAAAAAGACCTGCCCGTGGTACTGCCCGAAGACCTGGTCCCCGACGGATCCGGCAACCCGCTGGCCAAGCACGAGGGCTTTCTTGCCTGCCAATGCCCGTCCTGCGGCAAGCCGGCGCGGCGCGAAACCGACACCATGGACACATTCATCGATTCGTCCTGGTATTTCATGCGCTACACCTCGCCCGGCAACGACCAGGCCATGGTCGATGCCCGCAATGACTACTGGATGCCGATGGACC
>Ga0265295_1007964_pt1 | contig 11942 bp, 9 predicted proteins | sample Munlansysbiofilm_FD_192503 | JGI IMG/M metagenome (GOLD analysis project Ga0265295, IMG submission 192503) | Leachate microbial communities from a municipal landfill in Southern Ontario, Canada - Methane capture system biofilm | ecosystem: Engineered > Solid waste > Landfill > Unclassified ... | reverse complement strand
CACGCACAACGGCGAACGCCTCGGGGAGCAGCTCGTCGAGCGTCTCCCCCGCCTCGAGGCGGGCACGGAACTCGTCCGTCTTGCCGCGGAGCTCATCGTCTGAGAGCGGCTCGATGGAGGGCTCGAGCGCGTTGATCCGCTCAACGATCGCGTCGTACTCGCGGAACTGCTTGCCCTCACCGGCGGTGAGGAGCTTGGTCAAGAAGTTAGCCATGGAAACGCTCCTTGAGGAGGCGTGATGATCGGGCCTACGAACCTGGAGATTGTAGCATGGGGCCGATGGCGCCGAAGCAGCCGGCGAGCAGCGTCACCGCATCTCCACAGTGGTGCGGAAGAGGCTGGAAGCCCACAGGCTCCCAGCCTCTCAGCGACGGCTCCACAGACCCGCACGCTCGTTCGCCTCGCCAGTGCCCCTCAGGAGGTCTCCCATCTCCTCACCGCTCCGCTCGCGTGCAGTGCGCTCTGGCCTGTCGGCAGTCTGTCGAACCGCTGCAAGAACATCCTACGAGACGCTGCTGAACACAAGCTAAACCGGATGTTAATCGCTCGATTCTCCACCAGGCGGCTCGGTGGAGCCGTCGTCCTCCATCGCGAGAACGGCCTGGAAGAGCCGGTTGGTTTCCGAGCATGGGTCGATACCGAGATCGTCGACCAGGCGACTCCGGCAGGTGTTGTAGGTGTCGATAGCACCGCTGCGCTGCCCGGAGTTCATCTGGCACTTCATCATCAGCTGGTAGATGTCCTCCCGGAGATGATCGATGTCCGACGCCCTTCGCAAGAAAGCCATAGCAGTGTCGTATTGCTCGATATCGAATGCGGCCTGCGCACCTGTGACCATCGCATCGCAGAACTCCCGCCGCGTGCGATTCCTCTCCTCCTCGAACCACTTCTCGTAGATGTCTATGGGCAGGAGGTCGCCACGGTAGATTTCGGAGAGCCGAAGCGCCGTCGCAACCACCACCTCCGATTCGCCTTCTATCCTGGCAGACCGCAAGGTGCGGAGTTCAGCCTGGAACTCGTCCAGGTCTGACTTCACCAGATCAGTCAGCCAAAGGGCGTCGTTGTTGGACCCGGCGAAGATATCGACTCGGACATCCTTGTTTCCGCACGCAAGCACCCTGCGGAGACCACTCCACGTCACATAGAGATTGCGCAATGCTCGCTCGCGCTCCATGTGGGACCACAGGCGCTCGACCATCGCGTCCCTCGTCATCTCGCGACCCGGGTGACAGGCAAGCATAAGCAGCATCAGACGCCCCTTGCGCTTCTCCCATCCCTTCTCTGGGATCGCGCCGAACGACGTCGTGACCTCGAGCCTGCCGAACATCCGAAGATTACAGAACGCCTCTGGCCCAGCGCCATCAATTGCGGGTGCCGGGTCACCACCAGCGGCGCCGTATCGCTGCCGGAGAATGGTTGCCTTGTCGGGAGGCAGGCTCTGCTCCGCCAAATCCAACCCCGCGCCGACCAGTTCGCGGGGCAGCAACCTCAGAACCCTGGACGGCAGTAGCGCCCGTCCCAACGAGACCCCGACGAGTCCGAGGAGGCCCGGAAACGCACGGATGTAGCAGGCCAGTGTCATGTTCGCGGAGCCAGTGAGTATGTACTCCTTGTGGCGCTTAAGCCGATTGACGGCCTTCCCGATCGCACCCTTGCGCCTGTCGATCTCCGCCAACACCAGATCGCACCGCAGAAGGTGACCCATCGCATCCTGCACGAGCGGTACGGATATGACCTGGACGATGCCCTCCTCGGCAGCATCGACATCGCCGAGTGCGAGCTGGCTGGCCGCAATCTCGATCTGCGCCATGAGCCGGACGACGTCGACAGCCAGGGGGAAGTCCGACAAGTAGACCTCACTCCTCTTCGCCAGAGAGAGAGCCTCCTCGCACTGGCCGAGTGCCCTCAGTGCACGTGCGGCGTTCAGGGACTGAGTGGCGAGTCCATGCGCGTCCTGCATACGTTCGAGTGAGCGGACGGCCATGTCGTGCAGCTCCTGACCTCGTTCCGGCTCTCCCGATACTCGCAATAGGTCTGACCATGTTGCAGCAGCGTAGCCAAGAACACAGTCGATCCCGAGCTCAACACACTCTGTGACAACTGCTTCGACTCTACGACCCGCCTCTCTCACATCACCCAACTCGGCCAAGGCGGTGGCGTAGTTCGAGCGAATGTGAGATCGCTGCAGTGGCGCAATATCGGTTCGATGGGCGATTCCAGCCAGGGTGGTTGCCGCAACAGACCAGTCACCTGCACATTCACTGGCGACCGCCCCTATCGCGTTGATAATGAACACAGCCTCATCTGAGCCCTGGTCCAGATTGCCCACCACATTCGCGAGCGCAGATGCCCTCGAGCTCGCCTCCATGACTCTGCCGCACCGGCCCTCCGTCACCGCCAAGTACGCATCAGCGAGATATCGCGCGGGGTGGTTCGACTCCAATACTGGGTGCTGAAGTATCCCGTTCAGGAGGCCCGAGGACTCAGCTGGAACACCCCTGTCCAAGTTGAGTCGAGCGATCAACAACACCGAGGCGACCAGGCTCTCCTCGTCATGCTCAACTTCGGAGATTCGCATCGCCATGCTCGCGGACTCCAGGGCAGCTGTGCTTGAGCTGGAGGCCCGCTGAACATGCGCGCGCAACAACAAGAGTGAAGCACTCGAAGCAATCGTAATTGGAGAGAGTCTCGCCAGTAATCGCGCGACCAGAGCATGCCCAGCGTGGCGGATCATCAGCACGCCATCTTGCGCGCACCAGGCAGCGACCTCCGATTCTCTGGCGTAGTGCTCGAGCGCGGAGAGAAGCCCCATGTAGTCGCGAATCTCCGAGAGTCGCTCGAAAGCGACGGCCCTGATCGTCTCAAGATCATCCTCATGCAGCCTCTCATGGGAGACTCTGGCGACTACGTCGGCAAGAACCGCGTGGACTCGGAATGTGGCGGTACGCTCACCATCTGCAGTTATGCATAACAGCGGAACGCCTCTGTGAAGGGCACTCCAGTCCACCGCAAGGTCGCAACTCGACGCACAGTACTGAAGGAGCTCCAGGTGGCCCTCGCGAAGGATGGCCGCCAGATACAGAGCGGCAATCGCCGACTCGGAGAACCTTCCGACGATGCGCTCAGTCTGCCAAATCAAGTCCGCGGGGCGCACGTCCGATGCCGGGGCACCGTGTCGCATCATGATGCGGGTAATCGCGGGATGCCCGGAGTAGTGCGCATGGATGCGCCGCGCATCGAGTTCGGAATAGGCCCCGCTAGCGCCCACAATCAGGTCTTGAATCTCACTGATCGAGAACGCCAAGTCGGCCTCCTCGATCAGCCAGACGATCCCGGGGTCCAACTCACCTCCATGCTCAATCCTTCGACAGGCGATCAAGACCCGACTGCCGGGAGACGTGTACTGCCCAAGATCCTGGGCGAGCGATTCTAGGATTGCGGGCGTGGTCAGACCATTCACTCCATCGATGGCAAGAAGCATGCGGGAACCGGAGTAGCGCTGAAGCAGGCTGCGGACTCGGAATGTGTCGTCGAGAGAGACGCTTTCGAGCGAACGTGCGGCCTCCGACACGTGGCCCCGCCCCCCTGTAGCCTCTCCCTCCAGGGAGTCAGCCACTTGACGGAGTACGAGCTCACCGCTCGCATCCAGATCTGGCAGCTCGATCCAATTCACAACATCGAACTCACCGTGTCGTGCGAGCTGAGCAGCGAGCACGGACTTGCCGTATCCAGCCGGCGCGCAAATCACGGTGAGTGGCGGCGCCTGACTGGCGAACAGCGCAACCAAGCGGCTGCGCAGCAGCATCCCTGCGAAATCTGGAATTGCGGTGCCAAGAAGCTCCCCCATCGCCCCTATCCCCCCACCCGTGGCGCTGGAGACCTCCCAAGGGAATACCATCAAAACGCATCAGGTCCAAACTTGCAACTGTTTCTTTGCATTGTGGTGATGATGCATTCACCTGGGACAATCAGGCGTCACCGATGCTGGTTACGATCTGCGGCATCGACTCCCCGCGAACACCCATCCCCCCAGCCCGAGCGCCAGCAGCAAGTCCCCCACACTCACTACTGCGCGCTGCCACTCGGGCCCCGGAACGGCGACCACATCAGCAAGTTCCGGGAGGCGCGTACCGGCGGTAAGCTCCTCGTGCAGACAGTCGCTCTCGAATGCCTGACGGGCCTCACTTCGAGGCGCGCCCAATTCCGAGACGGACCGCATGCTAACCGGCATCGCACCATTCGCAGCGATCACAGCGATGTTCATCGCGATCCCGAGCGCAGCTACCGCGAGCACCCAGCGCTGTCGCGCATTGACTAAGAGGACAGCAACGAGCGCCATCATCATGATGATCCACGCAGACACACTCACCCTGCAGCTAATGCCGAGCAACTCAGACAGCTTCGGCCAGAGGAGCTGCAAGGGCAGCAGCACGAGCAGAAGCCACTCGCCGCGGAGCCTTTCGTTCTCAAGATGGCGGATCGAACCCCCAGTGACCAACGACAGCATCAAGCCTATGGCCACAGCCTCGAGAAGAATCACGACACGCTCTTCGCTGGAACAAGGCGACCGCCGTCTTTGGCTGCAGCCCGCTCGACAACATCAACAACGCTACGCCGGTACCCCTGCTCGTCCGCAGCAAGGATGTCCAGTGCGGCTCGCGCTCCGTGGGTCTTGCGAAGCCTGTCATATCGACAGCATACGCCGACGACCATCGCGCCTCTGGACACATCATCGCCCCCAGTAGAACGATGGTGCTTGATCAGCGGGCCCACACCCTCGAGAAACGGGATACCTGCGACGATCTCAGCTCCCCTATCAGGATGCTCGATATCGGCCTCCGGCTGCTCGTAACCGATTCTTCCGATGTCATGAAGCAGGGCCGCATAGCCGACCTTCTCCAGCTCGTCACTGGTCAATCCCATCTGCCGGCCAACAGAAACCGCCAGGTCTGCCACTCGCCGCGCATGACCAGTATCGTCTGGACGATCGAGCTCAGCAGCGTGAGCCAGTGCCTCGATTGTCTGCGCGTAGCCTCGTCTGATGCGCAAGTAGAGGTTGAAGCTGTTCTGGAGTATGAGTGTCAGCAGAAGTGCTGTACCCAGGCCCCACGACCCGAGTGAAGGATGGACGCGAATCGCGACCGCCGCCATGGCGATGTGCACCATGTATACGGATCCCAATGGTCGAAGCAGCAACACAATACCTTCGGCAATAGGCGCTCCACCAGCCAACCACTGCTGCACCGCCAGCGTCAGCACATCCACGGCAACGAAGACCGCGCCGACCACGAGAACAGAGAGCAGCGGGCCGTCGCCTTCTGGCGCCCGCACACTTGCTGGATTGACGTACGACTGCACGAATGACATCAGTGCGATTACTGCAATGCTGCGAATCGAATCGAGAGTGCCCTGGCGTGCTGCATGCGCGCCGCCCTGCAGGTACCGATAGGCCACATCAATCATGCAGGCCACAATAAAGGCAATCAGCAGCTCATCGGCCCCGCGAAGCATGAGCCCAACGACTCCGACCATCAGAGTGACGTGGACCCGATCACCCTGCGGGAGCTGGATTGAGAGCATCCGTCCGATTGCGACGGACAGCGTCAGGCCGAGAACATAGAGAATGTCGAATGGGGGCCTCTCGACATGGCCGAGGACCCAGCCGACAACAACTCCACCTACAAGAATGAGTGACAGAAGATAGGGCATCTGCGCCTTGCCGGCAGACGTCGATGTGCTTCCGGTTGGTGTCACGAGGCTCTCACCACCCGCGCGTCGTCACTAAGGACCTTGACGAAGCCCGCAACTACTCGCTCATCCAACTGCTTGCCGGCGACCCGACGCAACTCACCGATTGCCTGGTCGAACGGCATTCCGGGTCGATAAGCGCGGTCCGATGTCATCGCGTCGAACGAATCAGCTGCCGCGAGGATACGAGCGAGCAACGGGATATCCTCACCGAGAATGCCGTCAGGATAGCCTCCGCCATCGCATCGCTCGTGATGGCACCGAACCACATCAACAATGTCGTGCAGGAAGTCGACGTCTGTGACGAGATCCGCACCAAGCACCGGGTGACGCCTAATCGCACGCATCTCGTCTTCGGAAAGCTCCTCCGGTGAGACCAGCGTGTCCAGACTGATACCGATCTTCCCAACATCATGTAAGAGCGCCGCACGTTCAAGCACCTGGACATCAGACTGCGACAGACCCATGTGCTCTGCGATGGCTTGGGCGTACTTCGCAACGCGCTCAGAATGGCCACGCGTATAGGGATCCTTGGCCTCGATGGCAGTCACGAGAGAGCGGACTGTGGAACTGTATGCCTCTGTGAGCTCGACATACACGCGAAAGGTCCGGCGGGCTGAGGCGAAAGGCAACACCAGGAGCAGCAATCCGAACCAGCTTTGGAAGCTCAAGAGGTATGCGACGAGGACACCAAGTAGTGCCAGGACAACCAGGCTACTGCCGAAGGAGAAGAATCCCAGGCTCTGCACGGTCTGCAGAAACCGCCGCTGCATGAGTAGACTCGCGCCGATACTCACAAGAATCACGTTGGCAATATAGAAGGTCGATGCAGCTGCGGTGGCCGGCAACATGATGTCCGACAAAGCAGCAGCCCCGGAGACAAGAGCACGTCCGCCCAGCGCCAAATAGGCTGTACCCGCCAGGCCTATCGACAGCACAAGTTGGCCGACGTTGAACAAGTGAATTGAGAGGGGCTTCCCAGAACGAATCTCCGACAGATTCGTCGAGGCAGCTATGGCCACCACGACCGCGGCAATCGGCCCCGAATGCAGCATCGCCGCAAAGGCGGCGGCAAAGGACAAGGAGACAGAACCGGCAATCGGGAGCTGGAACGCGAGGTTCTCGGTTACCAGCACAACTCCCACGAGCAGGAGGATTGGGATCACCTGGGCAGGACTGGATTTCGACGAAAGGTAGACTACCTGGAGCGCCGCACACATACACACCGCGGAGACAAACCACCTCACTCTTGAAGTCACCATCACGCGCCCCCTAGAGTGAGTGGGCCAACGCCGGGAAGAGCCATTACAGGCGGAACCAGGCACCGCCGCCGATAACGAGCGCGGCGATGGAGGCGAAAAGCAGAGCGATACGCTTCATGTGAGAAGACCCCCTGTCGATGTGGTGTCTTCTCCCACCCCGCTAGTGATGGAAGAACCCTGTCCGCTCCGCTCACTCGTGTGCTGACAGTGTTCAAACCGTTAGTGTCCACGGCGTTGGCCCAAACTGATCTATGAGGTTGTCAAGAACCCGAGCCGCCTGTTGATCGCATCAAGCGTGGCCCGGACGATGGAGTCTTTGTCGTTCTGGCGCACGAGCGCCGATCCGGCGAAGGCCTGCTCGCCAAGCGAGGTCACGAGCACCACGCAGGAGACCGCAACGCTCTCGCGTCCGAGACGGATGATCTCTACGTCTTCAAGCGCGAAGGTGAACGCGCCTTGGAGGTACTGCGCGATGGCGTCGAGCGTGGCCTCGGCAACCAGCCGCTCGCGGCCGGTGCGGCTCGCCGGCCCGGTTGCCTTGCCCACGTAGAGCTCGCCCTCGAGGTCGAGCGACACGGCGATGTTCACGTATACGCCAACCACCTCGGCGTTGATGCTCTTGATCTGCGCGCGGGCGTGCGGCTTGGTGTCGTCCTCGGCCTGTGGCACGGACTCCTGGCCAAGCTGCGCGATGGAGATCTTCTTGTGGTCGATGGCAACGCCAAATGCGGCCATGAGCGTGGATTCAATGTCGCGAACGAGCTGCTTGGGGGCCTTGGATGGCAGTGCGAGCACATGGATCTCGTCGATCTCGCCCAAGGGAGATGTCACAACACGTGCGGCACGGATCTCTGAGACCTGTGCGAGTGCCGCTTCGATCTCGGCGATGAGCGAGGGAGTTACCACCGGGTTCATCCGGGCTCCTTGCTTCAGCGTATGCTGCGACTGTACTACGACTAGCCCGCTGCCACGGGTCCCACATCCATCACAGTAGCCACGACGAACGCGAGCTGTCAACCGATGAACGGCGCATCTTGTCGCATGGACATGAGAAAGGCGCGGCATGTGCCGCGCCTTTCTGCATCAAATCCGCCAGAGGTGTATCACGCTGAGGTGATGAGCCCGTAATCGCCATCGTGGCGGCGGTAGAGCACGTTGGTGCCCTCCCCGTCCTCGGCGCGGAACACGAAGAAGTCGTGTCCCAGGAGCTCCATCTGCAGCATGGCCTCCTCGGCACTCATGGGCTTGCTCTCCAGCACCTTGGTCTTCACGATCGCTGGCTCGTCTTCCTCCACGGGCAGAGCCACAGGCTCGGGCATCGGTGCGCCCTTGGTGTGGCGGTCGACGATCTTGGTCTTGTACTTGCGAACCTGCCGCTCCAGCTTCTCGCTCACAAGGTCGATCGCGGCGTACATGTCCGACGCCGCCTCCTTGGCCCTGATCACGGGCCCCTTGGTGTAGATGGTGACCTCGGCGATCTGGCCCTTCTCGATAGAGCGGTTGCGCTCCGTGTAGAGCTCCACCTCGGCACTCATCAGCATACTGTCGAGGATCTTGGCAACGCGCCCGATCTTCCCCTCGGCATACTCGCGGATGGCAGGGGTGACGTCCATGCGACGGCCCTTCACGATCATCTGCATACCGCATCCTCCTTCGTAGTGGTCCGGTCATTGATGAAGATACCCGCCGGGGCTTACTTCCGGCGGGGTGAATCGCTATCTCCTCGGAATAGCCGCGAGCGGCGCCGCCACGAGGCGGGCCGCCCGCATGGGTCGCGGCGCAGGCCGCTTCCTATGGGTTACGAGATGTGACCCAGGAAGTCCTGCGTGCGCTCGTTCTGCGGATCGTCGAACACCTGGGCGGGTGTCCCCTCCTCCACGATCACGCCGCCGTCCATGAACACGGCGCGTGTGGCAACGTCGCGCGCGAAGCCCATCTCGTGCGTGACCACGAGCATCGTCATCCCGGCGAGCGCGAGCTCCTTCATGACGTCGAGCACGCCGCGCACCAGCTCGGGGTCGAGCGCCGAGGTGACCTCGTCGAACAACATCACGTGCGGGTCCATCGCGAGCGCGCGGGCGATGGCCACGCGCTGCTGCTGACCGCCGGAGAGCTGCGAGGGGAAGTAGTCCACGCGGTCGGCCAGACCCACGCGGGTGAGCTTCTCGATCGCGATGCGCTCGGCCTCGGCCTTGTCGCGCTTGAGCACCTTGCGCTGCGCAAGCATCACGTTGCCCTTAGCGGTGAGATGCGGGAAGAGGTTGAAGCTCTGGAACACCATCCCGATCTTCTCGCGCATCTCGTTGATGTCGGTCTTGGGGTGGTTGACCTGCGTGCCCTCGAACCAGATCTCGCCGCCCGTGGGCTCCTCGAGGCGGTTCACGCACCGCAGCAACGTGGACTTGCCCGAGCCGCTCGGCCCGAGGATGACCACCACTTCGCCCTTCTGGACGTCCATGTCCACGCCCTTGAGCACCTCGAGCGAGCCAAAGGACTTCTGCAGGTTCTTGATGCGCAAGATCGCGTCAGCCATCGCGCTCACCTCGATTCGTGTTTGGCCGCGGAATGTTCGAAGATCTTCTGGTGCGGATCGCCAGCGGCCGAACCCAGGCCGGGAGCCACCGAGTCGGCGGGCGCGGGCGTACCGGCTCCGAGAAGGACACCCCGCTTGGGACGTCCCTTCGGCGGCGAGGCGGCGCCGTGCTCGCTCTGCGCAAGCTTGGCCTCGAGCCTGCCCACGAGATTGATGAGCGGGATGGTGACGATCAGGTAGTAGCCGGCCGCCACCATGAACGCGGTGAGGTTGGCGTTGCGGGCCACGTAGTTCTGCGAGTACATCATGAGCTCGAAGATGCCCACCGCGGCGAAGAGCGCGGTGTCCTTGAACAGCAGGATGAACTCGGAGGTCATGGTGGGCAGGACGCGCCGCACCGTCTGCGGGATGATCACGTACTGCATCGCCTGCCAGTAGTTCATGCCAAGCGATGACGCCGCCTCGAACTGTCCCTTGCTGATGGACTGGATGCCCGCGCGGAAGATCTCAGCAAGGTATGCGGAGGAGTTGAACGAAAGCACTGCCACCGCCGAGACGAAGTCGGGGAAGCGAAGCCCGATGGTGCGGAAGCCGATGAAGACCACGAAGATCTGCAGGAACAGCGGCGTGCCTCGGATCACGTTGATGTAGATGGAGGCGATCCAGCGCACCGGCGGGATCTTCGCCATCTTCATGAACGCGACCAGCAGACCGCCGATGATCGAGATCGGGAACGCCAGCATCACCAATGAGAGCGACTTCAGCCAGCCCTTGAAGAGCAGCGGCACGGTCACCACGATGTGCTGCGGCTTGAAGAAGATGTCCAGGAACTTCACGGAGGTCCAGGCCTTGACCCAGTCCTGCTTGCCCAGCAAGCGCGACAGCGCCTCCTCCCGCGGGGGCGTGTCGTACTTGACCGTGAGCCCGTCGTCCTGCCGGGTCTCGGCAGAGCCGTCGGCTGCCACGGCCTGATACTCGATCGGGATCTCGTACGTGCCCCCGGCGATCGGCGTGAACACATCGTAGACCTCGATGAAGAGGTTGCTCTTGGCCGGCACCACCGGGTCGAACGTGATGCTGACCGCGCCCGATTCGAGGATCTCGAACTCGTAGTCGGCCTTGATGCGCTTCAGTCCCTCAAGCAGGGTGAGTTCGATGTACACGTCTTCTGTGTCGAAGCCCTCGGGGAACAGGAAGTCGATACGCCCGATGCCGGCGTCCTCGTCGGCGCTTGCCTGGTACGTGAACCGCGTGAGGGCGCCGCCGGTCTTCTGGTCGATGGTGAGGCGGCTGGTAGTCATCGCAAGTGCCGGGGCCGCGACCGAGAGAAGCATCACAAGCAAGAGGACACCCACTGCGACCCGGTTGAGCCGCGTGGATCGTGCGAGGCGGTCACGCATGGGCGGATCCCCATTCCTGTCGTGATGTCACGAGGGACCCCCCGGATGTCAGGGAGTCCCTCGCAGAATACCGTATCGACTACCGCTTCTGCATCACTTTATGCAGATGCAGTGAATCAATCCCTTACTCAGGCGCGATGCCGAACCACTTCTCGTAGATCTCGGCGTAGGTGCCATCGGCCTTGAGCTCGGCCAGCGCCTCGTTGATCGCGTCGCGCAGCGCGGGGTTGTCCTTGCTCACCGCGAAGCCGTACTGCTCGCCCGTGGGGATCTGGGCGACGATCTCAAGACCGCGTGCATCCTCCTTGAGGAGCTCGGTCGAGACCGGCAGGTCGTTCACGATCGCGTCGACGTTACCGGCGGCCGCGGCCGAGAAGGCCTCGGTGGCGTTCTTGAAGGGGACGAGCTGGGCATCCGGCACGTTCTCCTGGGCCCACGCCTCACCGGTGGTACCGGACTGCACGCCGATCTTCTTGCCCGCGAGGTCCTCGGGCGCGTTGTAGGTGGAGCCCGCCTTCATGACGAGCGACTGGTTCGAGTCGTAGTACGGATCGCAGAAGTCGATCTCCGCCTGGCGTTCCGGCTTGATGGTCATACCCGAGGCGATGACATCGAACTTGCCGCCAGCCTTGAGCGTTGGGATGAGCGTGTCGAAGATCTCGGTCATGAAGACGACCTCGAGGCCCAGCTTCTCGCCGATGGCGTTCATGAGATCGACGTCGAAGCCCTCGGCCACGTCACCGTTCATCGACTCGAACGGCGGGAACGCGGTGTCCGAGCCTACCAGCAGCTTGCCTTCCTCGACCAGGACGAACTCCTCGGCGGCGGGCTCGGCGCCCTCGTCCGTGGTTCCTTCCGTGGTTTCTGGCTCTTCCTCGTCCGCCGCACAGCCGGTCAGCGCGAACATGCTGAACGCCAGTGCGAGGGCCATGAAGAGAGCTACGAACTTCTTCGCCTTGCTCATGGAGCCTCCTTTGACTGCCGGATGCCGGGGCCACC
>Ga0265295_1007963_pt1 | contig 11943 bp, 11 predicted proteins | sample Munlansysbiofilm_FD_192503 | JGI IMG/M metagenome (GOLD analysis project Ga0265295, IMG submission 192503) | Leachate microbial communities from a municipal landfill in Southern Ontario, Canada - Methane capture system biofilm | ecosystem: Engineered > Solid waste > Landfill > Unclassified ... | reverse complement strand
GATAACAGAATCATTGACGATTTACGTCAACGCAGCACCATAGAAAATACTCCCCAGCAGTTCAACGCTGGGCAAAGCGTCACCCTAAACAACGGCCCCTTTCAACACTATCAAGCTCTATTTAAAGAGTACGACGGTGCGGAACGCGGCATTATTTTGCTCAGCCTACTGGGCAAGCAAAACGAATTACTGATCCACCTGGCCGACCTGCGCGCAAGCTAACGCATAACTGACCAGCACAACTTAAAGTACGATGCGACTTAGGGGCGATACGCGAACAACCCTAGGGCGGTAGCGTGCCTGAAACAGTTAGCCTAGTAGGCGTCTGTTTCAGGCTAATAAAAGGCTTGCAGCCAGCACCCTCGTGTAGGAGCTGGCCATGCCTGCGACAGCGCTAGTGCAGACAACATAGCAACAGCACATGCAACTCTATCTTTAATACATTCATACATACGGTAAATGAGCACTCTACTTATGCTAACTCTAAAAAATATCAAACTTGCAGTCATTGGCCTTGGCTATGTGGGCTTACCCCTTGCCGTTGAATTTGGTAAAAAACGCAGTGTTGTAGGCTTTGATATTAACCAACCTCGCATTGACGCGTTGCAAGCAGGGCATGACGCCACCTTAGAAGTTAGCAATGAAGAACTCGCCGAAGCAGTCCAGCTGAGCTACACCGCCAGCCTCGATGGTCTAAAAGATTGCAATGTCTTTATCGTAACGGTGCCCACACCGATCAATGAGCATAAACAGCCTGACCTAACTCCGCTGATTAAAGCCTCGGAAACTATTGGTAAAGTACTGAAAAAAGGCGATATCGTTATTTACGAATCGACTGTTTACCCTGGTGCTACCGAAGACGATTGCGTACCTGTTCTGGAACGTGTGTCTGGTTTAGTATTTAACCAAGACTTTTACGCAGGCTACAGCCCAGAGCGGATTAACCCAGGCGATAAAGAGCACCGCGTTACCACCATTAAAAAAGTGACCGCCGGCTCCACGCCAGAAGTGGCTGATCTAGTAGATGCGCTGTATAACGAAATCATTACCGTCGGCACGCACAAAGCCAGCAGTATTAAAGTTGCTGAAGCGGCTAAAGTGATTGAAAACACCCAGCGCGATGTCAACATCGCTTTGATCAATGAGCTGGCAATTATCTTTAACAAGCTGGGCATTGATACCGAAGCTGTATTAGAAGCCGCGGGTACCAAATGGAACTTCTTACCTTTCCGCCCAGGTTTGGTCGGTGGTCACTGCATCGGTGTTGACCCGTACTACCTCACCCACAAAGCGCAAAGCATTGGTTACCAGCCAGAAATTATCCTGTCGGGTCGCCGTCTGAACGACAGTATGGGCGAATACGTGGTCAGCCAGCTAATTAAAGCCATGTTGAAAAAACGCATTCATGTGCAAGGCGCGCGCGTATTAATCATGGGCTTAACCTTCAAAGAGAACTGCCCAGATTTACGCAACACCCGCGTAGTGGATATTGTTAAAGAACTAAAAGAATACGGCATTCAAGTGGATGTATTTGATCCTTGGGTTAACCCACAAGAAGCCGAGCACGAATACGGCATCACGCCAGTCACTGAGCCTGCAACAGCAGCTTACGACGGCATCGTCTTAGCCGTCAGCCACAATCAGTTTAAAGACATGGGCGCAGCAAAAATCCGCGCCCTAGGTAAACCCGAACACATTTTATACGACCTAAAATACCTACTCACCGCCGCGGAATCCGACCTACGCCTCTAATTTTGCGATGCTATTGTAGGTCGCGGCTTTAGCCCGACAAAGGGCGTTACAAACGCCCCTGTAGGAGCGGGCCATGCCCACGATTAGAATAAGATATGCAGCCCGAGCTAACCCCACTCGGATGACATATATCTGTAACACCCTGGAGAACACATGAGCGCTTACCAACAACTATTAGAGCAACTGCCACAACAGCCTAAAAAATGGCTAATCACTGGCGTTGCAGGCTTCATTGGCTCTAACTTGCTAGAAACACTACTCAAGCTAAACCAGCACGTAGTAGGTCTAGATAACTTTGCCACTGGCCATCAATACAACTTAGATGAGGTGCAGGGGCTGGTCAGTGCTGAGCAGTGGGCAAATTTTAACTTCATGGAAGGCGATATTCGTCAGCTCGAAGATTGCCAACGTGCCTGCCAAGGTGTCGATTACGTTCTACATCAAGCAGCTCTCGGTTCAGTACCGCGCTCAATCAATGATCCAGTCACCACCAACAGCACCAATATCGACGGCTTTTTAAATATGCTGGTCGCTGCGCGTGATGCCAAGGTACAGAGCTTTACCTACGCCGCCAGCAGCTCCACTTATGGTGATCATCCAGCGCTACCTAAAGTTGAAGATAATATCGGCAAACCACTATCGCCTTACGCCGTCACCAAATACGTGAACGAGCTATACGCCGATGTCTTTGCCAAAACCTATGGTTTTAACTGCATAGGCTTGCGTTATTTCAACGTGTTTGGTCAGCGTCAAGATCCAAACGGTGCTTATGCGGCAGTTATTCCTAAATGGACTGCGGCGATGATTCAAGGTGACGATGTATTTATTAATGGTGATGGCGAAACCAGTCGTGATTTTTGCTTTATCGACAATACGGTACAAGCTAATTTACTCGCAGCGACCACAAAGAGTTCTGAAGCAAAAAACCAGGTGTATAACGTTGCTGTGGGTGATCGCACTACACTAAATCAATTATTTGAAGCGATTCAACTAGCACTGAAAAATAATGGTGTGGAGCATAGCCAAGCACCGACCTATCGTGATTTTAGAGTGGGTGATGTACGTCATTCGCAGGCAGATGTAAGTAAAGCTAAAACCTTACTCGGTTACAAGCCTGAGTTTGCAATTAAAAACGGGATTGCTGAAGCGATGCCTTGGTATGTTGGTTTTTTAAAGTGCTAAATACACATACTGAATTAATGGCAAAAATTAATGAGCCTTAAAAAAAAAGCTATCTCAGGTGTCAAATGGAATTTTTTGCAGCAATTTAGCGTGCAAATCATTAATTTTGGCGTTCAGGTAATACTAGCAAGATTGTTGATGCCTGAGATGTTTGGGCTAATAGCCATGATTATTGTATTTATATCTATAGGGCAAACCCTTATGGATAGTGGTATGACAAGCTCATTGATACGCACTAAGAATCCAGATCAAATAGATTACTCTACTGTTTTTGTTACCAACCTTTTAATGAGTATTGCCATATACGGTGTTACTTATTTACTAGCACCTTCTATAGCAGGATTTTATAACCAAGAAGTACTAACGGATATAGTGCGTGTTTTTGCACTAACCTTCGTTATTCGTGCATTTGTAGCTGTGCATGTAGCAAAGCTAACAAAAGAAATGAACTTCAAGTTACAAATGCAGTTACAAATCCCCTCCACTATTATTGCTGGTATTGTAGGTGTTGCTTTGGCTTACCAGGGCTATGGAGTATGGAGCTTAGTCTGGCTAAATCTAGTACAGGCAATTGTTTTCACAATCCAAAACTGGCTATTTATTAACTGGCGGCCATCTTTGATATTCGACTGGGAAAGGTTTAAACACCATTTTATCTTTGGTTATAAACTCACTTTAGCTGGTTTAATTGATAATATTTATAACGATGCATACCGTATTATTATTGGTAAGTTTTTCTCACCAGCTTCGGTAGGTTTTTTTCACCAAGCAGAAACGATGCGCCTTTTCCCTGTGGGACAGATCAGCGCAGTTCTTGGAAAAGTAACTTATCCATTATTTTCAAATATAGACAGTGATATTACTTTAAAAGCAGCCTATCGTATAACCTTAAAGCTAGTATTTTTTATTGCTATACCAACTATGCTAGCTTTGATATTAGTTGCTGAAGAAGGTTTTAGATTCTTATTTGGTGATAAGTGGATGCCAGCAGTACCTTACTTTCAAATCTTAGCACTAGCATCAATAATAAGACCTGCAAGTGCCTACAACTTAAATATTCTTAAGGTTAAAGGCCGTAGTGATATATTATTAAAAGTTGAAATCATTAAAAAACTGCTAGGTATAGTGTTAATTATCATTAGCTTGCCTTTCCAAGTTATCGGCCTTGTTATTTCCCTAACCGTTTTCTCTTTTATATCTTTTATTGTAAATATGCATTACAGCGGGAATTTGATTTCATACCCAATGCTAGAGCAAATAAAAGATATTCTTCACCTAGTTGTTATAGGTTGTGTTGTTTTCTCTTTACTGTTTTTCATAAAAAACCACCTGCAAACTTATCCCGGGCATGACTTTTTAGTTGCACTTTCTTTTGCAACAGCCCTTTTCTTATTGTTTCTATCTGCAGCCTTGCTGCTAGATAAAGAACTACTCAAAACAATTAAGAACATCAACAAATAATCTATAGGTTACAAATGCATAGAAAACTGTTTCAGTCAGATATTTTATTTACTGGATATTACGGTCAACTCAATACTGGAGATGATGCTTTTATCGAAGTAGCATCATGGGGGGCTGAGAAGTATTGGAAGAAAAGTGAGAATATTTTCTTAGCAAAGGAAGCTAACTTACCTGATACAAGTAAAGTAATTAGGGGCTACCCTTTTAGCATCCCTAGAACCTACAGTTTACAAAGTAAAATATTATTAAGTTCCACTAATTACTTAATTTCTGCCGGTGGCTCAACGATGCATAGTGAGCTGCCTTCCAATAATATTAAATCTTTAGCTGTAGAAAGAAAAAAAAGTGGCAAACACCTAAAAGTTGGTGGTATTGGTGTTTCAGTTGGTCCCTTTAAATCTATTAGCGATGAACAAGCCACAATTGAGTATTTAAAAAATATCGACTTTTTAGCTGTTCGTGATCAAGCATCTTTTGATTTCGTATCAACCTTAAATTTACCATACCAAACTATAAATGCATTCGACCTAGCCGCGTTACTGCCAGACATATACGGCTTAAATAAAATAGACACCACAATAGCCTCTAAAAAAACTATAGGGGTAAGTGTGTGCCCTGTTGAAAGCATTAATGACAAGAATAATATTGCAGACGAGCGCAGTAGAAACAGAGATCTTGTAGAACTACTCAAATATTTAGATGTTGATAACGACATACACATGAAATTTTTTGTTATTAACGGTAATCCTAGAGTGGGTGACTTAAAACTAACTTTGGAATCTATAGAGCGCATTGCACCAAAAAGCTTTGAGATAATCCACTATACAAAAAAAACACGTACTGTTTGGAACGAGATTGAGTCATGTGACTTTGTTATTTCGTCACGTTTACACGCAGCTATATTTGCGTGTTTTTCTAACACCCCCTTTATGCTAAATGAGTACCACAGAAAATGCGGTGACTTTCTTGATAACGTCGGTTATGAAGAAAGCTTAAGGTTATTCAATAACGAATATAGTCCAAAAGAAAAAGCAGGCATGATAACAAACATCTTAAATGATAATCATAAGTACCCATATCCCAAATACACTGAGGAAATGAAACAAAAATCAAAATTAAACTTTACAGGGATAGAGCTTTAATATGTTTTCAGTTGTTATTCCTCTTTACAATAAGGAGCTAAGCATAACGAACACCGTTCAGTCCGTTCTTGACCAAACCTGCCAAGACTTCGAAATCGTCATCATAAACGACGGCTCCACGGACAACAGCATCAAGGCTGTTGAAGCTATAAACGATAGTAGAATCCGTTTAATACACCAAGAAAATCAAGGTGTATCTGCAGCTCGCAACTGTGGAATAAAAGAAGCCAAATTTGAATGGATTGCTTTTTTAGATGGTGATGATTTGTGGAAGCCTAATCATCTTGAAGAAACAACTAAGATGATGAATCTATACCCAGAAGCAAATGTTTTTGCTACATCATTTGTCTATTCAGACAACAGACCGATGTTCAAACATCCACGCAACGCTCCAATCTTTAAAATAGAGAATTACTTTAAAGAGGCTCTTAAAGAAAGCTTAATATGTTCAAGTATGGTTGTAATTAATAAAGAGTGCTTTGATAAGGTTGGTGCGTTCAATAAAAAACTCAGCCGTGGTGAAGATTTAGACCTTTGGGCGCGACTAGCCCTAAATTATAAAATTATAAAATCATCGAAGACTACAGCTATTTATAGTATGGAAGATGAATTTTCATTAAGTAAAGGAAAGTCCAATTACCATCAATCAATCCTATCTATTATTAACCTTGAAGATAAAAAAGCTGATGAGAGAAAGTATTACCAAAGAATGCTATTTAATCGCATCAAAGCAGACATAAAAGCATTTGACTTAAAAGAGCTTTTGTTAATCTTATTGAAGCACAATATTAACCTAATTAGATAGTTGATACTGATATGAAAATAGCTATACGCCGATGTCTTCGCCAAAACCTACGGCTTTAACTGCGTGGGTTTACGTTACTTTAACGTGTTCGGCAAAAGACAAGACCCCAACGGTGCTTACGCTGCAGTTATCCCGAAGTGGACAGCGGCCATGATACAAAATGAGCCCGTATTTATTAACGGTGATGGCGAAACCAGCCGCGACTTTTGCTACATAGAAAACACCGTACAAGCCAACTTACTAGCAGCCACCACCACAAACCCAGACGCTAAAAATCAGGTGTACAACGTAGCCGTAGGCGACCGCACAACCCTAAATCAACTGTTTGAAGCCATTCAAATAGCATTAAAAGACAACGGCATAAAATACACACAAACACCAACCTACCGTGAATTTAGAGAAGGCGACGTACGCCACTCACAGGCAGACGTAACCAAAGCAAAAACGCTTTTGGGTTACGAACCAGACTTTGTAATTAAAGAAGGGATTGCAGAAGCGATGCCTTGGTATGTTCAGTTCTTATAGAATCAACCAAAAACTTTATCAAAATAAAATAATCCTTTAAACGCGCAAGACGCAATTAACATAAAAGATACTTTATGCAAACAATAATTCATGTAATGGGTATGAAATCGTCTAAATATGGCGGTTTAGAAAGGTTTATGTGCAGTTTAGCGAAACAACTGAAAACTGAACAAAAAAAACTTATCATTATATACGAAAGTGCTCCATCTTGTGATATATACATAGAAGATCTGTACAGCCATGGGGCTGAAGTAATAGTTATGCCAAGTCGAAGACTGTCTATTATTAAGTATATATTAATGTTTTCATTTTTATTATTTAAAGAAAAACCCTGTATAGTTCACTGCCATTTCTTTCCAGCTAGTTATGTAGCGATTTTACTCTCCTATTGCTTTCGAGTCGATAAGCGCTTTCAAACTATTCATAGCATGATAACAAGTAGAGATAACAAACCTGTTTATAGAATTACAGAGCTCAAGAGAAAAACAATATATTTGAAAAAGTTAATGTATAGAACTTCTGTGGAGTTATTCAGCGTGTCTGATGAAATTAAAAGTCAATTCGGAACTATATTTGGAGACACTAAGAAAATAAAAACAATTTATTTAGGGGTAGAGCAAAATAAATTTGAAAAATTTAAAAGTAGAAATAAATATAATTTACCTAGTGATGTTGTTATTATCAGTTGTGTTGCATTTCATGATGCTGTCAAGGGAATAGATATATTGCTTGAAGCAGTTTCAATTCTAATTAAAGAATATAAGCATGAAAATATTTTGATTTGTCAGATAGGTAGTGGAGACTCTACCAAAACAGAACAACTTAAAGGCTTAGCCATGGAATTAAGTATTTCAAAATATATCAACTGGATGGGAATACAAAACAATGTTCCAGAACTACTAGCTGCAACTGATATTTATTGTCAACCATCAAGATCAGAAGGCATTCCTCTTTCAATAATGGAGGCTGCCATGGCTTCTTTGCCTACAGTTGCAACCAACGTGGGAGGTATTCCTGAAGCTGTAAATGATAACCTTACTGGATATCTCGTACCAAGCGAAAATGCTGTGCTTATGGCTAAAAAATTAGACTTCTTAATTCAGAACGAAGCAGTTAGGCATCAAATGGGGCAGCAAGCGGAAAAGCATTCTTTAAATAACTTCATGCTTGAAAAGCAAACCAAAAGATTGCTTGAGCATTATAAATAGATTTTTTTAGAATTATTATCTTTTTATCGGCTTTAAAATATTTAAAAACTAATGTGGAAAGTAGAGAATATTGAGTCATTAATGATTAGGTCGTGATGATTTTAAAATGATGAAAAAAATAAAAGCACTGATAAGTCGAGTTAATAAAAGTAAAGACGTAAGAACTCTATCGAGTAATTTTAGTTACTTAATGTTGCTGCAAATTGCGGGGTATATTTTTCCTTTAATAACCATCCCCTATTTAGCGAGCGTGATCGGCGTTGAAGGTTTCGGTAAAATCGCGTATGCATCGGCTGTTATCGTGTGGTTTAAAACCGTAGCTGATTGGGGGTTTAATTACACAGCCACACGTGATGTGGCTCGTAACAGAGGAGACTATAAAATCCTTTGTGTAAATGTCGATATTTAATTAATCTTATAACCTATAGATAGGATGAGAGTATTGACATGGATAACGACAAAATAACTGAATTAGCTCAAGCCATCGTAAAAGAAAAGATGACGCCTGAGGAGATGGATAAGGTCTTTCAGTCCTTGCGTAAGCAAGTGATTGAAAGTGCCTTAGAGGCTGAGCTTGATGCCCACTTAGGCTATAGTAAATATGCGCCCGAAGGCCGTAACTCCGGCAATAGCCGCAACGGTAAAAGCCGTAAAACACTTAGAGAAGAAAAAGGTACTTTCGATAGGTAATCCTCCCACAAAACCATAGCAATTAAAAATAGGATAGTAATATGAAAGTTGCCATTCAAAATAAGCAAGGCGGTTTTACTGACCGCTGGCTTAGATACTGTGAAAAAATGGGTATTCAATATAAAATCGTTAATGTTTTTGATAATGATATTATTAAACAAATCGAAGATTGTGATGCATTTATGTGGGCTCATTATCAACATGACTACAAAGATATGCAGTTGGCTAAGCCTTTATTATTCTCACTAGAGCAGGCTGGCTTAAAAGTATTCCCAAACTTTAATACCAATTGGCATTTTGATAATAAGCTGGCTCAAAAGTATTTATTAGAAGCTATTGATGCGCCATTAGTGAATAGCTATGTTTTTTATACAAAAGCAGAGGCTTTGAACTGGGCTAAAAAAACGAGCTACCCCAAGGTTTTCAAGTTAAAGGGTGGTGCAGGTGGGCAGAATGTAAAATTAGCAAAAAATAGAAAAGAAGCCATTAAATTAATCAATAAATCTTTCGGTAAAGGTTGGCCAGCCTTTGATAAAATCAACTACTTTAATGAGCGGGTTAGCAGGTTTTTTCAAGGTAAAGAAAACGTTATAGCTCTAGCTAAGGCTTTTGGAAGGCTAATAATACCCATCAAAAACATTGGCTACTTGCCTGTAGAAAAAGGGTATGTATATTTCCAAGAGTTTATTCCAGATAATGACTCTGATATTCGTGTAATCGTTATAGGTGAAAAAGCGTTTGCTATAAAACGTATGGTAAGAGAAAACGATTTTAGGGCGTCTGGTAGTGGTAACATTATTTTTGAAAAAAACACAATTGATGAGCGTTGCATACAAGTAGCATTTGAAACTAGTAAAAGACTAAATGCGCAGTGCTTGGCTTATGATTTCGTGTTTGATAATAAAATGAACCCATTGATTGTTGAAATCAGTTATGGCTTTTCCGTTAGCGCTTATGATTCTTGCCCTGGCTACTGGGATAGTCAACTCAATTGGCATGAGGGTAACTTTAATCCGCAAGAATGGATGTTGACTGATTTGTTAAAGAGTATAAAACACCAATGACTTTTTACCTTAATAAAGCTCTTCGTAATTCTCTGTTTTTACTTTTAGGGCTTTACTTCGCTCAAGGGGCTTTTTATCCAACGGGCTTAGTAATTGCAAAGTTATTTTTATTATTCATTTTACTTATTTCATCATTTTACTTTATTAAGTCGTTACTGGAAAAAAGAGTTCGAAAGGGGTTTTTTTACTATGCGTGGGGCGCTTTATTACTCGTAAATACTTTTGGGTTTTTTTTAGAGGGAAACTTCGGTGGTATGTATCTAGCGCAATATAGAAATATTTTAACAGCACTTTTACCTTTCTTCCCATTTTATTATTTCGCATCTAGAGGACATTTAACAGATAAGCATTTGCGTTATTTCTCTCTAATTATGTTGCCCATATTTATTGCTGGTTTTTTTTCCAGTAGAAATGATTTAATTTCGCAAAGCGTTAACAACACTGAGAATGTAGTAACGAGTACAGCTTACTTATTTGTGGCCTTAATTCCTTATGTTTTTTTATGGGGAAAGCAGAAGTTCATCGCAATTGCGGGCATGCTTTTACTATTGTTTTTTATAATTCAAGGTGCAAAGCGAGGCGCTTTAATCGTTGCTTTAATGGGATGTTTGGTATTTGTCTACTATCTACTCAGCTCTGTTGAACCTAAAAAAAGAGTACAAAGCTTTCTTGTAGCCTTAGTTGGCATTGGCTTACTTTCAATGTATGTATACGATTTTTACATCAGCAATGAGTTTTTGGTAAATCGTATGCAAAAAATTTCTGACGGCGGCAGCGGTAGAGACTTTATATATTTAAATCTATTAAATAACTGGTATGAAAGTAATAGTATAATTAACTACCTGTTTGGTTTTGGCTTTGTATCAACAATTAAATATAGCGGTTCAGGCCACTTAGCCCATAATGATTGGCTAGAACTTTTAACCAATTTTGGATTAATCGGCGTATCTATTTATTTTCTAGTTTTTTACGCTGCTGTACGTTTTATTTATGACTCTAGCGTTCAAAAAGAATACAAACTAATAATGCTTGCTATTGTGTTGATATGGTTCTTTCAAACACTTTTCTCCATGTATTACACATCAAGCCAAACTGCTTTTACGTCGATTTTGTTAGGCTATTTACTTGGTTCTCACCAGTTCAATAAAATCAGAGCTGCAAAACATTCTCGAACAAAAAAGGTTGCCGAATAAATGAATAAAATTGCATTTTTCGCTCCCAACCTAACAGGTGGTGGCGCAGAGCGCGTTGTATCCATTCTTGCAGCTCAGTTTGCTGAAGCTGGCTATCAAGTTGATCTGATACTTGCTGAAGCGATAGGTCCTTATCTTGCCAACCTTCCTAGCTCGGTACATGTAATCGATTTACAGTGTAAGCGAGTATTGTTTACTCTCCCTAGGCTAATTAAGTATTTATATACTGAGAAACCTGCGGTTTTGTTCTCATCCCAAATGCACAGCAGTACCGTCGCTCTGTGGGCGGCTAAATTGTCTGGGGCTAAAACACGGGTGTATATCCGGCAGCCAACCATGCTAAAGCCTTTTTATGGCAAACAGTCGTTAATCTCAAAGTTACGACAAAAAATATTTCTTCTATCAGCAAAGTCCGCAGAAAAAGTAATAGTCACTAGCAAAGCAATGGCTGATGAATTCCATGCTTTGTCTAACGTGGCGAAAGATAAAATACAAGTTGTTTACAACCCTGTACCTATAGATGCAATCAAAGGGAAAAGTTTAGAGCCCATCGAGCATCCTTGGCTTAAGACAAGTGAGCCGCCTGTTATTTTGGCGGTTGGGCGGCTTGTCGAAGTGAAAGATTTTAAAACACTGATCAAGGCTTTTTCTATTGTTCAAAAGAAAATCCCTGCGCGTTTGCTAATTCTTGGTGAAGGTTTACTTAGAAATGAATTAGAAGAGCAAATTGAATTGTTAGGCATCACTGAACACGTACTAATGCCCGGTTTTGTTTCTAACCCTTATCAATACATGAGGCATGCAAAAGTCTTTGTACTTTCCTCTCTTTGGGAAGGCTTTCCTAATGGGATGATTGAGGCGATGGCATGTGACGCTAGAATTGTTGCTACTGAATGTGAAGGAGGGACAATTGAGATTTTA
>Ga0265295_1007962_pt1 | contig 11943 bp, 20 predicted proteins | sample Munlansysbiofilm_FD_192503 | JGI IMG/M metagenome (GOLD analysis project Ga0265295, IMG submission 192503) | Leachate microbial communities from a municipal landfill in Southern Ontario, Canada - Methane capture system biofilm | ecosystem: Engineered > Solid waste > Landfill > Unclassified ... | reverse complement strand
GGAAGTGTAACCTGTTTAAATTTGATGAATAAGGCAGGTTCCTTTTTAGCAGGAATAGTTATTTTCTAACAGGAAAGGTTATTCTTTAAAATGAGATAAAAATAAAGTTACGCTGAGGGAGAGATTCTAACCGGTGGTCAGTTAGAGAAATCCCTCTCAGGTGACATCTTTCTGGCTGAATAGTCGAAAACCCTTAAGTCATTTTGAGAAGGTCGGATACGAACTTTTGTAGAAAAGTTTTCCTTCTCTCAGACCAGGGAACCTGTTAGCAGCAGGTCGATTACAGCCTGATATATACTGAAACCTGCAAACATAAAAAGTTTTTTATATTTTGTAAAATCAAGGGAATGTTAGACGGTAACTTTAGCAGAGTTTCCGGACTACGAAAAAAGGATACGAACAATGAGAAATACAAACACCGATAGCGAAAGCTATTCTTTTAAAGGACTTGTCCCGGGTAAAAACCTCAGGTGCTATACTCTGTCACCACTGAGAAAAAGAAAATGCTGCCCGTTGTGTGATTCGATCCGGATAGCCAGAAGAACCTTGAAAGGTGGCTATGTTTGCTCGAACTGTCTGAAAGTTTTTAGTACACCTTCCTACAAAGTATCTGGATTGGGGGGTAGACTGCCTGCCTTCCTGCTGGCGCATCCGGGGGGTGCAGGCGTGAGCCGCAAGACCGACATAGAACCCCTTCAGGTCAAGCGGCTCAACCCAAAAACGCAGGAGGACCTCTGCAAGATACAAGGAGGAAAAAAAGAATGAGCGAACAGACCTATACTCTCCTTCCGGGTATCCTGCTCAGGACAGTCCTTAAGCCAGTAATTCTTCCTTTCTACCACAATTACAAAGCCGGGGATTATTCCCAGGCCTTTCTCTTTTTCATATTCTGGCTCGTTGCCTTGTCAGGAATTTTCCTTCAGGGGGTGCAGGCGTGACTAATTTTCAACCGTCGCTTAATGCCTGCCTTGAACGCGGATGTCGGTATATGGCTGGAGACAAAAAAAGAACTGTCTGCCTGATAGGTGACAAGGTCCTTGAGGATCTTTCTGAATGTCCATATGATGCAGCGCAACTGAGAGTGTGCCCTATAAGCCTCGAAAATACCAGACGAAACATTCCGATTTCAGGCTTCGTAAGAAGTCTGAAGACGTGGAGAAACAGACTTTCTGAAACTGATCGTGCGGAGTATCAGGAAATTATCAGCTGCATAGTTCATACTGCAAGAAAAGCAGGTTTTGAGATTCCGGAGGCAGATGTCTGATGGCTGCCAGAATAATTGCTGAATTTCCTGCTCATCCCCCTCTCAAGTATGAGGAAATAAGAGCTCGGATCAGGGAGTTTATTGATCTGATGGAACTAGAACAAAAGAAGGGGGAAGAGCGGTGAACCCCATAGTTTCAGAAGTAACGTGCGGAAATGTTAAGGGGGTGTCAAAGGACCTTATCAAGGAGGTTCTTAAGGAACTGCTCATTGAAGAACCTGGACTCATAGAAGATATCTTTCAGAAAATGAAAGCAGAGTTAGAGGAGATTATAACATATACAAATAGGGATCTAGCAATCGAGCGAACGAGAATTGCAGATATCGAGCTTCTCTTAGGATTGGATGATGCAGTCAAAGATCCAAATGATCCATATTATTCTGAAAAAAGGAAAAGGCTTGATGAGCTTCAAAAAAAGAGTGGGTTCCTACTGGACTGCAAAACACCAAATGAAAACGCAGAAGATAGACTGTACAAGGAATTGCAGCTCAGGGGATTCATGAAAACGAGAGATGTCATGAATTACCTGGGTTTAAAACATAATCAACAAGCTAGAAGAGTAATGAAAAAAGTCTCTGATACCCATAAAGATGTCGTTCTGGATCCTAATGAGCAAGGAAAAGGGCACAGGATACGTTTTTTACGCACTAAAAAATAGCTGAACAAATGTGCTGAACAGCCCTGAACGTTCGTTCACATAATGTTCAGCAAAAGGAGAGAAAAAGAGATGATATTCATATAAAGATGGGGAATGGATGACTCCTAAACACCCATTCCCTTAAAACCCTGGAACTGTTGAGGTCGGAAAGGGTCTTAACAGATACAATTTATTTATTATTTTTAACACGATTATTTTATAATATGGTTAATAAATTTCAGAAAAATAAATTTCAGACACATGAACGTTCAGAATGTGCTGAACGAACTGTTCAGGTGAACATTTGTTCAGATATTGTTCAATGATAGTTAAATAAGTTAAATTATATTATCCATGTGTATAAATGAAGGCAGGTGAACATTTGTTCAGATATTGTTCAATGATAGTTAAATAAGTTAAATTATATTATCCATGTGTATAAATGAAGGAGATAACCAAAATGTCCAAAAAAGATGAAGAAATGGAAAAAATGATAAAAGATGCAAAAAAGCAGATTCTGGCCTGGTACAACCCTGAAACAGACCGTGAGTTCATAGAGTCCTCAACATGGAGTGCTTCCCCTCAATATGGAGAGGGTTCAGGAAGCCTGACTAAATTATTTGTGTTGCAAGGAGGAGAAGCCAAAGGAACTATACTGGCTGATTATTTCAATCGTGTAGTTATTGCATATGATAGAACTTTCAATGAAGTTCGAATATGGAGAGCAACAAAATAATATAAGGAATAGCCTTTCAAAAATTCAATATAAAAACAACATCAATAGGCACTATAAAAAAGTGCCTATGTGTTTCTCATAGTTTTTTTGCATTTACTCGTACACTTGCAGAAGGAAACAAGCTTATTCTTATATGATTTAGAATAAGCGAGTTTGCAGGCACATAGGTTAAGAAACTGAAAAAGGGAGTTTTCCAGTCAATTTAAGAAAAACTGATATTGAAATTACTTACAAAATATTACTTCTAGATCTGTTCTTACCCCTTTCTCATGTATTTTGCAGGATCAGACCCCCGGCTTAAAAAAAGGAATATTTCTCCTGGAACTTCTAAAGTTAAATAGATTCGAATCTTTTTAGTATGTGTGAGATAGCAGTCCGTACTAATTGTTTCTTCCTGTACTCAAATTCACCAGCTTTGACTGCTATCTCATAACCTCTTCATTTTTCCTTTTCTCCCGGTTGGAGGTCAATTATGCATACTTCACTCATAGAAGCCTGTAACAGATATCTAACAGAAAATCCAAGGTTAAAAGATGAAATCTATACTCCTGAGCAAGCAGCCGATCTGTTTATGAAATCCATGAGTAGGGAAGATCTTTTTATCTATGGAAGGTCAAAAATAGTAAGAGCCTTTGAGATCTGCAAAAATAGAAAATAAATTACCTTCTTTTTTCCCGGAAATCATTAAGTATAAAAGCACAGCTATCATGTATATGGCTACTGAATATGAAAAAGAACTCATGGAACCTGAGATCAAACCTGAGTTTGTTGAAAAGGCTCAGGAAACAATGAAACAGGAACCTATAGATGTAGGAACGGTTGAAAACTGGAAAAAAATGCTTAACTGCTGATGACGGACCCCTTAAACGTTATCAGTATAACTAAATATCTATATATGCTATAGCGCCTATAGTATGAATTATGGCAGAAATAACAACTATTCAGGTTACAATAGATACCCGTGACCAGTTGCGAGAATTGGGGAAAATGGGTGAGGATTATAACTCTGTAATTAGGCGGTTAATAGCAGAACATAACCTCGATAAACTTATCGAAAAGGGGGAAAAAAGAATTAAAGAACACCGTGATAAGTTTGTTGATATAAATGCCCTTTAAGGTACTTATTGATTCAGATATTTTTTATGATCTCCCTGCTGAAAGAAGAACACAAATTAAAGAAGCTCTTAAGGAACTTGAAAACCCTTTACCCGGGGGCAGAAAGAAAAAGGTAAAGGGTCATGTAAAAGGAGCATATAGGCTTCGTGTCGGTGATTTCAGGGTCATGTATAAAATTGACTTTGAAACAAAAGAAGTCTTTGTGTTTGATATTCTGACTGCAGAACAAGCGCATAAAAAATATGACCGGTTAATCTGATCATCTCTTTTTTCTTTTCCTTTCCTGCAGGTCCTCCGGACCTTCCGGATCCGCCCCATGAGGTCCCGGATCCGGGCCAGGACACTAGGCCTCAAAAGTCTAGTTTAATTCTACCGCTGCTGGTCCCGGCTCGGGCTGGCCGGAGCCTCCGTTGGTCTGTAACTTTCCGCTTTTTCAATAACATCTTATATAAACTCTATATAAAAATCTAGCTTTAAGTACATTTATAATTTATTTAGTCCTATGACTCTTTTAACAATATTTAAGAAAAAGGATGTTGAAGAGAAGAAGCCCAGAGCATTCTCCAAGGGAAAAATAGCAACCCTGGTAGGCGGTGCTCTGCTGATGATGAACCCGGCCTCAGCTGCTGAGGTAAACTGGTCAGAAATCACTGCCGTAATTGATGGCTTTGTCGGGATTGTCCCGAGCTTTGCAGCCATGATATCTGCAGTAATGCCTATTCTCCTGGTAATCGCCCTGTACACTTTCATCATTAAGTTCTGGGATAAAATCCTTCACGCCATTGACAGTGCATTCAGTGGCTTCAGGTAATGGAGGCATTTTTAATGCCTCGCACTTCTATTTTTTTAGTCTCACTCTTCTTTCTCTCCTGCATCCTCTGCTCCTCTGCAGCTGCAGCAAATGTAACAGTATCTTTTTCAGACCTTAACCTTGTTCACTCTCAGGAATTCGACCTCTACCAGGTATCCGGCGACCAGATAACCTATGTAGGAACTTACAATGCTACAGAAACAGTCCTGGAACTGGATCCTACTTACTCTTATCAAGCAATTTTGAAGCCAAGCAAATGGTCCTGGCTTGATGACCCTTTTACCGCAGTAGAAGGTGCCCTTAGAACTGCACCTCCAATACTCAGCTTTTTCATGCTCTGCTTAATCGTCCTGTTGCCTGTAACTCTTATATTCAAATGGAGGCGGTAATCTGAAAAAAGTGATTTTTTCCTTGCTGCTGCTCTGCCTGCTGGCTATCCCTGCTTCTGCATGGGAGCAGAGTTTTGAAAATCATCCTGGCGATGAGCCGCAAAATGTTTTTTCAGGGGGGAATATACACAATTATGGACATGGATATATATATAGAATGTACACCCCAAATTCTATAGAAATTAAAAAACCTTTCGATGGGTATTTAGGATTTACCCTGATTCCAGAAGGAACAGGATCGGGTAAGTCTGGGAGAGCATATATACACCTGGTTAACAGTGATGGTATTGAGTATTTCAACCTAAGAATTGGGGGAATTTTTAATGAGTTAACTTCTCCAAAATACAGAGTAGAAGTAATTGAAGAATCGAGTGGTCAAGGAGTAACGATATATGTTGATGGTGTAGAAAGAGGTTCTGCAAGTTACATAGCAGAAAAAGGAACACCTGAGAAAATAATTATAGAAGGTACTAGAAACGATTACGTAGAAGTATATTTAGGTATTGATGATATCAGCAATAATTATGGAATGGTGGGATGTGATAATGATTTTGTATCAGAAACAGATGATTATCAATATTATACTGTTGGATATCCAAAACCAGATCTGGCATACATGTTTACAAAAATTTATGATCCAAACAATAATGTAATTGCAACTCAAAATATATCCAATTACAGTGAGCTTTCAATTGAAAAAAGCATGATTGTTGATCCTGGAACCTATTCGATAAAATTGTTCATGCACGATAATTTATCAGGAAATAATTATTATTTTGCTCAAAGAAATTTTATCTTTAATAAGCCTTCCGGAAAGTCAATCATACTCGATAAAGAAGAGTATGCCCCTGGGGATCAGGTACAAATATTTACCTATATGCCCTCATATTCAAGCGGGCATAAAGTAACAGTAAATTATAAAACATCATCAGGATACACTTCATATACCTATGATGTCACGAGTGCCGAACAAAATAAAAATTGGGTACTTCCTTCTAATGCTCAGGGTGGGTCTTTTTTTGCATATTTCAGAGATTCTTCTGATAATGTAGTAGCTTATGACTCTTTCGAGATTATTGCACCTCTCGGAACAATGTCACTTACGCTTGACAAATCGACTTATGAAAAAAATGACACAGTAAGAATAACATACAAGTACCTTCCTGAAGATTCAGATATAACATTAATTTTGCGTTCGGGTACGACGAACGTATATACTGAATCCTGGCGGGATCTTTCCGGATCAGGCGTAATAACCTTCAATATAAACGGGAGGGCAGCCGACTCTATTTATGTAAAAGCCGTATCGGGCTCAAACATTCTAAAAGAAGCTACAGCTAAAATCCTTTCTGGTGAAGGTTTCGTTTCAGGGAAAGTATACGACAGTACCACAGCTACCCCTATTTCAGGTGCTACAATTTCCATTGGGGGTTCTCAAACTACTACAGATGTAGTAGGATACTATGAATTGTCCGTTCCGCTTGGAACACAACCCGTCACAATCACGAAGGACGGATACCAACAGTATACCGGAAATATGCAAGTATACTCTTTTGCATTCTCGAAACTATTTTATTTAGTTCCAATAGTTGAAAGTGACTCAAACACTCTTTACGGAACTATAGAAGATTATTATACGGGAGAGCCTCTCACCGGCACATATATACAAATAAAAAATGGCTCAACCGTATACACCATGCTCACACACTCCCGAACAGGAAACTATCTTTTCGATCAGGAAGGGCTTGAAGGCACGTGGACTTTGACAGTTACGAAAACAGGATATGACACCTATACTCGAAAAGTCACTCTAGAAGGAGACACATATCTATCAATAAAACTGGTTCCTGTTGGCGGCTCTCCAAACATTCCTGATGATGGGGGTTCAGGTGGTTCAGGCGGTACAGGCGGAACAGAGAGCACAGACAGGCCAAGCAGAGAAGCTGCAAAAGAATCCCTGACCTGGTTAGAATCTGTTATGCCCAATTTAATTAAGCTGGTTGTAGTGGTCTTTGTGCTGGCTCTTATTGGCTGGAGGTTCTGAGGTGGCCAGAAGGCCTTTATTTTTCTGTCTCCTTCTATTCTTCCTTTTAGCTGCTGCTGTTTCTCCGGCTTCAGCAGTCACCGAGATCCATGAAGAGCACATAAAAACCTTTAGTCTTAATGCTCCGGATGGACTTTCCTTCACAGGCATGGAGATTTATGACCTTCCTCCAAACTCTAACAATACCTTTCTTTTTAATTCATACGGGAAAACATATACTCTGAAGGTAAATTCCACTAAGTCCTGGGGCTGGTGGACCTATGACTTATCATTACAGAACCCTAACGGAACCATAGAAACAAAACAATTAGAAACCCTCGCCCCTCTTGCTACTGATTGGGATCTGCACGTCCAGTATTATTTCTTAAGCGGAGATTCAGTATTTGACCTAGATGTCTATACAGCTCTGATGCCTCTCTCTGCAACACTAGGAACAAACAATCCTACTACATCGGAAATACTCCAATTTTCAGGGATCTCTGGCAGCAGTACAGCATATTTTGATATGGTCCTCTATGCTACCACTGATGAAGAATTTGAAGAACAGGCAAAGAACGCTTTAGGGCTTCAGCTTTCTCATGCAGTAGGAGAAATATTTACCTGGACCTGGAAAGCAGTTCTTTCCTTTGTTGGTCTTATTCCTTATGTAGGGGATGACCTGGTTACAGCTATTCTGATAGCCAGCTACATTATAGACGAAGTTTTCTTTTACTTCAATCTCTTTTTTATAGAGTATATCGAAGCTACCATTCTCACTCTTGAGTTTTTCATTTTCTCGTATGCGATAATCAATAACAGAAGAAGGCAACCAGTAAATATTGTAAGAGCTGTCGTAGAATATCACGTGAAGGCCTGGACCTTCATTATAGGAATTACGTTAATGGCTATCAATTTAGTTCTCTCAATAATAGTAGCAGTGGCGAGCGCAGTAAACGGTTTAAAACCCACATAAACGGTGATACAATGAGCTTATTCAGACGTGGAAATAAAGTAAAGGTACTCAAAATAATTCCCGGAACTTCAAATCTTGAATTAAAAAGTATGGTCCTTAGGGATAATATGCTCCATGACAGGCTTGAGGATTCTAAATATACTGTCTCAGCTAGGCCAGTACAGCTCGAAGAACGCGGCCAAAAAACAGACCTGTATGCAGTGGACCAGGAACGCGGCTGTGTTGTGGACCTGGACATATTCAGGGATGAAAACTCTTACATTACAGAAGTGGAAACCCCTTCTGGCCGGATCCAGATGTCCATTAAGACAAATCCTGCTCTTATGTGTGACATTACCCAGGGAGCAATTCTTCAGGAGGCCTTCCGGATCAAGCCAGAAGCCAGGCAGCTGCTGGCAACCATCTTCTTTGGTCTTCTCTTCGGGTTCTTCTTTGGCTTAATGTTCTGAGGTGGTTCTGGTGGCAAATGAAATTGCAGAAAAACTGAGAGCCAAGGAAAACGGCAAAGTTAGTGATAATTCCGATATTGCCCTAAAAAGATCTACTGTACAGGCCCTGATAAATCCTACTACTGATGCAATGTATGATTTATCTCAGCAGCAGATAACGGCAATGTCTCTTTATGGAGCTGTAGATCAGTTTGTTATTCCTATTCCTGGTGTCCTTTGTTTCATGAACAGGGCTGCCTCTCTCTCTGCATCCAGGGACAGGCTGGGAAGGCAGGAGGCAGTTAACACTATTATTCCCAGACCTGTGGTTCCTACACTTTTTCCTCAGATGGAACCAGGACAGGCTCCTAAGAAGTCTCTTTTCTCTTTCCTGAAAAAGAGGAATTCCCAGCAGACCCCAGGAGGTCCTGATGCAGACCAGTGATAAAAAGTTCCTGGGGCTGCCTTATCTCCTTGCAGAGGCCTTGAGGTCCCAGATCTACAATATAGACTCGAGCCTGAGGGCAAAGATATCTCTGGTAGCTCTGATTTACAGCATTACTGCAGCTGTAGCTGAGAAAGAAAAACTTCCTGAGGAAGACAAAAAGCTGATGGAAGAAATCAGAAAAGATATCAGCACTGTTCGCGGGACCTATGAACCTATCCTGGATGATCCGGAGAACGTCAATATTTCGGATGAGAGAAGGAGGTCAATAGAAGAGGCTCTGGATATTACCAGGCTGCAGCTGATGACAATTATTCATAAACATGAATTGATTACGGAATCCATGATAAAAGAGATTCAGGGGAGTAGATGGTTATAATGATCTGGACCATAGATTCTTTAGAGGTCCAAAAGCTCTGCTTGCTTGTGGGCCTTGTTTCCTCCACTCTCGGGTACATTATGGGGAAATATTCCCAGGATCAGATAGTTTCTTTCCTTAAGTCCATTTTTGATCTTAGGGAGGTTAAAAACTGAACTCCTGGGAAGAAAAATTATACAGGGAATTCATTTTAAGGCCTGGAGAACATGGCCTGGAAATAGGGAATACAGGATCTGGAAAAACCACTCTAATGTACTGGCTCCTTGAGGGTTTCCTGAAGGCCAGAACCCAGCTTCCTCCGGATAAGTGGGAAACTCTTGTCTGGTTCGACAGGGGGAAATCTTCAGAGGTCCTGCAGCTTACCAGGATGGCTCCTGTAAGGCTGCTTATTCCTGAGTCCTGTGATGTGGACGTTACTTTTTTTACGGATTCTGAGGATGAAGAGGTCCAGCATTACGAAATAGAAAAGAGGTACTTCCAGGATCCGAAAGAAGTATGGAATTTACTGGACCGGGACCACATAAATGTGCTCTGCCTTCAACGGTTTATACTTCATCCTTCTCTGGTAGCTCCTACTACTGCCAAGCTCTTTGAGGCCTTGATTCTGAAGGCAATGAATTATGACCTTAAACCTGCAGGATATCCTTATGGCCAGCTGAAGGGAAAGAATCCCAGGGTATCCATTTTCCTTGACGAGCTCAATAATATTGCACCTTCTAGGGGACAAGGATTCTCAGGGGATCAGCAGGCAGGAGCAATTCTTCAGCATAATGCTGAACAGCTGAGAAGCCAGAATGTAAGGCTTGTTGCTTCTTCTCATGGATGGAGAAAACTGAGGCCCGGGATAAGGTCTTCTTTCCAGTTCCTGATTTCCTTGAGGGGTGCAAATTACCCGAGCAGTGAACAGCCAAAGCTTTACAGATACAATCGGCTGTTTGAGAAACTGGAACCTGGCCAGGCAATTATAGCTTTTCCTACAAAGACTTTTACGGATAAAATCAGGATACCCTGGTATGGGAAAGGGGAAGACCTGGGATATATCAGGTACATAGGACATCTTAAACCGGATGTGGATAAGCCCAGAACCTCTAAAGCGAGTGTTTCTCTGGAGGACCTTGTCCTGGCTCTTAAGGCTGTAGCGCAGAACTAACTATTTATAGAAAGAACTGTGTATATTTTATATAGGGGTGGGACATGGAACTATATTCTATTGTAGTTGCTCGAAACCTCGGGATTGGAAAGAAGGATCGGGAACAGATACATCCCTCTGTAGAAAAGTTTCTTAAAAAAATAATAGATATGAATGGGCTTGACTTGAGCAACACGATAAATGTGGCTCTTGAAAACCACCTCCGAGAAAAACAGTATCTCACTCCTGAAGCACTTGAGATCCTGGGGTGTATCTCTGATCTTGAGAAAAATATCTTTGAAAATGGAATAGAGTCTACTGCATCTGATTATAATGAGAAGAGTATGCAGATTCTTGTTTCCAGGTTAAAGGAAAGTGTTCCACAATCTTAAGATAGTTGAGGTTTTATCTTTTTTAGTTTTTGATGTATGAAAATAATGTTTTGCTGGAATGTGGTACCGTCCGGGAATTTCCCGCAGATATTCTGAGAGACTTTTTGCTTGACTGCCAGGTCCGGAATTTTTCCCCAAGAACCATTCAGGGTTATAAGAGCCATATCAAATATTTTCTGTCCAGGTATCCTGTCCAGGTTTCTCCGGAGGATCTCAAGGAATTCCTGGTACATATCCGGGATGAGAATAAATATGCAGCCTCCACGGTTGAGAACTATTTTTCCTCGTTATCATGCTTTTTTGATTATTTGGAATGGGAAGGAATTATTCCAGAAAACATTATTCCAAAATTTCGGAAACGGTATCTGAGATATTATAAAGATCCTCTTCCTGAAGAAAGACAGCTTATCAGCCTCGAGCAAATGAGAGATCTTATAGATTCAGCTGAAGATCTGTTAACGAAAGCAATATTCCTGGTTTTTGCAAAAACCGGAATCCGGCGACAGGAGCTTATAGACCTGGACCGCTCGGATGTATATCCAAAACAGAATATGATTATTCTTAAAAATCATCATTTTAAACGCAGCAATAGGACTGTTTTTTATGATGACGAATGCGCTTATTATTTGAATAAGTGGATTAAATGGCGGTATAATCATCATGTGAGGAAACCCGCACTTTTTATTGGCATTAATGGCCGCCGGATTTGCAGAGATACCATTTTCGATTACACTACAAGGCACGCGGAAAAGTTAGGGTTCCATGATCCTTCCGGAAGACTGGAAGAAAAGTTTACCCCTCACTGCTTCCGTCACTTTTTTACTACCTGGATGATTCGCTCGGGGTGTCCCAGGGAATTTGTCCAGGAGCTCCGGGGAGATTCCAGGAAGGAAGCAATTGATATCTACCACCATATTAAACATGATGAGCTCAGAGAGACTTACATGCAATTCGTTCCAAAATTGAAAATTATATTGCAATAATTTGTATTAATAATTCTATATTTTTATTTTATCTGTTCAGAAAAGTGCCGTAACTCGTTAAAAAAATAGTTCCTTAAAAAAACGATTTTAGAAGAGACCAGAAAGAAGTCAACGCTGAGGGAGAGATTCGAACTCCCGTAGCGCGTAGCGCTACCGGTTTTCAAGACCGGCGCCGTGGTCCGCTTGGCTACCTCAGCATATTGAAATGATCTGTTCTCCTGTCTTTCCGGATAGGAAC
>Ga0265295_1007960_pt1 | contig 11945 bp, 12 predicted proteins | sample Munlansysbiofilm_FD_192503 | JGI IMG/M metagenome (GOLD analysis project Ga0265295, IMG submission 192503) | Leachate microbial communities from a municipal landfill in Southern Ontario, Canada - Methane capture system biofilm | ecosystem: Engineered > Solid waste > Landfill > Unclassified ... | reverse complement strand
AGGAACAATTTGCTGCTTCTTTTTGCCGAAGTGTTTTTGATTCTCTGGTGCTGCTCCGAAGGGCTGAAGAAAAATGCCGGAGCGCCCACTCTGGCAAATTAAAAAAGGCCTTTTTCATGGACGACTAACCAGCACATCGCGCGGCCAAGCCGCTCATGCGCGCGTTCTTGGCGACTGCGCCGCGATTATTATTTCCATTTCTAAGGTCTTAATTTTCTTCAATCCCTCAAGGTTGATACTAATACTGTGAATCTCTGGTTTTCAACCGTCAATATTCCTCCAGTAAATTTTAACTTCAGCAACCTGTTTCTTCCTTTCTTTCATCACTCCGTTTCTTCTTTCTTAGCCGACGCCTTGTGTTTCTTGCCTTCCTTCCCCGCCAAAACGACAAAAAAACGGCTGACCAACCGTTATGGTCGGAGCAGCCGTTGGCGTTGCTGGGGTTCGTTTCTTGAATATCTTTCTTATGCTGCCGCCGGCAGCGTTTCCTCCTGAACACTAACAATTCCGGCCTTGTCGAGGACAAAGTCAGCGGCTTGCTGGGCCTTGGCAGCGGCGGTGAAGATGGCTTTGCTGTCGCCCTGGAGGATCTGCAACCAGTGGCGGATATACTCTGGATGGCGCATGTTCTCAAAGGGGATGCCGGTGTGGGCACCGAGAAAGGCGGCGCCGATCTCAGCCACCAGCTCCTCGAATGCATAGCCGAGATCACCGAACCGGGTGCCGAACACCCGGTTCAACCGCTCCGGATGCCCTGACCAGTGGCAGACCTCATGGTAGCCAGTGGCATAGTAGAAATCACCATGCTCGAAGCTGGACCGATGCGGCAGGAGCACCGTATCCGGACCCGGCAGATAGCAGGCCTTGTTGCCGCCATGTTTCAAATTCGGCAGGGCCAGGATCTGCTCCGCCAGATGGTTGCGTTCGTCCACATCCGGAGTCTCTTCTTCGACCAGCGGCGGTAGATCCAACCCCTCGCACTGCTCCACGTTGAATACCGTGTAGCTGCGGGCAAAGGGGATCAGCTTGCGCTCCTGTTCGTCGTCAGTGAGGACGTCCGGTGCCGCATCACCGTCCCGATCCCTGGCGGGCAGGAACTTCCAGAAAACAATGGCAGCCCCTTTTTCGCCCTTGCGCACATGACCTCCCAACTGCTCGGCATTGCGAAAGGTGAGCCAGCGGGGATCGACATGCCCACGGGCCAGCGCCACCAGGTTGAGCAACAGGACGTTCATCCCTCGGTAGGGCCGGTTGGTGAGCGCATTGCGGAAGGGCCCGTAATGAACCGTTTGCCAGGGCTTGGCCCAGGGATTGACGCCGTCTTCCAGGGCGGTGATGATTTTGGCGGTGATTTCTTCGTAGATGGATATTTTTTGACTGTTCATGATTTCGCTCCTTAGATGCAGGGGACGAGCCCATTGTGGCGTGCGTCCCTAATGGGTGTCAGGCGCTGTGATGACCGGTTTCAGACAGGGAGAGGACCTCATCCCCCACGATCAGATGATCGAGCACCCGAACGTCGATCACCTTGAGGATCTCGGTCAGGGTGCGGGTGAGTTCCAGGTCTTCCTTGCTGGGCTGGATGCCGCCGGAGGGGTGGTTATGGGCAATGATGACCGACGCTGCATTGAGCGCCAGCGCCTCCTTGACCACCTCGCGGGGATGAACCGAGTTGCGATTGATCGAACCCCGGAACATCTCCCGCCAGGCCAGCACCTGATGCCGGCTGTCGAGAAACAGGCAGCCGAACACCTCGTATTCCAGGCCGGTGAGCTTGAGCCCGATGGCCTCCTTGGCGGCGGTGGGCGACAGGATCGCTGCCCCACGCCGGAACTGATAACCGCTGAGTTTACGGGCTTCGGAGAGAATGGTTTCTTTGGGTGCGGGTTGATAGACGCCGCAGAGATCTTTGATGTAGAGCATGTGGGCCTCCTATGAACGAGGCACAACAGCCCATCGGGGCAGTGTGCCCCGTCTGGGATTTTTTTTAATTGATAGCTCTCAAGCAGCCTGGCGAACCTCGGCCAGCACGAAGTGGCCAAGATGGGGCGGCTTGTAGAGACGAATGGGTTTGTGGTTGATCTCGCCATGACCTTGGCGGTCATAGCTGCCGATCCGGCGGTCTTGCCAATAAATCACCCCAGCTTGCAGCCGGAACCGGTTGCCGTCGACATAGGCCACCGCCGTATTGCTCCGGAGATAAACCCGGCCCCTGATCACCAACTCGTGGCGGACCAGGGCGGTCTGCCCATCTGGGGAACTGATGGTGGTCGTGGTGGTCACCCGGGTTTCCTCGGTGGTGGTGATGCGTTCGGTCTCATCGAGATCGAGCACCGAGGCAAGTTCCCGCTGGCGATACCGGCTCCAGGCGGTGGTGACATCCTCCACCGGCTGCTGGCCGGTGAGGGCCTTGGCCAGCTCATAGAGCACGCTGTTCTCCGATTCGGAAAGCGCTGCCAGCCCTTGACCCGAGAGTTCGCCCTCAACCGCGAGCGAGGTTTCCATCTTCTGGGCCATGAGGCTGAGTGCCTTGTCCTGCATGGTTTCGGCATAGGCCAGATAGAAGACCCGGACCGGCAGGTTCTGACCAATTCGCCAACTACGGCGGCTGGCCTGTCTGAGGGTGAACACCGAATAGCCGCATTGGAAGAAGACGATGGTCGGGAAGTCGAGCAAATCCAGACCGGTCTTGACCAGGTTGGGGTTGCAGAGCAGGCAGTCGTACTGGTCGGTGGCGAGATTTTCTTTCAACCAATCTTCCCGCTGCTCCGGTTTAACCGCCTGCCCCCGCAGTACCAAAGGAGCAAAACCATGATGGTGCAGCTTGTCCACCAGGGTGGGGAGCAAATCACGGGTGCCGGTGTGTTCAAGAAAGACCGCCACCTTGCGGCCCTGTTTGCGTTCTGTGGCCAAGATCTCCAACAGCCGCTTTTCCTTGGCCAGGAGGTTGATCTCCAGGGCCGGAGCCGAGGCGATCAGTTCCTCCACTCCGCCGCGTTCGAGATAAACCCGTTCGCCGAAGCGGCAACCATCCGGATAGGCCAAAAGACTTTGCAGCATCTTGCCCAAGAGTCGCATGTCGCCGCAGGCGAGAGCCTTGCGGGTAGCAGCGACCAAGGTGTTGGCGAGTTCGAAATAAGAGGTTTGGAGTGTATCATCCATCGGGGTAGTGACGATGATTTCTTCGTAGCCTGGCAGGGACTGGCTGACATCGTTCAGCCGAACAAAGGCGGAACGCTCCAACAGCAGGTCCGGCAGCAGCAACGGGGAAATCCCCGGCGCCTCCTTTATCCGGGCTTTGCCGGTCTTGCGGCCGATACTGGCTTGGTTCCAGTCCGGGCCCAGATCATCGGCCTTGTAGGTTCGCTCCACCACCCCGTAACGTTCAGCAAAACCGAGGGTGCGGCCGTATTCAAAACCGGCCTGCACCATCTGCCGGGGAAACATCCGCCAGAGGAGGTAGAACAAATCCTTCGAGTACCCGCCCATGAGGGTTCCCGTGAGTGCCAGCACCTTGCGGGAGCGGGCGATCAGACAAGACATGGCCTGGCCCTGGGCCGTGCCGCCTCCCTTGAGTTCGTGGACCTCGTCGAGGATGATCAGATCAAAGAAGCCTTTGGGGAGATAGCGCTTGATGAACTCGGCTTTGGCGTAGCGCCGATTGCGCCCACCATCGGCTGACCACATCCGGGCTTGGCAATATTCGCAGACCGGGGCCGGGTCACTCAGATTCAAAAAGACCTGAGCGCCGCAGTCTGGGCAGCAGTTTGCCCCTTGCCGGACCATGAGGCCGGGCTTGCGCTGGTAGTGCAACTTGGCCCGTTCCTTGCCCAGAATCCAGATCTCGGTGCCCCGAGGTTTTTGAGGTTTTCGTTTATGATCGAGTAATAACGTCATGTCCCGGCCGTTGAGGTTGATGCAGGTGCAGCCGGGGAGGGTTGCTTCCGCCTCTCGGATCCACTTGCGCACCAGATGACCGGGGCATTGAATGAGGATGCGTTTGGCCGGCTTGGGATCGAGCGCGGCCACGGCCAGGCTCATGATCGTTTTGCCGGCTCCCATCTCGCCCACCAGGAAGGCGCCCTTGCGGTCCTCCTTGTAGAGCGTTCGGGCAATGGGCAGGATGCCGCAACGGATCTGGGCCTCAAACGGGGTACGTTTGAGCTGGCCCAGTTGTTCTCGTGCCTGCGCATCCCACTGATCCTCCGCCTTGGGCTGATAGACCGGATGCATGGTGGTGATGACCTGGGACTTGAGCACCTCGCCCCATTGATCGAGAAATTCGCTTAAAGGGATGTCCATCGTCTGTCCTCCATGGGGAAGGCAGACGATCCCCGTCGAGGGGAACGAATGCCTCCCCTGATCGGGTTGTTGTTGATGCTATGCGAGGTAAGCCAATCGGATCCCTTCCAGGATCCGCTCCTCCAACTCTTCCTCTTGCCAACTGATTTTCCAGGCCTGCCGCAGTTGCGGATTGCCAAACGAATAGAGCCGCTCCGGTTGCAGGACCTCATCCCACAGCCAGTCGCGCCACTGGGGTTTCAGCGGCATGGTGGAACTGTTGTCCAAACGGTGATAGGCCTGCTGCTTGACCGCTGCCATGTCCTCGCCAAAGACGATGACCGAACAGGCGGTCTCGGTGTGCTGGGCCTTGCGCTCGAACTGCTCGGCGCTTATCAGCACCTTGTTGACCACATCGCCGATCTTCCGCGCTCGGATGGAGCGGATGGTTCCCGGAGTGCGGCCCAACTCCAAGGGAGAGGGTTCGATCCCGGAGATGCGACTGAAGCCGCCGTTGTAGAAGTGGGCCGAGGTGGCCTGGATCTGGGCCGGGCTGCCAACCAGACTGAGCAGATAGGCCCGCGCCTGATCCGCCTCGATGCTGGCAATGAGGCTGTCGCAGTAGGTGACAAAGCCGTTGCTGCGGATTGTGAGATAGTCGTGCATGATGCCTCCTGAAAAAAGAGGGAGACATCCCCACCGGGGAAGACTCCCCCCATGGGTTGGTGTGATTGAGGATTACAAAACTCAGCGAATGATCAGCATCTCGGCCTTGGCCATGTCGATGGCCTTGACCGTGGGCTGATACAGGTCACGGGTGGTGACCATGGTGTCGCCGCTGTTGTTTTCGGCGATGGCGTGGATTTTTTCCGCCTTGTGGACCACGCCCTTGATCACCAGCCTGTGGCCGTCCATCTCGATCTCGCCGTTCATGTAACCGCCGGCGAGCATCAGGGCCAGATGGCCGTTTTTCAACGGCGCGAGTGGCCGGATGGAGTGGCATTGGCTGGGCGCCAGATCGTGGGTGAGCAGATCCTCCAGCAGCCCGTTTTTGCGGACCAGGGGGATGGCTTCCCGGGGATCGATCCGACTGCACGTGAAGGTGCAGGGATGTTTAGGGGCCGGGGTAACCAGCCGTTCCGTGCAGTTACCCAACTGGGGAGCCGTTGCCAGAAAAATCTCCGGCGCCATGCCGGCGATGCAGTTCAACTCCTGCTCCGCCTTGGCTGCCTTGGCCTTGGTCACCAGCGAGCGTTTCCGTCCCAGAACCAGGCATTGATGGAAGGTGTGAAACTCCTCTTCCGGGAAGGCGTAGACCTGAAGATCGGTGAAATGTCGGGCCAGGACCGGTGCACAGGCGCCCAGCACTGTATAGGGGACAACCAGCACCAGCCAGCCGTCCTTGTGCAGGGCTTCCTGGAAGCGTCTGAGAAAGAGCGCTTCCAGCCGCTGGACCTGGGCTTCCGGTTCCAGGCTGTAGTCATAGGGTGGATTGAGATAGAGCAGGCCAAAGGCTCCGGGCGAAATCCGCATCTCCACCAGGGCGTCGCCCCAGAGCAGATGATGGATTTGTTGCCGTGCCTCGGTGGCCCGATCATGATCGAGTTCAATGCCGTAGGTGATGGCTCCACTTCCTTCTGTCAGTGCTGCAAGGGTCTGTCCTTCGCCGCAGCAGGGGTCAAGGATGCGGGAGCCTTCTTCAATATCAAGCAGTTGTTTGAGTTGGCCACAGATACTTTCCGGTGTCGGATAGTAGCCTGCCTTGGCTTGTGAGCCCAGTCGTGCCATGGTGTTCTCCTGTTTGGTTAAGGTGTTCGTGCCTTTTCGATCTCGACCACGAAATGGATCTGCGCGGTCTGGCCGATGGTGTAGGCATCCAGACCCTCGATGCGGGCCAGGTGCAGCAGGTCGGTCAGCAGATCGATGATGGCAGTTTCGAGGGTGTCCATGGGTTCGCCCTTGCTCAGGCAATACTGATCAAGCGCCTGCCGGGCGGATTCGGTGCGTCGTGTCATGGTCGTTCTCCCTGGTTGCCATGGATCTCCAGTTGCTGCCAATCGGGGAAGATGCTTTCCAGCACGGTGCGTGCCGCCACTGCGGCTGTACCTGAGGAAGTCACCAGATCCCGCAGGGCAACAAACAGAACCGGGGCGGCCTGGAGCAGTCGGATGTTGCCGGCTTCATGCCGTGCCACCATTAGACTGCGCCGGTCACCTTCCTCAATGGAGATATCATAGCCCTGGTCGCACCATGTCTGTTGCTCATGGCGGGCCTCACGGATGACATATCCGCCCTCGGTGTCCAGATGGGATTGGATGGTCCAAGGAAAAGGCGTGCAGAACGATGAATCTGCATGAGGGTGTTCCTGTTGGTTGGGTAGGTGGTTCATGTGGTGCTCCTGATGGTCGGAAGAGAGGAGGGCCTGAACCCCGCAAAGGCGGAGTTCAGGCATGGGGTGTTGTGATTGCAATCAGTGGCAATCAGAACGGCACGTCATCTGAGGGTGGTGGTTCCTGGCCGTCTTCCGGTGGCACCGGAATATCGGTTCGTTCGCCGCCGCCCAGCATCTTCATCTCACGGGCAATGATCTCCGTGGTGAAGCGGGTGACACCTTCTGCGTCCTGCCATTTGCGGGTCTGCAAACGGCCTTCCAGGTAAATCCGGGAGCCTTTGGAGAGGTACTCGGAGCAGATCTCGGCCAGACGGCCGAAGGCAACGATGCGGTGCCATTCGGTCGATTCCTGTGGCTTGCCTTCGTTATCCTTCCACCGTTCGGTGGTGGCGATGCGGAAGGTGGCCACAGCGACCTGGGTCTTGGTATAACGGGTGTCAACGTCTGCGCCTAAATTGCCGATCAGCATGGTCTTGTTCAACATGATGGTTCTCCTTGAGAAATGAGAGGATTGCTCTCCCCACCATGGGGAGAGATGTGGGATCGATGTGGATGGAAGCCTGGGCTCAGGCCGCTTTCTTGATTTCCAGGAAGGCGTAGGAACTGCTCTTCTGAAAATCATTGAGCGAATGGCCGTAGTCTTGAAGGAACTGGGTGAGTTGGTCCGTATCCAGTGACCTCCTGGTGCGAACCGCTTTGCGCAGCAGATGGCCGAAGGCTTTGACTGGACCGCGCTGGGCTACGATGGCCAGCAGGTTGTTCTTGCGAAAACTGACCTCGGCCTCCAGATCCTTTTGCTGGTGTTGCAAATCCAGCAGGATCTCGACACTCTCGGTCAACTCGCGCACCTCCTCGGCCTCGAACTTGGGGCAGTCCATGAGGAAGGGGCAGTAGCCGCAGAGCGGTCCTACTTCCATTAAAGGGGTAGCCAGATCACCGGCACAGTAGGCTTGGTATTGGTTCCAGATGGTGGCGGCCCGGTCGATCAGGCCGTGATAGATGATGTCCTGGGGCGTATAGCCGCCAAAGAGTCGCATTCCCTGATCACCGAAGTTGACCGCCAGGATGGCGCCTTTCTCCACGGTGTAATCGGGGAAGCTGTCGGCCAGCAGTCCCATTTGCAGATAGAGTTGGGTCTCCCAAGCGCCGTAGGGGTGTTCCGGGATGTTCTCCGGTGCTTTCACCTCCAGGACCGCCATGGTCTTGCGCACCTCCGAGATGAAGACAAAATCGAGATGGGCCATGACCGGGACAGCGCCCGCATGTCGAACCTCGGTTTGCCTTTGGAAGTTGCTGAACCCGGCAATCATGAAGGCGGCGGCAACCACTTCCTCGGCCATGTGACCGCGTCGCTGCCGCAGCAGGGTGACCAGGTCGGCCTCCGGGGTATGGAGCTTTCTGAGAATGGTTTTCCGTGGGCAGGCGCCGATGTCGGAAGCACCGAGATAGGTACTCCGATCACCGAGCGTTGCCTCGGTCTGCTGGATAGCAAGCCGCTGGAGAGCGGCCTGCAGGGTGAGCATCAACTGGTCTGACATGGTGGTATCCTCCTGAAAAAAATGAGGGAGGATACACGGATTCCCGCCGAGGGAATGGTATCGCTCCCCCTTGGGTTTGGTTAGATGAGATGGGTTAAGCTGCTTGCTTCATCCAGGTTTTTCCGGTCTTGTCCCATTGAAAGCCTGCGGCCTTGAGTAGTTCCTTCTTGTCGAAGAGATGGTCGCCGATGGCGATGATCACCCCTTGGCGGTTCTCGAAGGTAACGCCGGCGATTTTGGGCAAAGGTGCCGAGGGATCGCTTTGATTGGCTGGTGGGTCAGCGGGTTGGCTGGTTGTGGATGCTTGTTTGATTTTCGGTTGCGTTGCAGGTGGCTGCGTTCGTTTCGTTCCCTGAAGGTAAACGTTCTTCAGCAGGCCCTTGTAGGCATCACTGCCGATGGAAAGTAGTGACATGCATTTCTGGATGGCATCGGTGATGGCCCCTTTCTGGGCATCGCCGACATTGCCTTTGACGATCTGCATCTGTCCTTTGTGGGAGCCCTTGCACAGCCAGTCTCCGTCGACTTTCAAAAACAATCGAACCTCGGCGACCGCTTGGGTCTCGAAAATTTCCTCCTTGGTCAGTTCGTACCGCCAGTTCTCTGGACCGAGCACCTCGTTGACGCTGTCAAAGACGTACTGCGGCCGAAAGCCGTACTTGATCTGGCCGATCACGTTACCTCCCTTGTCGGTCATCTTGATTTCCTGAATCGCCTCGATGCCAAATGCTCGCAAGCGTTCGTTGATGGATTGGATCTGTTCCTGCAATGGTGCCATGGTGTTGCCTCCTTATGAGTATGGGGGAGCACGACGACATAGCTCCGCCGGGAGCATGACGTAACAGCTCCCGATGGATGAGTGGGGGGTATTGAAAAATACGATAGAATCAGTCGATGTCTTGAGAACGCGCAGAAAGTATGCAGCTTCGAAAAGACAGAGAAGGAGCTATCGGTTCAACGGGAAAAATGAAGGCAGAAAAACGAATCGAGTGATTCGTTTGCAGGGGTGCGTGCACAGTTTTCCCGAATCAAAGAAAGACGTTCGCCTCTGCGATTAAACGTCTCTGGCCGGGAAAGGCAGCGCCGCGTGGTACCGGGAATTCAAGAACACGAAAATCGTGCTCAGCTAAGCCCTGGAAAGGGGTATCTCACTGGAAATGAGTCGGAAATATTGAAAATACAATAACGACTGTTCTGCAAAGGGCAAGCAAAATAGACGGTTACTTTTTTTGGGGGGAATATACAAAGTAGAAAAGTGGGGCTGCCCGAACACTTTTGGTCAAGGTAAACTGGAGCAATGTTGAGTGCGGAGGTTCCTCGTCTTTGGGTCGAAAGCTTTTCAGCGATGCCCATGTTTCGACCAGGGTGCCGTCAACGGTGAAATGGTCACCAGACAACAGTCCTGCCGCCTCGGCTTGGGAGCAGATGGATCGTAAGAACATCACGACAAGATCACTTGCAGAATGCGCTCCCTGTTCTGGAATAGACCGAGTGATCCCAAACCGCGTCGTCCATCGACAGGCCGACAAACCAGCGGAAAAGAAGGTTGTAATCAAGTTGTTCCGCCAGCATCCGTTCGCTACGGATTGAATAGAGGATTTGCAGCAGCAAGGAGCGAAGCAACTGCTCGGGTGGAATCGATGGTCGTTCTATCCTTGAGTAGAGTTCCCGGAATACCGGGGAAAGTTCCTTCAACGCCTTGTCAGCCATGATTCGGATGGGACGCAGGGGATGAGTTTGCGGAACCCTGGAGTCGGAATCGCGCCCTCTATAGTCAATGCTGATTGGATCAGACGGATACCGGGACATAGGGTGGTTACGCGCTGTGGTTACAGAGACCAGGATGGTAGGTGAAGGCCATCCCGGTCGAGGTTTTGCTCAGGCCCAGGCGGTGGACCCAGTCTCGTTTATATTGGGCGCAGACAACCTACGCACCTGTCGACATCAATAATCATCCCTTATTGCATATGTTCTCTCCTTCAGGGGTGGTCGAGCTTTACGGTTGCAGGGTGCGCAACCCCATTGTCAGCTTACTTTCACGAGTTTGACAAAGTTGTTGCGCATGCTGCAGCAGCCGGTTTCAGGGTCAATAGCCGGTTTGGTGATCAGGCTGGTGTCGTCGACTCCCTTGTTGTGGCCGATAGTGAGTTCCGGGTTCATGGAACCAAAACCATGATACATGTAGACCGCATCTTCCCGGATGCCTGGGGTCACCTTGACCGTGGTGGTTGTGCGGGATTTGACCCCGTCCTGGTTGATCAGGCTGACAACATCGCCATCATCGAGACCGAGCTTGGCCGCAAGTTTGTCGTTCACCCACACCGGATTGGTGTTCATTTCGGCCATCAGCCAAGCATTGTTTTGGGTGCGGTTGAATGAATGCACCGGCGAGCGGCCATAGAGCAGACGGGCGAATCCTGCCGGAGGTCTTTCTACCGGGATATAGGTAGGGATGGCCGGAAAACCTGCTTCCTTGAGCTCTTTGCTGGCGAAACTGACTGTGAAATCTTCTTCAAGTTCGTAGGGTTCCTTGCCGGGTTGGATGTGGATGCCGTCTTCGGCCTTGATCTGGGCAATGGAGAGGTTGATGCCGGCAAGAACCTTGTCGGTCGCCTCTTCCTGGGATTTGACTGGAATTTTGTCCTCGTACCCCATGCGTTTAGCGATTTCGTTGGTGATCCAGTAGCAGTCCTTACGTTCGAAACCCGCGGCTACCAGCGGTATCCGGGGCGCAATGTATTGCTGCTGTTCCGCTGCAAGGTCCCATTGGGTGCCGCTCTTAACCAGATCGTACCGCTCTAGGTACGAACAGTCGGGCAGAAGGATATCTGCGAACATGGTGATGTCGGTGGGCATGACATCGACGCACATGACAAAGTCCATCTGCTCCAGCATTTTGATGGTTTTTTCCTGATTGGGAATGGTCTGGATCGGGTTCTGCCCCCAGATAACACAGCCCTTGATCGGGTAAGGCTTACCAGTAATTGCGGTATCCCGGATCAAGTCACTCGGGGTGCCGGGCGGAGAGAAAGGGTAGAGCTTGGTTATTTCTCTCAGATTTCCCTCTTCCTCACCTTCGTGTTTCGGCCATTCGATTTTATGCAGCCCGGTCGGTCCAATGGGTGTCACAGACGAACCTTTAGCCCCAAAGGCTCCGAGTAGGCCAGTGAGGCAGGCCATGGCGCGCTGACGCTGGAAGTCGTTGCCATACCAAGATACGTGACGACCGGGATGGATGGTGACATTGGGCATGTTGGCTGCCAGCAGGTCCGCCACTTCCTTGATCTGGGCGGCCGGAATATCGCATTCCTGAGCCGCTTTCTCCAGGGTCCATTCCTTTATCCCCTCTGCCAACAACTTGAAGCCTACACCGTGGGAGGCAACGAATTCGGTATTGTATTTTTTATTCTGGATCAGGTAATTCATGATCGCCAGGAGCATGGCCGTGTCGGTACCGGGACGAATCTGCACCCAAATGTGTGACTTGGCGGCGCTGGCAGAATAGCGGGGATCGACCACCACCAGTTTAGCTCCGTTTTCCAAACCTTTGAGATACTGCTTCACATGAGAGACGTGGACGTTCTCGCCAAAATGACAGCCGAGCAGAAAGAGGGAGCATCCGACAGTTATGCGCATCATTTGATCCTTTTGAGCGTAACAGCGCTATACTGCGGCTGTTTTCTGTTAACGGCCTGATGCATCTCAAAAACATCGTCGAATTTTGCATTGTATTT
>Ga0265295_1007958_pt1 | contig 11946 bp, 25 predicted proteins | sample Munlansysbiofilm_FD_192503 | JGI IMG/M metagenome (GOLD analysis project Ga0265295, IMG submission 192503) | Leachate microbial communities from a municipal landfill in Southern Ontario, Canada - Methane capture system biofilm | ecosystem: Engineered > Solid waste > Landfill > Unclassified ... | reverse complement strand
GCGAAAATTTTGACCGCGTGATCGCGGGGCGCGGGAAGTATGCGGTTGTGCTCGCCAGCTACTACGGTGGCAAGGGCTACACCACGCACGGGACTCCCGAGGCTGCGGCGCGGCAGGCGGGAAAAATTAGCCGGGAGGGTTTCTCGTATAAGATTATCGACGAGGACGGTAACGAGTACACAAACTACTACGGGGAGTTGAGAGACGAGTTCGGCCGCCAGGCCAAGTAGTTTTGGCCCACAACAAGCCCCTCGCACAGGGGCTTGGAATTGGATCAAAACAAAAAATGGGGAGACAGCCATGGACACCACGATCAGCAACCAGCACATCACCGATCACGACGGCATCAACGGCCTGTTTGTCCGCGAGATCAACCACCCCGAGGCCGGGCACACGTTCGCGGTGCTGTGCGAGAGCGACGGCAGCTACGCGGGGAACGTTTCCGATGGATCGGATTGCACGTTCCCCGCCCTGGCCGAGGCCGAGGAATACATGCGGCAGGCCTCCGAATAACAAAGGGCCGAAGCCCGAAGACCCCGGCCCCTGGCTGGCTATCGCCCACGGTTTGGAAACCAAGCGATAGCCCGCATCCGAATAAAACTCAAGGAGGACGGCATGGGCGCGACCGAAACTTTACGCGAACTTAAGAACGCCGGGAAGGAACTTGCGTTACAAATTTTCAACACGACCGCACTTAGCACGGTCGGCGGGACGGCATTACTTCACATTAAGGGGAAAACGTCTCCTGAAAGGGAGGAATGGATAGCCGGGTACCAAAAATTTATTGCGGAGGCACAGGGTGTTATATTCAAACACCTTTCGGATGATGGTAAAGAACTTCTCAATCCCCGGGACGTGTTTGACAATGAGACTATTGCCATCTGGGCGGGAGAAAATACGTGGGAAATTGTCCGTGTAAAAATGGACATACAGGAAGAACACATTTCTCGCGACAAGCCGACCCAAACGAACGGGTGGAAGTTTGCACGAGAATTGTGGTGGAAAGGAACGGACAATTATTATCCTAACAGCACTGCGTCAAGTCTTTATTCTCTCATCTACATAGATGACATTGTTTTCTGTGCCTGCGCGTCTCTGGGTCTCGCCGCTTTGAGTGCTCAATGGGGAGGTCTTATATCCCCCGAGGAGGGAGATGAAATAAGAAAGTTCATTTCTGTTTGCCGCACGGCGCCGTAGCCTGCCCAGCGATCACCCGGCGCCTTGTTCCCTGTACCTGCCGGCCCTCCCTCCGGCAGGGCGTGAAGCAAGGATAGAATTTAAAGGAGTCTCCCGTGGCTAAAAATACGCGCAGCACGTCATTTTCCCTTGACCCTTCCGTAGTCGAGCGCCTTGAAGCCCGTGTCGGCGCAGACGGAAACCGTTCCGTGCGCCTTACCCAGGACCTGGACAGTTACTATTCACTCCTCGCCCTGGGCCTGGCCAGGGCCAAGCGACGGCTTAACCAGGCAGAGGCAAAACTCTGCCTCGACGTGCAAAACGGCACACTGGTGGATGGATCGCAGCTTTCCTTATGGCTTAGCGGTGGCCTGGCGCATCAGGTTGGGGACGGTATCGCCTTGGACGGCCTTGACAAAAAATGGGGGGTGGACGGTCCATCGCTCATCGAAAAAATTATCGCCATGCCCGATATTGAGGTTATCGGCCTCCTCGACTGGGCGGCCAGGTTCTGGGGAGGCGACATCCAGGCCGATGACGCGGTCGAAAAGGCCGTGGCCGATTTTTTGGAGGATCGCTGATGTACGCTCTTTATCGCAGCGGGATCGAAATCTACGGGGGGAGGAGAAACGCCCGATGACGCACGGCGAGATGCCTCGCAATTCCTTGGGTTATCGGCAATTGGCCCAGATGGGTGCTCTCTCGATATGTCCACGCTGGACGTATTGAGGCATGTCAAAGTCCTCAATGGACCAAACGATCAAGAATCGCATGGCCAATTTTATATCCGGCCATGTTCAAAAAAACTTGCAGATGCTGTCCAGCCCGGACCTTATGACTTCAAAATAGACGAGCAAGGGGCGCTCTGTCTGGAGACCCAAAATGGCCTGGAATAAATCACCCACGTGGAAGCTGATGTCCGAACAAATTGTTTTTGAATTTACCAAAAACAATAAAAAAGATTGGACGCATGAAGAGCTTTCTTCGCTAATGTTCGTAGAATATCCATCGCAACAATATGCAGCCGGCATGTCACAATCTAAACGCTTTTTGTTGCGTGAGCATAAAATACTTCTCATGTCAAAAAAAGGCTACGGCTACTCTATTGCCTCCGAGTCTGACAAAATAAACATCACGTTCGAGTATTATGACAGGAAAATTGAAAGGCAGGTCCGCGAGCAAACCGAAGTCCTTGTTTCAGTTGATAGGAAAGCTATAGATCAAGATCAGGAAAAAATTCTAGATCACAATTTGGCCAGGAATGCTTTTTTTCTGACTGCGCTCCAAACAAAACAACTCCCGGCAGGGCAGTCGAACAACCCGGATCGTCCAAAACTTTTTAGCGACACCAAGAAGGATTAATAAATGCTCATAGAAATTCATTGCATTATCAGGGGGGCGGCTCCTCTTTTGATGCACAATGTGCGGCTGGCTGACCCTCTTGACCCCATTGTTAAACAGATAAAAGAAATTTCCGCAAAAAAAACAAAAACGGATACCGAGATTATCCGTAGGCTTGAGTTGGAGTTCCATGGGGGACTATACATTAACGAGCGAGGCCCATACATCCCGGCCGAGTGGATTGAGGGCGTTATTCAAGCGGGGGCTCGGCTCGTCAGGAAGGGTGAAGCTGTAAAATCAGGCATGCAGGTCATGGACGATGCTATCCCATTGTTGTATGATGGGCCTCATAATGCTGAAGGACTTTTTTTAGACCAAAAATTTGTAGACAAGCGCATGGTCGGCGTGGATCGTAAAAAAGTTTTGCGATTCCGCCCGAGGTTCGATCTTTGGGCCGCCGAATTTTCCCTGATGTTGGCCGATGACATCGTATCCGTTGTGGATATCAAAAGTTTTTTGGAACAAGGGGGACGCATGAAGGGAATCGGTGATTATCGCCCTAAATTTGGCCGATTCATAGTCACCTCGTTTGAACCTAAAAAATAACATATCCAATATTTCCGGCGAGGTTTGGCAAGGCGGGGCGCGGTCTGGTCTGGAAGGGTAGGGATGGCCCACCGAGAGTGGGCCATTAAAATTTTTCCGGCAAGGCAAGGCCGGGTAGGGCAAGGCGAGGCGAGGCAGGGGCGGTCAATCGAGAATTGGCCGCTGTAAAATTTCCGGAACGGTTAGGTCCTGTGTGGCTTGGCTCGGCCAGGCAGGGAGAGGTAAGGAAGGGGCGGCGCGACCGCCCCTTGTTTTTGGCGGGAAGATCGGCTTGGCATCAAGACCACGATCTAGGGCGCCTTCCCTACACAGCCCCTCGCCGGTTTCATTTTTGCACCGCCCTAACCCTCCATTCCCCGCCCCGCCATTGCCCCCAGATAAACCGCACGCCTGGGTTTTGCCTGGCCGCCACCTTGCATTTGACCCGGGAATCCTCCCACACGTGCGCCCCTTTGACCTCATGGCACTCCTCCTGGCCATCGGCGAGCCGGCACCACCAGTCGGGCGTATAGGTGCAGCGGTGGGCCAGCTCGAACGTGCGGCCCTCAAAAACACACTCGGTAATCTCCCCTGACAGGATGCGCGGGATTAAAAATTCGTCACGGTAGCGCTGTTCAGTCTGGTTCGGCACCGTTGGCACATCCCTATTCCGTCCTGTGCTACCGTCTCCAGCACTTTTCGACACTGCCGTGGCAGGTTGTTCGTCCCAAGCTCCTTTCTTGTCTCTTGCGCCCGATTTGATGGGTGCGCGGTTTGCCTCGGCTGTCACCCGACGATGCCAGGCCTCATACCCGCCCTGAGCGGCTATTTCCGCAACAGACACGCGCACCCCGTGACCTACTTTTTCACCGGCCCGACGCTGGCCTTCGCCCACTGCTTAAGCAGGTCGCGCAGCTCCCGGGCCGCTTTCCGGGACCGTGTGCCAGCCGACTTGTTGCCTGCGGCGGTCTTGTCGGCATCGGCTTTCCACTCAGACAACTTGGACATGATGGCATTGATGGTGTCTTGCATATTTCCTCCTACTGCTGCGCTTCGACCGCCGGCTTTTTCCGCCGCAGCCAAAGGGCCATGTCCTTCATCTTCTTCCGCCGCTCCCGCACCAGCGACTTGGCACACAGGGCTTGGCCCTTGCGGTAGCCGTACTTGGCCCGATACTCTTCGGGCGTGAGGCCATGGACGGCAAGGTGCTTCTTAGTGAGCACCTTGAACGCCTTGCCGCACTCCAGGCAGGTGATGGAGGACTCCCGGATAGCCTTCTTGGGGTCCATCGAGGGCGGCTGTTCGGCCGGGGCCGGGGTGCCCATCGTGATGCTTTCCAGCCCACGAGCAATAGTGCCAATGGAGGTCACAATCTCGTCCGTGGTCATCGGCTTGTGAGTGGCCATGTCGCGCACAAGAGAGGCAGCGGTAAAAATCAATTCTTTGTCCATGGTCGTTTCCTCCTGCCGGCTAGGCCGGGTTGATGTTAAGCTGCCTTCTCGACGTGTCGTTTCTTATGACAGGCAGAACAAAGCCAAACGACGTCAAGCGGCTTTAAATAGTCTTCATGGTGAGCCTCAATTGCAAAATCGCTACCGCATTCTTCACAATATTTAGGCTTTATAATCTTCCCATGATATACAGCAGAATTTAAAATGCTATGAGCCTTGGATTTTAATGGATTTTTATACCGATATTTCTTTGTGTATTCATATCCTTGACGGTTTCCTCTTTTCCTATCATACTCACGGTAATAATCAGCTTTATCCTTTCTGTTTTTTATCACGTCCTTTCGGGCGCACTCTTTGCACTTATTTAAGTGCCCATCCCCCATTTGCGAATGCTTATAAAATTCTTCTATTGGCTTTTCTTCACCACATTTAAAACAACGCTTTAGCATAACCACCCTCCTTGCATCGCAGCCATCGCCAACGTCGCCAGAGGAGCGAGAATCAGGGCAAACGGCACATCCGAAAGCCAATCGCCTGGCATCTGGTCCATGCCCGATGCTTCCGACGGGAACGCCGGCCCATCCTGCTCTCCTGGCTGCGGCTCGTACTGCTGCCGTCCCCGCCCGGGGTTTTGATTCCCCCTGGCCGGCTGCGGGCGTTCCTGCGGCGGCTGGTCGTCCTTATCCGGCCAATCGATGGGCGTGACACCCATGCCCGGAGCACCGACCAGGATTTCCACCTGGCTGCGCTTGTTCCCGTCCTTATCCTCCCAGGACCGTTCCGACATTTCGCCCTGGACCAGGACACGCTTGCCCTTACGAATCCAGTGGTCGATAAACTCTGCCTGTTTCTCAAAGGCCTTCACACGGACCCATAAGGTGCGCTCAACTTTCTGGCCGTCTCGCCCCTTGTAACTTCGGTCCACAGCCACGGAGAGGTCCATCACGGCGTTCCCATTGGGCATGTAGGACAACTTGAGGCTCCCCACACGGCCTAAGCACTCATAGCGGTTCAAATCAGCCACTATCTTTGTCTCCTGTACCATTCCCGGCACTTTTCGATCCACTTACACTCTTCTACTTGCTCCAATTTCTTTGCCTTGCCGGGCTTCCCGTCCCAGTACGTCACGCCAAAACAGAGGCCGGCATGGGCACAGGGGACTTCCGGGCAGGTTGAGCAGGGGAGGGTCATTGCACCCATTCTTCATCCTGACGCGGCCTGCTTTGCGGCATCCTTTTCCCCTGGCTCACCATGGCCAGGATTTTCCGCGCACCCTCAATGTTGCGTTTGTATTGCCCGTCGACGTCCGTGTCCCAGGCAGGAAGGGCGGGGAGTTCGCGGTAAGCAGGCACAACCCGCTTCGCTGCTTCCAGGATGTCACAGGACTTCGGGAAGAACCGACATGACCGGCGCGCTTCGGGGATGGCCAGCTTAAAAAGCTCCTGCTCCATCCCTCCCAGGTCTTCGAGGTAGTCTTCGACCAGCACAGGCAGCGTGTCCGGGTTCACGTCAGGATCGCGGTAATGCAGCGCCAGCCGGCAAAGCGCCTTCGACACGTCTTCCGCCGTAACCTTCGCCATTTTCAACTCCTTCCGCCCTCTTGATGGCCTGGGCCATACCCTTGAACATCTCGGTTTGCTGCTGCCGTGGGGTCAGGTTTGACTGGGTCGGGCTGGCCCGGGCTGCGGGTGTATTGCCGCCCATATTTTGATCTCGGTCTAGCCAGCCGGTGATAAAAGCCATGATTCCACGCTTGGTTTTGCGTTTTTTCGGGTGACCGATGAGCCAGCTTTTCATGCTCCTGAGAGCCGGGACGATCTCTACGGCCGGATAAAGCGGGGCCAGTTTATCCACGAGGTCCTGACGCACCTCAAAGTCCGATCCGCCCGCAAGGGGAAGCGTGCCCACCAGCTTCGGTAACTCGGCAGGTTCCAGCGTGGTAGGTGGCTGTGCCGCCTCCGCGCAAGAATCCGAACGAAGTGAGGATTCCTCTTTCTCCTGTTCTTGTTCCTGATCCTGTTCTTGGCTTCGATGGGGCTCCGAAGGGCCTTCCGAGGGGCTTTTATTTTGACTTCCCTCTCTGGCTTCCTTGAGGTGAAATGCGGGGGCGTACTTTTCAAAAAAGTCTTTTAAAAATAAACACTTCGGGAGCTTGTGGTACTCGTCATTGATCCACTTTACCCGGTTGTCCTTCGGGGAAAGCGCCTCACCGATCTGGAACCGCGCCATTTCAAAAACCCACACCACCTCCGCCTCGTCGTCATAAGCGCAAAATCCCTCTTCGCAGGCCCTCGCAAGGGCCTTGGAAGCCCCTTCCAAAGTGAGACCTGTTTCGTGGGAGATGTAGAGCGTAGGCAGGTAAAACATCCCCATGGCGTTTGAGTGAGGCGACGTGACAAGGTACATGGCCACGAGCATGGCGTCCGGGCCAGCCAGCTTGAGCCGTCTTCCCGTTTTCCCTGTCCAAAAAACAGGAGATACCGTGGCGTAGTCGCGCATGTTAATCTTCCAAGTATTCAGTAACTACGTTTAATAACGATTTTGGGTCTTCACCTGTCACACAGCCAAGAACCTCTGAAGCAGGGACAAAGGGGTTAGAAACAACCTCTGCCCCTGTATAATGAAAAACCTTAAGCCCGAGATTCTGAAGAAATCTATCTCTCTTTTTTTCATATCTTCTTTGTTTTTCATTTTTATCGTGAAAATCATGGCCGTCTATCTCAACAACGACCTTGTTGCCTTTTGATCCATTTCTAACCATTTCAGGGTCTGTATGATAAATTAAAAAATCAACCCTGTATTTTTCTATTTGAAACTGCGGGAATATAATAGTCCCAACCTTTTCTGTTGTATCGTTATATGTGAAGCAATAATTTTCTGGGAACCCGTTGATAGTTCTTATGCATTCAAATGCATTAATAAAAAGCTGCTCTATCGGAGAGCTTATATTGTTGTCCTGAACCCTATGATATAGTTCTATGTCAAAATCCTCTGTGGCTCTCTTCCCCACTAACTTTGCGCACACCTCTTGAAACGATTGGACGTTATCTTCAAGAATAATAAGTTCTTTCATATATCACCCTCTGGTTGTTGGGCCGTAAAATTGAAAAGCCGGGGCCTTGTTGGCCATGCTTTACCCCTTCTCGCCGTCCAGCCGTTCCAGCGCCCGCAAACACACGGCCCCGACATGGGCTATCTCGCGCACCACGTCCTCAAGCGGTCGCCCCTCGTCCCGGTGATCGTTTATCGCCTGCATGGCCAACATACCGGCCGTGGCGACCTCCAACAGTTCCTCGGCCAGGATCGCGCCCATGGAGTCGAGGTCGGCTGGGAAGTCCGGGTGCCGGCGGCAGGCGTCAGCGTGCGCGGCGGCGATGTGGCCGCTCACTCCCCCACCTCCAACATCCTGTCCGCCGCGATAGCCGCATAGCCAGCCACATCCCGGTACGTGTCGCGGGTAGGCACCTGGCCCTTAAGTCTCGCCACCTTGAAAAGGATCATCATGTCGGCCACCTCGCGTGACGTGATGGCGCGGCCAAGGTAGGCTCCCCACAGGGAGCTGATGAGTGCAAAGGAGTCCTCGGGCGCGCCGTAAGCGTCCTTCCGTTCTCCGGTGATGATCTGCTTAGCCTCATCGAGGAGGTCGCCGAGAGAGTGTGTCATTGCCGCACCACGCCTTCGTCCGCGTCATATTGACCAATAAGATCGGAATATGGCTCAAATAAAAATTCATTTTCGTATTTTACTGGGTTATTTTTCATGCGGCGCTTAATCCACCCGCGAGAGTGCCACTTGAAAACATGCTCAGCCCACTCCGATTTAAAAGCCTGTCTGGCAAGCTCACATTCACGGATGCGTTTAATACGACAAGATTTTTTACCGCATGTAATTTGTTTAATGTTGTGAGGACGGTAGGTACTCCCACAATACGGGCATTCACGCGGAGTAAATAGATTCGAAAAATAGACATTGCGTTTTGACATCAGTTTCCCTCCCTCACCGCATCCGCCCGTCTCTTCCCGGCCCTGGCTCGGATCAGGGTCTCACCCACCGGGCATTGCCGGCAGACGGGGCACTCCTCGTCTAAATTAGCGTGACACAAGGCCGCTTCGCGCGGCGTATTAGGATTCTGAGGGCAGGTGGTGGGGATCATGCGTGTTCCTGCTCCCATTGCGTCTCGTAGAGGTCCAAATCCTGGCCCACCTCGTCTACGTGCTTGTCAAAGGCGTCTCGAACGACGCGCGGATGTTCCCCGGTCTGCATGAGCTCATGGACAAGGGCCAGCGAGGGCAGATCGTCTAGGCATTCTTCGGCCACAGTGTCCTTGTTGGGTGCGGTTGTGGCCTTGCCTCCGCATCGCTCATTAATGGATTCGGCAAGGTAGTTGAGCATCTGCCGAACCTCGTCCGGCTCTCCGGCATCATGGAGTTCGTCAAATAGATTGCGGAGCCGCACCAAAACACTATTTTCCGAATCGGAGGTGAATTTTGGATTGCGGCAATACCTATTTGCTTGTGTTGTCCCAATCCCAAGCAACCTCTGAAACGTGGCCAAGCCAAGGATTCGCTTGGCATTCGCCATCATTTCCCACGGCTCGACTGGGGGTTTTTCAAAGTTCATCTGTCCCTCGCTATTGATCGTAGGCATTGTATTGTGGCCCCATGCAAACCCTGAACGTCTCCGTAAAAATCGACGACATCGGCCTTCTCGTCACCATGTCCGTGGTCACCCGTGCCGCCGCCCACTTCCGCCGCTTCCGCCCGCCGGCCGACGCCACGCTGGCCGACATCACCCACGAGGCTGAGCGCATGACGCTCGAACGCTGGCCCGGGGCGACCTGCTACCGGCTCCCGCTCCCCATGGAGGATTGCGGATATGTCCCCGACCTGTAGCGAGTGCGTGCACTGGCACGATGCACTCGTCGTGCAGCGACATCCGGTCGAGGTGCGCGCCTGCCTGGTGGCGCAACGGCTGGTCCAGACGGACACGCCGGCGGATGCGGAGTGTTTCGAGCGTCTGGTCACGCTCAAAACCCCCAAGGGACGCGATTGAGTTCGCGGTCGCAGAAGTCGCAGCAGTCCACAAAATCGGCCAGTTGCCGGTCGTGCTTCCGCTTCTCCTCGTCCTCGTTGTGCTCGATCAAACCCTGGATGAGTTCCGGGGTGATGCGACCTGTGCGCTCGAATTCGGTCCAGGTGGTGAGGTTCATCATTAAACTCCGTCTTGCGGTTCGAGTTCGTCGCCCCAAAGCCATTCCAAACGAGGAGAAAGGTCTGCCGTGGGGTGAATGCGATCCAAACCGACCACCCAGCGGCCGCCACGACACAAAGCCAAAGTTGGGTTTGCGCCAGGGTAACGACGAAGAATTACGCCAACCCTGCCCGGGCAAATTTTGCAGCAAGATCGAACGCGAACGCGTTGGCCAGGGTATGGTTCCATCACGCCTCCTGCCGCTCGGGCTGTGTGGGGATGGGGAGCGGGTGACCGTAATTTTGAGCCTCAAAAAAAGGGAGGAGTTTGCAAAGATTTTTTGAATGTAACCCCTCGCGCTCTCCGGATAAAATCCGACGAATCCCCATATCGCTCGCTAAGCCAGCTTCTTTCGCAAGCCGATGGGGTGTCCAATTTCTGGACGCCAAACACTGTTCAATTTCATGCTTGAGGTTCATGCCGTATGTTTTATCCAAATGGAGAAATACAGTCAACAATATTTGTCCGCATGGAGCCTAGCCAAATGGAGCAAGGGCGTTTTACGACCATTGGCATGGGATTTTACGACGACCTAATTAAGGGGCTTGATGGCGTAATCAAAAAACGCTTTGAAAATAAGCCCTACAGGCTGGCAGTGGCGGCAAAAACAACCGCGACCCATGTGGATCGCATTAGAAATGGGGAGCGGCAAAAATTTCTTTTAAGCGTGGGCCGAATCCTTGACGCGGCCGGGCTACGTTTGGTTGAGGGTGATTCTATCCCAGAGGACAAATATGCCTTCATCCCCCGCGCTTTAGCCAAACCGGCGGCTGGCGGCGGAAGTCTGGAGACAAGCGGCGAGACCGAGGGATGTCTTGCTTTTCGTCGGGAGTGGATCAAGCGTAAGACTTGCACAAGTCCAGAGCGGTTGCGGGTTATGGAGGTGCACGGCGACTCGATGAGCCCAACGATAGATAATGGAGATATCGTACTCGTTGATGAGGGCTGGCAGGGAGAATTGAAAGAAGGGCTGGTCTACGTTGTTCGCAAGGGCGAGGAAATTTATATCAAACGGTATCACAAAGGTGTTGGCTGTCTTTTATTTATGGGCGACAACCGCGATAAACCATTTTTGGATGTGAAGGTTGAGCCAGGAGACGAGGACGGATTCCGGGTGATCGGCCGGGTGTTGTGGGCTGGGAAGGAATTTTAACCATAAACTGGGCACCATTTATCGCAAAAACGGGATAGGCACACCTTGACCATACCCCGCCCGGCTCCGGCTTGGCGGGGGTTTTTTTGCATATTTTTATCCAAGTGGATAAAAATCACTTGCGCATATTTCTCCATTTGGATACATTCTCCCCAACGCACACCACCCACACCCCAACCCACTCCGGCCTTGGCCGAGAGGCAAGGGGCCGGGGGGCGGCGAGACGAGAGGCCGGAACGCGACCGGGAATCCCTGCAACAGCAAGCGCCGCGAGGATGCACGCCACGGGAGGGGATGGGAGCGAAAAGGCAGATGAGGCGGGAAAGCCCTGGATCAAACAACGGTCAAACAAATTTTAGCCCGTAGCTCTTTGAAATAATTGACGCCAGTGCTCATCGGGAACCACCCCCGAGAGAGTAGCGTAACAATATAACACCGAGGCGTCCTCGGACGCCCTCGGGACTGGCCTCGCGTGCGGCGTGGGGCCTGACCGAGAAAAAAATGGAGGGTGGGATGGGAGAGGAAAATATAGTCGTTAAAGGCTTCAAAGGTTTTACCAAAGACTTTAAATGCCGCGATAAGCAGTATGCGCCTGGAACAACATTCGAGGAAGACGGCGACATCAAAATTTGCGAACACGGGCTCCATTTTTGCAAATATCCGCTCAATGTCTTCTCATATTACGAGCCTGGGTTGTTGAGCCGTTATTGTGAGGTATCGACCGATTGCGCTTCCCCGGAAACGCACAACGATGATTCGAAGCGGGTCACACGCAAACTTTCCATCGGTGTTGAAATTGGCATTCCTGGGATTGTCCAAGCGGCCGTTAATTATGTGTTGGAGCGGGTCACGTCAGAAAAAACAGAACCCAACACGGGCTACCAGAGCGCCGCCACCAACACGGGCGACCAGAGCGCCGCCACCAACACGGGCAACCGGAGCGCCGCCACCAACACGGGCAACCGGAGCGCCGCCACCAACACGGGCAAC